>Ga0163150_10003947_pt1 | contig 20261 bp, 22 predicted proteins | sample OliLakLV19P2IB_FD_148628 | JGI IMG/M metagenome (GOLD analysis project Ga0163150, IMG submission 148628) | Freshwater microbial mat bacterial communities from Lake Vanda, McMurdo Dry Valleys, Antarctica - Oligotrophic Lake LV.19.P2.IB | ecosystem: Environmental > Aquatic > Freshwater > Lake >...
CCCCCTTGGTACGGATGCTATTTTCTAATCTTAATAGAATATTTCGAAACATCACCGTAAATGACTTAAACCGCTTCACTTCAGCGATCGACAAAAGTATCTCCGGAGGAATAAATGTTTGATCTGCATCGAGAAGCGACCGATCTTCTTCGCCGCGAGTCACACTGTATCGCAATGATGGCCGCACACTTCCCTGCCATATTTCATCGCACAATTTTTTTTCATTATACAAGCCCTTAGAAATTAACTTTCTTATAAAGTCACCCCAGTCAGAACTTAATTGTGATGAATGTGTGTACCAAGGACGCGAAGAATATGAAAGCATGGGAACATACGAACAAAGATTATTACCGTGTTCTATTTTAGAAGAATCTAAAAATTGACTCCATGCCTTTTCGAGGTAGTCATAAGCTTGGGTAAAGGACTTAAATGTATTCGCCTCTAAAATACGCTGCGGCGAATCAACCAAACTCCAAGCTTTTGCGGGAATCATTATCAACGGTTCGGAATTCCAATCACTTATTTCAGTCCTCAGCACTGTTGTCTGGCGACTAAAATCCTCGACTTCACTCGGGTTAATTGGCTTCTGAGCCCATCCACAGGCATCTAAATAAATACCTGTGGCGCTTTGTTGCTGACATTGCAGAAGCATCATCCATCGAAAAAGAAGTTTGCGAGAGACGGTTGAGGAAACACTCCACTTCGCGGAACTCTTGAGATTAAAATTTGACGCAAAATAAAAGTTTGCATGACGCACATTCGACTGAGCGATCCAATCGTTCCAAACGGTGCGATGACATTTTGGAATAAAAGCGCAATCATCAATAAAAATAAAAACGTTGTCGCTCATCGATATCAAAACAATTCTCGTAAAAAAAGTGGGTGGATGTGCCCCCGCAATATTTCGCGGGCAAGTTGAATGCGCGTTACGGCTTTATCTTTTATCGCTCGACGAAGCCATGACCGCCACAAACCGATCAACGGATGATTCTTTTGCCGCCAAGGCTGGGAACGGACATGACTGAAATGAACAAGGCGTGTGTCATCCTTAACAATATTAAAATGGTTCCATGTTGCGGGAAGAGAGTGCAGATTTTCAGAGTTCAGCCATTTAAGCATCATGAAATCGCGGTATAAAATTTGACCGGAATTAGGTGTTTGTCGATTAGGAATGACATTACTAAAAATGGACTCCGGTTTCCAATCATGAAGCTTCTCGCAATTTAAAACCATGACACTCGTCTGATTCCCTTCTAAAACCGGCTTGCCATTGAAAGTTCCCTCAGCTTTTTGAACCAATGCAATTGCGTGTTGATCATCTAAACTATCCCAAAGGTCGAGTACATCGCTAAAGACCAACTGATCCGCATCCATATAGATGGCGCGGCCCTGAAAGTTAAAGTAACTGGGAATCACAAATCTGACAAATCCAAAATTTGTTCCGCCAACACGAGCCACATCTTGCTTTATAACATGCACCTCGAGCGGCTGTTGGGTGTGCGCGCGAATGGAGTACTCGAGCACTTTTTGAGGAATCAGCTGACTCGATTCAGTCCCGATAACAATTCTAATCATACCCCCCCACTAAAGTGGCATTCTTCACGCATTCGACGGTAGACATCTGAGAGAGGAATACTGCCCTTAATCACATCATTTTGATATTCCAACAGATGATAACCTACAATCGGTGAAAGATTGAAAACGCGAATACCTTTAAAACTCAAGAAGTCTCGGACAATCAGTTCACCATAAACATAGGAGTTATAATTTCTTTTCAGTCCATTTTTTAAAATATTATCATCCCGAATTTTATTTTTGTCGTATTCAGCATAGTGCTGTCCGTCCATCGTTACACTGTCACATCCAATTACAAATACGTTCTTTGCTCCCATAATCCACGCGATCTGCAATGCCGCATGAAGTGAGCAGCCCTCAGGCGTATAGTACAAATAGTTAGAATTTTTAGATAGGGTTCGAATATTTTCAATATTGAGATCCCAATCATAATAATAGTATTGGGGATGATCCCAATCGACCTTCTCTTGTTTCTTCTTACTTGACCCCTTCACGATCGGATACTTAATGTTTTTGAAATTAGGATGAAAAGGAGCGCCCAAGTCTTTGCCGGTATGCGCATAAATTTCATGATGCATCAATGCTATGGGAGTGATTGAAGAATGCATCTTAAATGCATCATTTAAAGATAAACAAACTTTATCTTTAAGATATGAAAAATCAAATAACGATGAAGTGGGCCCCGTCCCGACAATATAAATATCTTGATGCTGATAAATATCACGTAAGTGTTCAAGACGCATAATAGGACTCTCGAGGTTTACACGCGGTCACCCGCATATCTCTTGGATCTTTCTTTTTATACATCGCGGGCGCTTGCCGCACGTCAACAAAACCACATTCGGTTAACAACAAAATAAGACTATGCGGAGTATATCCCCATTTATGGCACATAAGAGGATCTTGCCAATTGGGATCTCCATAAAAAACCCACATAGTCATTTGCCCCTCTTTTCCTGCCCCGCAAGTTTTTTTAGGATTTTTGATAAATTCTCTTGCCGCATTGATCAAATTAGGACACTCTAAAATAAGTCTTCCGCCGGGCTTGAGAATTCTCATCCACTCTAAAATCACCGTTTTTACTTCCCAGTAGTAAAAATGCTCGATTGTGTGAATAGATAAAACTTCATCTGCATAGTTATCAGAAAAAGCTGTCTTCCGAATATCTGAAATAACATCCGGCGCAACACCCTTTCGAGACGGAGCGATATCGACATTAATGTATCCATCAATTTTTTTATCTCCACAGCCAAGATTTAATCTAACCGCGTCTTGTGGAATAACATGCTCCGGATAAAGCTTGTTCTTTTTAAACCAATCCAATATCAAATTTTCATCCTTCCTGATGATCCCACCAATGAAATAAAAAAAGATTCATAAATATTACTTATATGCTCGAGTGAATATGCCTCGCGCAGTTTCAAAAACTCCATCTGAAGAGAAAGCCTTCTTTCATATCCCTCCAAACTACTTAAGCGATCACGCAACTGCGCCTCGGTAGAAAAAAAAGGAACAACACCGCAATCAGTCTCGTGATAAGAAACTTCTGAGGAACCCAAGACACCGGGCGTGCCTGATCCGTACATATTCGCTAATTTTACATTAGATTTATATGAATTCGCCAAAAAACCGTCATGTTCACCTTCGCGTACGGCAATAGCGATATCGACGTCAGACATTTTGGGAGGATTAACCACCCATTCCCATTTTTTCTCAGCGCAAATTCGCTTTATAATATCACTCCATATTCCTAAATACGTTTCATTTCCTTCATAACCTAACCGCTTCACTTTTGAACGAATGGGATTAATTTCTATGCCGGGTCTAAAATGATGATAAATCACGGCCGATGCTCGAGTCATATGCCCCAAATGCTGAGCCATCATCTTATTCGGAAATATAACACCATCCCAAAAATGGTTTTTCCATTTTTCCGTAAAGAATTTAGTCGCGGTCACTCGATTCACACAATGACGATACGCATCGGGCTGAGGCCAAGAATCAATAACATCGTACACACAGATCTTCCCAAGTTTTCTGGCTAGTCGATACATTGATTCATCAATGTGCTTTACAAAGCATACAACATCACTCTTTGTGAGTTCGATCAGGCTGTTTCCTGATGATGCCTTCCAGTGGGGTCGCGATGAAGCAATTTGCTCCCCACGAATTTCCCAAGATCCCGCCTTACGACTTTTCCCCAAGAAAAAGACTTTTAGCTGAGAATCTTTTTTTTTACACAACATTATAATAGTCTCGCAATAAGCTTTGTGACGGCATCGCCTTTTTGAATCCAGCGATTAGAAAATCCTGCCGATCGAGAAGCGACCTTGGTTAGACATTCACAATTAACAAAGACCTTCCAATCGTCTAATGACCGCAACACACAAAGCGGATCATACATATCGAGATTCAAGTCATACCCAACAACGCTCACAGGCTTCCTCATTAATGCCGCATCAACCGCGACTGTTGATGGGGTTGTAATGACTAAATCAGAAATCTTTATCAATCCTGCCGCAGTATAGAGCTGCCACTGACTCTTTTTGGGATCAGCAACAACAATATTCCCCGGAAGCAATGCGACCTCATCCTGCTTTGAAGCCAACCATCGCTCATCATGGTGTGATTTTAAAATAAATACATAATCGGGAAAAGCCTCGGCTGAAGATTTTAAATCATGAATAAATTTTCTTTTGTAAGATTGAGAATATCGATCCCAATGCAAATTTTCAAAAACACTGATCACTCGCCGATTTCGAGCCCAATCGGGCAAATCTGGAACCGGAATCAAATCATAATTCTTTGTTAAGCCGATGGGCACACATCGCGCACGCACCGCCTCATCCATCCGCGAATCCAATAAGAAATCATTCCCCCAGACCCCAATAAAATCAGAATTAAATTTTGTTTTAAATCGCCCATCAAAGTAACTCAATCCAACATTTTCAAACCCATGCTGAAGAGTCCATGTTTTTTTTCTTTGTTGCGTAAACTTTTTAGTTAATCTGTAAGCAACTCGATGCGGGCGCAAACTCGATTCACATGCCGTCAACAAGGAATTAAAAGGTGCAAGTGAACCTGTAACCCCGACTTTAATCAAAATTCTTCTCTTTATGCACCACTTCGATTTCTCCAAATTCAAAAAGTGCTCTATCCGCCTCGACCGTTCCAAAGCATGATCCGTCACCCAAACGATACAATTTGATTTCAACCGGCGAATCACAGGAAGAAGTAAATCTAAATCCTGCGGGCAATCAATAAGGACCAGAACGATTTTCTTATCCATTAACACACTCGACGCAAAACAGCTCTGATACCCCGCCGAAACAAGTAAAGCACCGCGCAATAACCACGTCTAAAACAATTGACATTCAATTCTTTAAGAAGTGAAGGCCTTGCATATCCAGAGCGGATATTTCTGAGCACATCTTCTTTTGTCACCTGTCCATCATTAAGCGCTTCACGAAAACATTTTATCCATAGAGAGTTGAGAGAGTTTTTACTGCTAAGCCAAGGCTGTGTGTGCCCCACAGTAAAATGAAGCAGCTTCGTCGCTCCCGCTTCAAACATTTCTAAATGATTCCACTCCGGCGGCATGTGATCCCCAATATCAGAATCCGCCAAGACACACATATGAAACATAAGCTGACTGTAAGAGAATTTTCCCGCCTTATATTCTTTAACAATATCTGAGAACCGCCAAGTCAACCGTTCACAATCCAGCACCATAACGCTGTATTGTCTCCCGGGTGTAAATACATCATCACTCCACCCTTTCGGCGTTGCATTTTGTAATGAGCAAAGCAAAGACTTATTATTCATTGGCAAATCCCAAAGAGCAGCAATATCATCAAAGACAAGCATATCCGCATCAAGATAAATGGCTTTACCCTGATATTGGCAAATCTCCGGTATAGAAAATCGATAAAATGAAAATCCGGTTCGTTGCTGCCTCTTAAAATAGTCCGTCAAAGTAGAATCTGTACACGCCTCTAATAAATGAATCTCAACGGGGCGGGAAGCATATTTGCGTATTGACCATTCAAGTACGCGGCATGCCAGAAGCTGACTTTTATCAGTTCCAATAAATATTTTGATAGTTTGATTTGTTATATTGCAATCCCCTGTAATTTATATAATTGCACTACTGTCCGGTTATAAGTTGAATAGTGTCAACTGGTTATGATTTGTGATGTCTTCATCGATGGCATCCATTGTCGTAAGTGCTTGAGGCATAGGGACTTTCTCGAATAGGGTGACGCTCAAAATCTGTAGAATTGTGTAAAGTGACGGGGTCAGGTTTAAACGTTTTTTGATAATAGCAATCAGCACATAGACCGAGATGGCAATCCAGACTTGGGTTTTCACGGCATTCTCGGATGTTCCAAAAAAAGCTTTGATCCTGAGATGTTGCTTGATCCACTTGAAAAAGAGTTCGACTTTCCAGCGGGATTTGTAGAGTTGGGCGATCGTTAAGGCGTCCAAAAGAAAATTGTTTGTTAAAAACGCCAGCTGTTTGTTGTTCTCTGAATCGAAGAACCGCACGAGCCGGAGTTTTTCCGGATAGTCCAGCGCTGATTGGTAGCCGGCCAGAACAATGGTTTGATCGCATCGCGGACCGGTGGTTTTGTCGACAGACCGAGAATAAAGTCTGCGATACTTGAGATTGGATTTGGCCCTGATGACAAAAAATGCGCCGGCTTGATGGAGCAGATAAAGTCTTGCGAAATCCAGGTAGCCTCGATCCATAACATAAAAGGAACCGGGTTCCGGAATCAAATCGTCGAGGATATTGACATCGTGGACTTTCCCCGTGGTAATTTCGATAAATGATGGGATGTTGCCGCGTAAGTCCAAGAGTGTGTGGAGCTTGATGGCACCTTTGTTTTTTCGGAAATACGCACAGGGGAACAACGCCAGACATAAGTCGATTGTTGTAGCATCGAGCGCGTAAACGGTTTGATCCAATTCGATGCCAAAAGGTTCTTTGAGGTAGAGGGATCTGGCCGGGTGGATCAAAGTCTGGGCGAAGTCGGCATAAATATGCCAGTCGCGACTTTCGTTGGCATCGGACAGGGTGCTCTTGGAGATTCTGCTGCGGATGCCCATGTGATAAAGTTTGCGGTGCATCGACCTGAGACATGATTCGATGTCGCGAAGACTTTCTCGAAAGGTGAGCTAAGCAAAGGCCATGCACAAAAATTGATCCATACACGAAAAGCTTTTGACTTTGTAATCGCCCTGATAGCGATGAACGCATTTTCGGAATTCGTAGACGGGCAGGAATTCCATAACTTGAGAGAAAACGGTTTTGCCGGTGTTCATGAGTCGCCCCTTTGGTGGGAGCGCCAAAATAACACGCAAGCAGATTCAAATCGATTAAAACCATTTGCCCTGTTAACACATTGAAAATCCTCTAGTTACGTGAAATGAATCATTCCACAACCGGACAGTAGTGATATAATTGATATATTACTGCATAAGCTTGATACTCTACTAGATCAAATCTTAAACTTGCTTAAATTATTTTATGAGCTTCACATTAAAAAATTATTCAGAAAAATTTAATAAACACTACCTTTTCTTAATGGAAGTATTCATCGGAATAGCCATTTTTTTCTTGCCTATTTCCAAAGCACTCATTGAGATAGGCAGTATCAGCGCAATCGTACTTTGGCTAAGCCGAAAAGTAATTATTCGGGAAAGCATTATCCTTCCTCGGTCAATCCTTCTTCCCTATTTGATTTTCATTGTTATGGGTGTTATTTCGCTGTTCCTAATTGATCACGCTGACTGGAAACTGGGGTTCCGCGGCATTTTAAAATGGCTCCAGTTTTTTGGATTTTTTTTCTTATGCGCGGAATGGTTTCAAAACAAAGATCGAGCACATCGGGCTTTGTTCATTTTTTTGGCATCAATGACCCTGATTACTTTCAATGGATTTTACCAACTCGCCACGGGAATGGATTTTCTAAGACATGTTAGTCTTGATCCGGGCCGAATCATTCGCATGAAAAGCTCATTGGGCGCGCCGAACACTCTTGCGGCTTTCTATCTCTTTGCCATTCCACTTACCGCAACCCTTTTACCGCGATTTAAAAAATGGCGTGTTCTTATTTTTGGCATGGCTTTGCTTTTTGGCATTGGACTCATTCTTACTTTTTCAAGAGCCGCTTTTTTGGCGTTATTCACCGCTTTTTTTTGCACCTTAATTATGAATAAAAAATGGAAATGGCTCTTGGTCGCGCTTGGGATCTTAACCGTCGCATTTGTTTTCTCCCCGCCGCTTTACCAAAACTTTATTGGCTCACTGAACTTGAAAGACATCTCTGTTGGCGAGCGAATTCGTTATTGGACTTATAGTTGGGAAATGATTAAATCCAACCCTTTATTGGGCGTTGGTCTGAATCACTATTTGGCAGAATTACCGCACTTTGTTCCTGTCACCGAGACCTATCGCGGGTATGCTCATAACAGTTACCTTCAAATTTGGGCGGAAACTGGTTTAATTGGTCTTTTGAGCTTTCTATTTCCCCTGGTGCACCTTAACGCCTTACGAAGCAATCAAAAGCCGCCGCCAACACTTCTAAATACTTGTTTATTTATTGGTTGCTCGGCCTTCTTGATTCAAGCCGCTTTTGACAACCACTTTTTTTCGATGCAACCGGCTTTTCTCTTTTGGACATTGTGGGGCATGAAAATCGCGAACGACACCTCCGATCGAACGTGAAATATTCTGAAAAGAATCTCGTTACATCAATTGACATTTTGTTTCAATTCCATTAGTTTCCGGTAATGCAAAACACCAATCCTTTTATCAGCTTTATTGTTCCCGTCTATAACGAAGAGCTCAATATTGACCGGATGCTAACTAATCTTTATGCGGTGCTCAATGCCCACCCTGAATGGAACTGGGAGGTTGTCATTGTGGAAGACGGCAGCAAAGATCAAACTCGGCAAGTCTTGCAGGAAAACATCCACAAATACCCCCAATCGCAGCTGATCATTCATGAGAAAAATCAGGGGTACACCCAATCGATGAAAGATGGCCTTGCCGCCGCGAAGGGTCAATATCTAATGTATGTGGGCGCTGATGAAGAGTTTGATTCATCCGAGCTCCCCTCTTTTGTGAATTTATTCCTCAAAGATGAAGCCGATTTGGTGCTAGGAGTAAGGTGGCAACGCAATGCATACGGACTTTTTCGTTTTTTTGTCTCAGTGATCTATATCTTTTTTTTAAACGGATTATTTAAAATCCGTATCAATGATTACAATTGGTCACAGGGTTGGAGCCGCAAAGCGCTCGACGCCATGCAGATCACGTCAAAATCCTTATTTATGTTGCCCCAAATTATCATTCAGGCAAATGATCTTGGACTTCGAATTAAAGAAGTGCCCTCCAACCACCGCGGCCGCCAATGGGGCAAGTCATCACTTAACTTCAAAATTATGGGATTCGCACTGTGGGAGGCTCTTAAATTTTACTTCTTCCGCAAATCCGCGGCTTATCCTTGCCGTAAAATATCGAATTAAGAGCGAAGAGTTAAAAGTGAACAATGATGATAGGAATTGAGTTTTATTCTCAGAGATTGGAATATTTCTCTTTAGAGGTACGGCTGCCCGCCTCGGGTGGAAACAACGCATTACGGGCACCTGCTTCCGCCGTTATTTTTTATTTACAATATCAACCTAGCTCGCCTCTCAGCAAGTAAATCTAAATACGCTTTTTTCATTTCATTAGAAAGAAAGCTTTTGTGTATCAAGCGCTCCCAATCGGGAAACGAGTCACGCAGCTGTTTGAGGCAGATTTGAATAGCTTTTTCATCCAAGCCCAGCCGCTCTTTTCCGAAATACTCTAATAAGTCTTTGCGGGTCAATTTTGATTTTTTCCCAGCAAGGGGTACAGCTAGTTCTTCTTTTGATTTTCCTGCCATCGCAATCGTACTATTTAAAAGATCATAAGCTGGGGCAAGTTTAAAAACCTGATTATCTTCAGAAAAAAGAGAAAAGTTTTTAGCGTGCATATCTTCATTACCTGTCAAAAAGCAAAAAAGGGTTCTTAGAAAAAACTCACGGCATTCAAGCGCGGGAAAAGTTGTGTGTCTTTGAACGGCTTTGGCAAAATTCTCCATCGAGGTGTTGTATTTCACTTCTCTCGATAAATCAAGAAGTTGGCCGAAGTCTTCTAGGTATAGCTTCCTGCCTTTTTTGCGGTCAAATCGTTTGATGAAATAGGTGCGAGTACCATCTTTCGCGTAAACCAAGCCATGCACGGGCACTTGAATACCCGTTACCGCCGCAAGCCGCATGGTCAAATCTTCGTTCTCCGGCACTTCACGATAGCCGGCGGGAGCAGGTTTTAAAATATAAGTTCCACCACGATCCACAATTTTGAATTGCCCTGCCAAAACAGCGAGTTTAGCACTTAGCTTGACCTGCACTCCCTGGATGGACATTTTTCCGGCACGAGCCGCTGCTTCTTCCCTCTGTTCATCCAAGGTAAGATTGAGGATCCCAAGTTTTTTCAGCTGGGGTGAAAGAAGCTTTAATCCTTGTGCGGAGTAACGTTCACCAGCGGGAATATCGCTGTACGTGATGGCACAGATATTTTTATGACTCACTCCATTTCCTCTGCACTCACTGCACCAACAAGATCATGCCCCACGGCCAAAAGTTGGGCAAAATAATTACGGCGGTCAATCTTGGTTCTTCTTAAAAAGGCTTCTAGGTTCACACCCTCGGGAAGCAAGCCGTCAAAAAAAGATGGGAACTCTTCAAATTCAAACCGTTCTTTCTCACGCGGCATGGTTCGCGAGATCGAAGGACCTATGTAATCTTTGCTGTATTCAAAGACATAATGCTCGTTCTCTTCTGTAAGAACTCCAGCCGGGCGACTGTCAAAAAAAATCTTTGCTTTTCTCATTTTTGCGTTTCTTTCATGGCTTGTAGAAGCGGACTAAAAAGACGAACCTCGATATTTAAAGCGTCAAGAATGCGCAACAACGTATCCACTTGAATTGTCATTTTACCGTGCTCTAAATCAAAGATCACGGTCTTCCCCACACCCGCAAGCTCCGCAAGTGCCACTTGAGATAATGCGCTTTTCTTTCGGTGTATGCGCACCAACTCAGGAATTCCTGCTTTGAATCTATCTATGTTCTTCATAATTCTATACCGCCATAGCAGTAAGATACATTAAATTTGACCATATAGCAAGCCTGAATTGAATTAAATACTATTATTTTACCGCCTTAACAGTATTTAAATTCAATAAATAGGCATAAATGAGTCTTTAGCATCATATTTATGACATATTACCGGTTAAGCGGTAATGATAGACTTGATTTAAATCACTGGCCCATGCCGTGAGAAAACCAGTAGCTAAGCAATAAATAAATCTCTGCCTAGATTTAATTATGGGTGTAACAGATTGAGCGCAGCGCGGGATAATCCTGAAAGACTTAAGAATTTTGCTTGAGTAATGCAGAAGAGAAATCGGTGAAATCTTTTAGATTTTTTTTTGCGATTGATTTTACAATTGCGATGCTGATTTTTTGATAGTCGTGAATCGCAATATTACGAAAACCCACCATCGCGTTCATTTGCCGGCCGATTTCCCGCGAAATGAAACCATTCGTCGATAATAAATCAAAAAAATCGCGACTTGTTTGTGGTGCACAAGATGCTTGGCTCGGACAATATGCGCTGCCATGTCAATCGCTGCTTCGCATGCCCGTTGAATATTTAAAATGATAATGTCTTGATGGTCAACATTGTCAGTAAACTTCAGGCTTGCTACATCAAACGAACGAACGCGCTTGACGCAACGTTCAATAATGGCCGCTTTGTTTATCAACACATCATCAATCATTTGAAACTTTCCCCCTGCGACTGATGTCGTTTAGAATATCCATTCGTTCTTCGTTGAGTCGCGCATAAGATTTGAAAACAAAATCTTCAAAAGCTTCACAAACAGCAAAGCTTTGGGTTACAAAACGAATTCCCTTATAGACGATTTGAAATTGCATCACGGTATTCGCATTTCGTAAATCAATTAAATCAACTTCGCGACGAACATGCTGCACAATCTCCTGTGCAATCTCAAAACTTTGAATCGGGCTTATCGGCTTTGATGCAAGCACGGCCAAATCGAGGTCACTTTGCGGAGTTGCATTATTCGTTGAAAAACTACCAAAAAGATAGACACCCTCGACAAAGTCGATTTTCTGAAAGATTATTTTTTGAATTTCTACGAGCGGCAGATGGGTTGAATTCATGCGTTATTCTAGCTTAACCTTCCCCATTCACACAACCTCGTAAAGCTCGATACGATAGCCATTCCTCTGTCGAGTCAGAAGATCTTTCCATTTAAACGGACCGCCTGTAATAATTTGCGAATCAAAAACCTCGCTCGGATCGGATTGATTCGGTCGAGGTTCCCAAACCTTGAGAAGTTTTGCCGAGGATCCTAAGTACATCTTGACATGTTGTGCGGAGTGAAACTCTGGGATAATCGCAAGATATTGAATTTGCTTATCACGCCATTCTTCTAAATCCCATGCCAACTCGGGCGACGCAAACACAAACGGATTGGAGCCTGGATTTTTTGTCAGAAAATATATCTCATATCCGGGGCGTTCTTCGCAGGCATTCAACTTTGACAATAGTCGCGGATCATTACCATTATTGATTTTTTGTTTTAATTGAGCACATGTGAAATTGAGGCGCGGTGAAAAGGATGTTCCGTCCAATGCGATTTTGGAGCCCGTAGCTAAATTATTCTGAATCCAATCAGAGGCTTGTGTACGGGTATCCAGTCGAGACATGATTAAATCAAAACGGATATCCTTAGTAATGTTGATGATCACAGCCACACTCAGCATGACGACAATAACGGCACGAAAACATGAAGATGACTTTGAAATAAAGCGAGCCGCATCCACTGCCAAATAAATCATCAATGGCACTAGTGGCAATATATATCTGCCGTACGGCTGACCTTTTTGCCAGAGAATCAAATAGTAAAAGATACAGAAAATAGTAACGCTTTGAATCTTTGAATCGCGGGTAAAAAATGACCTTGCTAAACCTACCAGCCCCAAAGCAATGAGCGGCCAGCTCATCCCCTCCGCTAAAGAGTATGAAAGATGATGAAAGAAAGGAACACCTTGGTTTGCAGCACTTTGCTCTTTGAGTTCATTGATAAAGAAATGGAAATCAAGAATTGAATACGGATTGAGTAATATAAAGGTTACGATGCAAGAAATTCCCGAGATACCTAACAGAAACAATAAGCGTCCCGCTTTGAACAAAGACAAGGATCGCAATAGCATCCACAAATAAGGAATAACTAAAAAAAATCCATTATATTTAAACGCTGTGGCAAGACCGATCATCAAGCCTAAAAGAAAATGACTTCTTACCAGTGCGAGATTAGCTCTGTGTAAATAACAAAAGAATATAACGGAAGTCAAAACGAGCGGAATATCCGCATAAATGTAATGGGCATCCGAAACATGCACAAAACAGATGGCAAGCAGAAATCCGCCCAAATAGACCCAGAACTCAGAGAAACAAGATTGACGTAACCACGTCATGAGTCCATGAACTGTAATGACAGCCGGTATAACACCAAGCATCAACCGCCCTGTTATATAAAAAAGACTGGGATCTTGAAAAAAATGCTCCGCAAACTGCTGAGCGCTACCCCAAACTCCAATGAGCTTGCCCATCAAAAATAGCAAGCCATAGATAATAAAAAGAATGTAGCTCGTCAGAGGTGGAATGTTAAAGAAATGCGGATTGAAATCACCCGTGCTAAAACTCAGGGCATGATTAACGACGATGGGCTCATCGGCATGATAAAGATGAGGAAGGCCAAAATGAATTCCCCAGATACGGAGCGCAAAAGCGAGCAGAAGGATTACGCCAGAAATTAAAAATCGGCGAATGGCGAAAGGCTCTATTTTCTGTGTAGCCATCGAATTCGCATAACATCCCAGAACATGAGGAGCGGGTCTCGAAAAACATTCACCTTCGATGCGGCTGAATTGAGCCAAGTGACAGGCAATTCAACGATTTTAAAACCAAGTCGCTGCGCAAGAAACAGGAGTTCAACATCAAAACTAAAGCCATCTAACTTTTGCACTGCAAAAAGTGATTCGGTCGCACGCCGGCTAAAGCATTTAAAACCGCACTGGGAATCTTTAATTCCACGAAAAGCAAAAAGTGTCGCGACTCCATTAAAAATACGCCCCATAAGTTCACGTAGAAATGGCTGATGCTCTACAATATTTGCTCCGACCGCTGCGCGGGAACCGATAACGATGTCTGCTTTTTTCTCGATTAACAATGGGAGGAACTTATCGAGTTCTTCAATGGGCGTGGAAAGATCTGCGTCGCTAAACAAACAATATTCGCCTGAGGCTGCCTGCATTCCTCTTCTCACAGCGGCCCCTTTGCCGCGATTTTCGGGTATGCGTAAAACTTGAAACGACATGCCGCTCTCACTTAAAATCGACTGCGATATCGAAACGGTGGAATCTAAACTCCCATCATCAGAAACAATAATTTCGGCCGGATAGGGCTTTGAACGAAGGTAATCGACAATGCGGCTGAGAGTTGCGGCAATCCGCTTCTCTTCGTTGTACGCCGGAATAACAATTGAGACAAATGGTTTCATTTTTTCTGCGGTTCGCTTAATCGCGCTCTGAAATAATCGAGCGTTTTGACTAAACCATCTTCTAATTTGACTTTTGGCTCCCAGCCAAGCTTGGACCGCGCAAGAGAAATATCAGGATTGCGAACGCGCGGATCATCAACGGGCAACGGCTCATAAATAATTTTACTTCCCGACTCAGCAATTCTGACCACCTTTTGCGCAAGCTCTAGCATGGTGAGCTCATGCGGATTACCAATATTAACCGGTTCATGGCAATCAGAAAGCATTAAACGTGATATGCCTTCCACCAGATCTGACACATAACAAAGACTGCGAGTTTGCTGGCCATCTCCAAAAACAGTGACCGACTCACCTTTCAATGCCTGAGTAAAAAATGCTGGGATTGCGCGCCCATCCTGAAGCCTCATGCGCGGGCCATAGGTATTAAAAATTCGCACAATTTTGGTGTTTAAACCATGCGAACGATGATAGGCCATGGTCAAAGCTTCACCAAAACGCTTGGCCTCATCATAGACCCCGCGAGGGCCAATAGGGTTCACATTACCCCAATAAGATTCTTTTTGTGGGTGTTCGAGCGGATCTCCGTAGACTTCTGATGTAGAAGCGAGCAAAAAAACAGCTTTTTTCTCTTTTGCTAAGCCCAAAGCATTATGCGTCCCATAGGATCCTATTTTTAATGTTTTAATGGGAATCTTTAAATAATCAATCGGGCTTGCCGGTGAAGCAAAATGCAAAACATAATCAACCGCGTCAGGATAATAAAATGGCTCAACAATATCTTGCTCAATAAGTTGAAACGACGGATTGGTTTTTAAATGCGCCACATTATTCAAGGATCCCGTCAAAAAATTATCTACGGCAACAACCTCATAATCTCGTGAAAGAAACAAATCGCTCAGATGCGATCCTAAAAAACCACTCCCCCCTGTAATGAGTACCCGTTTTTTTGCCATAATTTCCTTAATGCGTGACGAGACAACTTAAAAAAATCGACTAACTACAGTCTCACAATATGAGCTGAGTTGAAACTTTTGAGAACATTGCGTGTGTCGAAAATAAGTCGGCTTTGCTTAACGACCAACTTGTAGTCAAAAGCTTCGTGATCCGTCGTAATGACTACCAAATCTGCAGCCTTGATACGCACCGAATCACACTTCACCGACCGGTAGACATTTCCGTCGATATTTAGTGATGGTACATGCGGATCGCTGTAGGAAACTTGTGCACCCAAACCTTTGAGCTGTTCCATAATTTCCAAGGCGGGAGACTCGCGCACATCTTCAATATTCTTTTTATACGCGACTCCGAGCAAAAGAATTTTGGAACCATGCAAAGCTTTTTTAAGATGCCGGCTGAGCGCGTGACCACATTGCTGAACCACAAACTCTGGCATAGCCTTATTCATGGCCCCTGCAAGCTCGATAAACTTCAACTCCGTCCCGTGATATCGTGCTTTCCAAGATAAGTAAAGTGGATCAACACCGATGCAGTGCCCGCCAATTCCAGGCCCTGGGTAAAATGCCATATATCCAAAAGGCTTTGTTTTAGCGGCATCAATGGCCTCCCAAATATCGACGTTCAATGCTTTTGCGGCCATGGCAAGTTCATTGATTAATCCAATATTCACGATGCGAAAAGTATTTTCAAGCAGCTTGGCCATTTCAGCCGTTCGAGAACTTGAAACCGGAATAACCGTTTGCATAATTTGAGCATAAAGCATACATGCCGACTTCGTGCACTGAGGTGTAATTCCACCAACAACCTTGGGAATATTTTGCGGCTTATACTTTTGATTGCCTGGGTCTATGCGTTCAGGCGAAAAACAAAGAAAAAAATCACTCCCCACTTTCCAGTTATTTTTTTCAAACAGTGGGAGCAACACTTCATCGGTGGTTCCAGGGTAAGTCGTACTTTCCAAAATGATTAATTGTCCCTTGCGACGATGATTACGAATCGATTCTGCCGCATCGACAACAAAAGACAAGTCTGGATTTTTAAGACGGTTCAAAGGCGTGGGCACGCAAATAATAACGCAATCCGCCCTATGAAGTAATTTGGCATCCGTGGTGGGCTTAAAGCAACCCGCCTTAACGACCTCGCGAATCTCTTTTGAAGGAATATCGCTAATGTAGGATTTTCCATCACGTAGTAAATCGATCTTCTTCGAATCAACATCCAAACCCAAAACATTAAAACCCTGTCGGGAAAAAAGCAATGCGAGAGGCAACCCCACATACCCCATCCCAATGACGGCAATATGAGCATCCTGGTTATCAATTTTTTTAATCAGCTGATCAAAATATTTTTTCTTAATCGACATTACTCAACCTTTAACTTTAAAAAATCATCAAGCGCTTCAGACCAAGGCCGCATATCAAGCCCTAAAAGATTCTTTGCTTTGTCTAAACATAAAACCGAGTTCAAGGGTCGCTTGGCTGCGCGAATGAGCTCAGCGCTTGATATTTCTTTAACATGAACAGACTGAAAACCTGATTGATCTAAAATGCGACGCGCGTAACCCGACCAATTAATTTTATCCCTGTTTCCAATATGAAAAGTTTCTTTATTATACTGATGAATGAGATTTTTGCGAGAAGTCAGTAATGCCTTCAGCGCCACGGCGAGATCATAAGTCCAGGTCGGTCGTCCCCATTGGTCTGATACAACAGAAATTTCATTTTTTATCGCAGCTTGCTTCAGAATTGCTTTTGGAAAATGCGCCCCATGAACTCCATACAGCCACGTTACACGAAAGATCATGAATTGGTTACAGTTTTCGTGCAAATGCTTCTCTGCGATGGACTTAGTTTCCCCATAATAGTTTACGGGCTCGATAGGATCCGTTTCGACATAAGGAGCACTTTTCTGACCTGAAAAAACATAATCCGTACTGAAGAATATCAAAAAAGATTTGGCTTCGTTGCAAATAAGCACAAGATTCTTCACCATCTCCGCATTCTGCAACAAAGCGAGCTCTCTTTCGGATTCACAAGCATCAACTTTTGTATACGCAGCGGCATGCAGGACAAAATCAGGGCGCAATTCAAGAATGTAACGGCGCAATGAGCCTGCGTCGGCCAAGTCTAAAACTGTATAGGATGTGCGCTGAAGAGGGTCAGGCTGTCGACCAATCATCGAAAGATCGCAGTCAAATAAAAAAACATCTGACAAATCAGAGCCCAGCATTCCTAGTGCGCCAGTAACGAGGACTTTCATAGAGAGCGCATTCGATTCAAAACAAACTACTTGTTCGTGTACTTATTTTGCTTGAGAGGCTTCCACCAATTTTCATGCGATTTGTACCATTCAATCGTTTGTTTCAAACCATCTTGCACATTATAACGAGGAGAAAAACCCAGGCTTCTAACTTTTGAAAAATCAAGCGCATAACGAAAATCATGCCCGGGGCGATCCGCAACATATTCAATACGTTCATCACCAAAGCCCATATTCTTCAAAATGGCAACTGTCAGCTCGAGGTTACTGAGTTCATTGTCGGAGCCAATGTTATAAACTTCTCCCAATATTCCATTTTCAAAAACTAAATGAAGGGCTCGAACCGCATCTTCAACATGAATCCAATCACGACGGTTCTGCCCATCCCCATAAAGTGGCACTTTTTTTCCAGACAATAGATTGGTCACAAAAAGCGGAATCACTTTTTCGGGATACTGATAAGGGCCATAATTATTTGTACAGCGTGTAATGAGCACAGGATAATGATAAGTTTCACGATAAGCACGCATGAGAAGATCAGCTGCTGCTTTCGATGCAGAGTAGGGACTATTCGGCTCAATCGGAGAATTCTCATTAAACTTGCCGGTACGAATAGAGCCATAAACTTCATCAGTCGACATGTGAAGAAAGCGTTTAATACCATATTTCTTAGCAAGACGCACAAGAGTTTCCGCGCCCAAAATATTCGTTTTCAAAAAGTCATCCGCATCATCAATGGAACGATCAACATGCGTTTCAGCAGCAAGATTAATGACTCCATCAGCGTGAGATATCACACCGTCCATAGCGACGATATCTCCAATGTCGGCTTGAACAAATTCAAACCGAGGGTTGCTTTTAAACTCTGCAATATTTTCAGGGTTTCCAGAATAGCTTAAGCGATCAACACAGATAACCACATAATCTGTCGATTGCAATAAGTGCCGAATTAAATTTGACCCAATAAAACCGCAGCCGCCCGTAACAACAACCCGCTTCACTTTTTCCTCCGCGACTCTTGACGCCGCACAAGCTCAGATGACTTGGTAAGAGATTCAAATGTTCCAGCATCGCTCCAGAATCCCGACAACATGTCAAACTCGAGCTCACCCCGTTTTAAATACCAATTATTAACGTCCGTGATTTCAAACTCTCCCCTGCGAGAAGGCTTTAACTCAGAAATAATTTTAAAAACCTGACTGTCATACATATAAATTCCGGTAACTGCATAATCACTTTTTGGATTTTTTGGCTTTTCAACAATCGAAACAACTTTATCTCCACGCAATTCAGCCACACCAAAACGCTCAGGATCATTCACTTTTTTTAAAATGACTCTCGCACCAGACTTCTGGGCAAGAAACTTTTTCACTGATGTGCGAATACTTGACCCAATAATATTGTCGCCCAACATGACGATGACCTTCTCATTTGCAGCAAATCGACTTGCCAATCGAAGAGCATCTGCAATTCCGCCCTCTCCATCTTGGTAGGCGAAAGAAACATGATCGAGACCAAATTGACGACCATTTCCAATCAATCTTAAAAAGTCACCGGACGAATTACCACCCGTCACAATCATAAGATCTTTGACTCCCGCATCAACTAAGGCTTCGATTGGGTAATAAATCATCGGTTTGTGGTAAACAGGCAAAAGATGTTTATTCGTAACCTTGGTAAGTGGCAGAAGTCGACTCCCCAAACCACCCGCTAAAATAACGCCTTTCATTTAGATTTTCTTCCCGCATTTATCGATGGGCGACCCATGCTGATATAAGTCCAACCACGCTTTTTCATTTCTTCATATGAATACATATTTCTTCCATCAATTAAGAGCGGGCGCTTCATGGTTCGTTTAAGTCGATCAAAATCAAGATTCAAAAACTCGCTCCATTCAGTCAAAATAAGAATCGCGTCAGCGCCCTTAGCAGCAAGATAAGGATTTGCTGCATACTGCATTTTCTTAAAATAAGGTTTGGCTTTCTCAGTTGCGACGGGATCGTAAGCAATCACTTGAGCGCCTGCGCTTTGAAGTAATTGTATGACGGGTATGGATGGCGCTTCCCGCATGTCATCGGTGTCGGGTTTAAAAGCTAACCCCAGAACAGCGATCTTGCGTTTACTGAGAGAGCCGAGAGACGCACGCACCTTATCAACAAAGTATTTTGGCAGCGCCTGATTGACATCGAGCGCTTGCCGTAAAAGTTCAAACTGAACGCCTTTTTTCTTTGAAATCGTATAAAAGGCACTTAAATCTTTGGGGAAACAAGATCCCCCAAATCCAATTCCAGCTCGTAAAAAATGAGGGCTAATGCGCGAATCCATGCCCATCCCCTTTGCGACCTGTTCAACGTCAGCACCAACCGCATCACAGACTTGCGACAACTGATTTGCAAATGTAATTTTCAATGCTAAAAATGAATTGGATGCATGCTTAATCAGCTCAGCGCTTCGAATATCGGTAGAATAAATTTCCTTTTTTAGCGGCGCATATATTTTTTTAAGAATTTCCGCGGCCCTAACACTTTCAACACCAATCACGATGCGATCTGGATTAAGTAAATCTTGTATCGCTGAACCTTCTTTTAAAAATTCAGGATTGGAGGCCACATCAAATGCCACACCTTTTCTCACATATTTTTTAACAATCGTTTTAATCCAATCTCCTGTTTCAACCGGTACGGTACTTTTTTCAACAATCAGTCGATAGCTGCGCATATGGGTTGCAATTTCTTTGGCCACATTGCCCACATAGGTCAGATCGGCCTCGCCATTTGCTTTGGGT
>Ga0163150_10003948_pt1 | contig 20255 bp, 18 predicted proteins | sample OliLakLV19P2IB_FD_148628 | JGI IMG/M metagenome (GOLD analysis project Ga0163150, IMG submission 148628) | Freshwater microbial mat bacterial communities from Lake Vanda, McMurdo Dry Valleys, Antarctica - Oligotrophic Lake LV.19.P2.IB | ecosystem: Environmental > Aquatic > Freshwater > Lake >...
AAAGGCGCTCGGCAACCCGCCGGACTGATCGTCTGGTGGGTTGTTTTCCTTCAACTTTGGACATCGGAGTGATGCCTCAAAAATCCAATGCGAAACGGGTGTCCGTTGAAACTTCGGTTTTCTATTCGTAACGATAAATAGTCAATTTTGACCCAAAGATTTTGCGGAAGAGCCCCAAAAAACAATAGTCCAAAAAATATTAGAAAGCAACAATTGAACAATGGAAAAGCGACGATTAGGTCAAACGGATTTGAATATGACGGTCTTGTCCTATGGTGCATCGTCGATTGGGCAAGAATTTCGCGGCGTCGATATCAACGACGCGATTCGGAGCGTCCATGTGGCTTTCGAGTTGGGGATCAATTTCTTTGACACGTCGCCATTTTATGGTCGCGGCATGAGCGAAACGTTGTTGGGGCGCATTCTTCCCGACTATCCTCGCGAAAGCTATATCCTCGAAACCAAACTTGGTCGTTACACTGGAAAGCACTTCGATTTTAGCGCGAAACGAGTCGAAGAAAGTGTCGATACGTCGCTCGAGCGAATGAAAGTCGACTATCTCGACATTGTTCTCTGCCACGATCTCGAATTCGTCGATATGTCGCAAATCGTCAATGAAACGATCCCGGCGCTTCGAAAGCAAGTAGAGCAAGGCAAAGTACGCTACGTCGGCGTCAGTGGCTATCCGATGAAGATGTTTAAGTACGTCATTGAGAGGGCGGAAATCGACGTAATTCTGACGTACGGTCACTATTCGTTGCAGAATGACATGGCCTTGGAGTTGGTCCCGATTTGCAAAGCCAAGAATATTGGAATCATGAACGCCGCACCTTTTGGTGCTCGACTGCTGACCAGCGCCCCGCTCCCGCCATGGCATAAGGCGTCGCCGATTGTCCGTGAAACGGCTAAGAAAGCCGTCGATCATTGTGCGAAGAATGGAATCGATATCGCGCAGTTGGCACTTCAGTTTGCTCTTGAGAACCCCGAGTTTGCGACTTGCGTTTCCGGTTCTGCCAACCCAAAGCGAGTTGCGGAATGGGTCGAATGGTCATCCAAGCCGATCGATCGACGTCTGTTGGCCGAAGTTCAAGAGATCCTCAAACCGATCCACAATTGGTTTTACTACGAAGGTCGTCCCGAGAACAACGATACGCCACTCAACTTAATCGCCCCGGCTGTGTAAACAGCAAGACGTCAAACGACGAACAAAATACAAGCACGAAGCGCCAGCGAGTGAGTCCGTCACGAACCCTTTAAGAAAGCATATCGATGATCTGTTCGGCTGTTACGGTTAGTCTCGTTGAAGAAGCACGCGGTGGCCCGTTTGTATTTTGGGATGATTTGCCGGGTGCGTGCCGAGCCGCATCCGAATTAGGGTATGACGCTATCGAGCTGTTCGCACCTTCTCCGACAGCGGTGGCAATCGATGAGCTAAAGTCGTTACTTGAAAAGCATCGATTGCAATTGGCGGCTGTCGGAACCGGAGCAGGAATGGTCAAGCATGGATTAAATTTGACCGATCCTGACCCACAGAAGCGAGAAGCTGCCAAAAATTTTATTCGATCGATGATCGACTACGGAAGTCAATTCAATGCGCCAGCAATCATCGGCTCGATGCAAGGTCGATGGGGGAACGCAATCGATCGCGGTCAAGCCTTGAGCCTGCTCGGCGCGGCCTTGAATGAATTAGGCGAGCATGCCGCAAGTTTAGGTGTGACGTTGATTTATGAGCCATTGAATCGCTACGAGACAAACTTGATTAAAACGGTCGCCGACGGTGTCGCATTTCTCAATACGGTCAAAACCAAGAACGTCCGATTGCTCGCCGATCTCTTTCACATGAATATCGAAGAAGCAAACGTCGCGGACGCCATTCGAGTCGGAAAGGGGGCGATTGGTCACATCCATTTCGTCGATTCCAATCGCCAAGCCTGCGGACTTGGTCATACCGATTTTGTACCGATTATGAAAGCGATTCGCGAAATAGGATACGACGGTTACTTGTCTGCCGAAGCATTTGCGCTGCCAGATTCGCTCACCGCCGCAACTGCGACGATGAAAGCCTATAAAGCACTGCAAAGCAATATTTAGGAACGGGGCAAAAATAACTTCGGGCTTTTCTAAATAGAGTGGCAGGTCCCGAATGCCACCCAAGTTTGCGGAAGTTATTCTTGACTGTTTCCTTAGATAGGACGTCGTTAGGCAATCTGTGGGACTACGAATCCTTCGCGATAGTCGCGCTTGAGGAATCGATTCGCAGCCTCTGCGTTGGTCCCAACGAAACGTTGCGATTTTGCGTCGATTTCCAAGATTGGACTCAAGCGAATTTGATCGCTTTCGAGTTTCAGATTGTGTCGCGACATTAACGCACTGGTTTCTGCGAGCAGCTCATGCCAACCTTTTTGATCGATCTGCTTGGCGTCGGATGACGAGTAAGGCCGACCGGTTTGATAAGCGACATTGGCAAGATTGCACCATCCGGTCGAGTCATGCCCAACTTGAATTTCCGCATTCAGTTTCGATCGATCGCGACTTCGCACTGCATCGACAAAGTTTTGCTGATGCAAACCCATGCCGGAGGTCCCTTTGAACGACTTAACCAATTTGCCGCTTGTGTCGTAAGCTGTACCTTTGCCGCGTTGGCCTTCGAAGTGACCACCTTCGCAATAAGCGATATATCCGCTTCCGGGGCCTGGATGGGCAGCCGCCCCTTTTTCTTTAGCTCCGTTGGTAATATTCGCCAATCCGATCACGACCGGAATCGATCCGGTATCAAAGTAAACAAAATGGACATTGGGTGATTCGCCAGCATCATTCCAAGCGACGCGGCCTCCTCCTCCAAAGATTCTTTTGGGCAGCGCAATCGAGTCGCGGAAAATGTTATTGCGAAGATCATCCAAAACATGGACGCCCCAGTTCCCCATCTCTCCCGAGCCGGTATTAAAATCCCAATGCCAATCGTAATGCAATTTATCTCGAAATATCGGTTTTTCCTGCGCCGGTCCTAGCCAAAGGTCGTAGTTGACTTTGGGGTCGATCGGCAGCGGCGTCGCACGTTTTCCGATCGTACCCCGAACGCCATATCGATTTACGCGGGCCGATTGGATGGCTCCTAACGCTTTCTCGTCATGCAAAAACTTTTTAATCTCCGCTTGCATCGGATCGGATCGCTGTTGCGTACCGACTTGGCATATTCGATCGTATTTCCGGGCAGCCGCGATGGCTTGTTCACCTTCCCATTGGGTATGCGACAGCGGCTTTTCGACGTAGACATCCTTGCCGGCCTGCATCGCCCAGATCGCCGCCAAACAATGCCAATGGTTGCAGGTTGCGACAACGACTGCGTCGATCGATTTATCGTCGAGCAGTTTACGCAGGTCGGTATAGGCCGTGGCTTTCGGATACCTCTTCGAAGCTTTAGCGAGGATACTTTCGTCCGGATCGCAAATCGCGACGACGTTCGTTCCTGGAACCTTTTCGAAAGCCGACATCAATTCGTTGGCGCGACTACCGCAACTGATAAATCCGAGACGAATCTCTTCGTTAGCAGACGCGGCTCGAAGCGATTCGATCGGCCACAGACTTCCGATAACACCCGTCGCGGCACTGGTTTGAATAAAATTTCTACGTGAGAAAGCATGCATGACGAATAGCTCCCGGAATAAAAACACGTTTGTAAGAAACCAACAACAACGGCAAATTATCACGCGAAAGTCGACGATAATGTACGATCTGGCTATATTAACGGGTAGATCGCGACTTTGTAAGTCGCAATCCAATTCTCGATTACGGACTCTGGAAGGGTTTGTAAATTCGGAATAATCCAACTAGAATTCGGCAAAGCGTAATCCGAACGACTCTGACAAAACGATCGTTGATTGCCATCCCGCCTCCTAACTCACAACTCTAGATGACGAGAACCTGCCCTATGTCCGGTCCAAACAATAAGAATGCTTTGCCTCAAGCGGCGTCCGAATCCCGACGGAATTTTATCAAGGTAGGGAGCGCCATGGCGGCGACCGTTGGTGTGATTTCTGGGACCGTCGCACAACCACAGAAAACGCGTGCAGCCAGTGCCAACGGCAAGATTCGAATTGGCTTCATCGGCCCTGGCGGTCGTGGTTTTGGAGCTCACGTAAAAACACTTTCAACGCTTTGCGCAGAAGGGCAACCGATTGAATTGGTTTCCGTTTGCGACGTCTTTAGCGAACATCGCGATCGCGCGGCTGATCACATTCGCGATAACAATAAAAATACTCCAACGCAATACATCGATTTCCGCGAGATGATCGCCAAGGAAGATCTCGACGCAGTGTGTATCGGAACGCCAGATCATTGGCATGCCAAGCAAGCGATCGAATCGATGCAAGCCGGGTTAGATGTTTATTGCGAAAAGCCGATGACGAAAACGGTCGAGGAGGCCCTTGAAGTTCTTAAGGTTTGGCGCAAGACAGGACGGGTCATGCAAGTCGGTGTTCAATCGACGAGTTTGCCTCTTTGGCCCGAAGTCAACAAATTACTTCGCGAAGGGAAACTCGGTAAGGTTTTGATGTACCAAACCGAATTCTTCCGCAATTCCGAAATGGGGCAATGGCGATACTACAAGCTGACGCCTGGAATGACGCCCAAGAATATCGACTGGAAGACATGGTTGGGCGTCGAGGATGGACTCGCTGATACCCGTACCTTTGACCGAGAAGTCTACGCTCAATGGCGTCGGTTCTGGCCGTTCGGTTCGGGAATGTTTACCGATCTTTTCGTCCACCGCACCACCTCGATGCTCAAGGCAACCGGCTTGCGATTCCCGGGTCGAGTCGTCGGTGCCGGTGGTATCTTCATCGAGTACGACGGACGCGATGTGCCGGATGTGGCAACCGTCGTATCCGACTTCAATGAAGGTGTCCAAGGAATGGTGACAGCGACAATGGCTTGCCAAGAAACACCAATTCAACAGTTGATACGCGGCCACAATGGATCGTTGGTATTTGGAAACGAAGTCAAAGAGGAAATGGAGGATGTCGACGGAAAGAAATTCATGACGAAGCGATTTGTCGCGAGCAACGGCGAGCAATTCGATCGATATCAATTTGTTCCCGAGCGTCCGCAAGTTACCGGCAACAGCAAACTCAAACTCGAGACCGTCGAAGTTGGCCAAGTGAAAGACACCACCTACGACCACTTCAAGAACTGGATCGAAGCGATGGTTGCCAAGGACCCCCAAAAATGCAACAACCCTGTCGATCTCGGCGCGGCGGCGATTACCAATGTGCTACTAGGAGCGCGAAGTTACCGCGAAGGAAAAGTTTACCACTTCAATGCTGACGATCTCACCATACATGATGGCGATTCTTCTTGGGCCAAGAAGTGGGAAGCCAAGTCACATGCTCGTGAAAAGCCGAACCACATTCCTGGCTGGGCCGGTGGCGACACGGGCAGCCTGCTAAATGATCCAGAATGGATGAGCTTAGCCGGCCCTTGGGCCGACGGAAAAGATCCAGCCAAGTAGTTCAACTGTTTAAAGCTGTGAGCCGGAACGCGCTAGCGTCCGGCTTCTCAGCAAATCGAGCGAACCGGTGCTAACGCACTCCGGCTGATGAATAATTCAGGCAGGCGTTGGCCGGAAAACAATGTGACATAGGCTGTGACTATTTCACCGCGCTCGGCCTTTGTAGCATTTCGAGTAGATATTCCTGCACGGTTGCATGCTTGGCATTGGGAGCGTTGGGATAATAGAGTTCGCAAGGAGCCCCGACAGCTTGGCAATGCTCTTGAAGCTTCACTCCGAAATTCGACGTATGCGTTGGGTCCTTTTGGTCCTGACCTAGCCCCGGCGGTGCGGAATAAAAGAGGTAAACCGGCGGATCGTCGGCGGAAACCAGCGCGTAAGGTGAATACTCGGCAATCCAAGGGAGGATCGTGTCTCGCTTGGCGAAGAACTCATCGAACTGCGAAATTTTCTTAGTGAGATCGCCGGTAAAACCGAAAGCATGGCCACCATATTTACTGTTCGGTGTCCATTCTTTCATCTGCTTGGGATCGAGTGTCGTCTGAGCTCCGGTGACAGCCGCGCATTGAAGGCGTGTCGATTCACGAGCTATTGGATCAGCACTGGACGGATCAGCCATCTCTGGATGGAAGGCGAGCCAGAGCGACGAGCAAGCACCGGCGGAACCTCCGCTGGCTCCGATCCGTTGCTTGTCGATGTTCCACTCGTTGGCTTTGCTTCGAACTAACTGTAAAGCACGAGCCGCATCGTGCAGCGGTCCTTTTACTGGCGGAGACACTCCGTCGGCAGTCGCTTCGGGAATAAAGCGATACTCGACCGACGCAACCGAGATTCCTTCTTTAAGCATCGTCGGAAGCATGGCGGACAAACCGTTTAACCTTCCTCCAGCCATCCAACCACCACCGTGAATATAAAACAGAAGCGGCGTTGGTTTATCGGATTCGGCTTTCCAAAAATGGAGGACTTGTTTGGGATGAGGTCCGTACGACAAATCGTAAACAGTTGGATTCGGAAGTTCGGGGTTGGCTGCCAAATACTGTTTGGCTTCTCCAGAACTGATTTCGCGCACATAGATATTCCGCCATCGAATTTCACCGCCATGCGTTTGCAACATGATCGGTCCTTTCGCTGGAAGCGGCTGAGTGCGATCCCAATAATTTTCCATCACTGCCCCATCGACGACAAGTTTCGTATTGAGCGTTACCCAAGTCCTAGCTCCGATCTGGCGGATGCGAAGCGTGTTCCATTGACCAAATGATTTGTCGGCTACCAACATCGGGTCGCGACCAAGAGTATTGGGCGTGTTGTTGAAAAGGCCCCCTGATCCTTGATGCGGTTTTCGATCGGGCTTCTTTGAATCAAACGATTGACTCACATCCCAAATCTGTACCTGAGGTGTGCCGCGAAGATAGATTCCGCTATCGGCTTTAGCAACCGTTTTATATTCGATCAGAAGCTCGATATCACCGAACGCTTCTTCGGTCGTTGCATAAGGTCCCGTACCTTTGTTAACGAGCTCACCCTTTTCAGCTCGCCAATGATTCGAGAAATCTTCTCGCTGCTCTTTGAGGTTGGCTTCTTTCTTATCGTCGACAAGCTTGGCAGAAGTGTGCGGATTCCATCCGTACCAGCCGGAAAGATCCGTTCCGTTGAATAACGAACGAAACCCTTTTGGAGGTTGAGGCTCGACCGCCTCGATGAAGGTCATCGGAAGGCACAAGAAAGCAGTCAGGAATACGATGGGCGGAAGCGTTTTCATAATCGTCTCGGGTGGGAGTGGGATAGTGGGATAGAGAGTTGGAGAGTTGGAGAGTTGGAGAGTTGGAGAGATGGAGAGTTGGAGAGTTGGAGAGATGGAGAGTTGGAGAGTTGGAGAGAGTGGGTAGGCGCTATTGTGGTTATCAGGTGGCTACTTCGCAATCGGTGTTTCTTTATCGCCATTGCGCATAAATGGTTTTCGCACTTGAACTCCTTGAACCGGTGCGATTTCGCGAAGCCAGATATTGCGAAATCGAACTGGGTTGCCGTGATCCTGGATCGAGATGGGGCCTTTGGGTGGATGGGCTCTATATTCTGGCGGGCGATTGAAGGGTGTGTCGCCAAGCAATTGAAAATGATTGAGGATGACAACACCGTTGTGCGTCGCGGTGATATACGCTGGTGTTTCGAGTGTCAAATCTTCCTTGAATCGTGGGCCGGTCCAAATGATATCGTAGGTATTCCATTCACCCGGCTTGCGCATGGAGTTGGCCATCGGCGGTGTCTGCTTGTAAATCGCACCCGCTTGGCCGTCGAAGTAAGTTACGTTTTCAAACGAATCCAAAACCTGTATTTCGTATTTGCCCATCAAGAAAATTCCGCTATTGCCTCGACCTTGACTACTACCGACTGCCGGACTTGGAGCCGACCACTCGATATGCAATTGACAGTCTCCAAACTCCGCTATGGTCGAAATGGCTTTCTTGCCGCAAATGAAAACGCCGTCCTTGACTTCCCACGTCTCTGCATTTTTCCATTGCGATAGATCCTGGCCGTCGAAGAGCACAATCGCATCCGACGGTGGATCGCTATTCTGCATGCCAGGCGCGATGATCGTCGGCTCGGTCCATTGAATCCCGTTTAAATATTCTTCGGCAATAGCCGGCGAAAAAAGTGCTAGCCAGACTAGGACACGGAGCGAAGTCTGCGTTGCAGTAACATTTAAAAATCGGCGAACAAAGTTGAAAAGCATCGGTTGAATTTTCTTTCTCTTAGCTAGGGAGTTACGAAATGTCGAATCTTGGAACATGACGCATCGATCTCAGCTTTCGTCCGTTCCTGAGACCAGCTTTTAATCTCCGCCATCCAATTGCCAACGAGTTCAATGGTTTCCAAGGATAGTTGATCGTAGTAGTGCCAACCACTGCGTCGGACAAGAATATCGTCCAGATGCATTGCCCACTCGCTATTCACAAAATGCTCCACGGCGTCACGACACAACGGAGCGGGCTTGATTCCACTATAGTCGTTGATTTGCTTGAGGCTCAACAACGGCTCGATGGCGGTGCGGCATTTTTGAGCCGTGACGCCGAGTTGCGTTACGATCTGATCGACAGCTTGTTCGGCCATCAATCGATAGGTCGTCAGTTTTCCACCAGCGATGTCCCACCAAAAAGGTTCTGGGCAACGAATCTGATGAGCTCGTGAAATATCGGATGGCGAACCGTCTGGGTTGGCAATCAGCGGTCGCAGCCCGGCCCAAACGCTGACAATATCTTTTTCTTGGATCGCAACTGAAGGAAAAAACTCGTTGACGGTTCGGAGTACGTATTGAATATCGGCCGAATCGACATCGACAGCTTCGGGCGGCCCGGCATAGTCGGTATCGGTCGTCCCGATAATCACCCGATCGCCCCAGGGGATGACAAACAGAATCCGCTTCCCTTCGGTGATGACGACTGCTTCTGGAACAGGTAACCGCGTTCGGTGGATAACGATGTGGATGCCTTTGCTCAGCCGAAGCTTTACATGGCTATGCGGTACTTGATCGGCCCAAGGTCCGGTCGCATTGACAATGGCACGTGCGAGAATGGTCATTTCCTGACCGCTCTCGCAGTCCTCGACGCGGCAATGCCAATGGGAGTCTTGACGCGTCGAATCATGAAATCGAACATAGTTGGAAATAACTGCTCCATTCGAAGACGCCGACCGCAAAGAGTCGATCACCAATCGGGCATCGTTGGTGAGCGCATCATAGTAGCAAACGGAACCTAAAAGCTTTTCGGATCGGAGACTCGATAGCATCTTCAAAGTCTCGGCCTGCGATAATCCTCGGGAAGGTTTAAAATTTCGACCGCTGCATAAAAGATCGTATAGTTTGACTCCAATGCGAAGTTGCCACAACGGTCGCCCTTCGCCTTGATAGGTCGGGAAAATAAAACCGAGCGGTTCTGCAAGATGCGGCGCGATGCGATGAATCGTCTTTTTTTCAACACTTGCTTCGCGGACCAAGAAGACTCGACCTTGTTCAAGATACCTGAGTCCACCGTGCAGCAGTCGACTCGATCGACCGCTGGTACCTCCGGCAAAATCATGTTGGTCGACTAATCCAACTCGAAGTCCCCGCATGGCGGCATCGCGCGCGACCCCGCTGCCTACAATTCCTCCTCCGATCACTAACAGATCGAAGCTGCCATCGGCAAGTTGAGTTAACGTATTGCTGCGATTGTTCATACAATCCATAGCGGCGGGGATGAAAGAAAGTGGTTGGCGCAAATTCGCCCAATCTTGACTAATACTAGAATCAGACCATCGTGGCTCATGGTAAGGAAACTGTCAAGAATAACGTCTGCAATCTCGAGTGGCAGACCCAGAGTCCTCCAGACTTGCGTGGCACGCCACGCCGATAACCCTTTCGTAGCGAAATTGCGCAAGCAATCCGGTGAGTTACATCGAAGCTCCTACCGGACGGCTCGCGCCGTACCACTTATAAACTAACAAAACAACTAAGGAAATAAGGTTAACGGCGTTGCTTAAGCGTTGTTTACCTGAAGTTGGCAGTTTTGGTATAGTGAAAGTTGTTTACCGACGATTTCGATTCGTTCCTCTTTTTTTGCTACTCATCGGTTCAACTCGTGAATTCGCTGACTCAAACCGATTCGTCCGTGCAAAGCCATCGTCAGCCTTTGACGATCGAGCAGTTGTCGGAAAGCTTGGGATTGCCTATTCGTCAGAGTTTGGTCGATCTCACGCCGCTGCCGGCGTTTGTGCAACGCATTGGGATCGCTTACGCCCGGCAACATCGCATTTTTGGAATTACGGTCAATCAAGGTATTCATCTGGCGGCTTGCGATGCCAACGGGTTAGCCCAGATCGATATCCTTTCTCGACTTTTAAAGCAACCGATTTTGCCGATCCTGGCCACCGAACCAGCGATCACGGCTGCTATCAACGCGGCCTATTCGGATCGATCGAGTCAAGCCCAAGAAGTTTTGCGGTCGATCGATAGCCGAGGGCTAGAAGTGAGCGCAGCCAATTGGGTTTCTCGCGAGGATCTTCTGGAGACCGACGGTCGAGCACCCATTATTCAATTGGTAAACCAATTGCTTTTCGATGCGGTGAAAGGCGGTGCGTCGGACATTCATATTCAACCCTATGAAGATCGGCTGATGGTGCGACAGCGTATCGACGGAGTTTTGCTCGACAGTTTCGAGATTCCCAAACGCTTTCAGGAAGAAGTGCTCACACGAATCAAAGTGCTCGGCGAAATGAACATTGCTGAAAAGCGACTGCCGCAAGATGGGCGAGCTACCGTCCAGCTTGGCGATCGAGTCGTCGACTTGCGTATCGCTTCGCTGCCGACCAGCCACAATGAACGGATCGTCATCCGTTTCCTCGACAAGAGTGCTCGCTTGTATACCTTGAATGATTTAGGCATGCCGGCCTCGACGTTGCTGACTTGGCAAAAGCTCATTCATCGAGATCACGGGATGATTTTGGTGACCGGTCCTACAGGCAGTGGAAAGAGCACGACGCTATACGGAGCGCTTCAGGAGATCAATTCGAAAGAAGCGAACATCCTGACGCTCGAAGATCCGATCGAATATCAGTTGGACGGAATCAGTCAGACTCAGATCAATGAAAAGAAAGGGATGACGTTTGCATCGGGAATGCGAAGCGTTCTTCGCCAAGACCCTGACATTATCATGGTCGGAGAAATTCGCGATCGCGATACGGCCAATATGGCCATACAAGCATCGTTGACCGGGCATCTGGTTTTTTCGACCCTTCACACCAACGATGCTTCTAGCGCTGTAACGCGACTTCTCGATTTGGGTGTCGAACCTTACTTGGTTGCGAGCTCGTTGATTGCAGCATTGGCTCAACGCCTGGTTCGTCGCCTATGCCCCGATTGCAAGAAGCCTGTTACGTCGACTTCACTAGAGTCTCCTCCGAATGAAGGCGATTTTTTATTGGAAACGGTTCAGAACATCTTCGAGCCAGTCGGATGTGCGAACTGTCGCGGTACAGGCTTTCGTGGTCGAATCGGGATATTTGAACTCTTGGTCGTCGACGATCCTTGCCGAGAATTGGTTCAAGGTCGCCGAAGTGCTTCGGAGATTCGAGAAGCTGCAATCTGTTCCGGTTTGTCGTTGTTGCGAAACGATGGTGCCAAAAAAATACAGAGCGGATTAACCACGCGTGAGGAAGTATTGCGAGTAACGAGCCTCAGTTGAGGTACGACGAGCTGGATGGACATGAACTGTGGCGGTGTATAACTACGAAGGTGAATCTGGTTCAGGATTAAGAGTCCGAAATACGATCACGGCCGATTCACCGCGACAAGCTCGCGATCTCTTGCGAGCTCAGGGCGTGACGGTTCAAAAATTGAGCGACACAACCGTTCTAAAACCATCGAAGCGTCGATGGCTGACTTTTGGAACACGCTCGTTTCAAACTCAGTGGGCTACGGCAACGCACGAACTCGCCATGCTACTCTTCGCTGGCATTCCGTTGCTTGATGGCTTGGACACGATCGCCAGGCAACAATCCGGACCGTTCCAAACGATCTTGCTCGGTGTTCGAGATCGCGTGGCCGCCGGGTCTGGTCTTGCCGAGGCCTTAGCGGATCGGCCCGACGTTTTCGACGCCGCCTCGATTCACTTAGTCGAAGTAGGAGAAAACGCCGGTAATCTCGAACACGTTTTAGAGCAACTGGCGAATTTTAAGCTACGGATGATGGAGACCAAGGACCAAGTTCTGACGACGTTGATCTATCCAGCGTTTTTAGTCGTCTTTGGCGTCATCTCGTCGGTCTTTCTGATGACGTATGTGATGCCGCCGCTTTTGGATAACTTGCGAGAATCGCTCGACACACTGCCGTGGCCAACCAGAGTCGTAGAAGCGATCAGCAACGCGCTTTTGAACTACGGCGTCTTTATACTTCTGGGCCTCGTTGCCTTGGTTGCGGCGATTACAACCTATGTTCGAACCGATAGCGGGCAATTGGTTTGGCATCGCAGTTTATTAAAGCTGCCGATTTTGGGACCGATGATGGCCAAACAAGGTGTTTCGCGAATCGCGATGATTGTCGGCACATTGCTGCGGAGTGGGATAGTGCTGACCTCGGCCTTCGATTTGGCTGCGAAATCGACCGATAATCGGATCTTGCGAGAAGCGCTCAAGGAATGCGGAGCGCGGATGGGAGCTGGAGAAAACGTGGCCGAGGCGTTGGAGCGGAGCGGCGTTTTTCCACCGCTGGCAGTTCGAGTCTTTGCGGTCGGACAGGAATCGGGCCGACTGGAAGAAATGCTCGAACGTTTGGCGACAGACTATGATAGACAAGTATCGATCGCATCCAAACGCTTTACAGCACTGCTGGAACCTGTATTAATAGTGGTATTGGCGATCTTTGTCGGTTTCCTACTTTTCGCAACGATTCTTCCTATCTTGGAGGCTGGCCGTGTTGTTAGTAAATAATAGAATTGCCCAGGGTCGCCAACACGAAAGCGCTCGTTCCCAGGCTCTCGCCTCGGAACGCACTGTTTTGGAGACTCCGCCTCGTGTACCGTTTGTCGCCACTCTCGAACTATTGTCATGTCTGCAGGTAGAGCCTGCGTTACCGTGGGTTCCGAGGCCGAGCCTCGGAACCAGATGGTGGCATTCAGCGAAAAGTGTCCCTTTAAATGCCATTACTCTTCGCGGAGCGAAGAGCCACCATAGACGTCGCGCGTTTTCGCTCGTCGAGTTGATGGCGGTGATGGTGATCTTGGCGTTGTTAGCGACTGCCACGGTTCTGGCGGTAGTTGGCTTTTCCGATACGGCTCGAGCGACGAAAGCCGTTACCGATATTTCGACGTTGGTGAAGGCCTTGGATTCGTTTTACACCGTCAACGGTCGTTATCCGACGAACGCCGAGGGTTTAGAGATTCTCACGCAGCCAGGCAAAGGTTCTTCGTCGGGCTTCTTAAAGAAGATCCCGAAAGATCCATGGCAGAATCGCTACGAGTACTTTAGTCCTGGATCGAAGGGGCCTTTCGAAGTGATCAGTCGCGGAGCTGATAAAAAAGAGGGTGGAGATAAAGCGAACCGCGACATCTCAAGCGAAAGTCTCGATCAAGAATGACAAGATGTCGGTCAGGGTTCACTATTATCGAACTGATGGTCGTCGTTTTGATCATGGGGATCATGGCCGGGCTAGCGGTGCTAAGTGTCCAGGGACATATCGATCGGGCTCGCTGGACGCAAAGCATCGAGCAGATCGAGCATCTCGATCGGATGGGGCGGATTTTTGCCCGCCGCGACGTAAGTCCTTATACATTGACCTTTAGTCGCTCGAAACACAAAGTCGAGTTGCGTGCGACCGGCGCGAATGCGCCGCGTAAGAGCTTGCGTGAATGCAAATTGCCGAAAAGCTTCAGCTTTAGTAGCTTCCAGAAAAACCAAGAGCGCATTCTTGGAGATAAACTCGAAATCGAATTCTCCTCCAGCGGTCAATCGTCATCGTATGCGGTAGCTATTCAAGCATCGACGGGGCCCTCGCAATGGTTTGTGACGCTAGGTCTTTCAGGCCAACAAATTCGATTGGAGAACGCCAAAGATGTGGCTGCGCTCTTGTCAAAATAAACAACGCTCACGTCGTGCCTTTACTTTGATTGAAGTCTTGCTCGGTGCAGTGTTGCTTTCGACGCTTGTGGTCAGCAGCATGCTTGGTTTTCGAATTCATCAATCCAAGATCCGATTGAGTGCTCATCGCGTTGAAGCGGTGGCAATTGCCGACAAGCTAATGTCGAACTGGTTCCATCAACCGATGGGAGTTCCCGTGGGAGCAACCGGCGTGATTGATCCTCAACGATTGTGGCGTTGGCGTACTGAGCCGGTTGGAATGAGCACCGTTTTCGGACAACCGACATTGATCGTTCGCTTGGAATTGTACGAGGACTTTCCGACACCGAATCAGTTGTTGATTTCGATCGAGTTCGTGAATCCAGTACCTCCGGTTGCTCCCGAGGTCGTTCCGTTGGAGACTACGAACTGATGAATCAGCGAATAGTGTTAACAAAAGAAAGACTTCATGCTGATCGTCACTATCTGGTTCCGAGGCTCCGCCTCGGAACCCACTGTTTCGCAGGCTCCGCCTGCCGACTTGTAAATGGTTCAAGTGCGTCGACAGCCTGGACACGAGGCGGAGCCTCGGAGGCATTGCGTTCCCAGGCAGGAGCCTGGGAACGAGGAGATTCGTGTTCTCTGGCACGAGCCTGGTTGCAAGCGTTTCCAAGCTGGCGTTCGGCGAGAGCCGTTAAACGGCGCGCGTTTACTTTGATCGAAGTGATGCTCGCTTGTGTGCTCGCTGCGATGCTTTCGGTTGTCATGTTGCAGGTTATGCGGACGACGTTGTTGGAGAGTCGTCGTATTGCGCAGAGCCGCGAGGTAGCATCCGAAACGTGGCTACTGCGCGAGCAGTTGGCTCGCGATCTGTCGAACGCACGCGGCTATCAAGTCGGTGCGAATTCTTTGAACTTAGCAGGTTTTATGTCGCGCGACCCAATCACAGGTTTGAATACGCAGCAGATGGCGCTGGTCTCGTACCAGATAGTTCCCCGTGGTAGTCGGAGTGTTTTACAGCGAACAGAAACATCGTACGGACTCAAGCCTCAATCTTTCACCGAAGTCGTCTGGGACGGAGCGGGGAGTATCGTTGCCTTTCCCAAGCGGGAGTTTTTAGAAGCTCAAGCCAACGAATTCCCAGACCTAGATCGATTGGGTGTGACTCGGCTTTCGGGAGGTATGATCTTTCGCTTGTTCGATCCAACTGGGAAAATTCTGTTAGAGATCCTTTAGATTATGATGCCTCGAAAATTCCGTTGGCTGAATCGAACTCGTTTCAGGAGCGGCTATGTTCTGTTGATGGTATTGATCCTGCTGACGGTTTTAACGACTGCTTTGTCGAGCATGGCGACGAGAAGTATGCAGACGAGCCAGGAAGCGGTCATAGCGGAAGCTTTATTGCAACAACGTGTTGGGATGGAGAGCTGTAAGAAAGCGTTAATGCCGACGGTCAGTGAGGTCTTTAATTCGATGGACAGATTGCGACGCGGAACATCGAGTTCTTCTGCCCCTAAACATGTCGTTGCCGACTCGATTGTTTTGGGTGGACAGCGATTCGATATCGTTTTGGCGGACGAGAACGCCAAGATCAATCTGAATACCATGTACCATTTGACGGGAAAAGCGAAATTAGACCGGTTGCTTCGAGAGAAACTTTCGGTTGGTGACCTGCAAGCCCTGGCACTGCGTCCGGCAATACCATCCATAAAAGATGGATTAGCTCGAACAAGAGAAGGTGCCGATAAGGGTGGCAAGCAATCGAATGCAAAAAGTTCAGATCCGGATCCGTCGTCCGACGAGTCGGCTCCCATTCAAACGCAGCTACCTCCAGCATTTCGGAGTTGGGGCGAGGTTTTTGATCTCGAAGTGCTGATCCATCAAAGTGCCGAGCAGAAAATGCGAGTCGACTTTGCCAATTCGTTTACGCTGTGGGGATCAGGGCAGATCAATATCGATCGGGCAACGGAACAAGCGACCACGACAACCGTAGAATCGATATTGGGGCCAGCCGAAGCCAAACTGATCGTTGGTAAAATCATGGCGCACGACGACGTCGACATTCAAGCCGTGATTGAAAAAGAAGTCAACAAGGCGTCGAATCGACCACCTTTACGAGCTTTGATTGGCAAGCATTCGTTCGCTTTTTCAATGTTTGTCGATGTAGTTGCCCCTCAATGCCGATCTCGCAAGCTTTTTGTCGAGTCGGTCGATTCCAATGGAACGCAACAAATATCGGAATTCGTATTTCACTGATCTACCCTGAATTCGTATGATAAGGCTAAGGTAAAAAATAACTTCCGTAAATTTGGGTGGCACGCCCTGAGTCTTCGAAGGGCGTGATTAGCGCGACCACGCCCTTCGAAGACTCAGGGCGTGCCACCCGCTAAAATTATTGGCTGAGCAAAACGATGCGTTTGAAAACTTTGCGAAATTCGCTGATTGCAACCACCGCCGGGTCGATGGCGGCGATGGCTGGTGTCTGCGCATGGGCGTTGCTTGGCGGACGAACCGAACTGCCGTCACTGGAATTGCCTCAACAGCCGTCACAAGTGAATGCTATCGATCCATCGAACGCGGCAACGAGTTCCATAAAATTTGACTCGCTCTTAAACGCCCGATTCCAGCGACCTCGTACGGAAGTTCCAATCAACGGACCGTCGAAGACAGTTTCGGCGACGCCAGTCGGTTTTGGAATTCAATTGCTTGGTACGATGATCGAGCAAACGCAGGCTCTTGCACTATTTAGCGACGGAACGGGTAGTCTCGATGTCAAGGGAATTGGACAACCGCTCAATCTTGCACCTCAAGGCGTCCAAGTTGAAAGTATTCAGCCAGGAATCGCGACGCTGCGATACCAAGGCAAAGCCATCAAGCTGGAATTGGCCGTCTCGACACCCGTTCGTTCTTCTGCGTCAACGGGCGACGATTCCGACAGTTCGAGTCAAGAAGACAATATGCCGTCTACAAATATGTCGGCGAATATGCCGACTGGATTGATGACACCGGTAAATCCAGATGATAAACCGCCCATAGGTGAGGAAGATATTTTCGCACCGCTTCCTGCCAATATGGATCCGACTCGGTTACCGGAAGGGCAGCCATGAAGGCGTTTGCATGTCTGGTGCGGCAAACGCCTGAGGGGTGGATTATTTCTATCGGTGATGCTCAACCGATGGTGCTGAATGGATCGAGTATCAAGCCGGACGAACTAGTTCAAGCCGTACTGGGCTACCTCGATCGAGAACGCTCGACTTATGGAGCCTGCAAGGACAAGATTGTCTTGTGTCCGGAAGCTCGTTCGACTCTCTTCGCATCGAGTCCACTTCCAACGGCGATCAAGAAGCGGGATCGTCAGCAGTTGAAATTTCACGCCGAATCATTGCTTCCCATCGACGCCGAGCGGATGGCAGCGAGTTTTGTCACGACCTCGAACGATTTGCGTGTCATCGCCATCGATACCCAGGAATGGCAACCGATTGTCGAGGCGTTTTCCCTGAATAATTTGCATTTTTGTGGAATCGCGCCCACGCCGATGCTGGCTCTCGAAGAAGCCAATCGTACTCTTGAAATCGATTCACCTATCGTCGTATGGGAAGAAGACGGTGCTTGTGATCTTTGGCTGCTGGATAAAACTGGTGTTGTCAAATGGACCCATTTGGAAACGATTTCCAGGTCGGAATTGTTAGCCTTGCGATTGTTCGCTACTCAATCGCCCGAAGCCGTGCGCTGGACTGCGATCAATTGCAGCCCAACTACGTTAGCTCATCTCAACGACTTGCAAGCAATCGAAGTAACGCCAATCGATTCGGAATCGCAAGTCGCGTTTGCTTCGCGTGCCGCCGATCGACTCTGCCGCACAAGTTTCGAAAGTTGGTTCGACTTGCGCGACGGTGTCATCGCTGGCGATGATCGCTATCGCACGCTCCATGGTTGGATGCGATTGGCAACGGCAGCCGTGTTTGGGCTCATGATATTTTTTGCAGCAGCTTGCTTCTGGCGAAGCGCTCAAGCGGAACGCCAGCAATCCGATGTTCAGGAAGCTCATAAGGAACTCTTTCAGGCGACGTTTCCTGGCGTATCGGCACCGTCGATGACCGAACACATGCGCTCACAGTATCAAGTGATACTCGGTTCACGAAACGGGAATAATGAGATCGCTCCTACGCCATCGGCCTTGGAGGTTCTGCATGCAACATTGGAAGCGATCGCTACCGATGGTTTGGTTCATGTGGAAGCGGAGCGTCTGGTGATCGCCAAAGGTGTCCTGGATGTGAAGCTACTCTTCCAGAATCGTGAAGATGCGAGTTATGTGGCGGAGCGTTTGAAAAAAGTTGGCTTCGAGACGGGACCAACGAACGCATTGGCGGAAAAAGGTAAATGGAGCGTGACTTTTCAGTGCCCCTTAAAAGCCGTTCGCAACTCGGAACGAGAAGAATGATAAACTTCGAGAAGCTAACTAAATCGCCCTTAGTGCTGCTGACCGCTTTGTCGGCAGTCCTTTTGCTAGCGTTGGATATTTGGTCGGTTCGCCGAATGGCCGCATCGAACGACAGTCTGGAAATGGCTGTGGATGACTTCGTTGTCAGCCAGCGGATGGCGAAGGAAATCCAGCAGTTGAAGTTTCGACCGAAGATCGCGGCTCTCGAAGTGAAGACCGCAAGCGGCATCAATGAACTCGTTAAAAATGCCTTGCTTGCATCGGGGCTAGGAAATGATGCGATTACGCAAGAGCAGGCGATCGACCTCCCGACGGCCGACGGTAAGAATTCGAATTACAAAGAGCGGGAAACGAATCTAAAGTTTGATACGATTAGCATGCGGCAGTTGGTTCTCTTTTGCCAGCATTTGGAAGATCCCAGCAGTGGGTTGACTGTCCGAGACTTAGATCTCAAAGCCGTTTTAGGTGGTTCATCGAACCAGGAAGAGCTTTGGGAGGCAACAGTGACATTGACTCAGTTGATCTTTTCTCCGACAAGCTAAATTCGAAAAAATGCAATTGTCGTGACCGCTCTCAGAGCGGTAAACTCCGAACCGATCGTCCTAAGAAAGCGTTCGGTCGGACGCCCCATTCCTTCGTGTTATTGCTGCCGTGCCAAACGTTTGCAACGATATCGCTCGCAGTTTGATTCCCATTTTTGGAATCTGGGGGATACTGTCGCTATCTGGCTGCCATATCGTAACTTCGAATAATCAAGCGATGATTGTTGCGGATATGTCCGAGGCGAATGCGATGGCTTCGGAATTAAATCAAAAGGGGATTCGCTTCGTTCAGAAGAACCAGATGCAGCATGCTGAAAAAATGTTCGAACAAGCCACCCATGTCGATCCTAGCTTCGGTCAAGCCTATAACAATCTTGGTTTGGTCTATTATCATCAACACGATTTTTTTGAAGCGGCTCAAGTGTTTGCGGCCGCCATTGATCATCTACCGGAAAGCCCAGAGCCGCTCAACAATCTTGGATTGGTCATGGAGAGTGTAGCTCGACCGGTCGACGCGATGGCACTTTATCAGCAAGCCCATGAGCTGGCACCTACCAATGCCGATTATCTTGGAAATCTACTTCGGGCCCGTATCCGAAATGACGTGTGCGATGACGAGTTGCTTTCGCAGCTCCATGCACTTTTGCTTTACGAGAAGCGTACCGAATGGCAAGATTGGGCTCGGGAGCAATTGGCGCTTATCCACAATCTTGAACTCGATCGTGGTCCTTCGAAGCCAGCTTCGGAATCGCTCGATGCATTAAAGAGTGGTGGGAACGATGCTTCCAAAGAATCGCGGTCGGCAACAATCCAACTTGGCTCGCCGTCGAATCCAATCAAGCCTCCGACGAAGACCGAAACGGATTTGACATTGCCGCAGGTTATTCCCGAAGAGTTACCGAAGCGAGAAATGGTACCGCAGTTGCCTAAAAATCCGATTCGGATGACGCCGACGCCTGCGCCCGTTCCATCGTCTGCTCCAACATTATCGTATCCGCAATCGTTACCTCCGCCGGTCAGGGCACCGTCATCTATTCTTGAACCGTTAGAATGAAGGTATCTTCTCACCGCTAGCAAAAGCCTGAGCTTGGTCACTTGCATATACTTTTGGCATGAAGAGATCAGACGTCGAGCAAATACTTAAGGACGTGGAGGAGCTGCTGGGCAGCGGCGTGGATTTGCC
>Ga0163150_10003949_pt1 | contig 20250 bp, 16 predicted proteins | sample OliLakLV19P2IB_FD_148628 | JGI IMG/M metagenome (GOLD analysis project Ga0163150, IMG submission 148628) | Freshwater microbial mat bacterial communities from Lake Vanda, McMurdo Dry Valleys, Antarctica - Oligotrophic Lake LV.19.P2.IB | ecosystem: Environmental > Aquatic > Freshwater > Lake >...
GCGCGCATATCGAGCGTCTGTGCTCGCGGCGTCCGCGACCGACGCCGCCGTCAGCTGCGATGTGGTTGCGCCGTAGACTTTCAATAGGCGGGCAGCTGCGGTGACAATGGGGTTACGCCACGGGCTGGTAGGGCTGAACAAGACTGCGCCGAACACGGACTTAGCATATGATTCTCCGCTCCAAGCAGGAGCTTGATTTGGACCCAGGTAGGAGTTTTTTGCATGACCCAGAGCCACTCAGTGACACTTTTGATTCAAGGGCTCCGAGGAGATCCGCAGGTCTCCAACCCCGCAGCCGCGGCGATCTGGGAGCGGTATTCATCCGATCTCCTCCAACACGCCCACAAGCGGATGTCCGCGAAGATCAGACAGCGTACAGGATCTGAAGATGTGGTCCAAGATGCTTTCGCGACGTTCTGCCGTCGGTTTCAGGCAGGCGAGTACTCCGTCGCGGATCGCGATGACCTGCTGCGCTTGCTGATTGGGATCACGATCAAGAAGACACTGATGACGGTGCGCTACCACACCCAAGACAAGCGAAGCGTAGTTCGCGAAAATCGGATGACTCCTTCGAACGGGCGTGACGAAGCCGGTGTTCCTGATTTCGTCGGCGAGCCGGTCAGCGCGACTGCGGAACATGCCGCTGTCTTTGAAGAACTGTACGAGCGAGGCCTGAGTCTCTTGGACAGCGAGCTTCGCGATATCGCGGTGCTGTTGATCGAAGGGCTGGACTGCGACGAGATCGCGAGGAGACTCGGTGTGACCGTTCGAACCATCGAGCGAAAGCGGGTAGTGATCCGTCAGGTCTGGCAGGAAAATGGCATGGACGACAGGGTTGAAGGCTCGGAGTGAGGGCGTGGAATAGGACCCTATGGCGAACACGGACTCCCAGCCATCATCTCCACTCCGCAACTTCGAGCTCCCAGTCAGCTGCTCGAAGTTCAAGAGCTCGCGCCTCAAATGTGCGATCGTGTGTGGGCGCAATATCGACGGTTTGCCACACCGGTTCCTGCGTCAGCACCTCCCGATTGGGACCATAGAAACGGAACCGATAGCGGACAACTAAGGTTCGCTCCGACACGGCTCGCAAACGAACCCGCACGCTCATCGCGGACAGCGGCGTCGGGGGCTGGACATCTGGCTGCCCGAGCAGCTTCAGCAACTTGTCCAAGCCGTCGCGCAGCATCACATTAGGGTATCCCTCCAGGGGTACCACATCATCTGCTGCGGTGCGTGGCCCGTTAATCCGGTCTTGCTGGCAGCCGACCTGGAAAACGATGAGCAGGACCGTCGCGAAGACCAGAAAACTCGCTCGCCACATAGCTACATCCCGCAGTTGCTGCTCTACATGTCGCAGCTGAGCGAGAGTTCTGGCCAAAATTCGTGCATTCATTGAGTCACTCGCAGAGGTTCAGGACGGTTGCGCAGGGCTCACACGCGATGTGTCGCCCGCACCCAGTATATGACGGTGGTCATCTGCACCGTTGATTGGGCTCATGCTTTAGCGGCGGACCTCTCGGTCGATGACACGGATGATCTGCTGACGAATCGCATCATTTTCGCCGGGCGCAACGCTGACGTTTAGGTGGGTCGACTGCCCTTGGCTCGCTGCGACGGTCACCGTGATCCGGTTTCCATCCCGGTCAAAGGCGGTGACAACGTAGTTGTTGCTGCTGTCATGTGAAGAGTCGCTGATGGCGTAATGCATCGCATCGAGGGCACGATGTACCGCCCGTACCGTTGCCTCGCTACTCACCGGTGCGACATATGTGAGAGCCGGATTGGTCATGCTCGATGTACAGCCGGTAAAGGACGCCGCGCACGCTTGCGCTGCGACTGCCATCGCTACGACCCGAAGCAGCGATGGACCGCCTCCGCAGTACCGACGTCGGAATGCGGAGGTCCCCCAAGACCTGGTCACTGGTGCGTTGCGGTCACTGTTGCGGTCACCTTGCATACGAGTACTCCGATCGCATAGGGACATTGAGCAGGTTCATACATCCTCTTCAACAGGACACATTGCCGTCCGCACCGTCGAGCGACACCGCGATGCCCAAGTCATGGCTGGTGCCAGGGTTCCACAAATGTAGGGTAGGAGCTACGCCACTAGTATCACTCGGAGGCACGCGACCTATCGAGCTCAAGTCAGCAACCCAAATCTCACGGTGGCGCTCGCGCCTGCCCCTGCTGACGGAATGCCGCATCGGAGCGTTTCGTCGGGTTGGTGAGATGTGCTGCAATGGCCTCGCGGGTAGACTTCATGGGTCCGACCCAGGCATGGTCGCCGGGCAGGATCATCTCGGCCTGGGAGAGATAGCCCGCGTGTGGCTGCAGGTCGCGGATCAGTTGATCGAGGGACTCAACCGAGCCGAGCGTGTCGAGATGGGACTTGAGCGGCGTGATCGCATCCGCCGCGAAGCGGAAATTCTTGAACTTGCCGGGTGTATTGAACGGCTGGAGCGTTTCAAGGAAGAGTTTGAGTTTGTCGAGGTCGGCGCGAGTGCCGTCCAACTCATCCTGCGTCAGTAGATCCTTGTTGAACAGGCGGAAACCGGTTTGCAGTCGCTGCTGCACGAGCACGACACGGTCGACCACCTTCTTGACCTCGGTCTGCAAGGTCTGTACGGATGTCTCATCGCCCTGCGAGATCTTGGCGGCGTGCCCCGGGGGCAGGCCGAGAAGCTCGAAGAGTGCCCGCATGCCCGGCAGGTTCCAGTCCTTGGGCTTTTTGATGTGCTTAAACTGAGCCAGCTCCTTCACTGACGTTTTGCCGAATTCGCTGATGTTCCCCGCGTCGATCTCCTTGCCGACGATGCCGAGAACCAGTTCTCCGGAGTGCACGAGGCTCGCCAGAGTGACCATCACCCATGCGGGTTCCAAACGGAATGTCTGCGGGCACATGTACTCCACGCCTTGGAGATCCTCGATGATCTCGGCTCGGTTGAGCACCTGGCCTTCACCCTTCCTCTTGAGCAGTTCGACGATGTGCTTGGCGTACTTGGACTTGGTGGGATCCAGTCTGCCGCCGTCGAGAAGGCACAACGCGTCGAGGATCGCCGCGGCCTGCAAAGTGCGGCCTGATTCGGCGAGATTCTTGAGCGCGGACTCCGCGGCCTGATCGCGATTGCTGCCGGTGATCAGGACTGAAAACGTGGGATACTCGGGTGCCTGCTGTTCGAAGTTGCTGGCGAAGCAGACGGAACCAACCAGGTTGACCCGGTCGCGGATGGCGTCTGTGCCGCTTCCCTTGCCTTTGATCCACTCCAGCAGCGTCTTCTTCTTACCCTGGTGCGTCACCTCAAACGCCGTGAGCATCTTCTCGCGGAGCCACTTCACGAGTTCTCGCAGGGAAGTCTCGCTCTTGCTAAGGTACGTGGCTTTGGCGTTGCCCGACGAAGTTGACGCCAGGTCGACCGCCGCGGCGTACTTCTTCAGCGAAGCAGTGAAGACGTCGTCGCGTTTGTCAAGTCGGAAGAACGCTTCGTCCGCACGCTTGTCGTCCGTGAACTTCGGTGGGTCAGACGGCTGGATGAAGTAGAGGTAGAACTCTCGGGCCGGTACGGCTGTTGAGCGTTCATTCGGTGCGCCGAAGAAGAGGTAGCCTTCACGCGCGGCCTTGCGCTCGATCCACTCAAGCTCGTGCTGCCAGATCTTGTAGCCCGTGACATACGTCTCATCGGTGCACTCCATGACGCGCTTGAGGGCTTCGTAGTAGTACCGGTCGAGCTCATTGTCGCTGAGTGTTTCAGACTTCTTGTCGATGATGGCGTCGAAGTCGTCGGTCTTCCTGAGGTCGAGGTAAAACTGCCGATTGTCGGGATTCGACGAGATGAACTGCCCGTTGACGGTCCTGTGGATCTCGCGGAGCGTCGTCTCGATGATGGTCAGCAAGTCATCCGCGGGCACTCCTCCCATGTCGAGCGCGGATGGGTGGTAGAGTGCCAGCGCATCACGAAGCTCGACCGCAGTTGGCCCGATCGGCGCGTGAATGTCATTTGTGGTCAATCGATGGATTGACAGCGCATGAACGATTCTGATTGCCAATGGCTTGGTTGCGGGGCGCGCAAACGCGTTGGCGACCCGATCCTCCAGCACCTTGCTGCACTCGATGACGGCCTTGATGTCTGGATTGCCGCGAAACGCCGGGTTCTCGCGGAGCATGGCCCAATAGGCGTCGTAAGCGAGGAGGCCCGGACGGTCGGTGGGGACTTCCTGGCTCAGCATTCTGTGCATCGCACGCGAGAGCGACTTGAGCACTTCTCGCTTCTCAGCGACCGTGATCTTCTCGAACGTGTCGATGTAGTCCGGGTGGACCGGAAGTTGTCAACAAGAATGAGACAGGCTGGACAGGAAGATCAGTGAGCAACGACCTCAGACGGTGACGGCGGAGGCGGGCTTGTTGATCCAGACCTCGGATGGGAGCGTGGGCGGAGTCGGAGGCCTTCGGACGAATCGTTCGGGATGGAGCCGGAAGGCGGCGTCGAGGGTCTGAGCGCGTCGGGCGTGGACGGCGGAGGCGCGTCCGTGGTGGACGTCCGAAGGGGTCATCCATCCGAGACCGCTGTGGCGATGGTCGAGGTGGTACCAGTCGAAGAATCGGCGACAGTGGCCGATGGCGTCCTCGATGCAGCCGAAGCGGTCGGGAAACTCCGGGCGGTACTTGAGGGTCTTGAAGTGGGCCTCGGAGTAGCAGTTGTCGTCGGAGACGTGGGGCCTGCTGTGGCTCTCGGCGATGCCGAGGTCGACGAGCATGCTGGAGAAGGTCTTGGCGGTCATCGGCGCGCCGCGGTCGGCGTGGAGGACGACCTGTCCGGCGGCGATGCCCTGCTTGCGGGCGGTCTCGCGGACGAGGTCCTTGGAGACCTCGGCGTTCTCCATGGCCGAGACGGTCCAGCCGACGGCGTAGCGGCTGAAGATGTCGAGGATGACGTAGAGGTGGAAGTACGTCCACTTCCGCGGACCCTTGAGCTTGGTGATGTCCCAGGACCAGACCTGGTTGGGTCCGGTGGCGAGCAGTTCGGGCTTGACGTAGACGGGTCGGCGAAGCTGGTCGCGTCGCTCGCGGACCTCGTCGTGCTCGCCGAGGATCCGGTACATCGTTCGTTGCGAGCAGAGATATTGGCCGCGATCGAGGGTGGTGGCCCAGGCCTGCGGCACGGCGAGATCGGCGAAGCTGTCGGCGCGAAGCAGGGCGAGGACGGCGCTGCGCTCGGGCTGCGAGAGCGCTCGGGGCGAGGGCGTGCGCGGGCGGGCCTCGCGCGGCGCCGGCGCGTCGGCGAGCGCCCGTCGCGCGCGGTCGCGGTACCAGGACGCCCGCGGGAGGTCGAGCGCGGCGCAGGCCTCGACGCGAGAGAGCGGTGCGTGGCTGGGCCGGTGGCGGTCGCCGGAGCTGTCCGGAAGGCCGTCTCGGCCGATGTCGGAGACGGCCTGCATCAGTCGTCTCCTTCGGTCTCGTGGAGCTTCAGGGGGATCGCCAGGACCTCGTGCACTCTTTTTTGAAAGAGGATGACCGCCTCGGCCTTGGCGAGGCGCTTCTGGAGGGCTCGGTTCTCGCGCTCGAGCAGCAGCTCGCGCGAGCTGGGCCTGGCCTTTGGCGCCGGCCCTCGGGTCTTCGCGGCGAGGCCGTCGACGCTGTGCTTGCGGAACTCTCGGCGCCACGCGGCGAGGATCGAGGAGTAGATGCCCTCGCGTCGAAGCAGCGAGCCGATCTGACCGGGGACGGTGCAGGCGTCGGCCTCCTGGACGATGCGCTGCTTGTAGTCGGCGCTGAAGCATCGGCGGGTGGCGCGAGCGAGGACCTCGGGGTCGGCGGCGGGCACGGTTCCCCGGGAGGGGAGCCGTGCGGGTGCCGTTCGGATCGATCATCGGGAATCTCCTTGCGCCCTGCACACTAAACTCGGAGAGCGAAACTGTCTCAGTCATGTTGGCACGCAGGGAACGACCTTCATCGCGGAACCGCAATGCCGGAGAATTCGCTAGACCCATTCGCGTGATGCAGACCACCTCGAGCGCGTCGCAACGCGAGCTGCGATCTCGTGGAAGGTCGATTGGGCCGCCATCGCTTCGTATGTGAAGCACGAGTGAAGCTGCATGCGCCTGGTCGACACTGCGATGAGGATCCGGTCAGTCATCGCGCAACAATTGCCTGCACGCTCACCGCAGCGATCGGGAGGGTGGTGACTTGCGAGCCTCGGGCCCAGTTCGGGAAGATTCGAGGAGCGTGGGGCTGCGCAACGCCGGTCTCGTCGCGGAGGAACGGCGTGTGTTCGCGTTCTCGTGAGTCACAACGGCGCCGCACTCCTGAGAGAATCACGCATCAATGCGGGACCTCACTTCGAGCACTCGACATCGGCCTCAGCCATCGCGTTGGCGCGACGCCGTCGGCACCCGAAAAGGGTGCTCGCCGATCCGAATGCCATAAGGGCGAAAGCGCCGGGGCCCGGCACGACAGTGACTTCGACCGAATCGCCCGCCGTGGTATCGATGCCTGAGAGTCCAAACGCGATCGTGTCCGGCACGACTGAGATCATCAGGTCGCCGAGCTCGAACGAGTCGGGAACCTGGAGTGTCATCCGAACCAACAGTCCGCTTGTGAAGGAACCAACAGCAGCGTTCGCGAATTCGACGTCGACGATCCCGGCGGGATAGTTCGGTCCCTGAAGCGTCGCGGCCGTGATCACCGTGGAAAGCGAACCGAGTCCCGGCTTGCTCTGATCGAAGATCGAGCCTGCGCTGAACGGGGCGGACCATGCGTACGACTCGTAGAGCAGCCCCGGCTTCGAGAACACAACCCGAAAGATCGCCGAGTTACAGAAATCAGCGGCATCAGAAGTGATGATCACGTCGAGATCGAACGTGCTCCCCAATGCGAGATCCGCCTGTTGACTGCCTCCGATCGACGTTGACATTACGTAACCAGCACTTGAGTTCGCCGCGAAAGCCATTGCGCCAGCGGCGCTAGCCACAACCCATTTCCAGTTCATGTCTCCCTTTCCTTCCTTGAATCAAACCAAAAGTTGCCCCCGACCGGTTCGGAAGGCCGCAGACGGCCCGCGTCGTTCCCGTAGACGCGGGCCGCCTGACATTGCGCTACTCATCAGCACGCTGAGACGCTGGCGTTGACGTCGTTGCACCTGCCGAAGTCGCCACCACTCCAACCTCGCCCTTTCCGAAGCGATCATCCGGCCCTGGTGCCCCTAGATCTCTAGCTCGTTCGGCGGCGAGTCGGCGCAACGCCCTTGGATCGTGGTGCCGTTGACCAATGGCCAGTAGCGCGATTCGCCCCGCTGAACGCGCCGCCGCTACAGCCGTCCCCTCCACGTGCACGTAGTCACCGCGCGAGAAGCCATCCGGACCTCGACGGTCAAGCGCTCGCTTTGCGACTCCGAGCGCACAGATCCCCCGAGTACCCGCTGGCGCGGATGCGCTTGCGATCTGGTCGCGCTCGTCGAGCGCCGCGACCGGCACGACCGAGTCGAGCCGTGCCGGGAAGGCTTCCGGAACGTCAGGCATGGCTTCACCCAACGGCGCGAGATGAAGAATCCCCGACCTCGCCGATTCCAGATACGCGGCTTCGATCGCCGCCGAGCCTAGACCAAGAAGAGCTGGCGTGATCACGACATTCGCGCGTTCACGCTCCAGGATCCCGATGGCGCGAACGAGCCAGCTCGTCCGCGGGATCCAGGTTTCGCCATCCGGCAGCATCACGAATGTGCGCACCGAGACGAGGTCTAGATCGGGCCTCGCCACTGCCGGGTCCTCCGCGCCAATCGCGATGCTCGCAAGAGCCGTACCGACCGCGCCGTCGAAGCCAGTTGTTGCGGCGTCGGTAACGTCGGCGCTGAATCGAACGGGCAGATCGAAGTCGACCGCATCGAGGCCATCCGCGAGCAGTCCGATCGTAGCGCCACCTCGAATCTGTTGCGGCGTCGCTGTCGGACGGCGTCCCGCGAGCGGTTCCGCCGTCATGAGCGGCAATGCGCCGATCAGTGCGTCGGGCTCGGCCATCCGCACGCCGGGAAGCGACGCAATGCGTTCCGCCATTCGCACCGCTTCAACACCCAAGCGTGTCGACAGCGTCACTGAGAGCACGGCCGACGCGGCTCCTTCATCAAGCCTGATGGTCGTCGCGCCCGGATCGACGGTCAACAAAAGCGCGGCGGTGACTTCCGTCGGGACTCCGTCCTGGTTCCACACCAGAACGTTCGCCGTCGGAACGACGGGAAGCGAGCGTTCGCCAAGATAGACAGGCGAAACGAACGCCCCCGCATCGACAAGGAGTGATGACGTGCGCTCCCACGCCGCCTCGTCGCGATCGATTCCGAACGTGACGATCGACCAACCGTGCACAGGCCAGACCTCAATCGTTGCGTCGCTGGCATCGATCACGGGGAGCAGTCGTGCCAGGTCGATGCGTCCGAATGGATCAAACACCGCCAGTCGTCGATGGTCGACGACCAAAGTCGAGTTGGGGCCAAACCATGGATCAGTCAGTGTCGACGTGCCTTCATCGTCAATGGATGAGGGATCGTCGGTCGTTCCGTGTCCGCCGCCAGCACCGGGACCGGCCACCTTGATGCCGTGCGTCGGCTGCTCAGCGCCAGTGCCGGATCCCCCACCCGTCTTCTGATCTCCGCCCGCAATCAGCGGCGCGACGGGCGGACAGGGATCCGCGATCGCTCGAAGATCTACACCCGATGCAACCAACACCGCTTTCAGATCACTGTCGGCAGCGGGACCGTTTGGATCGCCGTCGATATCGCCGTCGTGGTCGAAGTCGCAGCGCACCTGCGCGGCATTCGTCGGATCGATGGCCGTGGTGCCGAGGTATGCAATTACGCCACCGACGTCGGTGACGTTGACACGACGATCTGCCGAAGCGTCGCCGCGGAGGAGCGCGAGGGAGCGTCGGCTCTGGTCCGCGGCCGGTGGATTGCCTGCGATGTCGGCAACGCCTGTCAAGGTGAGGCAATACACCGCGCGGTCAGGAAGCGCCGCAGACGTCTTCAGTTCATATGTCAGGCCATCCGCGAGTGGACTGATGGTGACCTGAACACCCGAGGTGTCGATCGGCGCTCCTTGCGCGTCGACGCCGACGATCGCAAGGCCCGTCGGCTGAAGCGCCGCGAAGTCGCTTGCCTCTGAGGGAGCGAAGCGAACTCGGAGTCGAAGCGGATCAACCGCACGGCTCTCGCTCGCACCGGATGCTGGCAACGAGATCGCCGCGTCGCCAACAGCGCCGTGCATTGCGACGGATTCCCACGCAACGATCGCAGGGGGCGTCGTATCGATGCGAAGTTCGAGACTCGCAACGACGCCGAAGGATGTCGCGGTCACCGCGTACACGCCGTCAGGCAAGGTCTTCGAGGATAGGACCTCGTAGACACCGCGCCCGTTGACACCCGTTGGAACGCTTGCATCAAGCGCTTGCCCGTTGCCTTCGAGATGGAGATCGACCGAACTGAGCGGCGCGCCGACGACGAGGAGAGCCGGCGTGGGGTCGTTCGTGACTCCGTCGCCCTTGACTCCGCTGTCGCTCTCGGTCGCGATTGCGACACTGGGAATCGTCGTGACCGTCATCGGACCGGCGGGCGCAAGCTGGCTGTTGCCAGCGTTGTCCTGCGCCCGAGTAGCGAACCCGTAGACACGTCCGGCTTGGCCGTTGTAGACGCTGACGCTCTCCGTTGCAGGCTGGAACGCGAAGGGAACCAAGCCGCTGCCGTCAATCGAGACGAGCATGTTGAATCCAGCCAGACCCGACCCGCCGGGGGGATCGAATCCACTCGGTGCCAAGGTGATGGCCGGTCCTCTGACGGTTGGCGGCAACTTCGCTAGCGAGCCGATCGGCAGGATCGGATCAATGGTGTTGAAGACCTCGTTCGTGATGATCGAGGGATTCGCGTCGAAGAAGATCTCGGCGTCGTTGAAGACGAGGGTGCCCTGCGGCGTCGAGAGCTTCGGACGGATGGAGAACTCAACGCGGCCTTCGCCCTGGCCACTGGCGTCGTTCGGCGGAAGGAATCCCGAATAGGCGTCGGTCGGAGGCTCGCCCGTGGATGGATCGATGCTCTGGAAGATCCAGAATGCTTCGGGTGGGTCCTTCGATGCGTCGACGCCAGCGAGGATGTCGACGAGGACACCTTGCGTCGCGGTGAGATCGAGCGTGGTTTGGTAGGAGATGCGATCCTCGGGCACGTCGATGACAAGGTCGCCGATGTAAATGTCGCCGACGCGGAAGGTGCCGGGGTTGAGCCAAGTGTCGAGCGGATCGTGGATATCGACGCGTGCGGCGGCGGCGGTCGCGCCAGGGACGTTCTCGAAGAAGACGCTGAAGCCAATTGCGCTAGTCGCGGTGGACCAGCGTTCTGCACCGAACCTGGCTTCACCTAACTTCTCGTTTGGATCGGACGCCGCCGGCGTGTCATCGCACCTATTCTCACCACCGCTAGCGCCTCCATCACCCTGACACGTCTTGCAAGGCCCGTCTTTGGTCGTGTCGCAGCACGCATCTCGAAAAACAAGCGGACACGCTTCGTTACATTCAGTGTTGCAAGTCTCGAAGCAACACCCCGCACAAATAATCCAGTAGGCGGCCGCGGCAGCCACGCAGGGTGCCGATAGCACCAGTGCGCCTGCGGCTATGCAAGCAGCGAACGCCGCTGTACACGTGAGTGCGTGTATCGCCAAACAGGCATTGCGCTCATTGGAGCCCGTTGCGTCGGATGAGCCGTAGAGTTGCTCGAGCGCGGCCTCCAATGCCGTGTCAAAATTTGCAATTGCATCCGAGTAGAATCCGCTCGCGTTATTGCCATAGGTCAGCATCGTGTCTTTTTCTGGCGACGGTTCAAGGGACTCGACCCAGGAAGCCACAGTGGCCACACCCATTGGACTGCCGCTCGGCGCTCGGCGTGTGCGGCTGAACGGTTGACCGGGTTGGGCGCATGGGTGTGTCCGTTATGCTCAGGACCAGTGACAACATGGATATCCCCCCGGAAGGAGCCGACAGATTGGACGGTCGATGGTGAGGCACGCTACTGGGGTCGTCTTCGAATGGAGCAGCGCTGAGTTGATTCCTTCGTAGAAAGGCGCTCGTTGACTCATGACACCCGTAGCCCAGTGACGCGGAGTCATGAACTACGGCGGCCACGCCCGACCGTCGCAGCGCACCGAATCCTGCGCATCTGCGAGAATCCCAGCGCATTTCGGAACCGAATTGTCTCTCTTCGTTGAGACTCGCCTCTCGTGGACACCCCCTCCCTCGAACCCGACCCCATCGCTGCTCTCTACGGCGAGCTGCGCCGACTTGCCGGGGCCATGCTGCGACGCGAGCGGCCGGACCACACGCTTCAGACGACGGAACTCGTCCATGAGGCGTACCTTCGGATCGGCAACGACCCCGCGCTGGTCGGCGCGTCGAGGGCATTCGTCTTCGCCGTCGCGTCGAAGGTCATCCGCGATGTGCTCGTCGACCACGCTCGCAAGCGTGGTCAAGTGAAACGCGGCGCAGGTTGGCGGAAGATCTCGCTTTCGGAAGCCGACGTCTCGGGCGGCGAGGGACGCGCGGTCGATCTCCTTGACCTCGACGACGCGATGGTCGAGCTCGCGTCGGAGCATCCACGCCGATCGCAAGTCATCGAGATGCGGTACTTCGGCGGCATGGGCAACGATGAGATCGCCGAGGTCTTGGGTGTGTCGGTCCGCACAGTGACCGAAGACTGGTCGGGCGGCCGCGAGTGGCTTCATCGGCGGCTCGCGCGCGGGGCCCGTGAATGAACGACAGCCGCAACGATCCGAGCGACTCTGGCGACAAGGGCGATACGGGCGATCGAGCCGTGCCATCCGACTTCATGGCCGCTCCGTTTCTTGGCGAGGATTTTCACGTCGCCCAAGCGATGAATGACGCGGTTGCCGGAGCATCGGCGATGTCGCCAGCACCTTCACGCGTTGGCTCGTTCAGGGTCGGCGCTCTCATCGGCCGCGGCTCGTTCGCTTCGGTCTACTCCGCCACACAGGACAAACCCGTCGTTCGTCGCGTCGCCCTCAAGGTGCTGGACGCCTCGCTCGATCAGCGCTCCGCGTTGCAGCGATTCCATCGCGAGCAGCATGCGCTGGCGCGGCTTGAACATCCCGGCATCGCTCGACTCTATGAAGCCGGCATGACGCCGGACTCGCGTCTGTACTTCGCGATGGAGTTTGTCGATGGAGAACCGATCCTCGCCGCGGCGACGCGCGCGGAGTTACCGGTGCGCGAGAGAATACGGCTCATTCGAGACGCATGTCGCGCCGTCCACTACGCGCACATGAAGGGCTTGATCCATCGCGACCTCAAACCCGACAACATCCTCGTCACGACGATTGATGGAGCTCTCGCGACGAAGATCATTGACTTCGGCGTGGCCAAGGCCATCGCGAGCCCGATCGACGACTCGTCGCTCAGGACTGTCGCCGGACAACTCGTCGGCACGCCTGCATACATGGCGCCGGAACAGCTTGAGGGTCGTGTCGACGACGTCGACGTGCGCAGCGACGTCTACGCGCTCGGCGCCGTTCTCTACGAGCTTGTTAGTCAGCGCCGTCCGCACCAAATTGGCGGCATGGCACCACTCGATGCGGCCCGGCTTGTGCGCGAGGAGCGGCTGCGTCCGTTACGTGACTCGGTTCAGGGCGTCTCCATCGACCTTGATCGCGCCCTTGAATCCGCCTTGAGCGTCGATCCTTCGGACCGCTACCAGTCCGCCGCCGAGTTTGCGTCGGATCTCGATCGCGTGCTCGACGGCGAACCGGTCCGCTCCCGCACGCCTGGAAGCTGGGAATCGACGTGGCGGTGGTCGCGGCGGCATCCGGTTCAGACGGCGGTTGCGCTGGCCGCGCTCATCGGTCTTGTGACAACCTCGGTTTCCTTCTGGTCGATGGCGCAAACAGCCAAGCGCGAGGTCGCGCATCTGCAAGCCGCCGTCAAGGAGTTGCTGCACTCGGCCATTGGCTTGGCGGACCGCGTCGGTGTCGTGCGTGAGCGCCGCGCGATCATCGAGCGCGCGGCGGCGCTGTCCGCCACGCTGCTCGAGCTGCGCCCGAACGACGCCGAGTCGCGCCGCATTCGTGCCGACGCGCTCATCGAGCTTTCGAAGATCATGCGCGATGCGACGCCGAGCGAGCTCGATGGGGCGCGTTCGTTGCGCGAAGAGGCGCTGGCGATCCTCGATGGACTTGTCGCCGAAAGTCCGAGCAAGGACGACCTTGCTAAACACGCGATCGCACTGATCCTGTGCGGTGACATCGACAAGGAAGTCGGCGACCTCGCCGGAGCGCAACGACACTATGAGCTCGCCTTGGACGAGCATCGGCTAATGGTCGCGCGCGACCCCAGCGACCTCGCCTCGGCGCGTCAGGTCACCTGCGGCTTCGAACGACTCGGCGACTTGGCGGGAATCGAAGACCGCGGGCCTCCCGCCATCGAGTATTTCCGTCGCCAACTCGACTCGGCGGAGTCGATGTGCATGACGCATCCGGACCAAGTTGAGATTAGGTGGGATCGCTGTCTGGCCCGGCGGCACTTGATCCTCTACGCCCTCGCTCGCCCAAACCTTGATGAGGCGGTTCGCCTCATCGACGCGGCTTGCGTCGATGCTGCGGCACTGGTGGCAAGCGACCCGGACAGCCGTCCCTATCGCAATCTGTACGCGATGTGCCTCCTAGACCGTTCGAAGGTGCTGAGACTGCGTGGGGACGTAGCGACATCGATTTCCGTGCTCGCCACGTGCTGCAGGGAGTTCGAACTGCTTGCTGCGGCCGACCCCTCGCATGTGGACGTGCACGTCAACCTCCTCTGCGCTCGCATGCAGGAGACGCACATTCTCGAGGCACGTGGCGATCTCGACGGTGCCATGCGCCTCTCTGACGAGATCTGCGCTCGTTTCGAGTTGCTCCGGCGGGATCGCCCCACCAATCCGAGCATCATGACACTTACATACTCGTCGGCCGTGAGGCGCGCAGAGTTGCGGACGCGGCGTTACGAAGCCAGCGCCCTGCCTTCGCCAGACAGGGGGGCCTCGGTGCAACATCAGGCACCCACACCTGCCCCGAGAACGGACTGACCATGCGCAACCAGCGTGGACTTGCCCACGTGGGGTCCACAGGCGCAGCAAACTAACTTCTCTTCGGGCCCGAGCCCGAAGGGCTCACTAAGCCCGAGCCCGAAGGGCTCACTAAGCCCGAGCCCGAAGAACCTCGATTCTGGACAGGCACATTTCCATCCGACGATTTCCCTCAGCTCAGACGTCGCGAACGAAACGTCAGCGCTGCTGCGGCCGTTTGATGCGCAGCCTCAATGGCTGCTCGTGCTCGTCCGTCATCATCGCTTCCGCTCTTGCCATCGGCCTCGTGCACTCCGCCGCGCCCGCCGGCGATGGATGATTGCGGGCATGCCCACAGGGGTCGTGGATTCAGATCTGTCCGGCTGTTCGTTGAGAGGGATCCTCGCCGCCAACTATGAATGTACTGAGAATGTACTGATCAATGGGCCCCGCCGGATCGAACGACTATGGCGGCGCGCGGCCCTGAACGCCTACTCTGTGCGATATGTCGTTCGACTCTCGGCGGCCCGTCTTTTCATGCAGGGCTTTGACGCATGCGCGCCTGACCCTCGCTTCACGAAGCGCGATTGCGGTCGCTGCTGCTCTGGCGATCGTTCTCGGAGCCGCACGCGCACTAGCCTCGGAGGTCGCGCCGACTTCCGCGCATCTCGGCCAAGACCCGTTCGACGACGTGGAGTCGATCGAAGAGCTTCGCGCACTCGAACGGGCGATCACGGACGTCGCGGCGCGCGTGCGACCGTCGGTCGTCGCCCTCCGTTGGGCCGGGGCGCGAGGCGGCGCGTCGGGAACGGCGGTCATCATTTCGAAGGACGGACTCCTCGCGACGTGCGGGCACGTCGGACGGCGGCCGGGTCGCGAGCTCACCGCGGTGCTCGCCGACGGCACGGAGCTTCGCGGGCGCACGCTCGGCCAGGTGTTTCGTGACGGCATCGACTGCGGGCTGGTGCAGCTCGAGACTGACGGGCACGACCTGCCGGCCGTTCCGATGGGTTCGACGGAGGGGCTAGCCCCGGGTGATTGGCTCGTCGCGCTCGGATACACGCACGGGCTTGGCGACACGGTGCGACCGTCGCTCCTCCGCGCCGGTCGCGTCCTCCTCGTGGGCCCGACCGAGATCTACTTCGATGCGCCGATCGATGCCGGTGATTCCGGAGGACCGAGCTTCAATCTTCGCGGCGAAGTTGTCGGATTGAACGCGCGCTGCGGACGACTGAGCTGGCAGAACGTCGCGACGCGCATCGACGTGCTCAGCGAGCGACTCGAGACCTTGAAGGCGCAGGTCAGGCCCGAGGACCAGCCGGAGGATGCCGTCGAGTCGCGTCCCGCGCGATCGAACGCTCCGGTTCCCAAGAGCGATGCGAGCGGCAAGGCCGCGCTTGCGACGATGCGTGCGCTGCAGGAACTCGCCGACTCGGCAAGCGCGACGGTGGTGCGCATCCACTGCGACGGACGGAGCGTGGCGTACGGCACGATCATCGACGCGAGCGGATTGCTCGTGACGAAGGCGTCGCAGCTGGTGACGGACGAGACGATCGAGATCGAGCGTGACGATGGCTCGCGAGTCGTCGCGCACGAACTCGCGCGCGACTCGGTGCTCGACGTGGCGCTCCTGCGCATGGAGCCCGTTTCAGTAGAAAAGGCCGGGGAGCCGCTTCAGCCGGTCTCATGGGCGACCGACGTCTCCGTCGCAGCCGGAACAGTTGTCGTCACGCCGCGCGGTGTCGGCCGTCGAGCGAGATATGGCTTCGCCGCGATCGAAGAGCGCGAGAGCGCTCTCGACGCGATCGACGGCCCGTACCTCGGCGTTCAGACGCGCCCGTCGAGCACGCGTGAATTGCGGGGCGCGGGCGTTGACCGGGCGGTCACGATCGTGCGCGTCATCCCGGAGACGGCAGCGGCACGAGCAGGCCTGGAGCCGGGCCAGGTGCTGCTCACGATCAACGACACCGAGATCGGTTCTCCGGACGAGCTGAGGCGAACGCTGCGGCGGTACCCGGTTGGCGCGTCGGTGACCATGCGCCGCGTGGTCGGCGCGCTGACAAGCGATGTCGACGTGACATTGGGCCGGCGCGAGGCGTCCGCGCGCGGAACCAGCCGCGGCAACACCGCGACGCCGATCTCGGCGCGCTCCAGCGGATTCGGCGCGCTTCTGCCGCATGACACAGTGACGGAACCGAGTGAGATGGGCGGACCGATCATCGATCTTGATGGATGCGTGGTCGGGATGAACATCGCGCGATTCGATCGCACCGCGACGCACGCGATCGGTGCGAAGCGGATGGCGGAGGTGTGCGAGCGGTTGATGGAGGAAGGGCGGGCAGCGGGCGAAGGTCCGTGAGGACGTGCGTGTGTCACACAACTGGGCGTTGGGCCGAAGCGAAGCCGACGTGAGCGCGCGTCGCATTACGCTGTCCACGCCGCCAGCAGGATCGCAAGATCGGCGGCGTTCGTCGTGCCGTCGTTGTTCAAGTCCGCGCCCGGTCCGCCCCAACCGGCAAGCAGCATCGCGAGGTCGGCGGCGTTCACGACTCCGTCACCGTTCAAGTCCGCGGGAGAACCCGTCGGCCCGCACGTGTTGAGCAGAACCGAGACATTGTCACTGCTCAGGTTTGCCACCGCGAGGTCGGCATCGCCGTCGTTGTCGAGATCGCCGATGGCCACCGATTCGGCGCCGTCGCCCGTGCCGAACGACGTGCCCGGTGCGAACGTGCCGTTGCCATTGTTGAGGAAGACGGACACCGTGTCGGTTCCCGCATCGTTTGCCACGGCAAGGTCGACATCGCCGTCGCCATCAATGTCGCCGCTCGCGACCCACACCGGGTCCGCTGTCGGATGCGTGACATGCGTACCGAACGTGCCGTTGCCGGCGTTGAGCAAGATGGAGAGCGAGTCACCGAACTGATTCGCAACGGCGAGATCGATGTCGCCGTCACTGTCGAAGTCGCCGACCGCCACGCCTTCCGGACCTTGGCCCGCGCCGTACGGCACACCCGCCGCAAAAGTGCCGTTGCCGTTGTTGATGAGGATCGAAACCGTGCCGCCGCCAAAGCCGCCGTTCGCCACCGCGAGGTCCGGATCGTCGTCGCCGTTGAAGTCGGCAATGGCGATCGACGAAGGCGTGCTTCCCGCGGCATACATCGCGGGCGCGGCGAACGTGCCGTTGCCGTTGTTGAGGAGGATCGAGACGCCGAGACCGCCAAAGGCGTTGGCGACGGCGATGTCGAGGCTTCCATTGCCGTTGACATCAGCGATGGCCACGGAGAACGGCGTGATGCCCGCGGCGTAGGTCACCTGCGCGGCGAACGTGCCGTTGCCGTTGTTGAGGCGCACCGAGACGTTGCCGCTGCCTGTGTTGGCCGAGACAAGATCGAGGTCGCCGTCATCGTCGAGATCGCCAAGCGCGACCATCTGCGGATTGCTGCCCGCGGGCAAGAGCACATCCGCCGCGAACGTGCCGTTGCCGTTGTTGATCAGGATCGAGATGTTGTTGCTGTTTTCGTTTGCTACGACCAAGTCAGCGAACGCGTCAGCATTGAGCTTGCCGATCGCGATGGAGCGCGGGAAGTCGCCTGCACCGTAGAGCTGGTCGGGCGCGAACAACGGTCGCGGGCAGCCGCCGGCCGCTGCGGGTGATGCTGCGATCAGGCCGGTCAAGACGCAGGCAACGGTGAAACAAGCAACCGCGCCGGTGGTGTTGCGCGTGTTGCGGGCAAGCGTGCACATGTGGTTCTCCTCTCGTTCGGATGTGTGGACGTGATCCATCGCGGGCGCTCAGGGCGCCCGCGATGACGTCATTCGGGAGAGTAGCAGCGCGCAGCGCCGATCGCGAGCCTGACGGCGGCGGCACAGCAAAGTGAACGGTGGAGCTGGTGAGTGGCGTCGCGTGCGTCGAAGAATGCATGCAAGGTGTGGACAAGTGGGGCGTGGACAAGTGGGACACTGCAGTTCGCGGAGCTCGAGGCACGGCGTTGCTGCTGAAGGTGTCTCGCCACCGGAACGTTCGAACGTGTGTGGTGCAACGCATCAGGCGTCGAGCAGAACGAACGCGTGGCCCACACGAGTGCCTTGATCAACGCAAACGCGTATTGAACGAAATTGATGCCCAGCTCTCGCATTATGAGCTGTCGATACAGCGCGAAGGCACAGAAGAAGAGCGCCAAGTACAGAAAGATCGCCAACATTTCCTTCATCTCGTGGAGCAGCTTCTCCTTGAGACCAGCGCCTTTGTTATCCGTGGCGCCATTCATGTCGTGTCCTCTCGGGTCGCTCTGATCAGAGATACCTCGGGCCGACCACGATGAACAGCGCGAGCGCGACGATGTGGACGGCCCAGATGATGACCGTCCACTTTCGCTGCCGCGCACGTGGCTGCGCGATGAAACGGTGGCGCTTCTTTGCGATGATGATCGCGAGGACGCCGCTGCACCAGCCGAAGAGGTCGAGCGCATTCAGGGTCGGTGACATCAAACCGTCGCCGAACACGAGCCGTCCCATGATCATCAACAGAACGAAGCTTGCCGCCATGCCAGAGAAGAAGCCCGGTGCCACCGCCGCCAGCAGCCAGCCCAAGCCAGGCCGGGCCACACCGACGGTGAGTACCAACTCGTGTCGGCACTCGGGACAGATCGGCTGAGTGAGCGCTCACAAGTTGTAGCCACAGACAGGGCACGCGGCGTCGTGCCCGCGCAGGAAGCGGACCAGCAGTGCAGGGGCGTTGTCGTGATCAGGATGTTGGAGATGATCGAGGTGCGCGTCGGAGGTGGATTCGGGCGAGGTTGGTGTTGATGGCACTCTGGTCATGAGAAGTCACGTGTTCGCTGAAGCAAGGCGGAGCCGAGCTTGACTGGCGGGGCGATCAAAATGGGCACGCACATTCGAAAAGTCCGGTCCGTCCACGACGCCGCTTCCATCGAGATCGGCGCTCCCGGGCCGTTGCCACCGCACCCAGGAGGATGCCGAGATCGGCGGCGTTAATTTCGTCATCGCGGCTGAGCTCCCCCGGAGTCGACGGCCCGGGCGACAGGCGCACGGCGATCACGTCAACCCGGTTGCGAGCATCGCGAGTCCACCGCACTTCGTGCCTCTTTTGTACGTGCCTGTCCATGATCATCCATGATCATCCATGATCATCATGATCCTCATGACGACCGTTGAGCTGTGCTGCGGTCAAGACGGCGGCCGCAGCGAACGACGACATCGACCGAGACTTCGCCCGCCCGCCGCGGCCGTCAGGACGAGCGAACTGTTAGGCCGATGCTTCGGCAGCCTCGATTGGCAGGGCGCGTTCCTGAGCAGCGAAGTCGGACAGCCTGCGCCTTTGGCGAAGGGCCTCAGGGAGTACAGCGGCCACGATACCGACGTCGATGGCAAGCGCGACGCCAAAGCCGATCCAGACATCGCGCCCCCACCCGCGCTCAGCCCTGTAATGCACGGTGCCGGGTCGTTCGGGCGACTGGCCAACGGGCCGCGCAAAGAAGTTGCACGCGTTGACCCAGATGGCAAGCGGGACAAGCGGCAGCGCGAAGATCACCGCGACGCGCGAGCGCATCGCGGCCCTCGCTGCGATCTCCATGCCGGAGAGCGCGACCGCCGAAGCGATTGGAAGACCCGCCCGTTCGTGAAGGCGCGGAAGGAACCGGAGCCAGCGGAGTGCGCCGAGCGGAATGAAGAACAGCACGCCTGACGCGACTGCCTCGGGGATCGAGAACTCCTGGATCAGCAGTACCACCGCAGGCAACGAAGCCAGGAACGCCAGCAGCAGCCACACGAGCACAATTTTGACGAGGCGCGGCATGTCTGTGATTGAGAGGGGACTCTCGCGCATTCGGCCTAACGACCCAGGCTCAGCGACGTCGGCCACCAGACGCCCCGATTGCAACAGTGATGCGATGGGCGGGCGCGCTGCTGCGCATGGTTCGGCCGCGTTGTGATGGACTCGCTCATGAGAATGAATGTGGTGCTTGCCGCATGAAATCGGCTACGACAAACTCCGTCGGCAATATCAAGACGACACTGAGCTTGCCTCACTTCCGTGGACAGGTGGATTATGCGGCCTCCCTGGCCGCTGTGTGTCGCAATTCGAACTCGATCGGACTTAAATAGTTGATGGTCGAATGCCGCCGGCTGATGTTGTAGAAGCCGTCAATGTAGTCCCCGA
>Ga0163150_10003952_pt1 | contig 20243 bp, 14 predicted proteins | sample OliLakLV19P2IB_FD_148628 | JGI IMG/M metagenome (GOLD analysis project Ga0163150, IMG submission 148628) | Freshwater microbial mat bacterial communities from Lake Vanda, McMurdo Dry Valleys, Antarctica - Oligotrophic Lake LV.19.P2.IB | ecosystem: Environmental > Aquatic > Freshwater > Lake >...
CAGTAGCTCCAGAAATATTCACATACGTACCATTCGATGCATCAGATCGTCTCCATTGGTATGTGACGGTTGCAGCACTCGGAGTCATAACACCAGCGGTGAGGACTTGACCAACTCGTGCAGTACCAGTGATGTCTGCGATAGTGGTGACAGTTTGGGCATTCTTTGTAGCTGTACACGTTGCACTCGGTGAGCCACCATTCACTCCACTACACGTCCATGTGACAGAAGTATTTACTCCTGGGAAGGCTGGAGTAGTTGGTGTTGATGATCCTGTTTCACAGAATGTGAAGTTACCGTATCCTATTGCATCTGATGGGTATGGTTGAGCAGCGGCACCACATGTGCCGTTGATTGCAATTCCAATAACCTGTGCTGAAGCACTACTCGTTACCGTACCAGTGTAAGCCCCTGTTCCTGTTACAACTACTGTGATATATTTATTTTCATCAGCAGCAAGGAGTGTATAGGTAGGCGCAGTAGCTCCAGAAATATTCACATACGTACCATTCGATGCATCAGATCGTCTCCATTGGTATGTGACGGTTGCAGCACTCGGAGTCATAACACCAGCGGTGAGGACTTGACCAACTCGTGCAGTACCGGTGGTGGTTGCGATAGCGGTGAGAGGTGTTGTATTATTTACGCACGTATTATTCGTAGCATTATATGTAGTACCACTATTACACTGAAATGAACAGGAATCATATGGACCATTACTACTAGCATCATGTTTCCACGGTTTAGAAATAGTACTAAACTTAATGCCTTGCATCTCAATTGAATTCAGAGGTCGTGCACCAGTACATATTGGATCAGGAACATTGATTATGAAATCTCGCATTGTAGAAGTACTGATATTCCCTGCTACATCTGTAGTATTGGCTGATACGGTATAAGTATCATTAATAAGACTTGTAGAGATTGGGATAGAATATGTCCCATTGGTAGCTATTCCAGTGAATCTACCTGTTCAGAGTGTCACTTCTACTGTTGATTCAGATTCTGCAGTACCCATAATGACAGGATTTGCTGTTGTAAGAGTGGCACTGGCTGCTGGAGAAGTAATAGCTGGACTAGCTGGAGCTACGGTATCAATAGTAACTGAAAGAGGCGCTGAAGCACTCGATATATTGCCAGCAATATCTGTCTGTTTTACAGTAAACGTATATGTGCCATCTGTAAGTGCAGTGGTAGGTGTTAACGTTATTGTACCGGCAGAAGCAACTGTGCAGGTATTTGATGCTAGAAGAGTCGCATTATTATAGAGCTTAACGGCGCTATTTAATTCACATCCAACAGTAATACTTGGTGTCTTATCTGATGTGGTATTATCAGTATTTGAAATACCTGAATCTGAAGCAATCTGAAGATCAAGATTGTTAGGAGCTGGTGGGGAGATAGTATCAATAATAATATTTTGACCAGAGAGACTGGTATCTGTCGATGATGGAAGAGTTTTGTTTGCAAGATTTCCAATATCATCCGTTATATCAGCAGTAAACGCCTCAGTTCTAAGGGGTGAAAAATTCTGCCCTGCAGTAACTCTATACTCAAATGTCATCATTGTAGCTGTTGGGTCTAATCCTTTATAAACAGTATTTATGACAGTACCACTCCCAACAAAAAGTATCGGCGTAGATGTATTGAGGACTTTGATTGGCTCAGAAAATTTAATAACAATAGGGATTACTTCATCGGCGTTGTAACTCCCATTCTTTTTAACGGAAGTCACTGCTGTAATAGTTGGTCTCTGTGTATCTATAGTTACCGTGTCTGAAAGATTCACAGTTGAAACATTACCTGCAGCATCCTTGCTCCATGCATAGAGACGTATTAATCAGTCAGAATCCGAGATATATTTCGTTGGTGCATTTCTTTCCCAATCAGGATTTCAAGCAAATGGTCGAGATGATGATTCTCTGATAAGATAAGAATCACCTGATGCTGAACTCGCAGTAAAAGTTACAGGCACCGTGCGTGAGAGAGATTTGGCATTTGGTGAATCAATGCTAAATGCAGTTGGACGTACCGAACATTTATCTTCTACTTTTTCACAAATACGAGGCGAGAAACCAACGGGCTTTGTCCAATTGTCCGTTATTGGGTAGAGAGGGTTCATACATACAGATCAGACACCTGATATTTCTCTGAGTTCCAAGGAAAGTGCACTGGAGTCTGTATCATCTCCCTCATATTGGAGGTATGCAGTAACCTTGCGAGTATCAATATTATATCGTGCGTAAAAATACGCACTTTTACTACTACCGACCTTAAGCTTATAATAATAAGTCTTTGTGGCATCCGGTTTAGATAATATTTCTCCGATAGTAATTGGCAGAATAAGATAGCGCTCAGATGAGTGGTTGGTACAAGTTCCAGTAAGTCAAGCGGTGCCACATGGCCGAGTATCATATACGAGGTTGATTTTATCTCCATTTCGAAAAGCATCAGGAATAGTATATACCAGATATGATGATTCAGGCATAACATTTTTTGAGCTATTATCGCCTGCGCTTGCTTTTGAGCCTGAAATATCTGTAATTTTATCACCATTTGAGAAAAAAGTATTAACGCACATTTTGATGTCAGTACATTTAAAACTATCCACTTTACATGCTTCTCCATCAACATAAACACTATTTGAGGAAAGAAATTTCCCTTTCAATCCACCCGGAATAAATGTCAGAATGGCGAGAAGGATAATGGTTGCTACACCAATTGCGATGAGCTTTTTCTTGGTTGTCATAAAAAGGGATTAAGATATGAACATTCTCATCATAGCATACCTCGAAATGAAATGCAAATATTTTGTATAAAAAATCCTCTTGTGCGAAAAAGAGGATATAATAGACGTTTCATAAATATATTTACGCCATCGATGACTCGAGATGACCGTATCGTGTCGTATTTTGTAAATTATGGAGTATAAAAAGCTCCAGAAATAGGAAACCAACTATCAAAATAGCTGAGGGTATACGGAGGTCCTGTGTAGAAATCATAATATTATAGTATCCATGGAGAATAGTAGCGACTGTGACTCAAAAGACAAAACCAATTGAGGTCATCAACGAAGTATACATTCACCAACCAAGTGTCTTCTGAAGGGGAGATATATTGCCGATATCATCTATGGCACGCAAGAATGCAAATCGCCCACGAGCATAGATGAGGACACAGATCATACTAAAGAATATATGTGACAGATATCCAAATATAGAACGCATAATAGCATTTTGCAGAATTACATCTTCAGTTTGACCACTGTGAAAGAGATCAATCATATATTTGATATTTTCTGCAAAAGCAAAACCAGCCGCTACCAGAGCAATACTGAATATATAATCCGATATACTCTCGAACTGTGTAGAAAATGAGAGACATATACCCAGGATAACCACCAGGATAAAACCACCAATACCGATTCATACTGTGTGTATCAGAGGGATACCATCAGTTCCATAATAATCGTAGACAATTTTTGCGAGCAGGGCAAAACCAATCAGTACCATTGGCCATTTTAGGACCTTTTTGACTAAGAGAATCAGGAGTCAGAGTTTGGATATTTCCTCCAAAAAAGCGAGAAAAAATGTCACAGTATTATCAGCACCATTGCCAGAAATACTACCAGATTCTAATTTTGTTTTGAGTGCCTGAATGAAGTTACTCCCTTCAATATTTATATTGAAAAAGAAAAGGCGAATTTCTTGTGTTTGTCCAGAGTTACCTATCGACCAGTTAAATGGGAGAAATATGCACGTGATGACTATGATACCCGTTAGAAACAATGCGATAGTTTGTGGAATCGATATCCTACCATACAAACGGATGCCATGGCAATACAATAAAGCCGCTACCACTATCACACTGAGTGGCTGCCAAAATGTTTCCAAAAAGAGTCAAATATCGTAGAACATGGAGTTATTTTACTTGATAGAGAATAGTTTCTGATTTTTCTACACCTGATTCATAGACGACACGTGCAGTGACAGAGTACATACCAGAAGTCCGAAATGTGTGAATGACACTGGATCATTCCTCCCATTGTGTTCCGTCACCGAAATCCCATTTCACTGACTGTACGGCTCATTGAGCAATGATGTCAAATGTGATTGGAAATCATGACTGTGCATTCTCTGGAGAAACACTCGGAGCAATAGAGGCAGTTTCTTGTGGCTTTTTGATAATCAGTATGCTTTCTTGGGTGGCCTTTCTCCCATCTTTCATTACCGCGGTCACTGATATTTTGTACTCTCCTGGCGTCTTATACCGGTACTCGACGATACCTTCCCCTTCGTATACCTTGCTGCCATCTCAGAAATCATAGAGGAATTTGATGATTTCTCCTTGTTGTGCGCGTGACCCTGTAGCATCAAATGATACGAGTGCAGGAGCATAGTCATGGTCTGGACGTATCTTCACACGGACATCAATTGGTTTCTCGATTCATTTCACCACTATTTTATCAATATATATCTGTGGCTTGATATCTCCATCTACTGTCTTGTCTTCAAAGGTATACCGAGCATAAAATGTATACTGTTCTGGCAGAGCAAGCTCGTGAGAGATCTTGAAACCAGTTTTTTCATACACACCATCACTCTCCATATCCCACTCTGCTGTGACTAATTTCAAACGGGGGTTCGTCGATTGGATACCGATGACATCGAATATGAGCATCGATGGAACTGCCTGGTCAGAGAGGAAATATGTTTTTAAGGAAGAATTATATCTGTTTTTCGCTACATCTGATCCACTCTCATCCAATATTCGAAGAGCATATCCACTTTTTAATTCTGTAAACAGAGTCGTAAATATAGATGCTGTCGATGTATTGGCCCTATTGCCGAGAGTATCCTCTATTTCTGCTTCTACGAGATAGGTTCCTGATGTTTTAAACGTGAAATCAAATATTTTTTCTGTCCCTGAAAGAAATTTCCCATCATAGAGTTTGCCATCTATTTTCCATCGAATAGCCTTTAATTCACCTTGTCCGAGTGTAGGATCTAGGATAAATTGATATTTGAGTGGATTGAGTGGGTCCACCTTTATCTGTATAGATGTATTAGTAATATTTGTTTGAATATTTTCTCCTATGACATATCTCCAATCACATTGATCGGTCGTACCGATATCCATAGGCTGCATTTTGAGACAAATAATGGATGGATACGTAGTAATATTTTTCGGAGAAAATTGGTACCCTGTATACTCTTTTCCTGGACTATCCAGGATACTCCATCGTGCCTGTCCGATATTTTCGAGGCTTGATGCATCGAATATGTAGACTTTTGAGCCATCCTGTGATTCTTTGAACGATACTTTGACGATATTTTGGACCAAAATATCTGGTATCTCTATGTCGACCTCTTTTTTGTTTCCTGCGGCATCGATTCATCGTAGTTTGGCTGTTGTCTTGTATTGTCCTGGCTCTTCAAATGTCCCTGGAACCAGTACTGGAGCATCTGAATTCGTAATAGGAAAATTGATATTCACATTATCCCCTGATCCTGTATCAGGATCACCATCACGATTATAGTCTATCTCAAAAGAATACCCCCGATCGAGTAAAATACCATTCTCACGAATCACCTTCCTGATTTGTGGACTGACATCATAGCGCACATTGAGGGGTCAAATAGCTTTTTTAGGAATCTGGAAAAACGTCAATTTTTTCTCTGGCAAATTACGTTTATACCCGAGCAATGTGTTATCGTATATTAGGACTCTTTCTTGGATATTGCTAAAGTCAATCGAGAGAAACCAATTATATGTCCACGCGAATAGCGCTACATTGCCGAAGAAGAGTCCACCAAAAACCAACGTCAAAATCCATAACATACCGCGCTTAAAGTTTTTCCGTGTTTTGATAACGATAGACCGATACCAAAAGAATAAAAATACCATCCCTAAAAGAATACCAAATAGACTATATACAAGATAAATAGTATACTCGAGTACAAAACGGATCGTGATATACTCAATACCAAATATATTGTTGAAGAACAATGCAAATTGTGGATTGAGCAGGATAAACGCACACAGTAAGAGGTAAAATACTCCTAATACCAGGATGATTGCTTTGATATTTTTTAGGTTGGATGATACCTTTTTTTGAGAGACAGATGGTATGTTTTGTACTGGAGAAATATCTGGTTGATAATTCTCATCACTTCTCGTAAACCCTATGATTTTTCGCAATAAGGAATGCTTTGGAGGAGAGGATGTATCTTTTGTATCCATACGATGAATTAGAGAGGTTTATCTATTTTCTGAGGTGAGAGAAGCATATCGTGTTCTGATTCAAGCAAGTGATCACTTGGAACAACTGTTTGCTTACTCGGAACTTTCTTCTTTTTAACGGTCTTTTTTTCTGGAGCCGCAATCAGTATATCATGTGCTGTATCGAGCAGGTTTTCTGCAGGACTGATCTGTAGTAGTGATGCTTCTGATACTATTGTTTCTGTTTTTGATTTTTTTCAACCATTTTCTGATGCTTCACCTTTGACAGGAGACTGAATATCGCTAGAAGATGTTTCTTCGCTGAAGAGAGGAGACGGTATATCCTCTTGAGGAGATGATACTACATCTGATTGCTCTGTAGCTATGTCAGTACCTCGTAACCAATCTGGTACGTCGTCATCATCAGATAATGGTACATTCATGGGGCTGACATCATTTTTTTGTGAGTCATTTTCTCATTCTGATACTCATAGAGACATGGAGTCAGATGATGACTGAGCTATGTCGTCTGATGTTGTACCCATAGATTGTTCTCAGATTGCTGTGCCTGGAGTCGCCACTTCTTCGACAGTAGGGATACTTTTTAGCCAGTCAGGAACAGTCTCTCACTCCACAAGAGAAGCCTCTTCTTGAACAGGATAGGTATCATCTATAGGGGGAGTAAATGTCTCTTCGGATGTGACTATCGCTTGCTCTACCGCTGGTGTATCTGATGATACTGCTGCTGGTGTAGGGGGAGTATCTTGTAACCAATCTGGCTGATGTGTGTCAGAAGAGGCTGTAGTATCTTCTAAAGCAAACACATCTTCATCACTAAATTGAGAATCATCTTCTTTGAGCCAATCAGGAGTCGCAACAGAAGCGTTCTCTGTAGATGGGGTTTCTGCAGAAGTCTTGCTGGTGATATTCTGATCTCATGCAAGATCTGTTTTTGGAACATCGTCATGTGGAGCGCCCTTATTCGGATTGAGTTTTTGACGAGCATATATGATTCCCACACCACCCAAAATAATGAACATAAGTCCTCAGAGAATCCAGAGCAGTAGCTTCAGGAAAGATGAAGAAGTCTTCTCGGTAACTACTACAGGGTCACTGGAGGCTGGAGGTGATCACGCGAGTATCATGAGCTTTTCTCTGATATCTTTTTTGACTTCAGGAGAAAGGGTCATATCTGGATCGACATAATCATCCATAATTTTCTGAATGATTTTGAGATTTTGTTCATAGTATTCAGGATTATCGATGATTTCATCTATGAGACCTTGTGTTGCTGAGTCTCAGAATATTTGTGATTTTTTGGTACTCTTTGCGAGATATTCTGTTATCATTCTCAATGCGAGCTGTTTTTCTTCTATCTCGTCATCTCATTGTGTATACACGATACTGATTTGTTCGAGGATTTTATTTTTCAAATCAGTAGAGAGACTCTTACTCGCATTGACTGTATTGGAGAAAAGATTCAATGTCTGAATACGCTCTGCTACATCATACCAGTTATCACCGAGCTGATCAAGAATCTTGTTAAATTCTTGTTTTTCGTCATCAGGAGCTCATTGGATGAGATTCCTCAATTTATCTATCCTATCCTTGTCTTCCTGAGAAAGATTAAATGTTTGTGGTGCCTTGGTATCAATAATAATCGCCGGTTCTGTTGCTGTCATAAATGTACGTGTGACTCGTATCTGACGTGTATCAAGATCTAGATTATTCGTACCTACCAATCGGAGCTTCATAATCGTCACTCTCTTGGTACCTTTTGGTATTTGAAACGGTCTTCCGCTACGATATGAGGCTGTTCATTTGTTATCTGCATCGTCGTCTTTTCCACCCGAAAGATCCGTATCAATATCAATATCAGTATCAATAACGTAGTAACGGATATCCCCTCGTGATTCTCCGAGATAGAGAGAAAGGGGGGTCATAGGATCTTCCCAGATGATCTCATCTGGCGTTTCTATGACATCGCCTCAACTCAGTGGTGAAAGCACGACCAATGGTCGGGTAATTTTTTTGAGAAGAATTTTATTTTTGAGACTTGTCTGTAGTGGATACGAGATAGATTCAGTTGTTTTACCATCTGAGATTTCTACTTTGAGGTTTTGCACAGCAGATCATTCGAGTTCATAGATGAGATAATCTTTATTCTCAGATATTTTTTTATCATTCAGATACCAATTTGTACTCTGGAATATACCAGAAGAAGTATTGTAGGCAATGATTTTATTTCCCAGAATTTGTATACTCGCCTTCGGGACAAGGGCATTTCTGACAATAATGGTCAATGATTTGGTTGCCGATATACCCTTATGGGTTACTTTTACCTTTGGATTGTATTCTCCAGGATAGACGTATTTGAATTCATAAAAAGGAGTCGTGGTTTTGACATCATAGAATCCGTCTCCGTCGATATCCCATCGATATTCAGACTTATCAGCAACATCACTCGTCAGTGGTGTTCTCACATCGAGAGAAAGTCGTGTAACATCACCAAATTTTACATCAGTATTTCCAGCGGTGAAATTTTCGATAATCGGTGTTGAGAGATTAGTATTTACATACAAATCAGGTGTCGAAAAAGGAACATCAGAAACTTCTTTGGTATTGACCTTGAGTCCATTGGAATCCTCCATCATAACAGCAAAATAATACCTTCCTGTGATTTTTGGAAGTATGAAATTAGCCTCTGGTAAACGTGTTATACGGAACCCCTGCGCCTGATCATCACGATCAGTGAAATAATACCATGTATAGGACCGAATCACACCATCAGGATCCTTCGCCCCCAATAATTTGAGGTTCACCTGCATAGGATCCATATCGAGATTTTCTACCGAAACCTGAATATCGTTAAAAATGGGAGGCAAATTAACCACCTTTACCCACATGTTACTGGCATGAGTCGCTCCTGTTATTTTATCAGATACAGAGAGAGTGATCTCTTCACACCCTAATTCATCGAACGTGTATGATACATTTTTTTGTGTAGAAGTTTTGTTGAGACCGATTCTCCAAAAATAGGTCAGATCATTGTTTCGTCCGTCTGTATTGATGCTTCTGTCAGAAGACAAATTAACAGCATTCGCTCGATCTATGGTAATAGCCTCTTGTCCACTACAGATGCTTTTTTGGGAAACGGTCAGTGAAGAATCACTCTTGAGATCAATAATAGCAAATGGTTGCTCATCTTCTGTAACATACAGCTTCCCTGTAGCGGTATTGACATCTCCGTCTACATTAGTGACAGTAACAGTAATTGGAAATGTCCCTGAAGTAGCGAAACTCGTCACAAAACGATTCGATTCTGTCCGTACAGGATCACTACTACCCACCTTCCATTCAAAAGTTGTCGCACGAGGAGCAGTCACTGATAGGAGTACCTTCGCACCTCGTTTTGCAACCTCTGGACGCATATTGAGCTGCACGGCTAGGATGCTCGTAATCTTGATATCCCTCTTAAACTCTTTTGATTTTCATTCTTCATCTGTGACACGGAGCATAACTCGGTAGGTGCCTTTTTCAGGGAATGCATATTTCCCTCGACTATTGCGCTCATTGGTCTCTGTGAGCTGCACAATAGCATCATTTACGATCCATTCAAAGCGTAACTTTTGATTATCTGGATAGTCAGGATCAAAAGAATTACTCCCATCAAATGCGTAGACATTTGGCATCTCTGAGGACACGATTTCAGAAGTAAATTGGACATTCGGTGGACGTGACTCGATAGTGACTTCGATAGTATCCTTGTCACGTGCATCTCATTTTATCGATGTGAGTGTGATAAAAAACTTCCCCGTATCCCGAAAAACATACTCCAAACGTGTTCCTGAAAATGTATACAAGATAGTCTCTAATCCTTGTTTTTTGACTTCCCAGAGATACTGGACATCAGCTTCATTGGAGGTTTTTTTGGCTTGGAAAACTGCCTTTTCTCATTTATTCGGAGTCTGAGTCGTCGTAGCAATAGAGGCAAGAGGGTCTCCTATTTTGAGTACGACATTGTAGGTGAATTCTTCTCCATCATTTCTCAACAATTTCAGCCGAATCGTATGATCTCACGGAGTATACATTTGGACCTCAAACTGGGGATCACCCTCGTTGGTATCGACATTGCCATTTCCGAAGTCCCACTCTGTACTTTTGGTCGTATAGCCAGATGCAAATCGAGTTTCTGAGGCATCGATTCGGAGAGGCTTGAGGGCTTCTTTTGTAGAGATTTTTACCACTCTATCCGCAATTTGGTCATTGATTCGGACCACAAATTGGATTTCTGGCTGTGTCACTTCTACCGTAATAGACTCTTCAAAGCTAATAGTATCAATAAATCATCGACTATTTTTACTCGCAGAATTAACGGTTAAAAATACACTGTAGGTGCCTTCTTTATCAAATGTATAATTTATAACCTTTCATTTACCTAATATCTGCTGTGAATTACCACCCGTACGTAACCACCAAATATAATTCTCATTTGGTATGACAGTACCACTTTCATCGAGCGTTTCTTTCGCATCAAATGTTACAGAATGAGGTGCTGATCAACGAGGCGGAGTTGCCTGTGGTTGTGATTTGATGACATATATCTTGGGTTGTTCCAAGAAATTTCGCAAAGCACTCTGCAAAATTCCCCTATCAATGATTTCTCGTTTGAGATTATATTGTGCAATAGCATCCTTTAGAGCATCATAGAGTTGTTTATTTTTGAAGAGATCTGCTCTATCTGGCATATGATCATAGGCACCATCTACGAGAAGAGAGAGTTCATTCACGACTTCAGGACTGTACCCGAGATCAAGCTTGACCTTGAGAGCCTGAATTTTGTTACTATAGGTCGTGAAATCGACGCGGCGTATCTGTGTTTCTGCGACGGCTCGTGATATCAGTGCTGTCTTGGCGCCATTGTTTACTAGATAAAATATCGTATAGACAATCCACCATGCAAACCAGATAATCACGATACCTCCGATCACTCAGATAATAATTTTTTTGGTTTTTGCTGCTGATTCTTCATCAGCAGGTCTGAGCATCAATTGGGCCCCCGCATACATTATGTAGATGACTGCCACGAGTGATAAGAAGCTCAGCAAATACACGATAAAATCTTGTACCGCTTGAGAAATACCTTTTCCTGTGACAACACCAGTTTCCCCAATAGCCCTACCGGCATCTTGGACACCAGCTAGGAAACAATTCCTACCTGTACAGCCAAAACTAATACCAGAAGCAAACGTCGTATACGTCCACCAACACCCAGTAACAATGGCGAGAATAAGGAGAAGTTTTTTCATATTCCTCTTTATACTATCAGATAATTCCTCTAAATTCAAATAATTTTCTCCTCTATTACCCTTTTTCTTCTCAAAAAGAGTATTGACATATTATTTTTTATGCTACCAACGTCCACTGGCTCCTCCACCACCGAATCCACCGCCTCAAAATCATCCACCACCTCCCCCTCAGAATCCACCTCAAAATCATCCACCACCTCCCCATCTCCCTCCATGAGGACGACTCCGCATAGCCTTCACTTTTCCAGTTGAAAAAGCCCAATCCATACCTCCTAGTATACTCCCTGAGAGCATCATACCGATCGATGCGGCGAGGAGGGTGCCAACAGTAAACCAGAGCACCGCTCACCCCAAGAGAACACCGATAACAATACCAGGCCACCATGCCTTGGATCATTCGAAAAAAACCGATCACAGAAAAAACCCTCCCCATACAAGCCAAATCATCAATCCAAATAGCACCCCAAAAGTATCTACTGGCGGCTCAGGAAGATCGACGATTTCACCTGCCATAAGTGGCGAGAGAATACCTATCGCAGCATCGAGTCATCAGAAATAATCCTCTTTTTGAAAGGCGGGAGCCATATATTCGTCGATGATTCTATTTGCTTGCAAATCAGTCACTACTCACTCCAGTCATCGTCCAACCTCTATTTTCATTTCTCGTTCTGTCGGTGCGACGAGGATCAGGAGACCGTTATCGAGTCACTTCTGGCCAATTCACCACCCGCGTGCGATAGCCAAGCCCGCTTCATCTATTGATCGTCACTGGAGACTCTGGATAATCGCAATTCCTATCTGATGTTTTGTTTCAGTTTCGAGGGTTGTCAGTGTTTGTTCGAGTGTCTGTTTTTGTGTTATATCCAAAACCCCTACTTCGTCGAGTATACGACTATTCGTCGGTGCTGGGGGGACTATGAATTCAGCGAAGACACTACAATATGCACACAGGACAGTGCATAGAAACAGTGCATACAGAGAATGTTTATTTTTTTGTCATCACATAAAGCATTTTTATTATTTCTTCCACTAAGGATAATAGTTCCTCTCCCACATCATTCGGCAATATTACTCACGATAGAAAGTGATGAACGACGAATCTGGTCTGTGAGAGCAAATTGTTCTTCTGTTGGGAATGACCGAAATAATACTTGTGTTTTTTTGGACAATAAGAATGCTTTTTGCCAGACTATGAGATTTTGGAAATAAAAAGTCAGAAAAAGAATCAACTCTATGCACTGTTTCTGTTTCTATGCAGTCATATATGAATGAAGACCTAATTAACAGTAAACTCCACTTTTGGAGCATTTTCTGAACCAGGTAATGCGTCAAAGAGTGCCGCTTTTTCAAAACCAAACAAACGAGCGATAAACACTCTTGGAACCTGGAGAACATTTGCATTCCAAGTAGCAGCCACAGTATTATAATCCCCACGAGCGACTGCGATACGATTTTCTGTTCCTTCGAGCTGTGCTTGCAAGTCTTGGAAGCTCTTGCTCGCTGTCAATTGAGGGTATGCCTCCATCGTCACGAGGAGTCGGCTCAAGGCTCCAGAGAGCTCACCTTGCGATGCTTCAAATTTTTGTAAACTCGCTGCATCTGACACATTGACAGTCGTCGATGTTGCTTTTGCTCGAGCCTCTACGACTTGTGTCAGGGTTGATTTTTCAAAATTTTCCACACCAGAAACAGTCGCTACCAATTGAGGCACGAGATCACTCCGTCTCTGATATTGGACCTCGACATTGCTCCATTCTCTCTCAACATTGGCTCTGCCTGATACGAGTGCATTGTAGATGCCAGTCATCCAGAGAGCACCGAGTGCGATGACGACCGCGACAATCAGGAATATTTTTTTCATATAAAAAAGGTTAAAATAGGTAGAGAAAGTATAGGAGTTTTTTCTTGAATACAAATCAAATCACTGCTTGCATTGTATCGTTTTTCAATAGAATCATACCGTTATTTATCCATTCATCCTATGAATCCACTCATTCTCAAATTCGCCAAATTGATGTCAACAAGACCTACAGATAGTACCATACGTATACTGCACGTTGTCTCAGGACTCGTCATCATGGAGCTTCTCTGGTTCTCTGGAAATCGCTCTATCCTGGATATCCCATTTATTGGACCACAAAAGCACGCTATAGAAAATATGATCCAGCTCTGGCTCCTCTTGCTGGGTGTCCCCTTTGTCATCAAAGGGCTCCTGCCTTTTTGCCTCGTGAAACACAGGACACTCCGCATCATACAAGCATCTCTGGGATTTCTCATCATCATAGTAGGATGACCTATTATGGATCCTATGATCAAAACTATCACAGTGCCAGCCCAAAAAGGAGCTAAGACGGTCAATATCGATGTAGGACCAACCATCACAAAATCTAGCCATCCTGGTATTATTCTCGTTCTCCTCTGAGCTCTCTGGTTCTTCGTAGGACTCACAGGGAAATGAACCACAGAAAAATGCCTCCGCTACAAGGAGGTGGTAAAAAAAATTCGAGTATAGGAAAGAAAAACTAGCGAAAAAAGAATCACTGTCATTGCGCCTTTCAGGATAAAAGCGCGAACATTCCGATTCTCAGAGCCTGTGGTGGTTTTGGAATATTCGTAACATCAAATGCTGCACGCGTTCTTTCTGTGACCGCTTGTGCGCTCCGCTCTTCCCATTCAACTAGAGGTTTCAATTGTACGGTACAGGCCAGAATATGTGGTATATGCTGTATAATTGCTGTACGCAGGAGATCGCTATCACGTGGCGCTCCACCATAGACGACAAATACTCCATTTTCAAAAGCAATGTGCATCTGATCACGCGAAAACTGTGCCTCAATTCGTCCACATATCTCACGCATATATTGCTTTCATTCTTGGCTTTGTGATGTGATATCCAGAGAATTGACTTGACGAATACTATGAATAGAACATTTGAGATGAAAATGTTTCTTGTATAATTCAGTCAGGATACTCTGTTGTATTGATCCAAATCATTCTTGGTCGATTTGTGTATCACTGACAATCCAAAACGTAACATGATTGTCCTTCTCGACATTATATTGTATTTTCTGTATATGTGGATACACTTCTTCTATCTTTTGACACAATTCTTCTAGCGTTTTGATATCTGCGGATACGATAGCGTGCGGTGGTGCCTCTTCCATAAAAAATATATTAAGAAACTCACTGTATTATATCATTATAAACCACTTGTCAAATATATGAAAAAACTCCGAGTAGTATTCTTTGGGACACCGCAACTCTCAGCTGATATCCTCAGTCATCTCCTCACATCTGATATACTCGATATCGTCGCTCTCGTATCCAATCCTGATGCTACCGGTGGACGAGGGCATACCATTATACAGTCTCCCATCACACTCCTCGCACATGAGAGAGGTATCCTCCTCCTACAACCTGAAAAAGTGAAAAACAATGCTGAATTCCTAGAATCTATCTCACATCTCACGCCAGATATCTGTCTCGTGGTGGCCTATGGCAAAATCCTCCCGCAAGCTCTCATCGATATCCCACCGATGGGTTTCCTCAATGTCCATACCTCTCTCCTACCACACTACCGCTGAGCGGCACCTGTCCAACACGCGCTCCTCAATGGGGAGGCCATCACAGGGCTGACAGTCCAGCAGATGTCACTCGGAATGGACGAAGGTGATATACTTCTCCAGGAATCATGGGAAGTAGCAGAAACTGACACTACAGGGACTCTCTTTGAGAAGACAGGCAAACGAGCTGGACCACTCCTCATTGAGACCATCACAGGACTCCAAAATGGTACTATTACTCCCAAAAAACAAGATCACACCCAAGCGACGTATACGAAATATATCAACAAAACTGATGGAGAGATACAGCCCGATTGGACGCTCGACCATACCTATCACGCTTGGCAAGCCTACACACCGTGGCCTGGACTCTCTATCAACTTCTGAGAAACAAAAGTGACGCTTCATACAGTTACAAAATATCTCGAAGACAAGAAACGGGTTTTCAAGGGGCAAACTGTTTGAGAGAGATCAATGCCGATATCGTGATGAAATGAGTCTATAGCGAGTTTTTGTCCCCTGAATGATTTTGGTACTTTTGTCAGCAAAAGTACGAATAGTCCGTGGTGTATTTGCGACGGTCTCCCCGCTCTCGCTCTCTCCGATGGTTATCTCATAATACACTCGCTCACGCCAGCAGGCAAGAAAAATATGACCGGTGGAGACTTCTTACGAGGGTATATGAAAAAATAGTTACCCAAAAAACTCTTGCAACTTCTGAGTTATAAGTACAATCTATAAGAAGACATAAAAATAAAAAGGAAATCCTGCTGTATTATTTATTATTTTTGCAGCTTATGCGCAAACAATCTGGTTTTACCCTCATAGAGCTGATGGTCGTCATGGCGATTATCGCTATATTAGCGACGGCTGGTATCGCTGCCTATGGAGGATATATCAAAAAAGCGAGAGATACGACGAGAATCGCAGATCTCAGAGCGATAGAATCAGTGATTATGGGATATCTCACTCTCAGTGGAAATGCTACAGACTTACCCGGACTTATAATAGCGATCAAGGAGTCCAATAATAATAAGCTCATCGAGGATCCTCTGGTAGATACATGAATTTGTATTGAACAACTAGGCAACCCAAACTTGTATACTACTTGTTTTTATAGCTATGCTCCTTGCAATGATGGTGGCTATATTCTGAGAACAACCTTTGAGTCAGAATCCAATGTTGTCAGGTATATTGATGACCCCCTCAATGCACATGGGGATATAGGATTAAACAGTCCATTACACTATGATCTTGGGAGTTGTAGTAGTATCATCTGATGAGGATGACCTGAACAAATAACAGAATAGAAAGACATAGACCATTCAATAAAAACTCCCCTGCAAAATAAAGGGGAGTTTTATTATGTTGCTACTGATAATAATTATGTATTATCAGTAGGTGTTTCTTGCATTCGTCTTCGTCGAAGAAGTGCTGCTCCAATACCCACACCAGCGAGGAGCATCGTGCTCGGTTCTGGGATGAGATTTTTCTGATAACTAAAATTCAGTCCTTGATTAGCATCAGAATTTCCAAATACTCGGACATTGCTTGTTCTAATATTTTCCAGCTGCATCTCATTGACAAAACCAATAGATTGAGCACCTGCTCAAACATTTATTTGACGTGAAAAAGATGTATATGGATTATTAATAGGGATAGTAGGAGTTGTATCTGAATTATTAAGAGATCGAGGTCCATCAAATGATAACAAATTTACTTGAGATCCTCCATTAACTTGATAAGCGAATCGACTATTTAAATCATTAAATACATTAGGTCCACCACTTGTTGCCTGTCCACCATAAAAACCAGATACTGTCAGAGTACCTCCATAGGCGCCGACATCTCCAGCAGAAAGGCTAACTTGAAATGTAGAACTAAATGTCCCTGTGAGCCCATTTGTAGGTGTAGTAGTAGAATTATTTATACTACTTGCACCATACAGACTATTTGCTATATCTTGGAGATTAGCAGGAGATCATGGTGAGAGCACTGATGATGATACTGTGCTAGTCGGGAGTGTTCCACCTATCAGCACTGTCGCCCCTTCTACTTTTTCCGCAGATGCCATGATACCGAGCGCTGCGAGTGCTGTCATAATTGTGTTTTTGAGACCTGGGATAGTACCCACTTTTTGTGGTGTTTGTGGTGTTTGTGCTATCGTTTCTCCGATTTCTGGAGTGACGAGTTCTTCTGTGTCTGGAGTGTGTGCTCCGATGCTTGCAGTACTCATAAAAAAAATAATTAGAAATAATTAAACACATACATTATACGTGTATATTTTTCCTGTCAAATTTTTTTTATAAAGAGTAGGAAATGCCCTTCTTATACGATTATTTTGACGGATGCTCGACAGAGAGAGTTGGTGGTTCTTTGGCAAACGCACGATAATCATCATAGGCATCCAGGATGCCGAGAGCGATGAGCCCTGCTACGACGAGTTTGATTGTTTTGGAAACTGGTGGTTGCTCCTCTGTTCATAGTTTTGGAACATCATTGTTCTGCTATGGTGGAAGTGTATTCATAGGAAAAAGTATGTAGATTGTACACAAAAAGAGAAGAAATCAAGAGAGATGGAGAAAAATGGATACTCGGTTCTTATTTTATGGTATAAGTTCTATGAGGGTGAGCTGATTGTTTTTTAAGAGATTTTTTTTGATAACTCATTAAGAATTGAAAACAGCTGGAGCATCGTCCAAATCATTACAACTACCGATATCGTATACAGAATCAGGAACTAATGTACCACCAGTCAAAATTGTACCAGACATACCAGATGCATTTTCTGTATACAGACTCAGATTTGATACTGATTCGAATTGTGCAGTCAATAGATAGCCTACTCATCCATCACAAGTCCAGTAAGCATAGTAACACGATGTACCAGTAGCACCTGCAGCATCCATACAAGCCGACTGAAGATTGAGAGGGTCATTTATAGACTTATTGTTATTGCTATCATGGACCGCCAAAACCACTTCGTCAGCGTTTACTGGAGGCAATCCAGTCGTTGCCATGCTTGTAATAATAATAGTATTAATAGCAGCCAGGTCAGCGATCCGTGTTATATCACGTGCTTTCTTGATATAGCCAGTCTACGCAGCGAGACCTGCAGTAGCGAGGATGGCTATGATGGCCATGACGACCATGAGCTCGATGAGGGTAAAACCAGATTGTTTTTTCATATGGTGATAGTGTATATATATTTATTCTTGAGTCAAGGTCTTGCATCTATTTTTTCCTATTCCGATACGAGTAGATTCAGAATGCTGCCAGTATCACGGCAATCAAGACATAGCTCATATACTGGAGCACCACTTCATATGATTCGACAAAGAATATTCCTATCAAGAGAATACACACTGCCCATATCGATGATCCAATAATATTTGCAAACCAGAATTTGCTCCCAGAGAGTCCTTGTGCGGCTGCCAGATAGGGGATAAATGATCGAAAGAGATTATGAAATTTTCATCCCACAATGAACCAGAAACCATTTTTTTGCACCTGTTTTTCGATGAACTGAAGTTCTTTTTGACCGAGACCAATCCAGGTACCGTATTTATTAAGGAGCTCCTTCCCAGACATTTTTCCCATCATATATCCGAGGGCATTCCCGATACAAGCTCCGAGCATGGCGATAACTGCCGATAGGAGAAACACCTCTATATCTCTCTGCACAAAAAATCCTCCCACGAGTATCATCACATTCATTCCAGGAATGACGACGCCAATAAATGGAAACGACTCGATCATCGCGACGAGAAAGAGAATCAGATAATTCCAATTTCCCCATGATTGAATCTGATCCCCCATCCAATCGATCATACCACGAATCATTTCTGGGGAGGTAAATGAGAGAATACCGATACCAATCATGGCAATCAAAAAGATAATATGCAGAACGAGTATGGCAGTTTTGAAGAATTGTTTGAGTGATGTCATGGCGAGAGTATAGTGAAAAAATCTGAAAATACATACAGGATATCTTTTCTCGATCATCCATCAACAGAAAATGAGAGTCCGAGAAAATAACGAAATACCTAATCATCAGCACCATCATCTTCAAACGCTGAGAGAATAATCTCTCGTATACTCTCGTAGATTTGCCCTTTAGGAATTTTTTCTATTTCTTCCAGACTTTTCCAGATAACTGCATATATTTCATCGTCTTGTTTTTTGAGTGTTCATGAGACGACTTCTGCCAGGAAAAATTCTTCATATTTTTTCACAGGACCCCGATGATCGGTATATTCTATTACTTGCACTCTTGTTGGTTTTGGAAGCAGAAGAATACCCTTCTCTTTTGATGGTTCTTCGTCCGTTATGAGACGAATCACGAGATTCAATTCCTTTTTTGCTTCGCGGATAAAAGCATCCTGAAAAGTTTCTTCTTTTTCTACATGTCCTCCTGGGAGGGTCCATGGATTTTGTGCTGTATGTTTTACGAGAAGCACTCGTCACTGAGTATCAAAGATAACTCATCGGGCAGAGAATTCGAGGGGGAGTTTGATCATACAAAAAAAGATAATTTATTTCAGAAATACTGGTCCAGGTATTCCTCTATGGTGTGTGAAAATGTACAATATGCAAATAGTCAAATACGTTCATTCTGACTGGCGCTAATCCTGGAGACACCGAACTGAGAAACCGAAAGTATGATTATTGTCGTACATGCCCATGGTGTCCGAATCGAAGGCCAGACTGGACGCACCAGCGCCAGGCGAATCACTAGACCAGTAGTAGCCGTAACTGCCCTGATCGAACAGGGAGCCACCATAGGAATCGAGGTAGCCATTCATCGTGAGACCGAGTGTGGTAATATCTCCTTCATCTAATTCACCTAAGTCTCCTGAGGTTGGCGTATGAAAACCTGTTGGGCAGGGGTCACCGTATTCTGATTCTGGTCCATTTCCCGCCCATCCAGCTGACCAGCCAGCAGTTTTGCGGTTCCATTGATAATATCAGGGGAGATCTATAGTCATCCAGTTATTGCTACCTACAGAAATTGTCGCAGGTCATTCTCCACCACCCCCTCCAACCGGCGCATCAACTCGTATACTTCGAAAGCTGACTACGAGTGGTGTAGGGGTATTTGATCCAGGAGGGGTGTAGGTTTCATCGACACCATCATTCGTTGTACCAT
>Ga0163150_10003954_pt1 | contig 20234 bp, 18 predicted proteins | sample OliLakLV19P2IB_FD_148628 | JGI IMG/M metagenome (GOLD analysis project Ga0163150, IMG submission 148628) | Freshwater microbial mat bacterial communities from Lake Vanda, McMurdo Dry Valleys, Antarctica - Oligotrophic Lake LV.19.P2.IB | ecosystem: Environmental > Aquatic > Freshwater > Lake >...
CACCCTGGCCACAGCATCACGGTCGCAAACATCGGCCTGAACAAAATCAATCACCGATCCGTGATGTGCAATGTTTTCGACGGAACCGGTGACCAGGCTGTCCAGGACACGAACCCGGTATCCTCGCTCCACCAGCGCATCAACAACGTGCGAGCCGATAAATCCTGCCCCGCCCGTGACGACTACCGTCTTCTTTGCCATATCACCATCCGCAAGATTCATTGTGTGGCAGCACCCCGTTCCACCATGAAACCGGACGCCCACCGGTCGTACTTCCCTGCCGCAGAAATTCTATCCCGCTAAACGGATTTTCACAGGCTTTGCCGGCCGAAACGTTGGCAAACACCCCATCACGCGGCAACCGGACGCATTCAGTTCTCGAACGGCCGCCTGGGCGATGGAACGGCTGGTCAGATCCGAATCGAGAACCAGACAAGTGCCACTGCACAAACCCCGCCAGGCATGCAGGCTATTGTCAAACGCCGAACCGGTTGTCACCAGGACTACAGCATATTCGTTTGTCATCTCACCCAGTGACTTGCGTAGCACTCCCTCGACGAAACTGCTTGGCTCCGTAAAACACAGTTTTTGTGTTCCACATGGCATGAAAGTCAGGTTTTCAACGTCGGTTTCCAAGACCAGTCGTTGCCACCCATTCATGGCCCGCAACATCTCGCGAGTACCCGACCGTTGTTCCAGCCCCAATCGACGGGACAAACTGGACGATTCCAGATCACTGTCAATCACCAATACTTTGCGACCCGTATGGACCGCCAGTTCGCGGGCAACTGCCAAACAGGCCTGGCCACTTCTCAGGGGCGTATCGACATCGCAGAACAGGAAAAGCCCCGTCGCTCCCGGCTCGATTTTCCTGGTCATCAATTTGACCAGCGGGTCACAACTGAGCCGGATTTCGGCGATTCGCTGCTGTAGCCCGACACGACTCGATTCGTCCGGCCCGGAAGCACCGCCAGACACGTGCTTTGGGCAATTCAAAACGCCTGCCAAAGACTCCGAATGACCGGACTGTTCTTCACAACAATCGAGAATCACGTTGTCTGTGACCATCCTGGTGACACCAACATCCACCGGAAGTGTTTCACCGGAAAGATGGTCCGCCTCATCGGATACCGGAACAGCATCGGTAAAATCCGGAACGGCAAAGTAACAGACTTCGACCTGATTGCCACCGGTTCCCGCAACATCTCCGGGGGTCAGTTCGGTGGCCAACTGATTCATTTTCCGCAGGTCTTTTTTCATGGTCAAAACCCTGGTTGCTAACCGCATCTGTTCCAATAAGGTCCAGCCCCATGAACTTCCCAAGGGGTCAGTCACCTTTGGGGCAGGCAGTTTCCGTTTCAGGAGGCTTCATTTCGCAATTGGGCAAACAACTGTCGGTATTCCATCCGGATTGCACCCGTTTTGTGCGGGCCCTTCAATCCGGCCTGCGACAGGGGCGGATCGCTTTCGCCTTCGTCCAGATCGTCCGTTGCCTGCCCTGTCGGCTCATAAATCGTTGCATCTGGTGAGACCAGCATGTCCCTGTCATCTCCGTTTGGCACAGCCGAACTGTTTCCGGATTCCTGAGTCATCGCTGGTTGCATGGGAATCGTTTCGGAGACCTCCGGCATCGGTTCTTCGCAAATCGGATTCATCGAGACGCCCGAGCTCTTCCTGTTTCCGGATTGAACCCACCCGGAGTCCGGATCGGGAATCTCACCGAAGGCCGGGAATTCCGTCATGGTCGAAGCGTCAATTTGCGTATGAATCCCGGACTCTTTCCATCCGAACGCCGGCTTGTTCGGTTTCAAGGAGGGGTTTGCCCCTGTCTGGCTGGGCTGTTGTGGTTTTTGCGACTGGACCGGCTCTTCCGCTGAAAAGGCCTCTTTGAACGGGTTGTCGCCAGCCGTTCCGGGAGTTTTTACAGGTTTCACCACCGGATGTTTGTTGGTTGGCGCAATCGGAGCGTCTTGCTCATCGTCATCCATTATTTCTACCGGCCAGTTTAGTTCTGCGGTTGTTGATTCCACGCAGTCCAAACTCGCCGGAGTCATTTCAGCTGCGTCATCATCATCCAATGAGCCAAACTCGAACGAAGCAGCAGCTGTTGCCCCCGAAGTGACGCTCGGAGTCGCTGGCGACTCGACCGTTTGCCGCGGCAAATTCTGAATGTCGCACCAGGCATCCGATACCATATTCCGGTCGACGGTTCGGGCTCCCGAGTTTGCACAGACAATCAGACACTGGTCGCAAACCTGATTGACCAATCGTGGAATGCCGCCGGTAACCCGGGCCAGTTCGCGAATCGATTCTTCACTGAAGAATTCACGTTTTCCACCTCCAGCCCGCGACAGGTGCTGGCTGACGTACAGGGCGGTTTCAGCCCGGTCCATCGCAGTAAGGTACGCACGACAGGAGATTCGCTGGTTGAACGTGTCGAGGTTGGTGTGATTCAAATGGTCTTCCAGACGGGACGTGCCCGCCAGAACCAGATGGCATCGACCCGTGTTTCGCGAGGCTGATTCGACGACAATTCTCAACTCGTCGATCAGCTCAACATCCAGGTTGTGCGCCTCGTCTACCAGCAACAGGACATGGCGTCCGTTCTGGCCACAAACGCTGCGAAAATGCTGGACGACGGTCAATCGAAGGTCGCTTTCCCCCATCTCGCGGCAGGGCATATTGAGTTCGAACAGGATCCGCTGCAAAACATCTCGGCGTTTGTCCAACCGTGAGCAGGCGATCTGTACGATTTCCGGGTTGCGGCTGGCGAAGCGTCGGGCGATCAGATCCAGGACCAGAGTCTTGCCGGTCCCTGCTCCGCCGATCAGCAACGAAATGCCGCTGGACCGGTCGAGTGTCTGGCAGATCTGTTCGACGGCCTGGGCCGAGTTGCCTGTTTGGCACCAGAATTCCGCGAGGGAACCTGCATGGAACGGTCGTGATTTCAGCTGAAATGCTTTTTCGTACATGAATCGCGCCCGGTTAACCGTTCTTGTTGTCTGTTGTTGAATATCGACCGACGTCTTTCAGTCGAGTTTCGCAAGGATGAAATTCACGCCGGATTATCCCGGCATCGTCCTAATCAGCCCCACGATCTGATTTGCCAAACAATCTTTGCAACTGCTTGCAACGGATTGTGTACAAGTGTTTCCCGAATGTCGCTGGAACCAACCGCAACAACCAGAATTGCGAGGAGGGTAGTAAAGACGATCAGTTCGTTCAATTTCAATATCCGGACCGACCAGTGCCGGCCGACCGGACTGGTCCCCCCCGGCGCAGGGCGAATCTGGCCCAAAACGGGAACGCCAAGGCATTTTTCGATTTCTTCCACTGATCCCAATCCGGGATCATGCCAGCGGGGGTCGACGCCGGATGCAAGCACACATCCAACTGCAAGTGCAGCGACCATTGCCAGCAGTGACCATTCCCTGGATGGATTCATGCCATAGGGAATTGTCAGGGTTTCCCCCCGTCTGGTAGCACGCATCACGACCGGATCCTGGTTCGAATCCTGTTCCTCAACCAGTTCACCCAGCGGGCGGAGAGTGTCATTCCAGCTCTTTTCGATTTCGACAAACGTGCCAGACAGTTCGCTCAGCGGGATCCGCGTAAACCGTTCACGCCATGTCGCTGCATCGGGAATTGTGCCGGCATCCTTGTCACCGGCATAGCTGATCTGCTTGAACCGGTTTGCGCCGGAGCCTTCGCGGTCATTTTCGTTAGGTGTTGTAGCCACCCGGTTGGATGGGTCATGGGTTGCGATGACCTGTTGGGCCAGGCTGACGATTTGCGAGTTGGCATCCTGCAGCTGGGCGTTGGCCCGCTCGAGCAGGTCGTTTCGGCGTGAAACCAGAACCTGATACTCTGAGCTCCCGATCATTCCCTGGCGTTTTCGCGCACCCACCATCGCGACTTCATCGCTGATTTGTGCAAGGAACGACTCGACCAGCTCGGCTTCGATCTGGTTGCCATGGCCCGCAAGAACCAGACTGACCTGATAGTTCCGGCTGTCCCGGACCGGAAGAACGGCAAATGCCATTCGCTGGCGAAGGCGGTCCAGATCGGCCGGTGAGTATTGTGGATTGGGCACATCCTGCGAGGACTTCTTCAGGCACCTCGTGAGAAGCTCTTTCAACTTCTGGTCGCTTGCCGCATTGCGGATACATCCGGAGATCGACTGACAAAGCTGATCTCCCGTGATTTCCGGCCCTGCGACCGGCATAATCTCCAATTGGGCAACCGTCCGGATTTCGCGAACCTGGAAGGCAACGAGAATCGCTGCCAGAACCAGAAACGATCCCGCATGGACGCCAATTGCATAGAACAATCGAAAACGGCGAATCCGCTCGATCGCAGGATGTGGCGGTAGATGAGTTGTAATTCCGGGCTTCATCGGTTGTTGTTCCTGGCAACGGCGGATGTCGCGGCTCCACGCCAATCGCGCAATCACCAGCGCGCAGCCTGACGCCCCCTGGTCTTCTCTTCGGGAAAACAGTCTGGGCAACTTGAAAGGAATTTGCCGGTTTTGTCGTTTGTAAGGACTGCCAGCAACAAGTACTACTTCGGCACTTTTGGGTCAGCGACGGCCCCGGTTGTGATTCGGGCCGAGCTGGAACGGGTTTCGGCCAGGGCCGGCTGATTCGCTGGACGAACGGCAACGATCGTCTCAAAGATCCCCCGCTGGACTTCTTCACCACGCTGGTTCAGCAGCACCAGGACCCAGGCGATCTTTCCCGACCGTTTGCCACTTTGCATTTTGTCCAGAACCGTCGTCTGGACACTGACAGTATCGCCAATGTGGATCGGCTTTAGAAACTCCCAGTCCCTGACTGCGACGAAAGCCAGGGTTTGCATCCGGGGGTAGTTGCTGCCCAGTCCCGCTGCCCAACTGATCCCCAACAATCCGTGGGCAATTGGCCGGCGATAAATCGACTTCGACGCGAATTCGGTATCGACGTGTAACGGGTTGAAGTCGCCGGTCGCACAGGCAAACGCGACGATATCAGATTCGGTAACCGTTCGCCCGGTGCTGGACCATAACTGTCCTACCTGGACGTCATCAAAATAGAATGCTTGATCCGTCATTGATGCGAGGGTTGCCGGTTTTCCGAACAGGTGTGTCCAACACTGGGTATTCAGCCGGCGCCGTCCCTGTCCTGGCCGCATTTGATACACCAACAGGAACAGCTCATGCCATTCCCGGCCGTCAGTCGGAGTGGAGGGATTCGAACCCCCGACCCTCTGCTCCCAAAGCAGATGCGCTAGCCAGGCTGCGCTACACTCCGAATTATCTTGCCAGTATCAAAAGCCATGCGGACAATTCTACGGACCGCATGGGACTGAATATGCTAACGGGCAGGCTGATTTTCAGCAATGCGGAACAAAAAAGCCCGTTTTCAGCAGGTTTTGGTGACCTTTCAATTTCTCCACCGAAATCCCGGAATAACGACCGCTTCGTTCGACACCTGGTTCATTTTCCCGCCGGTCAGGCATCAAATGGCTAACCGGTTTGGCCCAGGCCTTGCTGTCCGACCAACCCGTCAAAGATCCGCTGGAACTCGGTGTGGTCTCCAAACTGGATCATGATGCTTCCTTTTCCGCTGCGCGCAGTTTTGATCCGGACGCCTGTCCCCAGAGCCAGTTTCAATTCCCGCTCCAGTGCTTCGATGTTATGGTCACGTGATTTGCGCGCTGCCGGACGCTGGAACGGAATGGTCGGTGACTCGTCGGAATCTATCCGCTCCGAAACCATTTTTTCGGTTTCCCGAACACTCAACCCCTGGCTGGTAATTTGCCTGGCGAATTCAACTTGCAATGGTTCATCACCAAGAGGCAACAGGGCCCGCGCGTGGCCCGCGCTCAGCTCACCCTTCTGCAACCACTCCTGGACGGGAAGTGGCAGCTCCAGCAACCTCATCAGATTGGCAACCGTGCTCCGGTCGATTTGCAACCGTTTGGCCAGGTCCTCCTGGGTGCAATGATGCTCGTCCAGGTAACGGCGGAACGACAGCCCTTTTTCAATCGGGTTCAGATCCTTTCGCTGTAGGTTTTCCACGATCGCCAGCTCGGCAACCTGCCTGTCATCAGCCTCGCGGACGGTGGCCGGAATGGTTGACCAGCCAGCCTTGATCGCCGCGCGCAACCGCCGTTCACCCGAAATCAGCTGGTACCTTCCGGCAACCTGCCGCACCAGGATCGGCTGGAGGATATCGTGGTCCTTCAGACTTTCGGCTAGCGACGCGATTTCGGTTTCATCGAATTCACGGCGGGGTTGAAACGGATTCTCGTCAATGTCGTAAACACCCAGCCGTAGCAACGAACCGGTGGTGGACGCAGCCTGCCCCGGTTGTTCATCGATTTCCTGTGACGACCATGCTGTCGCGTTTTCCGGGCCAGTCCCCAGCAATGCCTCCAGGCCGCGGCCCAGCCGTTTCTTTTTAATCATAACCGAGGATCTCCATACCCAGTTCCATGTAAGCCCGGGTCCCCTGCGACCGCGGCGCGTAGTCCAGCACACTCAATCCGTGGCTGGGTGCTTCGCACAGCGTTACGTCTCTGGGAATCACGGTGTCAAAAACGATTTCTCCAAAGAATTCGCGAACCTGTTGGTCCACTTCCTGCGTAATCTCCAATCGATGGTCGTACATCGTCAGGAGAATACCGGCAAAATCCAGCTGGGAATTGCTCCCCTGCATAACGTCCCGGATGACCTCGATCATTTGCGTCAGTCCTTCCATCGCAAAGAATTCGCACTGGATTGGTATCAGCACTTCGGTGCTAGCGTTCAAGGCAGTTCGTGTCAGTTGGCCCAGCGAGGGAGGGAGGTCCAGAACCACATAGTCATAGCGTGCGGCAACCGCATTCAGATGATCCAGAACCCGACGGGTGGCGTCGCCACCTGCCCGGGCCAAATGGTCAGCGTCCCGAAAGGACCGGCTGCCGGCCAACAGATCGAGTTGCCCGGCCGGCCCCCTTTGAACGGCTGACGCAACAGGTTCTGTCCCGGCCAGCGGATGGGATGTCAGGGGCTTTGCCCCGATCCCCGAAGTCGCATTGCACTGGGGATCCATATCGACCAGCAGCGTCTTGCGGCCAGCTCCGGCCAGCATCCGTGACAGGTTGATGGCGGTCGTTGTCTTGCCAACGCCCCCCTTCTGATTCGCAATGCTGAGAATTCCAGCCAATGGTGCAACAACCCAAATCGAAAGATTTTCCGGATGATTCCGATGGGGTGTTTATCAATCTTTGGCAAATGATGAAATGTCAATCAATGCGAGCATTTCACAATATTGTTCCACGTGAAACTCAACCCCACTCACCCATCTGGCTAATCGAATCGTTCCAAAACTCGTCTGCTTGCACGACCGCTAGCAGACATCAGTAGCAGAAAACGATGGCAGGTCGTTTCCTGACAACCAGCCTACTGCTGACAAGGAGACTTTGGGGTATCGCAGTCCGTTGCCGGCCGTCGGAGGATTCCACGCATGCAGTCCCGCCTGGGTCCACATTGTTTCACGGGCAACGCGGATTCCAGTGGCTTCAATTCCAAATTCATTCGCATGCAGGCCTCCCATTCCAAATACTCTCCAGTTCGCCATCTCAACCGGTCGATACCGGATCAGAGGATTGTGCCGGTTGTATCGATTCGACTGGCACAGTTGCGCGAGGATTTGATCTCCTGTTGTTCTCTGGTTCCTATGGCTATCACGCTTAAAAACCTGACGGTTACAGCGTTCATCGCAGTCTTCGGACTGACCGAAGTCGCGAGGGCCGGCCAGGTTCTCCCACCCACTACAGCAGCAACGAGACAGTCTACGAACGAAATTGACGAACTGTTCGCGCTGGCAACCGGTCATTATGAGCGTGACGAGTGGCAACAGGCGGCAGACAAGTTCCAAAAGGTTGCCCTGTCGTCCCCTGATCATCCTCAGGCGGCAGCGGCCTGGTTCTTCGCCGGCGAAGCGTTGCTTCAAACCGGCAACCTGTCCCAGTCGCGATCGGCTTATCAGTATTTCCAGTTGCTGAATGCCCGCAATGATCTTTCCGAAAAAGTGGCATTCCGCATCGCTGAAATCGCAGCCCGGACCTGCGATGCCCAGGCGGTACGGTTCCTCGAAGAGTTTTTGCAAAAATATCCTCAATCAGCCTGGCGGGAATTCGCACTTTACTATTTGGGTCAAACCCGACTTGGCCGAGACGAACCGCAATTGGCCCGGCAAGTACTGGAAACTGCACACAAGGAATTCCCCAACAGCAAATTGAGGCTGGAAAATCTGCTGGGAGCCGGAGTCGCCTGTCGTTCGATGGGGGATAACCACGCAGCACAGGAATATTTCCTTCCCCTGGTTTCCGGGTCGACTGGTTCGCTTCGTTTCGCAGCGATGGTGCAATTGGCAGGTATCCATGTCATGGAAGGTGAGTTTGAGTCTGCAACTTCGCTACTTGAGGAAATGACCGGTTCCGATGACCTGCCCGCACCGGTTGCAGCCGAGACATGGTTTCTGGCAGGAGTCTGTGGCGTCAATGCCGGTGATTACAGTTATGCAACTGAATGTTTCCAGCACGCACTCGATTCGTCCCCGGATAGCGATCTGGCTGCCGTTGCGACGTGGCATTTGGCAATGGCATTTCAAAAGCGTACGATGCCGAACGAAGCCAGCCTGCAGTTCCAGGCGTTAATCAAATCATGGCCGGAGCACCGTTTGGCAAGTCATGCAGCGGTGGCACTGGTCGAAACGGCGTTTGAGAAAGGGTATTGGGAGGAAGCAGTCCGATACTCGGATCTGGCGCTCGTCTACTCGCTTCCGCCCGAATCTGTCGAGCGTATCAGCGAGTTGCGTGGCCGGTCGCAATATGAGCTGAAACGGTTTGCCGATTGCGAGACGACGTTTGAAACATTACTGACCGGCAATCCGGCGGCCAAAGCGGAACCTCAGGCGGCTTGGCTCTATTTTGCCGGCAGCAGCCAGATCGGCCTGGGGGAATACGCCGCCGCCTCGGAGACCCTCAAGCAGATCCGGATGGAAAGCATCAATAATGAAATGGCCGACACCTGCCGGATGGCGCTGGCCAATGCATCGGTGGGTGCCGGGTTGTATGAACAGGCAGCCTCGATCTGGCGGGCAATCACGCAAAACACCGTTGATCCCGGACTGAAACAGCAGGCACGCCACGAAACGGTTCTTGCTCTGGTTCGGGACGGCAATCTGGCCGATGTTGGCGGGGAACTGGATGCCTGGTGGGATTCCGAGACAGGCTCCGAACGGTGCATCGCATTGACCCGGCGAATCGCCCAACAGGCGGTGTCAGCGAACGAATCCACACTGGCAAAAAAATGTTTCCTGTATTTGGCCGAGGCACCGGGGGCAAACGGGGAATCGCGAGCCGAATCACTTTCGGCGATGGGGTGGATGTCTTTGGAACAGGGTGAGTCCGACCAGGCCCTGAAATTTTTCGAAAAGCTGACCGGCGATTACCCGGAATCGCCTCTTTGTGCCGACTGCTGGATCGCGATGGCGTCGATTCACGAACAACGTGAAGTCTGGGAGACCGCTTCCTGGATGTACGGACACGCTGCCGGGTTCTCGCCAAAACCGGCCACGCGGTGTGCCGCCATGTTCAAACAGGCCATTATGTTGCGAAAGATCGGGACCGCGTGGTCAATCACACGCGGGGGCAATATCCTGAAGGAACTTGCCGCCATCGAAGAGCATGGAATTCCGGACGTTCAGTTGCAGTATGAACTCGCCTGGTTTGAGCAGCATTCCGGCCAGCCTGATTCATCACTAGCTCGTTTTGAAAAGATTGCCGCGTCGCCGTCGGACAGCCCGGTCTGGGCCGACTCGGCACTTCGCGTGGCGCAGCGACATTTCGAGGCTGGTAACAAGGATGCGGCAATGACCTTGCTTATACAACTTGTTGAAAACACAAAAACGCCTCCCAATATTGCTGCCCGATCCCATTTCTTGCTGGGGCAATTGGCTTCCCTGTCCGACGACTGGAAAACAGCCGGCCAGGAAATGAGCCTGGCGTCAGGCAAGTCCGGCGACGAAGATTTTGAGCTACGTTGCCAGTACTGGATCGCGGAATGCCAGTATCGAAATGGCCAATTTGGTGACGCCGCAAAGTCGTTTTCCAACCTGTCCCTGCTGGAATCCCGGTTCGACCAGGCAATGATCCCGTGGATTTGGTTGCGACTGGGGCAAAGTCAGGCGCAGATCAACGACTGGCAGGCTGTTTCCGAAACGGTTGGCCAATCGGCCGGAAGGTTTTCGACATTTACTTCCAATTGGGAGTTTGACTTCCTGCTGGGCAGGGAACGTTTTGCGGCTGGCCTGTTTGACGACGCCATCACCGAGCTGGGCAAGGTGACAGCAGCTCCGAATGCACGTGGGAGCGAAACAGCGGCGCAGGCCCAATGGATGATCGGAGAAGCGTATTTTCACCAGGAAAAGTACAAGGAAGCGATTGAAGCCTATTACAAAGTCGATTCGCTTTACCGGTCGCCCAAATGGCGGCCCGCAGCGATTCTGCAAGCCGGAAAATGCCAGGAACATTTGGGCAATCGCAACCATGCAAACGTGCTTTATTCCCAACTGATCAAGAAATTTCCGGACAGCCAATACGTTGCGCAGGCAAACCGGCGGCTGGAAAAACTGAACAACCAGACAAAACCTCCCGTGGCCCGAACAGCTGTACGCAACAAACCGAATCCGGTACAAGCCAGCCCGGAGCAAACCACCCGAAGTCACCCGGACGCAAGGAAGCGACCATGATGCCATCCCTGTCAACCACGATGAAGTTAACCCTGGCAATGCTCCTGCTGGCGATTCTCCCGGCAGATTCGGGCTTTGCGCAGTCGCCGGGCAACCTGGAAGGCATTCCGGTTCCGGTCACGGGGGTTGATGCGCCGGTTAACGGCTTCGAAGTGCCCGCGCAGGTACCGGCAACACAACTCCAGGCAAGTTCGGCAGGCCCCTCCCGCAATCTGTTCCACGCGATTACATCGGGTGGACCGTTGATGATTCCAATTGCGATCTGTTCTTTCATTCTTGTGATTTTTTCGCTCGAGCGGGTGATAGCTCTGCGACGCGGGCGCATTATCCCAGGTGTATTTACCAAAAAATTTCTGGAACAGCTTCGCGCCGGAGACCTGACTCGCGAACAGGCAATTGCGGTCTGCGAGAAAAACGAATCGCCTGTGTCCCGCGTGTTCCTGGCCGGTGTTCACAAATGGGGACGCAGCGGAGTCGAAGTGGAGCAGGCGATTCTGGACTCGGGCGAGCGCGTATCCAACGAGCTACGGAGGTATCTGCGGCTAATCAACGGAATTGCCAATGTCTGTCCGCTGTTGGGATTGCTGGGTACCGTGTTCGGCATGATTGACTCCTTCGAGGCAATCTCCACCGCGTCCGGAATGCTTGCGGACTCCAAGGCGATGACAGCCAGCGGCATCAGCACGGCGCTGATCACCACGGCTGCGGGCATGTCGGTCGCGATTCCGGCCCTGATCCTTTACCTCTGGTTCAGCAGTATCGTTGAACGCCGGGTCACCGAGATCGATTCGCTCGGCATGAAAGTCGTCAGCCTTGTTTCTGCGGAAGCCATGACCGAGACCTCCCGAAGCTCCAGCCGGAGCAAGAAGGCCGCCTGATCAAGCCTGTCTGATTTTGCCTGCCCGACCCCACGAATTGCGGAACCACCAGCCATGCCACTACGAAACCAGCGCGACGAAGACACCTCGATCAACCTGACGCCGTTGATCGATATTGTTTTCCTGCTGATCATATTTTTCATGGTCGGCACCCGATTCAGCGAAATGGACGATTCAGAACGAAACATCAATGTCCAGGTCCCCCAGGTTGCCGACGCGTCAACATTGACTCCGGCACCGCCCAAAAAAGTGATCAATGTCCTGGCCGATGGCAGTATGACCATCGACCAGCAACCGGTGAATATCTCCCAGCTGGCACAAAAGCTCGCCGACGGCCGGATCCAGTATCAAAAGCTGGGCGTGATCGTCCGGGGCGATGCGAATGCCCGTCATCAGCATGTTGCGGACGTCATCGCAACCTGCCGCCAGGCTGACATTACCGACGTAAGTATTGTTGTCCGTCAAATTCAAAGATAGTTCGGTGTTTTCGGTTTTCAGTTTTCAGTTTTGCGTACATGCCACAATCAGCAAACCAGTTATGGCAGTGGGTTATTGAAACGTTCGCCAGCGGTTCGTTGTTGGCGTGGGGCGGCGCCGTGTTTGCATTTCTGGTCGCGTCCGCACTGATCCTTGCGTACACAAAATTTGGCCAGCAACGCCCGGTGATGACTTGTGCCGGGCTGAGTGTCCTGGCCCATCTGCTGCTCCTGGCGATGGCCAGCCAGATTCTTATTTCCCAGCCGGTCATCGGTCATAAAAACGGCGAGACGGCTTCGATCAACGTAATGGACCTCGATGAATTTGAGGCCGTAGCCAAAACCGGTGCAGACGCTCCGGTGGGAGCTGACGAAAACCTGCTCCAGGCGGAACCATGGAAGGAATTTCAGGCTGTGATTCCATCGCCTGCAATACCCGAACTGGAACGGCCAGTCGTTGAAACAAACCTCGTCATCGAAAGAACCGTACCGGATGTACCTGAACTCCCGCCCGTCGAGATCGCGGGACCAGGCAAACCGGTTTCCAGTCAGGGGGCCGAACCGGCAGCGGAAACGGAAAGCCAAATCCCTGAAATTCCGACCGCCCGAATGATCGTGTCCGAAGCCCAGGTAGTGCCGCCCGCCGAGGCCGAACCCCAGCGACTTGATGCGGTGCCCGGCATCGATCCGTTGACGCAAAATCCGGTACTGACCAACCTCGCCGAGACAGAACTTTTGAAGCTGGACAACCCCGCGGCGACCGACGCGACGGCGATCGCGGCGGACAACATGAAGCAGCTTCGCGAAAAACCGGGACCTTGGGAAATCGCCGGAACCGACGGGACAAAAAAGGAAATTCCAACCGCATTGCCGGTTGACACCGGAAACCACCAGCCCGTCCCGTCCGCAATGCCATCCGGAAATTCCGGCACAGACTGGATTGCCCAATTGTCGAAACCAGCCCTCCGCCCGGCCGATCACGAACCGGTCCCATTGGAGTATTCACTTCGGTCGTCACCGCAGCGTGAAGCGATTGTCGCCAGACACGGCGGATCGGCGGAAACGGAATTGGCGGTGAAGATGGCGCTGGAATGGCTGGCCGCCAACCAGTCGATTGACGGTCGCTGGGATTCCCGACGAACGGGTGGAGGGATCGAGCGTCGGCCGCTCGGCCAGGATCGCGACTCGGCTGGCTCCCATGCTGATATGGGTATTACTGGTCTGGCACTTCTGGCGTTCTTGTCCGGCGGACACACACATCTTGATGGAACACACGTCGAGACGGTCCGTAGGGGACTGGAATTTATTGCGATGAAACAGGGTGCGGACGGGAACCTGTATGGTGCTGCGAGACTGTACGAGCGGATGTATTGCCACTCGATGGCAACCCTTGCAATCGGTGAAGCAGTCGCGATGACCGGTGACGAGAATTTGCGGTCAACACTTCGTCGCGCGGTCGAGTATTCGATTCGCGTGCAAAGCGGTGCAGACGGCGGATGGCGATATCAGCCAGGGGACACGGGAGACATGAGCCAGTTTGGCTGGGTCGTCCTGGGCTTGCGGTCGGCCGAGTTGGGCGGTGTTGAAATTTCGCGGGAGACCCGTGAAGGAATGAACCGCTTCCTGCATCAATGTACGCGAGGCACATTTCGGGGGCTGGGATGTTATCGTCCCGGCGAGGGACCTAGCCCCACAATGACCGCCGAAGCACTGGTCTGCCGCTACCTGCTGGAAAAGACACCTCTGCCTCAAACCGTAAAAGAAGCCCAGAGCTATATCCTCCGGTCGCTGCCGACTGAATCCCACGTCAACTACTACTACTGGTATTACGGCACGATGGCGATGTACCAGGCTGGAGGGCCAGAATGGGAGCAATGGAACAGGGCCCTGACCGGGATTCTGGTTGCCCGCCAAACCCAATCGGGGGTCGATCGGGGCTGCTGGCCGGCCGACGGCGTCTGGGCCGGATACGGCGGCAAGGTCTATTCCACTGCGATGGCTGCTTTATGTCTCGAAGTCTACTATCGTTACATGCCGGTTTTTGAAGCGTTGCGCCAAACGGACCAGCCTTTCCAGCGGTAGTGCCCGGCAGGCTGCGGCATTCCGGCCTGTCAAAATTGACACTCAGTTGTCTTTCTGAAATACTTGTTTCTGGTCAGACCGCGTCGCATCCGGTTGACCGGTTCGAATTTCGACCGGAAGTTTGCGACCAGCCCCAGTGAGTTGAAAATGTTTGGAATCGGAACGACGGAACTATTGATTGCCATGGCAGTAATTGCCCTGTTGTTTGGGAGTGCAAAGCTCCCTTCGCTCATGCGGAACATGGGACGCAGTGTCAATGAATTCAAGGCGGGTATGAAAGACAAGCCCAAGCCCGGCGAAGAAGACAGCGGAAAAATCGAAGACAACCGGGAGGACGATTGATGCCTGGTGTCGGGCCGATGGAACTGTTCCTGCTGCTGGTGGCCGGGGCCTGCGTATTCGCTGTTAATAAGCTGGTAGAAAAATGATACCCGGCATTGGACCCATGGAACTGTTTCTGATCGCTGTGGTGGCGGTCGTGCTGTTCGGCAGCAAATTGCCGGACGTAGCGCGGAATTTCGGGCAGGGCTACAACCAGTTTCGCCAAAGCCTGAGCGATCTGAAAACAACGATCAAAACAAACGTCCCCAAGGTGGATCTGGACGTCATGCCGCGACACGAAAAAATCCGGCACTATTCGGATGTCGATGATCGAAAACCATCCGTGTCCGCGCCCGACGAAGTGGACGACAACGACGTCCCCCTATTTGCCCCGCCGAAGTCTTCCGAAAAAGACGTCCCCTCCGACTCTTGACCCATAGGTCGCATGTGTCCCATTCATCGCATTGCTTCCCAGGCCGAGATAATCGCGTCACCAGCGGCTTCGATATTTTCTCCCGATGTGTACAGCCCAACGCTGATTCGCAAAGCGCCCCGGGCCTGATCTGCGGTGATTCCCAGGCAATCGAGTGACCCGCTCACATGCGATGTGGTGCTGTGGCAAGCCGAACCTGTGGAGGCACAGATTTCGGGACAGCGCCGGAGCAGCTGGTGAGCATCGACTCCCGGCAGGATCACGCTCAACGTATTGGGCAGCCTCTCGACGTGCGCACCGTTGACGATCAGTTCCGGGCCGATTTCGGTTTGCAGCCGCAATTGCAGCTGATCCCGCAACTGGGCCAGCCGTTCGGTCGTGTCACCGATGGCCCGCGCGGCGAGCGACGAGGCCTTGCCCAGACCAACGATGCCCGGCGTATTTTCGGTGCCTGGTCTCAGGCCCCACTCATGGCTTGCACCGTGCAGCGCCGGTACCAGGTCCAGACCTTCGCGAACATACAGCGCTCCAACTCCTTTGGGACCATACATTTTGTGACCTGCGATACTCAGCAAATCCACGTCCAGCAAATCCGTTTGGACCAAAATCTTGCCGATCGACTGGGCAGCGTCGGTATGCAACGGGACGGCACGGGCATGACAGACTTCGGCGATGGCACGGATGGGCTGGACGATTCCGGTTTCGTTGTTGGCGTGCATGACGCTGACCAGTCGCGTGGTCTTGCGCAATGCCCGCTCGACAGCTTCGGGTCGCACAATGCCGCTGGAATCGGCTTGGACCACCGTGACGTCGAAGCCCAGCTTTTGCAAAAACTTTGCCGGCTCAGTCGTCGCAGGGTGTTCAATCGAGGAGATGACCAGGTGTCCTCCCGCCCGGATATTTCCGCCCAGCATGATCCCCTTGATCGCCAGGTTATTGCTTTCCGTTCCGCCGCTTGTGAAAACTATTTCGTCGGCGTCACAGGCCAGCATTGCGGCCACCTGGGCGCGGGCATCCGCAATCGCTTCTGCCGCCGCGCGACCAACGCTGTGCAGGCTGGAGGCATTGCCGTAGAAGCGGCAGAAAAACGGCTGCATCGCCTCCATCACACTGGGTGCAACAGGAGTCGTTGCGTTGTAGTCGAGATAGATCGGTTTCACGGAATTGTTTGGGCCCTGGTTGGCGCGGGAACCGGCGGATGATCGATCGATCTATTTTGAGCCAAGCCGCCTCGAAAATCGACGGCCACCGTCCAATCACCAGGAAAGTTCGCGCAAGAACCGCAGTGGAAACCCGCGACTGTTCCGGTTCTGCAGGTTTTGCGGCTGGCGTTGGGATGATACCGGCCCAAGGAACTGGTCAAAAATAATTCCCCAGATCCTGGGAGGTTGAGGCTCCCGCCGAAACAGGTTCGCTCGAAAGTATGTCTCGGCAGGAGCCTCGACCTCCCGAATTGGCAAACAAAAGCGGAAATTGTTCTTGACCCGGTCCTAAGGCAAGGGGCTGCTGCGACGTTTTCGCAACTGCTGGCTGAACCGTTCCAGAAACCGGTGCTCGTCAGGAGTCAGACTTTCCAGCCCCTCCCGGTGCAACTTGCCAAGGATCTCATCGGCCGCATCAGCATCGAGGCTTTCCGTGACAGCGGCCACAGACTCATCGGTATGCCCGATGTCCAGATGTTTTTCCGTCAGCCACTGGGAATACTGCTCTTCCTGAAACCAGGGTTCATTAGACGAGTCAAACAGCAGGTCGGAATCGTGACTGAGTTCGTCATCGTCGGTATCCCACCCCTCGGCACGAAACATCTCCCGCAGCCGGTTGCGATATTCGAACCGGGACGCAAACAGCATCCCAATTCCGCCTGCCACCATGAGTGACCAAACCGGCTGGACTGGGCCAACGTTGAAATCGCGAAAAATAATCGAAAGCACAATCAGGGCCACACCGGTCATCTGGCCGACCGCCATCAACGTTGATTCGATTTTCAGACTACTCGCATGCGGATTGGTTGCTGTAAAAACGGCCCGAAGGAATTCGAATCCGTCCATCGGAAAACAGGGAATCAGGTTGAACAGAAACAGCTGGAAATTGACCCACGCCAAAATGCCAACCAGAGAGATCTCCCATTCACCAAGCACAAACGGTCGCGGGGAAAACGGATTGATCAGGTCGGCCAGCTGGACATGCCCCGCACCCACCAGCATGCTGGCCCCAATCGCAAACAACATCAGATTCGCCAGCGGCCCGGCAGCGTGAACAATCATCCGTTCGACCGGCCGCTCCGGCTGGTCAAAATGCGAACTGCCTCCCCAGGGAGCCAAAGTCACGGAATGAACCAGCCCGCCCAGATTCAACCGCGCACATACATGGGCCAGCTCATGGATAAAAACACAAAACAAAAACGCCAGCGCCGTGACTATTCCTGAACCAAGTACGGGCGAAAAGCTGCGATAGTGCCAGTCGATGGCCAGAATCGCAACCACCGCCAAAAACAACAGCACGTGCAGCCGAATTGGAACCCCCATCCAGCGTCCTATGCCCACGCTCCAGTCGTGTCGAGAATTCATGATCCGTCAGCGAGTAAAGGTTCTGCCGTCGTTTCCACGCGACAATCGGCAATTGACAGGTTGGTGCCCGATGGAAATGGTAATGCTCCCGACGGGGCAATTCAATCAATGGTAATTGAACGGCGACAGGAACGACAAAGAAATGGGCTGCAAATCATCAAACGGGGCAATGAATTCTTTCGGGAATGCCGGAAAAAGGCAAACCCGTCCCACTCAGAATCCCACCGGCCGACTATAAAGAAGTTTCCTGATCAGCTCCGGATTTCCCGGAAAGCCAGCACGGTCATAGTGCCAATCACGCCCATCCGGCACCAGTTCTTCATGCCCGGGCCAGGGGCAAAACGGCTGACGACCCAACACCCCAGCTATCGCCGATGAATCCATCGTTACATTCCCTGCCCGTGGAGGAATGGGACCCGCCTCGATCCGGTAACAGCCCCGCAACAAATCCGGATCATAGCCACCCACCCGATTTACAATTTGCGCAATCTCATTCAGGGAAACCGCGCGCGGTCCGCCGAGGTGCCAAATGCCGGCCAGCTCACCAGCCACCAAATCTTCGCAGACTTCGGCCAGACATTCCACGTAGGTCGGCGTCCGCAACTCGTCGTAGTACAAAGTCGCGAGCCGTCCCGCCGCAAACCGGGACCCGATCCAGTCAATCGCCCCGGCGTGCGAATTGAAACTGACTCCCATGGGCAGGGAGATCCGTCCGATGCATGCATCTGGCCGTGCCGCCAAAATCACCGCTTCCGCCTCGGCCATCGTCTTGCCGTACATGGTCACCGGGTCCATTGCATCCATTTCCCGCTGATCGCCACCCTGAATTCCGCCAAACACAAGATCGATGGAAAGGTGGACAAAACGTGTATCGAATTCCAGACTTGCATCGACCAGCGTCCGGACAGTCGAAACATTGACCCGCCGGGCCATCTCGTGATCCAGCTCGCACCCTTTCAGATTGCAGCTGCCACCGGTATTCAAAATCGAGCGGATCCCATGTTCCCGAACGATCGATCGAAGTTCGTTCGCGTCTTCCAGATCCGACGCTATGATCCCGGGACCGTTCAGTTTTGATGTAACGACCGGTCGTTGGCCAAAAACCCGGTTACCGTATCTCCTGCGCAAAAAGGCAAACGTGTTCAGCCCGGCAACGCCCGAGATACCGGTAACCAGTAACGGGAGGCGACTGTCCGGGATTCGCAATGGCAACCGGTCCGTTACCATGGTCAGCGTGCGATAATCCAGCGGCGTTCGCGATCTGGCGAGCCGTGATTCGTTTCGCAATTGCAATTCCCGATTCAACCCGTCACCCTGGAAAGTGCTTGTAATGGAACCGGTATCGAAATCCCCGCTCCCGTGGTCCATCAAGATATGCGGAATCACGCGGGTGGTCGATGCGGTTTCGGCAGTCCAGGCCGGAGCGGACGCGATTGGACTGAATTTCTACTCCCGCAGCCTCCGCTTTGTCCCGCCGGAGACGGCCGCCTCGATCGTTCATGAACTGGAAACCTGGAAAGTTACACCGATCGGTGTATTCGTGAATCACTCGCCAAGCGCGATCCGCGGAATTTTGGATGCGACCGGGATCAAGTGGGTTCAATTGCACGGGAACGAATTTCCGGAAATTGCGGTGGAACTGGAAGGATTGAACCTGGTTCGCGTGATCCGGATCGGGTCTCCTGATGATTTTCCATCGGCCCTGGACGAAGTGAATCGCTGGAAGGGACAAAGCAACGTTCACGCCGTTTTGATCGACGCACCGATTCGAAGACGGGCGGATCCGGGTGATGAGCCAGACGGAACGCCTGAGTTCGGCGGAACCGGAAAACTGGCCGACTGGGCTACATCCCGCCGTTTGATTGAGGCGATTGAATTGCCAGTGGTAATGGCAGGGGGCCTGGACCCGGAAAATGTGGCTTCGGCGATTGCCCAGACCCGTCCCGCCGGGGTCGATGTTGCCAGCGGCGTGGAAGGATTGCCCGGCCAGAAGAACTCCGGCCAGGTCCAGCAATTTGTTTCAGCAGCCAAAGCCGCGCTGGGGGCCCTTCAATCCGGGAATTAGGACGCCATGCGCGATCCGGTACGTGCCAGCTGCGGACGCAGGCAAAATGCGGCATTCTGGCTGGGCCCGCCAAAAATGGGCCTTTGCAAGCTTGAAACGGTCGGGGGTCGCCGGTTATATTGGAGTGGTCCGCCAGTCGGCGGTTTCTCGGCCCCTGAAGTCTCGGGTTTGTGCCGGTTCCAGGTTCGATGGCAGCTGTCTGATGCTGCGCATTCATTCGAAGGAGTTTACCCGTGACGCAAGTTGCAACTGATCGATTGCCTTTCAAAGTCAAGGACCTTTCGCTGGCCGAATGGGGCCGTCGCGAGATCAAACTGGCTGAAAACGAAATGCCGGGCCTGATGGCTCTGCGAAAAAAGTACGGCCCGCAAAAGCCGCTCAAGGGAGCACGCATTGCCGGCTGTCTGCACATGACAATCCAGACTGCGGTGTTGATCGAGACGCTGATCGAGCTGGGTGCCGATGTCACCTGGAGCAGCTGCAATATTTTCTCGACTCAGGATCACGCCGCTGCCGCAATGGCCAAAGCCGGTGTTCCGGTTTATGCCTGGAAAGGGATGAACGAGGAAGAATTCGACTGGTGCATCGAGCAGACGCTGTTCATGAAAGATGGCCAGCGGCTGAACTTGATTCT
>Ga0163150_10003957_pt1 | contig 20226 bp, 16 predicted proteins | sample OliLakLV19P2IB_FD_148628 | JGI IMG/M metagenome (GOLD analysis project Ga0163150, IMG submission 148628) | Freshwater microbial mat bacterial communities from Lake Vanda, McMurdo Dry Valleys, Antarctica - Oligotrophic Lake LV.19.P2.IB | ecosystem: Environmental > Aquatic > Freshwater > Lake >...
GTATTATGGATTGCCTTGCTTTCGCTTGCGGGCGTGCCGCCAATGGCGGGATTTATGGGCAAATTCTGGATTTTATTTTCAGGCCTTCAAGCCGGTCTTGGTGGTTTTGTTCTTGCCTCTTGCGCAATGGTCGTCGTTGGTTTTTATTATTATCTCAGCCTTGCCGTAAAGATGATCTCGCGCACGCCAAAGTCAAATACACCCATTCTCGTCCCCGTCTCTGCAAAACTTGTCCTCGTTGTGCTTTCACTACTCTCGCTTGGAATAGGCTTCTTTCAAGCCCCTCTCATGCGGATGGCGATGGCCGCTTTCCATTCTTAATAGAATAAAGCACTGCTAAATAAAATCAAAAAAGCTGATAAAAATCTCTTTAAACCCGCTCGCAAATGTTTATACTACCTCCTCGCTTTTGAGCTTGAACCATTCACTTCAAATGCGCACTGAACCTATTTTTGAAATTGCTACGGTTGAAGGAGATTACGATGAAGAATGATTTCGTGAAATTTTTTGCTCTTATTTTAAGCTTGGCATTTCCAATTCTGACCACGCCTGTCTTTGCCGAAGATTCTATTGTGACAGATTTTCCGACAACAATGACGGACTCAACCGATCCTTATGCAACGCCCGTAGACACTGCCACAACTTCAACGACAACAACCGATGGTTCAACAGTTACAAGCGATAGCGCCGCAACAACCGAAGTAAAAAAAGCTAAGCCTAAAAAGAAGCTAAGAAAAAAATCTAAGAAAAAATCGCATGTTAAAAAGAAAACGAAGAAAGCAAAAAAACACATTAAAAAGAAGCGCGCTAAAAAGAAAGCAGCGTCCACAACAGCTGAACAAACGCACGTTGAAGAGCAAGCCGCAGCCATTGCCGCTGAAAATGCTGCCGCCACAACAGACATCAGCTCGGTATCGGACCTCACAACGGTGACTCCTCCGGCTCAGTCGTAATTCAATTTTTTATTAAAAGGGGGATGGGACAAACCCATCCCCCTTTTTCTTTTTTCATTAAACCTTTCGCCTCAACTAAAATTAATCGCGGCGAGAGACTGGTGGCTTGTCATGCATAAAATGTCGGGCAATCCATCTTGTCATTCCCGCGCAGGCGGGAATCCAGCGATATAAAACTGGATCCCCGCCTGCGCGGGGATGACGGAAAATTCTCACCTGAACTTGCCGACGGACATCAGGCGCGAGGATGTCAAAGAATTTCGGTGCGAACTATCTGAACGCCATACTAGAATAGTCGCTCACAAAATCCTCAACACATCACTTGCGGGAGAATCGATGTTTCTGACTCAGATTATGCTCATCGCCGGAAGCGTAACCTTGCTCTGGAGCCTGGGCGGGCTCGCCTTAATTCATTTCCATACCGCAGAATCTGTTTTCACTGAGAACCGTCCGCGCTGGCTCACGGGCTTAACTTGGCTGTATTTAACGCTCACAATACTTGTTGGTTATCATTTATTTGAAAATCCAAAGCCGATGGTATTTCTGGCTGCCATTGTGACAACCGTGACGACAGCCAAGTTTCTGTTGATCTATTCTCTTTATCTGGATAGCCGCCATTATTTTGTCATGCTTTGGCGTAATCGTATCGCGATGAGCGTTGTTCTCACCAGTGCAGCTTTGGTCGGGGTTCTAATGCTTTACATTTCGCGGTTAGTTGCATGAAAAGCATCCCTTTATTTTTTGCGCTGGGAGCTTGCCTTATGGCGCTGTCAGGCTGCACGATGATTCCGGATGCAACCACGCGTGTCTATGTCTATGACAAAGTAAAAAGCATTCGGCCCGGAAATACGCCCGCGCAAGTTCAGTATTTACTCGACGGCCCCCCAACTCATGTTTCAGCCATGCGCACCTATTCCGATACGTTTGAACTCTGGGAATACAAAGTGGGCAACTTTCTCTATTCGCAAGCGCCCATGATTTTATTTAAAAATCAGCGCGTCATTGCTTTGCCTAAAAATGGCTTTGAGCTCGCCCAAATTTTGAATCACTATCAAGTCATTCAAGATGCGCAGTTTTGGACCCATCGTGACGCATGAGCTTTTTCTCCATTTCTGTTTTTAAAAAATATGGGGCGGCACTCATGCTCGCCTTCTGCTTCATCAGCTGTGACTCAAGGCCGCAGGTTTTATGGGAAAAATTTGATGAGCCCACGCTCAGCGCTGCATTGAAATCAGGAAAACCCACTCTCGCTTATTTTTATGCGGCTTGGTGCCGCCCTTGTCAGCAATTACGGTCATCGACTTTTCGGGATGAACGCATCGTGAAGGCTCTTTCTGACTGGAACCGCCTCAAGGCCGACATGTCGTTTCGCGAAGATAAAATAACCATCGCAAGAACGCAAACTTTTGAAGTTTGGGCCTTGCCGACACTGATTATTTATTCGCCTGAGGGAAAAGTGATTTCAAAAATTCAGGGATATATTACCGCGGATAAACTGCTTCGACTGATCAAAGCTTAAAACCGATTTTATTTTTCTGGGCCGCTCTACCGAACGGAGGCAACAGGCTCTCGACATTGAGGGCATTCCAGCATCACCTTAAGAATAGGTTTGCGACAGCGAGGGCAACGACGATGACCTTCCGGCGCGGGGCCATAAGCACTCCAAATCCATTTGCCGCTAGCCGAGATCAACCACAAAAACAAAAAACCTAAAATCAAAAGATTCCATAAATCAACTAACTGAGGATTGAGCTGAAATTTCAGATAACGGTGACCCATCAACGGCAATGCCCACGCCCACGCAGCGACGATCAGCCATTTCAGAACACGCGTCAGCGGATGAGCATTTAAATCAATGAATCCCACAGCGTTTGCCATCAGCAAAAAAAACGCCGGGATTAATAGCGCTAGTAAAGGAGTCATGTTCTGATCCACTACACTGATCCTAATATGGTTTCCCAATGTTTTTCAGAAACGGGCTGAACGGAAAGACGACTGCCTTTTTGAGTTAAAAGCATTCCTTCAAGACCATTCATTTTTTTGATTTCTTCAAGCGCTAAAAATCTTTTGAATTTATTTACAAAGGCAATATCCACCAAATACCAAGTCGGGTTTTCTTTTTTGCTTTTGGGATCAAAATGCACATCTTTTTTATCAAACGCTGTAGGGTCCGGATAAGACTTGCCCGCAACTTTTGCGATGCCGGCAATGCCCGAAGGCTCGGCATTCGAATGATAATAGAAAACCAAATCGCCCCCCTGCATTTTATCGCGCATAAAATTACGCGCCTGATAATTACGCACACCATCCCACATCGTCTTGCCATCACGGCGAAGATCGTCTATTGAATAAACATCGGGTTCAGATTTCATTAGCCAATAGTTCATACTAACTTAAAGGTAAGAGGTCAAAGGTTAAAACCATAACTGCAAGCCCAAAAGTTTCGGAGACTTTTTAATTTTGGGCTATGGTTTTTAGATTAAACCTTTAACTTTTGGCCTTTCTTGCTCCTAAAATCATAAACAGCCAGCCTGTCATCAAAAGCAATCCGCCAATCGGTGTAACCGCTCCAAATGCTTTAATGCCGGTTAAGGCTAAAATATAAAGACTTCCTGAAAAAATAATAATACCAGCAACAAAACAAGTTCCTGCGCGAGCAATCAACTTAGAGCTAAAAACGTTCATCGCCCAAGAAGCTGCTAAAAGAGCAAAAGCATGATAGGCCTGATAACGAATGCCTGTTTCAAAAATAGCCAGCATTTGAGGGGTTAAATGGGCCTTTAAGGCATGCGCACCAAATGCGCCGAGAAGCACGCTTAAAAAACCAAAAACTGATCCTGCGATGAAAAGTATTTTTTGCATGCGAAATTATAAACGGAAAACAAAGCAGGTCAAAACTTAATAGTAAGATCGAAAAATGGCTGGATCAGCTGAGGGTTCAAACCTGGGTTTTGACCTTTTGTATTTATTTAGAGTTGAAGCGCGAAATGGGAATAGCATGCAGTTTATTTCAGGAAAGATATGCTCCCTGCTCTGGTCTTTTGAATGAAAGATTTCATTCAAAAGACCTGCCTCTTAACAAACAAACGATATATTTTAGTTTTGTTCGTTGCGAGATGCCGCAGGGAGCATATCTTTCCTGAAATAAAAGTGGGTTTGTGAATAATCATTTCACTGTGGGGAGAAGGCTAAAAGCAGAGAAACCAGTGCCGCAATTAAATTGATCGAAGTTCAACATCCCTGCTTCTTACATTAGGCATCAAGCAAGCCAACGAATGTTTCCCGCCATACCTTTTTTAAATCTCGGCGAAGCAGAAATTGAAAAAAGGGATAAAAAAGGAAACTTTACGTCAGCGATGCGCAAGAAGGTTGTGGCGAGTAACATGAAAGCAATTTCGAGATACTTAATTAGGACAATTTATTTCTCTGCTCTGAGCCCCCCCCCGCACCCACAGAGCGGAAGTCTTTGGAGTAGACATTTCTATGGCGACTAACGCTTCGGCCCAAATTTAAATGGCAATGTCATTTAAAAACAATACTCAGCGCTGCATAGTGGTCGTAGACCATGTCTCGTCTCAAAAATAAATAGGACGAGACGGCTTACCGCAACGACGAACGAAGTGAAGAATGAGGACTGTCCGAGCCAGAGGAATGTCTACTCCAAAGACCAAACCCTCTTTATCCTTCACGCATCGCACAAACCAAAAAACAACGCAGTTCAATAACTACAAGATGCTCAAGACCATCGCTTCAGAACGCTAAAAAGCTACAACCTTTCAGCTGTAACTTTTAACCTTGAAGCACCTTCACAAGGTCTTTGTCAGCGGCAACTTTGGCGTAAAGCGGATTAGGATTCATCAACTCAACGATATCGAGCTTCATACTTTCGCGCGTATAGGATGCCATATCGAGAATTTGCGTATCCATGCGAATGGCATCTTCGGGGCAAGCTTCGACACAGAACCCACAAAAAACACATTTGCCGAGATCAATATCAAAACTCTTGGGGCGTTTTTCAATATTCACATCGGGATGCTCTTCGGCCACAATCACGATACACTTCGCGGGGCAAACGGTTTCACACATCATACAGGCCACGCAACGTGCCGTGCCGTCATGCCGCTTGGTTAAGCGATGGCGAGTGCGTAAACGCGAAGGCGGCTTGCGTTTTTCTTCCGGATACATAATCGTCACACCGGCACGAATCGCCTTGAAAAGGCCAAGCCAATGCATCGTATGAAAAAAAAGATTTTTCCAGAAATGTCCGCCCGTAATCCAGACACCGCGGATGATTTCGGGTATATAAATCTGCTGCCAAAAATTAAGTTTCGGTCTTTCGACTGTTTTGGTTTTAATTGTCATAAGTAGGTCTGGGCTTTGTTTGGAAGGCGTAAGAATAGCATACCTTTACATCTTTTTCCATCCGCGCGATAAAAGCCCAAACGTGCCGTTTACGCGGATCGCAAGACAAGACTTTGGCGCAAAATACTGATGGCAAGATTTTCTAAGCCTACGGCCGAATAGAAATTTCGAATCTGATTATTCGAGAGAATTTGCGTGTCTTTAACTGCTTTTTTGAGAGTTTCAAAGAATACAGCATCGTCCACACTTAACCAACCGCGTACCCGTGCGCCATTTGCACCGGCAAAACGCGTGGCTTCATTGACATCTAAAAACACGCGCGCGTTTTTCAAGCCAAGCTTGTTAATCTTGCTTTGAAATTCAAGGCGTTCATTTTCATTAGTGGCTAACACCGCTATAGTTTGTCCCGGAAAAATATCTTTGGCCGCATCCAAAAACTTTTTATTCGCCGCCAAATCCGGCCCAAGCACCAGCGCATCCGAAACCTTCACCGCAGAATTCCATTTCTTAAGCGCATTCTCAATTTTTTTATTTCGTTCTGCATTTGCCAACTCCGGAAATTCTTGCTCAAAGAAATCTCTGAATTCACTGCGCGAGAAATGATTCACAAATTGGACTGAGAAAATATTCCCAACTGTTTTTGAGACCTCCCTTTGCGTCTTACGCCTTTGACCATAAGTGTCAGACACCGCGATGTCTGACACCTTTCGGATTTCGGAGCGGCTCGCGTGTTCGCTTTCACGATAAGCGGCTAAATTCCAAAGATCGGTTTGATTTCTTCCGTTACTTTCAACGCTAAAAATAACCAAGTCACCCCATCGCTCAGTGTGTAATAAAATTTTCAAGGAATTGTCGGCGGAAATAACCATTCGCATATCTCGATTCAAATCGCTTCCTAGATCTCCCGCCGCTTCTAAAAAACGCTGCCTAAAATTCTTATAGACAAAGTCGGGCCAATCTTTCCATTCTGCCTTGCCATCTTTCACTTTTTTTGAAAAATGACCGTGAATCGCATTGATACGATATTTCCCTAAATAACTAAAAACACCTTGCCATTCTTTCTTCTGAATAAAATCTAAATATTCAACATACTTTGAAATTTGGTCATCATGCGCCGATTTTAAGGATTCGATATAATCCTTCATTGTTTGCGGTTCAAAATTTTCATACGCTTGATAAAAAGCTTCTACAAGAGGTTTGTATGAAGACGAATCGGCGCGCGCAATCCGATCAAGCAAGCCTTTGTAAGACCAGGGTTTCATTTTTCTCAGCTCCAGCAGAGACGCGCTTGAACGATTAGGCCATGGAGCGGCGGCAAAGTTAAGCATTTCAATCAGCGCATTGATTCTTTTTTTGCTCTCAAAAGTTGCGTTATCTTCGAACCATGCCACGGACGTAAAAGCGGACGAATCAAATTCATACGTACCTTCATCTAAAAAGGATGTTTGCCCTTCCGCGCGCTTAAGCAAAACCAGGACTTGCTGCTCAAGTGCGCGCGCTGCTTTCTGCATTTCTTTTACCTGTGGCCAATTAAAAGGACGCGCGCCATCAACCAATCTATCCAATTCATGATCAGGTCCGCCGGGTAAATCCATCCAGCTTCGCGACTCGGAACGCTGAGCGGGAATGTATTCCGAACCTAAAAGTTCAGAACGTGAAAACCATTTTTCAGTTCTGGCTATTTTTTGTTCTGCCTGATCAAGCAGAATCGCCCGAGCGCGAGAAAGAATTTGCGGACCGCCCGGAAATTCCGGAGTTAATTCTATGTTTTCAACTTCAAGAATTTCATAAACGCCCTGATTTTCACCAAAAACAATAACAAGTTTATCGCCCGCGAAAAGATCCGTGTGATTTGTCACGACGTGATAGCTTGCGCGCATTTTGGAACGAGTGCGACGAATAAAGCGGCCTATATTACGAACGCTTGAAATGATTGATGGTATTTGATCGGGGTGGTCCATTCGGAAAAACCAAGTTTGATTTTCTTCCCATACGTCTCTTTCATGGCCAAGTTGAGTTGAAAAAACCGCGACAGGCGCCTCGGAGTGATCTGCGCGCCATGTTTGAAACTCTTTAACGGTTTGAAAACGATAAACCGGAATCCCCGGAAAACTGCGGCCGATTTGAACTAATAATTTTTTACCGGCTTCTTCGTCTGAATTAACAACAACTAAATGTTCAAATCCTGATTGGGCAGCATCACCTTCTATGAACATTTTATCGCGGGACTCCTTCGAAAGGAATTCGCGGAAATCCAGCCAGCGAATATCGCCGTTTTCTTCGTAAGGGTGAAGCTCTCGATAAAAGTCACCTTCTTTGTTTCCTGCCGGAAGCGCTCCCAAAACTTTCTTCTCAACTAATGCCGCAGCAAAGTGAACATGTGGCGCTACGGGTGAACTTGGTTTACGGCTTGCGGTAATTTTTCCGACAATATTTCCTGCAGTAAGTTCTTCACCAATTTTCACGACCGGTTCTAATTCCAAATGCATATAAACCGTCATGAACGCATAAACTTTTCCATTCCAATTAATTTCGATGGGATGTTTAAACGCGGCTGTGCTTCGCATATTGTCATCAAAAATCCAATGCGCTTTCCCTCCATTAAAAAAGGCCGGCACAGTAGTCCCCTCCGGCATGCTACGACGATTTTGCGCGAGATCTTCCAAATAAATCAAGTCGGTGGACTCATGCACATTCAAACCCATTTCTGGTCGCAGTTTTCTTCCCTGTCCCCAAGAGGCTAATGAACTGCCGTAATCCATTCCGCGGCCAATCACATATTTTTCTTCGCGTCCGAGTTGTTTAATCATTTTCTTCAATCCCGCCGGAAGTGCGTTCACATCAAGCCCCGCCGCCAATAGTCTTTGAATTGCATCTACATGCTCATCAGGCGCTAACAAATAAGGCGGAAGCATCTCAGCCCGCACCAGCCTTGCGCGATCACCGAAAGTCGAACGGTCTTCAGAGCGCTGGGCTTGTTTATTTTTAAAATCTTCTTCCAGTTTTGGCAGCATCTCTTGAATATTTCCATGAAAATAAACACCTTTCTTGAAAAGATCCCAGCTTTTTGATTTTGAACCTGTGCGCCCGCCAATTTTTTCATAATATCGAATGGCTCTTTCGTGAGTCTTTTCAACGGACCAAATCACCTCTTTAGCGCCCTTTGATTGAGCTTGGGTTAATAACTGATAAAGCAGCCATGACGTAATGCCGCTTCCTTGAAACTCGAAATGAACTGAAAAGTTGTGAAAAACAACCTCCGTCTTTTTGCCTGACTTTGGAGAAAGGTCTAAGCCTCCTTGCACCATAGCAATTGGAAGTCGCGTAGCCTTGTCTTCTAAAGCCAAATTGATTGTGAATTTTTCCAGACTCCTCGCTATTTCCATTGCAGAATCGCGTGGAAGCGCCTCATCTTCGAAGGAAACCGCTTGAATCAATTCGTGAAATTCTTTTGGATGGTTCATGACATATCCCCAAGTCATTTCCCGCAGATCTAGCTCTCTTCCCCTGAAATTCCCTCGCTTGGCACGTATGCTTTCGAATCGAGCGGTCGCATTGGGTGGCGCAATCCAATCGAAATTTTTTTCCCGCACCTGCCCTGAGCGACTGTCAGTCGAACGGGTTTCCGCCCGGTTCTTTGAACCGTGGACGGATCCGCCCTTCCCTTCGGAAGGCCGATCGGAAAGGGGGTAATTGTTGTTTAAAATAATATTATTTTTGTTTATAAATAAATATTTAGATATTCTCTCAATAGCAATGGCCGCAGTCCAAAAACCTGCGATTGACATCGTTTGTATATACAGGTACGCGTGAGGAGAAAGCTCACCGTGAAGATATTGATGCTTGAGTGGGATGGGAGTAATGTCGAGCATATCGCTCGCCACGCGGTGGATCCCTACGAGGCCGAAGAAACCTGCAAAAATAATCCGTCGATTTTGCGTGGTCGACAAGTCGACCATCTGTTTCAGAGCCGCACGAAATCGGGCCGCTATCTTTTTGTCGTGGGACTGTATCTTGGAAATGGATTGTTGCGCGTCGTCACGGCGCGCGACATGACGGAAACTGAAAAACGGCTTTATTGCCGTAAAAAATAAATCATGAAGAAAATCAAAAAAAGCAGAATACCTGATTTTAAAACTGATAAAAAAGCCGCTTAAGGAAACATTTTCTTCTTCTTTCTGTTTCTCGCTATTGCGCATTTCCGAACGCTCAGCAATCAATGTTTTGATATTTTCCCAGATTTTTTCTCCCTGAGAAGACGCCAAATAATGAAGCGTGCGTGAATATTGTTCGGGATGCTGCCAAACATCGCTTTCAAAAACATCAACGGGTGTAAGTTGAAACTCATCGACTTCGTTTAAATTATAATTTTGACGGATGCGTTCAAGCTCTTCATCACTGACAAAGTAAAGATAGGCCGTCGTAAACTCGCGATTGCGGCCATCTTCTAAATCATATTCGCGATAAATTTCATTTTGCTCCGTAAGCTTAATTAATTTATCAGTCTCAATACGAATGCTGACTTCCTCTTCAGCTTCACGCACCGCCGCCGCAATCGGTAGTTCGCCAAAATCAACGTGCCCGCTGATTGAAAACTGTAGTTTTCCTTTGGAGGACGCCTTGTTTTGACTTCGACGTTGAAAAACAATTCGGCCTTTTGAATCCACTAAATAAATATGCGCCGACATATGATGCAAACCTTGTTTATGCGCGATATCTTTTTTTGCCTTTTGCCCTTCGAGAATTTTCCCTTTGTCATCTGTTAAAGCCACCTCTTCATCAGCCTCACTGAGAAGCACTCCTGACCTGCCCCCTTTTAAAATTTTAATGCCGGCGCGGGATTCGTAACGAGCAGAAGCGGCGCTTTGAATTTCTGGCGACAAGCGAATGAGCTTTCGTCTGCCCACAGCGTGAATTTCTTTAAAAATCGCTCGCTCTGGCATGTCGCGATAAGCTGTCACAGCTTGTCTTAAATCTTCGAGTTTAAAATAGCGCTGGTTTTCAAGAAACCGGACAAGCGCCTTAAAACGTCCGACATGGGGCCGTTGAATATTCCACACTCGCAGCAAAGCTTCCTTCCCATTGCGAAGTGCTTGCTTAGAAAACTGCGATGCGTCGCGCGAATCAAACCAAGCAATCGACGGTGTCGCAATTTTAAAACCATGCATCGCCGTTAAACTCAGCAGCTCGCTGTCAAAAGACCATGCCTGGTCTTGCATCCATGGCAAAGTCGATGCGAGAGCTTCTTCGGTAAAAAGCTTAAAGCCGGTTTGGGTGTCGGTGATACCGCGCAAGTCAGGCAAAATAAAACGAAGCGCGCGATTATAGAGTCGGCTTGAAATCAACGCTGCACGTGATCGTCCGCGCGATTCAGCTCCGAGACCACGGCGAGCGGCGGCAGAGACTTGAGCCTGACCATCCATAATGGGCTTCACTAATAATCCCGCAAGCATCATGCTGGCGGAATCATCCACGTCCGTATAGCCAATAAGTTGGCGCTGATGACTCATGGGGTTTTGAAGGGTATGACGCATGCCATAAATGACCGCGCCACCTTTGCGACTTCCCAATTTCTTTTTTTCTTCCGGTGAAATACGTAAAATTTCGATCTTACCGCGCTGCTCATCGTTTAATTTGGCGCGCATCGCTTCAGCCATCTTGATTGTTTTCTCGTCAGGCGTGCCATCGTCAACTAATGTCAGCTTAAAATCAAAAAGTGGATTGATCAGACGAAGATGCTCGAGCTGAAGCACTTTAAAATAGAGTGCATTTTCACCGTCAGGATTTTCAACGCTACGCGGCGCAAGTCGTTTTTCTTCTTTAAACATCGGAATGATAAATTTCACCACGACAGGCTCTTTCAATTCACGAACGGCCTGAATAGATTGCCCCATCAACGCCGCCTCGCGAGGGCTACGTGGCGAAATTCCATCGTAGGTATTTCGCCAAGCTTGCTCTTCCCCACGAAAAAGAAAATCGGCAATGCTTTGTCTTAAACTAAAACCTCGTGATTCAGGGCGGCCGGTTGTAGCTAGCGTCTGAACCACAGCCAAAGAAGAAAATTCTGCGCGCCAAGACTGCGGCTCGAATGGGCGCGGCTCCTCGGGACTCATTGCGCGCAAATGGGAAACTGCCGGCATCATGCGTTTTAAATAATCCGTACGTCCTTTAATTTGCGTGATGCGCGGCTGGATACGAAGATAAAAAATATTTTGTTTTTTGAAAAGTTCGCTCATGCCCTGTGAGTGGAATCCGCCGGTGACAATAACTGCTTTTTCGATTTTTTCTTTTTTGATCCAATCGATTGTTCGCGAGAACATTGCTTGATCGCGCGCTTCGGCGGTTTCATAAAACTCACGCGCATCTATTTCCGCCTTGGTGCTTGGTTCCTGGTTCTTGGTTCTGATTTGCTTCCATTCTTCACTCGACAATTCAAGATAAAGCAATTTCTTCAGCAGTAAAAACTCGCGATATTTTTGAATCAGTTTTTTTTCATCAGGCGTTTGCGCCAGCTTCTCCAAAAGCTTTTGTTCAATTTTTTTCATTTCATCTAGCAACTGCGGAGCTTGCATTTCCTGCGCGAGAATTTGTTTGCCCCATTCTTTTGCAAGCACGGGATAGTCTTTAAATCGAAAACCAAGCGGTGCGGCGGCTTCGTAAAATGTTTCAAACATTTCACGAACGGAACCATGAACCAAGGACCAAGAGCCAGGGTCGCGTGAAGAAAGATCAATAATGCTTTTAATGCCTTTCAAATCAAGTTTGTCTGCCGCCCATTTTTTTAATTTTTCAATTTCTTGGTTCTTGGTTCCTGGTTCTTGCTTCTTTTCAGGCTCTTTGAGCTTAAAAAAACGCACTAGCATCGGCCAATCATATTGTTCCCGCGGATCATTTAAATCAATCTTGAGATGCTTCTGGGCCTGCGCGGCGAGAACGCGAAGATGCGCGGAATAATCAGCTTGAACTTCCTCTTGAAAACTCCATTGCCGAAAATAAGCCGCGAGGTCGGGGTTAAGCACTTGGGACGCTTTGGTAAGAAGCGCCGCTTTCAGCTCATCTAAGAAATGATCCGACTCTGTTTTCGCGCCCATCACTGTACGAAATTGTTTTAGATTTTTTCTGTAAAGATCCAAGTCTTCAACACCATACCCCGCGACCACCGACTGACGACTACCCACTGACGCCTTCGAGCCAAGAGACGCGCCACCACTTGTCATTCCCCCAGCCTCAACATGGTTCTTGGTTCCTGGTTCCTGGTTCTGAGAATTTTCATAGAGAAAATTCTCCGGTCCGCCGACAATTCCTTTTTCGGTTAAGTCACTAAGAATTTTTTTATTCTCCGCGGCATCTTCTGAAAGCTGCAGCAAAGAGGGTTCGAGCTTGCTCCACGCGCCTTCAAGGAAAAAAGTGTTGATGCCATAGTTTTTTTTGAGATGCGTAAGAATTGCTTCGATATTTTTTTGAGCTTCGGGTTCGCCGTGCGCGTCTTCAATGTGAATCAGCTCCACGGGCCACGAGCCACGAGCCACGGAAGAGCTTGAAGCTTCTTGGATGGAACCGAGAGCAGACGGAATTTTGATTTTTCCAACTAACGATTCAGGGCGAATTTGATCCCTGATCACTGAGCGCTGATCACTGACCACTTCGCTCATCGGTGCCGGCGCCGCTTGAGCAGGAATTTCCCAAAGCATCAGCGCAACCAAAAAAATGGCGATGCTTTGGAATGCCCAATTTTGATATCGTTTTTGAATCATTTTTTTAATCTAACTTGTTGATAAGAGACCATTTGAAAAAATATACCCACCGCCTTTCAAATCTACAAGTCCATCCCAAAAAGACTTCGGAGTTATTAATCATTGCCCGTCATTGTTAGCTTTTGCTACTTTCCAAACCGCTCCTGGAAACGGGTTCCAGGAGCGGTTTGGAAATTTGCCGAGTGTGTTATAATCCCCCCTCTTTCAGGCAATTAAAATAAATTATTAACGAGGAGAACACCATGGTCCGCATTGGAGAAAAGGTCGAAGATTTTAAAGTGGATGTCTATCAGAATGAAGCTTTTAAAGAGCTGAAACTTTCTGAACTTAAAGGCAAATGGGTTGCGATGTTTTTTTACCCGGCTGACTTTACTTTTGTTTGCCCCACCGAACTTGAAGACGCAGCCGCGTTGTATGAAGAATTCAAAAAAGAAGGCGCGGAATTGATTTCTTTTTCAACCGACACCAAGTTTGTTCACAAAGCATGGCATGACGTTTCGCCCGCAATTAAAAAAGTCACTTATCCCATGGCTGCCGATGCTTCCGGGAAAGTATCGCGTCAATTCGGTGTTTATCTTGAAGAAATCGGTCTCGCATTGCGCGGCAGCTTCGTGATTGATCCGGATGGCGTTTTGCAATGCATCGAAGTGAACAATCTTCCGATTGGACGCTCGATGGCCGAGTTGCTTCGTAAAGTTCAAGCTGCAAAATTTGTGCGCGACAACGGCGGCGAAGTTTGCCCTGCAAATTGGAAACCAGGCTCAAAAACTTTGAAGCCCGGAATCAATTTAGTCGGAAAAATTTAAATAAGCACCGCACTTACGAAGGGTAACTTCGTAAGTGCTAAGTGCGAATTTATCCCCGCGAAGGCGGGGATCTAGATTGTAAAAACGGAGGTCTTTATGCCATTCACTCTTCCCCCACTTCCATACGCACATGACGCCTTGGCGCCACATTTCTCAAAAGAAACGCTCGAGTTTCATCATGGTAAACATCACAACGCTTATGTGGTCAAGCTCAATGAGCTCACCGCTGGAAAACCAGAGGAAAATAAATCGCTCGAAGAATTGATCATGACCACAACCGGCCCGGTTTTTAATCAGGCCGCGCAGATTTGGAACCATACTTTTTATTGGAATTCGCTTTCACCCAGTGGCGGCGGCGAACCGAAAGGCAAGTTGGGCGATGCGATTAAAAAACAATGGGGCTCTTTTGATCAATTCAAAGAAGAGTTCACCGCAAAAACAATTGGCGTTTTCGGTTCAGGCTGGGGCTGGCTTGTTAAAAAAGAAGACGGCTCACTTGAGATTGTTGGCACCTCGAATGCGGGCAACCCGATGACTGAAAAGAAAAAACCGCTTCTGACTTGCGACGTCTGGGAACATGCGTATTACATCGATTTTCGCAATCTGCGTCCCAAATATCTCGAGACTTTTTGGAAACTGGTGTATTGGGATTTCGCTGAAAAAAACTACGTTTAGACTGCAGCCAATCTTTCGGCACATGCCGAAAAAGCTGATTTAAAAAAGCCCTGAACCATACTTTGGTTTGGGGCTTTTTTGTATTAGACCGCTTTGACTCTACGCATAAAAATTTACTAGTAATCTATTTAATAAGTATTTAAAAACATCTCAGACTAAGACTGTCATTGCTATATATTTATATATTTTGATTGTTTTTAATCTAATCGAATTAGCCCTCCAACCTATCATTTGCGCTAAAAATAGCGTATATTCAAATTGTAGCGGGTAATTAAAAAAGGAATATTATTAATATGAAAAGCTTTCAGTTTATCGTATCAGTCAGCATCATGGCCTTTACATTTCAGGTCGCGGTTGTGGCAGCGGATTTCCCACCGCGCGAGAAAGAGCCGATTCAGCCTGTGACAGTTGCGGAGGCCGCAGCAGCAGCAGCCCTGCCCAAAGAAAATGTGACGCCAGAATCTGCTCTCACCAATAAAATTGGCGCTACCGCGCTCGCAGAAATTAAGGTAACTGTTTTGTCCGGGTATAATTCGCGAGGCGAAAAATCTTATAAAGTGGATTACAAAGTTATCGAAATTCAGAAATCAAACTCTGAGAAAAAAGATCCCGCGATAATCGTTGCTTTTAAAAACAAAAAAACTGATAAAGATAAATATGCTGTCGCAGAGGTTATGGTTAAAACGAATCCGAATGGTTCTTTTAAAATCACCGCGAAAATTATTGAAACCAAGCCCGGTGAAAAAACAATAACTCCCAAGATTGCTTATTTAGAATAGAGGCGGGAAACTGCGACGGCCGTAAGAAACCCTCCGCATTAAAAGATCCTTCGAGCGATGGGATTTAAAAAAGGTTAGCTAGCGAACGAAGACAACGAAAGCAGCGGTGATGATCAGCGAGACAATCGCAATCGGAAAAATTCCCTTCCACGCCATATCCATCAATTGATCATAACGAAAACGTGGAAGCGTCCAACGAATGGTCATCAGCAACCAACAAACGGCAACCACTTTAAACATGTACGCGCCAATTTGCATCAGACTCACACAAGTCGCCGGCAAATGAATCATCGAGCCCCACGGAAAATGAAAACCATCACGGAGAAGATATGGAACTTGCCAGCCGCCCAAAAACAAAGTCACCGTTAAAGCAGCGATCAGAATGGTTTCGATAAAATCAGTAAAAAAGAACATTCCGAATTTCATACTGCTATATTCGGTAAAATAACCCACGATTTCGGATTCGGCTTCGGGCAAGTCAAATGGAATACGTTTACTTTCTGCGATTCCGGCGGCCAAGAAAAGAAAAAATGAAATCGGCTGAACCACAATGCCCCACTTGGGAACCCAACCCCAAAGTAAGTACTCGCCTTGCCCGCGAACAATTTGTTGCATATCAAGCGAACCATAAATTAAGACAATGCCCAAAATGGTTAGTCCCAAAACAAGCTCGTAGGCAAGCATTTGGCTCGCAGCGCGCATGCTTCCAATAAAAGCGTAGTTGTTGTTTGATGCAAACCCCGCCAAAATCACACCGTAAACGCCGAGAGATGCGGCGGAAAAAACGTACAAAATTCCAACGTTAATCGATGCGACTTGCAAATTAATATCACGCCCAAAAAGATGCAGCGTATCGCCGAATGGAATCGCTGCGAAACCCAAGAAACAGCAGGTCAGAGAAAGAAAGGGCGCAAGCGTATGCAAAAACTTGTCGCCTGACGGCGGAACATAGTCTTCTTTCATGAACATCTTGATGGCATCCGCAATCGGATGAAAAAGCCCAAGACCATTGAGCGGCGCAAAAATAAGCCAATTAATGGGCGCGGCCCACTTCCACGGCAAAGTAATATGTGCGCGATTAGCACCCACGCGATCTTGCATCAGCGCGCTTTGTTTGCGTTCAATCCACGTATGCAACGCTGCATAAATCATAACCGTCTGGTTCACGATGAGCGCGAGGCCGAATGTAATGATGATTCCTAGAATATCCATAGATGATCAGGTTAAACGTAAGAGGTTAAAAGTTAAAATCACAGGCAAAAAATAAAAATTTTCAAAAGCTTTGACTTTTAAGTTATGGTTTTGACTCTTAACCTTTAACTTTTGAACTATCATAAGATGTTGTCATATTGTTGTAGCGACGGCACTGTCGGCGCGGCTTGAACTCGAATCGCGCTTGCGATGCCTTTTAAATCTGCGTAAGTTTTCTGCGGGAATGCTTTTTCTTTCAACGCTAGCTCTTGATAAACTTCTTCCGCTGTTTGAGCTTTCCAGCCCAGGCCTAAAGACTGAGCTAAGCTTGTTAAAATTTGAAGCTCTGTTTTCGCTTCTCCCAATGGCTCAAGAATTTTTCCAAAAGCTTGAACGCGCCCTTCAAAATTAGTAAAGGTTCCGTCTTTTTCAATATAAGTTGCGGACGAAATCACATACGTTGATTCCTGTGCTGTTGAATTTTCATTTGAACCGATGAAAACCACGCTGCTTAATTTTAAAAAGGCTGCTTTTGCTTTGTCTGAAAGGGATAAGAGATCCTGCCCAAAAATAATCCAGCTGTCAATTTCACCTTTTTCGGTTTGATCAAAAATCTTTTGAACTTCCACAGCACTGCTTAAAAACCCAAGGCTTTCAGCACCTTTAGTGTTTGGGTTTTTATCGGCTTTTCGTAAAAGATCGTCTGCAGCACCGTCCGCTTTGGGCGAAACTAAGGTAATCGACGAAAATTCAAGTTCTTCTTTGAAAAGCTTACGTGAGAGATAAAGTTCTTCATTCGTCATTTGTGGCGAGAGAAAAACGGCTGTTTTCCCGGATTTTAATTTGGCTGCGATTTCCCGAATCACATCTGCTTCTGAGGTTTGCTGTCCATTGCGCCGCGCGCCCAAAATGCGATTTTCATCATGAAATTTATAGCCATACCGGCCCTCATCACACATCCACCATTGATTCACTTCGGGGTTATAACGAGGCTTGAGACGCTTTACACGGCCCGCACCATGCTGAGGGCGATCAAGATTGTAATGCACTTGAACATTGCATCCGCGAGAACAACCATTGCAAATGGAGTCACCTGATTTCAAATACCAAACTCGAATTTTAAAACGAAAGTCACGATCCGTCAGCGCGCCGACCGGGCAAATATCAACGACATTTCCCGAATAAGGATTATCCAGTTGCTTGCCCGGAAAAACCTGCACCTCGGAATGATCGCCGCGATTGGCAATACCAAGCTCACGGGTCTTCGTAATTTCATCGGTAAAACGGACGCAGCGTGAACAAAGAATGCAACGCTCATTATCAAGCATGACATTCGGTCCGATCGGAACAGCTTTGGGCTTGGAAACTTTTTCTTCATTCAGACGGCTGTCATAAAGCCCATGCTTCATGTAATAGTCTTGAAGCCAACATTCACCAGCTTGATCGCATACCGGACAATCCACGGGATGATTGATCAACAAAAATTCAAGTGTATGCTGGCGGGTTTTCAAGACCTTGTCATTTTTGGTATGTACAACCATGCCTTCTTTGGCTTCAATGTGGCAAGCAATTTGAAGCTTAGGCATGCCTTCAATCTCAACCTGGCACATGCGGCAATTGCCCGCAATCGAAAGTCCGGGATGATAGCAATAATATGGAACGTCTTCTTGCGTCATGCGCGCGGCTTCGATCAGACGAGTCCCGAGCGGAACCTCGACGGTCTTACCGTCTACCGTGAGTTTTACTATTTTTTTTACTGTGACTTCGTCTGCCATAATTTTTTTAGGTTAAAAGTTAAAGGTCAAAGGTTTAAACGATAGGTTCAAGTCCAAAACTGTCCGAACAATTGGACGGTTTCAAGCTATAGCTTTTAGACTTAACCTTTAACCTCTCACCTGTCTCTTAATATAATTTTCGAACTCTGCTCTGAACTTCTGCGGATAACTTCTGAGTGGCATCGCGGCGCCATCGGCCAAAGCACAAATCGTCGTTCCGCCCATATAAGCGCAAATATCGGCCATGTTATTCAAATCTTCAAGACGGCCCTTGCCTTCGAGAATGCGTTTTAAAATTCTGTAAATCCAGCCGGTCCCTTCGCGACAAGGCGAGCATTGTCCGCAAGATTCATGCGCATAAAAACGCATCGTCACGGTCAAAGCTTTTACCATGTCGGTTGTTTCGTCAAAAACAATGACGCCGCCGGAACCTGCCATCGTTTTCAAATTACGCAATTGATCAAAATCAAGACCCACATCAATTTCTTCCGGAGATAAAATTGCGGCCGAAAGACCGCCTGGCACAACGGCTTTGAGTTTTTTGTCGCCCGGAATGCCGCCGCCCACTTCATAAATGAGTTTACGCAAAGAAAAACCAAGCGGCAATTCATAAACGCCGGGCTTGCGCACATGACCGCTTAAACTAATGAGCCGCATGCCGCCGTTTTTTTCGGAGCCTAAGCCAGCGAACCATTCCGCGCCACGATTTAAAATAAAAGGCAAATAGGAAATGGTTTCGACATTATTAATCACGGTCGGGCAACCGAACAAGCCGACTACCGCCGGAAAAGGCGGCTTAAGGCGCGGCTGGCCTTTTTTACCTTCGAGCGATTCAAGCAAACCTGTTTCTTCGCCGCAAATGTAGGCGCCGGCACCGCGATGAACCACAATTTCTAACTTATAATCTTTTCCAAAAATCTTATCGCCCAAATAACCTTTGGCCGTTGCGTCTGCAATCGCTTGCTTTAAAAGCTGGATCGGTTTGACGTATTCGCCGCGAATATAAACATAGGCTTTGTGAACATTGTTCGCGACGGCGGCAATCATCACGCCTTCGAGAAAAAGATGTGGGGCATGGCGCAGAATATATTTATCTTTAAAAGTCCCCGGCTCGCCTTCGTCACCATTAATAACAAGATAAATCGGCTTACCTAAATTTTGAGGAATAAAGCTCCATTTCATGCCGGTGGGAAAGCCCGCGCCGCCGAGGCCGCGCAAATTAGCTTTTTTGACCATCTCGATAATATCTTCACGCTTCATCTCAAGCGCTTTGCGAATAGCCTGATAGCCGCCGTCTTGCTCGTATTCAGCGGACGAGAAGGTTTTGTCTTCGATAAAATATTTTGAAATTAATTTTTCCATCAGAATTAGTTAAGGGTTAAATGTAAAAAGTTAAAACTCTAGGTTCAAGGCCAAAATTGTCCGAACAGTTACATGCTTTTGACCTATGGTTTTTAGATTTAACCTTTAACTTTTAACCTTCCTTATAAGTTCTTCTATTTTGGGCTCTGTCAAATTGCCCACGTATTCATCATCATTCAATTGCAGCATCGGTGCAAGCTCGCAAGCACCGAGGCACTCCACTTCTTTAACTTCAAATTTTCCGTCCGGTGTTTTTTCTCCGGACTTGATACCGAGGTGTTTTTCAAAACACTTCACAATGTTTTCTGCGCCAAGCAAATCACAAGTCAAAGTGCGGCAGACATTAAAACGGACCTGCGCCTTGGGCTTGGTGTAATACAAAGTATAAAAAGTCACCACTTCGCGCACGTCCATGGGCGAAACTTTCAAATACTCCGCAATCGCTTCTTCCATCTCGAGCGAAATATGGCCGTAATGCTCTTGCACGACATGCAATACTTCCAGCATCGGTGCGCGGCGCGTTTCATACAACGCAACCACAGGATCTGTTTTAGCTAACACATCTACAG
>Ga0163150_10003958_pt1 | contig 20224 bp, 19 predicted proteins | sample OliLakLV19P2IB_FD_148628 | JGI IMG/M metagenome (GOLD analysis project Ga0163150, IMG submission 148628) | Freshwater microbial mat bacterial communities from Lake Vanda, McMurdo Dry Valleys, Antarctica - Oligotrophic Lake LV.19.P2.IB | ecosystem: Environmental > Aquatic > Freshwater > Lake >...
CGGCGAGCGCGTTCGCCACGCCGGGATTCGTGGCGGCTTCGGTTTCGAGAAGTTCCCGTGTCGCCTGGGAAGCCTCGCCTGCGTGGTACAGGATCACAAGGTCGGTGAGGATGTCGGGATGCAGCGTCATCGGTTTTTCTCCAGTTTTTGGCGGGCGCGAAAAATGCGGATCTTTACGGTGGCCAGCGGCAGTTGCAGTTGCGCGGCGATCTCTTCGTAGCTGAGTTCGCCTTGCGCGAACAGAACCAGCGGTTCGCGCAGCGTTTCAGGAAGTTTCGCGATCGCGTTCAGTACATTTTTCAGCTCGATGGGCAGGTCGGGGTTGGGATGGCTGACGGGCGGCGCGGCGGCTTCGAACGCCACCTGCCGCCAACTGCGCCTTCCGTGCTCGCGCCACAGGTTTCTGGCGATGGTGACCAGGTAGCCCCGGGCGGTGGCGGCGTGCACCGGTTGGTCGGCGGCCAGCGCGCGAACGAAAGTCTCGGCAGTCAGATCCTCCGCCAATGCCGTATTCCGGCTCCACGCCAGCAGGCAGCGATAGACCGCGGTGGCATGGGCCGCATAGATGTCTTGAAATCGAATCGGTTCGGCCATGCTCGGCTATAAATATGCGCGACGGCTGGTTTTGTTACCGTGGATTCTGATGACTCGAAGGAAAATTATCTCAACCGCCGCCGCCGGCGTCGCGCTGCAAGCGCAGGCCCAGTCGCCGGCCGCTCGCCATTACATCGTGATGCGCAAATTGTTCCTGCGCAACAGCGCCGATAACCAGGTCGCTAAACTCACCGAGTTCCTGGAGAAAGCCGCGATGCCCGCCGTGCAGCGCTCCGGGGCCGCCACCGTGGGATTTTTCGCCTCCCAATTGGCGCCGGATTCCCCATTCATCCTCGCGCTCTCGAGCTTCCCTACGCTGGCCGCGTATGAGGCCGCGCAGGCCAAACTCAGCGCCGATAACGCCTACCAAACGGCCCTGAAAGCCTACAATTCAGGGCCTGGATTGCGTTTCGTGCGCTACGAAACGTCGCTTCTCCGCAGTTTCACCGGCTTCCCCAACCTCACCGTCAACGTCTCCCCCGACGCCTCGCGGTTGAATCGCCTCTTCGAACTTCGCACCTACGAAAGCGACGACTCCTCCAGCCTTTCCGAAAAGATCCGCATGTTCAACGAAGGCGAAATTTCGCTCTTCCAAAAAACCGGACTCGACCCCGTCTTCTTCGGTGAAACGGTCTTCGGCCCGAAGCAGCCCAACCTCACCTATATGCTTGGCTACGATGACTGGAACGCGCGCGACGCGAACTGGAAGAAATTCCTCTCGCATCCGGACTGGATCAAACTCCGGACAACTCCAGGATGGAGCGACGCCGAAATCGTCTCCAACATCTCAAGCATGTTCCTCCGCGCGCTGCCGTTCTCGCCCGTCCGCTAGGGAATGCCATATAATCACTGCTTTCGGGAGAAGAAATCGTGAAGAGAAACTTTGTCTTATTTGGCGGCCTGCTGGCCGGTGCCGCGCTGCTGTGGGCGGCTACCGCGCCTCGTGTTCCGGCCACCGTTCAGGAAGTGTCCGAGCCCGGCGGCGTGCTCCCCGGCAACCCGAGGATCGCCCTCGTCAAAGTAGCTGATGGCTTTGCCGACCCCACCAACGTAGCCAACGACGGGTCGGGCCGGCTCTTCGTCTGTGAGCGCGTCGGCCGTATCCGCGTCGTTCACAAAGATGGCCGCGTGCAGAAGGAGCCGTTCCTCGACCTGACGAATATCAACCCGCTCGGCACCGACGTCCAGACGGGCTTCGTCGAACAGGGCCTCTATTCCGTCGCCTTCCATCCGAAATTCAAGCAAAACGGGTATTTCTACGTTCACTACGCTTCGCTGCCGTTCAACGGCGATGGCTTGATCGTCCGTTTTCAGGTGGACAAGAACAATCCCAACTTTCTCACGCCGGAACGCACCAAGCAGACCTCCAAAGTTCTCCTGCGCATCGAGCAGCCCTACTACAACCACAACGGCGGCCAGATTGAGTTCGGGCCCGATGGCTATCTCTATATTGGATCGGGCGACGGTGGCTGGGAAGGCGATCCGCTGGAGGCCGGCCAGGATCTGAACACTCTCCTCGGAAAGATGCTCCGCATCGACGTTAATACCGAAGACGACCGCATTCCCTACAAAATCCCGCCGTCGAATCCATTCGCCACCGCCGCCAAGGAGCAGTTGATGTCGCTCTTCGGCATCACCGAAGTGGACTTTGCAAAGATCAAGACGAAGAGCCGTCCGGAGATCTGGTCATTCGGCCTGCGAAATCCTTACGAGTTCTCGTTCGACTTAAAAACCGGCGACCTCTATATCGCCGATGTCGGACAGAATCACTGGGAGGAGATCGACTTCCAGCCCGCCAGTTCCAAGGGCGGTGAAAACTACGGCTGGCCGCGCGTCAATGGCACCAAGTGCTTCCCCATGACGGGACCCGATGACAAATGCGGCATCGTGGGAACGCTGCCCGCCGGGCAGTATCCGCATGAGGTTCCGTACCCGGGCGCCGCGCCGTTAAAGGGTGGGCATGGCTGCTCCGTTGAAGGACTCGGCGTCGCTAATTACGGCGGTATGAAGGGCGTGTATCTCGTCGGGGACTGGTGTTCCGGCCGCGTCTTCGGCATGGGCTGGAATGGGGATAAGTGGATCCTGCAGGAATTGGCGCACACGAATTTGCAGTTCACCGCCGGCGGTTACGACGAGAACGGCTACGTGATGGCCGTGAATTGCAACTGCTTCTACACCTCCGATAAAGGCGCGACGGGCAACCCGCCGGGCGCATTGTGGCGCGTGATGCCGATCGGCGAAGTTCCGCGCGGCGCGGAGACGGCCCGAACCGCGTCGGCGCCGGTGGAGACTTCTTCAACTGGCCCGTTCCAGTTGATGCACCCGCTCGACAACAAGGCGCTTCAATTTAACCTGATGGCGAATGACAAAGTGACGCCGGCCGTGGAGCAGTTCCGCAAGGCGGGCGTGAACTCCTACAACAGCAACGCCGCGGCCATCGCCGCCGGCAAGAGGGCTTACGGCCAGTGGTGCGCGAGTTGCCATTTGGCCGACGCGACCGGCCGCATGGGTTCTAACCTGATTGACGCGCAGGTAACTTATCCTCGGGTCAAGACGGACGCCGGTTTCTTCGAAGTCGTCTACGCCGGCGCCACCGGCGCCATGCAGTCCTTCGGCAACCGCGTGGCGCAGGACGACATTTTGAAAATCAACGCTTACGTGAATAGCTTGAAGAAGAAGTGAGCGGCGCACCCTCACCCTAATTGGGGCAGTTGACCGGTCGTGATGCGGTATCCAATCGTGTATACGATGCCCCCTAACAGTCCGCCTATATTGAATCCCGCGTGGCGTACAAACGCCGGCGCCCAACTCCCGGTCGATTCCCTGACCTGTGCGCAGAGGTACCCCAAAACAGTCGTCCAGAGGACAATCCACAACACGGACGGCGTATCCACGCCCGCCAGGAACAGGCTGAGGTGCATGGAGCCGAAGAGCGCCGCGCTCCACCAAATCCGCGACGGCCCGGCGGGCAACCCGCTTTGGAACCAGCCGCGACAGAAAATCTCCTCGCTCAAGCTGGACCAAAACCAGATCATTGCAATCATCTGCGGCAGCGAATAGCCTTTCATCATTGCCCGCATCCCATCGAAATGGAAGACCAGCGCGCCCAGGCTGGCCAACGCGCCCGTCAGCAACCCCGGCGCCAATACCCTCCACCACCCAACGTTCCGCGGCCAGACGAAACCGAACTCCTTCCATTTACCACGCACCAGCGCGAGCGAGATCAGGATCAACAATAGCTTCAGCGTGGGCTGACGGCCGGTTGGCGCCAGCCTCGCGACCGCTGAACAAGCGGCGAAAATCGCCATAGCCAGGAAATATCGAAGCATGAGCGCATGGCGCCTCCGGGCCGGTACATTTATATGCCAATCCATTAGTTTTGTCCACTGCCGCCTCGGTGTGCTTTACTGCGAATGTGATGATATCGCTCCGTTTTTTAGCATTCCCCGTAGTTTTCTGCCTTGCGATGGCCGCGCCCCCGCCCAAAAGTGGGATCGATACCAGCGCCATCGACAAAACGTGCAAACCTTGCGAGGACTTCTGGCGCTTTGCCAATGGCGCCTGGGTCGACAAGAATCCCATCCCTTCCTCGCGCTCCGCATGGGGCACGATGTCCGTCATGACCGAAGGCAATCGCGAACGTTTGCGCGTGATTCTGGAAGCGGCTGCCCTTGCAAAGTCCGCGCCTGGAAGCAATGAGCAAAAAATTGGCGATATGTATGCCGCTTGCATGGACACCGGGCGACGGGAAGCGCTGGGCGTGAAACCGGTGCAAGCCGAATTGGATGAGATCGGAAAGGTCACCACGCGCGAGGAACTGAAGGCGATGATGCTCCGGTTTCTGAAGAATGGCGACCCCGTGCCGATTGGTGTCCGGTCCGGTCCGGACTCCAAGAATACCAGCGAAATTGTCGCCGCAATCTCCGCCGGCGGCACGTCGCTGCCGGAACGCGAGTTCTATTTTCGGGACGACGAACGAACGAAGAAGATTCGTGACGAATTCGTTGCGCACGTCGACCGCATGATGGGACTGGGCGGCGTTACGGCCGTCGGCGTCGGGAAAACCGTACTGGCGTTTGAAACCGAAACGGCGCGGCTGATGAAGACGATCGTGGAGCGGCGCGATCCCTACAGCCGCTATAACAAGATGGACTTGGCGGGATTAAACGCACTCTCTCCGGGCTTCGATTGGGCGCTAGTGCTGAACACGCTGCAAGTGCCGGCCGGGACGCCGCTGATTGTCGGCGATCCGAATGTGGTGCGGCACTTCGGCAAGCAGTTAACGGACGCACCTTTGGAGACGTGGAAACTCTGGATGCAATGGCGCGTTTTGAAGAGTGCGGCGTCCGATCTTACGGTTGCGCTGGAAAAGGAAGACTTTCAGTTCGGCGAGCGCGTGTTGACGGGGGCGCAGGAGCAGTTGCCGCTTTGGATGCGGTGCACGAACAAGGTGGACCGCTCGCTGGGCGAAGCGCTGGGCGAAGTGTTCGTGAAGAAGCACTTTCCGCCGGCGGCGAAGAACCGGATGAATGAATTGGTGGAGAATGTCCGCGCCACGCTCCGGGAAGAGCTGGAAGCCGCGTCCTGGATGGAGCCGGAGACTCGCAAGAATGCCATCGCGAAACTCAATTCGTTCCAGGCGAAAATTGGGTATCCGGATCGTTGGCGGGACTATTCGAAAGTTACGGTGCGGCGCGACAACCTGCTGCCTAGTCTCCGTTCGGCGAGCCTTTCCAGCCGGGCGCATCAATTGGCAAAGATCGGCAAGCCAATTGATCGCAATGACTGGGGGATGACGCCGCCCACCGTCAACGCTTATTACAGCGCCCCTTTTAATGAGATCGCCTTTCCGGCCGGAATTCTCCAATCGCCCCTCTTCGACATGGAGGCCGATGAGGCCGCCAACTACGGCGCCATCGGGTCTGTAATCGGGCACGAGATGGGCCATGGGTTTGACGATCAAGGATCGAAGTGGGATTTCAGCGGCAACCTTAAAAACTGGTGGACCGTTGAAGATCGAAAGAAATTTGAAGCGCGCGCGCAGTGCGTGATTGACCAATTCAACACGTTGGATGTGGGCGACAATCTGCGTCACAACGGGCGGCTGGTAGTGGGCGAAGCGCTGGGCGACCTGGGCGGTGTGAGCATTGCCTACAAGGCCTACAAACGTTCGCTGCGCGGTACTGCGCCTCCCGTTAAAATCGACGGCTACACTGCCGATCAGCGTTTTTTCATCGCATTCGCGCGAGTTTGGGGCAGCCATTACCGGCCGGAGGCATTGCGCCTGCGCCTGCAGACGGACCCGCACCCGATCTCTCGATTCCGCGCCAACGGCACGCTGATGAACATCCCCGAATTCCATGCCGCTTTCGGCTGCAAACCCGGCGACACCATGGTGCGTCCGCCGGAAAAGCAGTGCAAACTCTGGTAGCCCCCCTTGCGCTCCCCCCCTGTAACTGTGATTTAACCTAGGAAGCCGGGCGTGACTGCCCGGCAGATTACTTCACCGTTCCAGGGGCTCTATGAAACGAATAATCACTCTGCTGTGCCTTTCGGCCTTGATCGCCATGGCGCAAATCGGCACTTCGACCATCACCGGCCGCGTCACCGACGCGGCCGGTGCGACGGTACCTAATGTTACCGTGAGGGTCATCCAGAAATCGACGAACTTCACCAACACGGCGACCACCAATACGGACGGCATCTATCGCGTACTTTCCCTGCAACCGGGAGAGTACCGCGTAAGTTTCGAAGCGGCCGGCTTCAAGAAAGGCGTCAACGATGAGGTGACCTTGCGCACCGGCGATACGCTCGCTATCGACATGGCGATGCAGGTCGGGCAGTTGACCGAATCCGTGGAAGTTACTGGCAGCGCACAGGCGCTGGAGACAGCTCCTCGATCTGGTGGAGAACGGCGAAGAGATTATAATCGTGCGCCACGGGGATCCCGTTGCTCAGCTCGTCGCTCCGCGCGCCAGCGGGAAACCGGTACTTGGGAGCATGCGCGGCAAGATCCAGTGGACGGAAGGCTGGGAGAAGTCTTTTACCGATAAAGAGGCCGACGCGTTCCTGGAAGGCCGTATTTGACCGGCCCATATCTCCTGGATACCAGCACGATCATTTGGGCGCTTGCTGAGCCGGAACGGCTCTCACGGCCGGTTCGAGAGATCTTCGATTGTGGCGTCGTATTGGGAAGTAATCATTAAAGCCAGGAAAGGCCAACTGGCGATCAATGACCCGGTGGCTTGGTGGCCCAAGGCCTCGAAGGCCTTGGGAGCGGAAGTACTATCCATTCGGGCGAATCACGTATCCGCGCTGCAAGCGCTTCCCGGCCACCATCGCGATCCATTTGATCGCATCCTCATCGCGCAAGCGATGGCCGACGATTTGACGCTGGTTACCACCGACGAGATCATCCATCGCTATTCCGTCCCGGTCCACTGGTGATTGCGCGGTTTCGTATAATGGGTGGCAAGATGATTACCCTTAGTCCTGAACACGAACATCTGATCGAGCAAGCGATGCGGACTGGCGCATATGAAGGACCGGATGACGTTATCGGACGGGCGCTCGAAATGCTGCGTTCCGAGGAGGAATGGCTGCAGGAGCACAAAGCACTAATCCATGACAAAATCGAACGGGCGTTCGAGCAGTTCGAGAAAGGCGAGTTCTTCACCGCTGAGGAATCTAGAGCCGATATGGAAAAGCGTAAGGCGGCGTGGCTGGCTAACCGGCAGTCGTAGTGGCGCTATACGAAGTTTCCGCGGAGGCGCAGGAAGATCTCTTTGAAATCTGGCTCCACATAGCTGGTGACAGTCTTGACCTCGCCATACGCATCGACGCCGAGTTTCACGAGTTGTTTACCGCTTTGGGGCGAATGCCCGGACAGGGGCTGTCCCGCAAAGATTTAACACCTCGGCCCGTACGATTCTTCGCACATTACTCCTACATGGTGGTGTATCAGCCCACGGCAAAACCTGTCCGCATCATGGCTGTTCTTCGAGGGCGGCGCGATGTGAAGCGGTTCTTGAAGGAGCGGCTCAATTGACAACGAATGCCGGAATTGTGAGATTCCGATATACGCTAGATCCAGCCGTGTCCCCCATCCACTCCACCATTGATCTCAGCCAACCCGGCGCGCAATACGGCCACTTGGCTATCCCATATTCCTACAACCTCGGCGGCTGGGCGAATCTGCAAGTCCCCATCGCCTCGCTCCGCAACGGTCCCGGGCCCACCGTCCTACTCATGGCCGGCAACCATGGCGACGAGTACCCCGGTCAAGTAGCAATCTTGAATCTTTGGCGCGAACTGAAGCCCGCCGATCTTACCGGCCAGCTCATCCTCATCCCCTGCCTGAATCCACCCGCCGCCCACGCCGCCACCCGCCTCTCGCCGCTCGACGGCAAGAACTTCAATCGGTGCTTTCCCGGCAATCCCCAAGGCACTCCGAGCGAAATTCTCGCCCATTATCTATCGACCGTTCTCTTCCCGCTGGCCGATGTCGTCGTCGACCTCCACACCGGCGGCCGCAGCCTCACCTTCCTGCCCACCGCGCACATGCATCTGGTGCCCGATTTCGCCCAGCGCAAGGCAATGCTTACCGCCACCGACGCCTTCCTCACTGATGTTGCTTTCCTCTATACCGACGTCGCCGGGACCGGTCTGCTGCCCGTCGAAGCGGAGAGCCAAGGCAAGATAGTGATCACCACCGAAATGGGCGGTGGGGAAGTGGTTCCGGCCAGCGTACACCGGCTGTGCCAACGCGGCCTGCGCAATGTGCTGGTCCATTGCGGAGTATTGAAAGGAATCGTCGAAACGCGCAAGCAACCGGTCCGCTGGGTGCAGGCCCTGGATCGCGAGGATTATCGCTTCGCCCCGGAGTCCGGCCTTTATGAAAGTTGCTTTGACGTCGGCGAAACCGTAAACAAAGGCGACGCCATCGGCCGCATTCATTTCCTGGAGCGCCCCGATCGGGACGCAGTCCCCGTTCTGTCCCACGCCGCCGGAATGCTGATCGCCGGGCGCGCGCCGTCTATCGTCAAACAGGGCGATTGCGTCGCCTGCATCGCGCACGATGTGGATCCCTGGAAGGGCATCCAATGATCGACCGCACCCATCTGCAGCAAGTCTTTCTCTTCGTGCTGGCCGGGGCGGCGCTGGCGCTTTGCGCCGTCATTATCGAACCCTTCATCGGGCCCTTGATCTCCGCTGGCGCAATGGCGATATTGTTCTACCCGGTCCACGCCGGCCTGCTTGGCCGTTTGCCGCGCCGGAAGGGGCTGGCCGCCGGTCTCTCGCTAATCCTTGTCATTGCGTTCATCGTCATACCGTCCGTCTGGATTGTCTCCACCATGTCCCGCGAACTCGCGGCCGCCTACACGGCCTTGAAGACGAAGAGCGCCGCCGGCGGGGGCTGGGCGGAGTGGATCATCACCGTCTGCAGCAACCCGCTCATCTACTTTGGCATGGATGCCGAAACCGCCGATGAGCAGGTGCGCACCTTTCTTTCCGAGAGAATCCAAACCATCAGCGGAACTCTCCTGCGCGTCATGCAAAGTGTGCTGAGCAACGTGGCGATGTTCCTGTTTAACGCCGTGATCGCCTTGTTCGTACTCTTCTTCCTGCTCCGCGACGGCAAACGCCTGCTCGCCAAGACCCGCCAGTTCCTGCCGCTTGACCACGCTGTCTTTGATCGGCTGGTCAGAGAAGTGGGCCAAAGCGTCCTGGCCAACGTCTATGGCGTCGGCGCCGTGGCCGTGGTGCAAGGTACGCTCACCGGCCTGCTTTTCTTCTTTGTCGGCGTACATTCCCCGGTGGTATGGGGCGTGATCGCCGGATTCTGTTCCATGATCCCCATCGTCGGGCCGCCCGTTGTATGGGTACCCGTCGCCTTGTCGTTCGCCTTTACGGGCACCTGGGGCAAGGCGGCGATTGTCGCCGCCGTCGGCGCCGGCGTCATTGGCATGGCTGACAATATTATCCGGCCCTGGATCATCAGCGGACGCGTCCAACTCCACCCGCTACTGGTATTTATTTCGCTTCTTGGCGGGGCGCAAGCGTTTGGGTTTCTCGGCCTTTTTATCGGCCCCGCCGTTCTTTCCGTCACCATTGTCATTTTTGAGTTCATTAAGGAGGGGCTCCCGGACCGGATTCCCCGCCAGCAACCCGTGCCGCCCCAAAATACTCTGGCCTCCGGCGGACCTTAGGAACGCCAATACGGCCCCCGCCGCCACGGCGTTTTTCGATCCCTTTATGACTACTCCCGCCTGGCGCAGGGAATCCGGCAGCAGCACACCGCCCTTATCGTGCGCCATCGTCCACGACGTCAACGCCGCATCTACATTGCCCGTTCCGGCGAACTGCATCGTCTGCCGCACCGTCTCGGCCAGAATCAGTTTCGGCTCAACTATCGCCCAAAGGCCCGCCCGCTCCAACGCTTCCTTCGCCAGCCGTCCGTAAGGCGCGTGCGCCGGGTTGGCCATGGCCACCCGTTTCACTTCCGGGTTGGCCAAATCCTGCAGTTTGCGGATGGACCCGGATTTGGACCACAATGCCAGCCGCCCAATGGCATAAACCCGCACGGATGCGGCATCCCCCTTCCCCGCGCGGACCAACTGCTGCACGAAATTTTCGTCAGCGGATAAAAAAAGATCGAACGGCGCACCCTGCTCAATCTGGCGTGCCAATTGGCCCGAGGATCCGATCGAAACACGGAGCGTAACCTTTTGATTATCCAGTACTTCCCTGGTCAATTCGGTGACTGCTGGGGCAAGGTCCGAAGCCGCTGCAACCAGCAGTTCCTGCGCAGAGAGTTGAGTGCCTCCAACTAAACCCATGGTTGACAAATAAACACTCAGGTTCCATACTAGTGATGAGCGCAATCCGGCCCGAGCGCGGCTCATAGGAGCCCCCGGCGCGGACACCAAATTTTCACGGAGGCATTTATGAGCAAAATCATCGGCATCGATCTCGGCACCACCAATTCCGTGGTTGCCGTCATGGAAAGTGGCAACGCCGTCGTCATTGCCAATCAGGAAGGCGCGCGGACCACGCCATCCGTTACGGCATTCGCCAAGAACGGAGATCGGCTGGTGGGGCAGGTCGCCAAACGCCAATCCGTTACCAACCCCGAGAATACCATCTACTCGATCAAGCGATTCATGGGCCGCCGGTTCAATGAAATCGCCGCCGAGATGAAGCTGGTGCCGTACAAAGTTCTGCCGGGCGAGAACGGTGACGCCCGCGTCGAAATTCAGGGGAAGCGCTACGCTCCGCCGGAGATTTCGTCCATGGTGCTGGTTAAGTTGAAGGAAGCCGCAGAAGCCTATCTGGGCGAAAAGGTGACGAAAGCCGTCATCACGGTGCCCGCCTATTTTAACGACGCCCAGCGCCAGGCCACCAAGGACGCCGGGCAGATCGCCGGTCTCGAAGTGATGCGCATCATCAATGAGCCGACGGCCGCGGCGCTCGCTTATGGCCTCGACAAGAAGAAGGATGAAACCATCGCCGTATTCGACTTCGGCGGCGGCACCTTCGACGTTTCCATTCTCGAAGTCGGCGACGGTGTGGTGGAGGTCAAGGCCACCGACGGCGATACGCACTTGGGCGGCGATAACATCGACGATCGCCTGATGGAATGGATCATCGCCGACTTCAAAAAGGAAAACGGCATCGATCTTTCGAACGACAATATGGCCAAGCAGCGGCTGAAAGAAGCCGCCGAGAAGGCCAAGATCGAACTCTCGACTTTGCTCGAAACGGAAGTGAATCTACCGTTTATCACGGCCGACGCCACTGGTCCGAAGCATCTGGTGATGAAGCTCACCCGGATGCGGTTTGAGCAGATGATCGACGACATCCTCGCTCGCTCGATGGAACCTTGCAAGCGCGCCATGGCCAACGCCAAGGTGACGCCCACGCAGATCGACGAAGTCGTTCTGGTCGGCGGCTCCACGCGTATTCCGAAGGTTCAGCAAATGGTCCGCGACCTGTTCGGCAAGGAGCCGAACCGGACCGTGAATCCGGACGAAGTAGTGGCGGTTGGCGCCGCCGTGCAGGGAGGCGTTCTGGGCGGGGAAGTAAAGGACGTGCTTCTGCTGGACGTCACGCCGCTTTCTCTCGGGATCGAAACGTTGGGCGGCGTCTTCACGAAGATGATCGAGGCCAACACCACCATCCCGACGCGCCGCGGCGAGACCTTCTCCACGGCCAGCGACAGTCAGCCGTCGGTCGAGATCAAAGTCTACCAGGGCGAACGCGCCATGGCCGCCGATAATCGCTCGCTGGGCGTCTTCCAACTCGCCAATATCCCGCCCGCCCCGCGCGGCGTGCCGCAGATCGAGGTCACTTTCGACATCGACGCCAACGGCATTCTGAACGTCACCGCGAAGGACAAAGCCACTCACAACGAGCAGAAGATCACTATCACCTCTTCGTCAGGCCTCAGCAAGGAAGAAGTGGAAAAGATGTCTCGCGAGGCCAAGGAAAACGCCTCCGGCGACCAGAAGCGCAAGGACGGCGTGGAAGCCCGCAATCGGATCGACGGTCTGATTTACAGCGTGGAAAAGACGCTGAAAGATCATCGCGATAAGGTCAGCGAGGACGAAGCTAAGGCCGTCGAAGTAGCGCTGGAGGAAGCCCGCAAGGCGCGCGATGAAGGGTCGCTGGAAGGGATCAATTCTGCCATCGATAAGCTGACCGCATCCAGCCACAAGCTCGCCGAAATGATGTACAAGTCGGCGCAGAGCGGCGCGGCCGGCCCCGGTCCGGACGCCAACGGGACTAGCGCTCCGCCTCCCGACGAAAGTGCGAAGAAGGACGAAGTTGTCGATGCCGAGTTCGTCGACGTAGATGACAAAGGCAAGAAGTAACCAGCGCCTTAATGGGCGGGGGTGCAAGCCCCCGCCTCTTTAGGAACCTAAATGGCTCAGCGGAAGGACTACTACGAAACTCTCGGTGTCGGCAAGGACGCCTCGCAGGATGATATCCGCAAGGCATACCGGAAACTGGCCCGGAAGTATCATCCGGATCTGAACCCTGGCGACAAAGCGGCCGAGGATAAGTTCAAGTCCGTCTCCGAAGCCAACGACATATTGGGAGACGAGAAGAAGCGCAAGATGTTCGACCAGGTTGGTTTTTACTCCGACAGCGGCGTACCCGGCGGAGGCGGGCCTGGTCAGGGCGGCCCCGGCATGGGGTTCGGCGGCTTCGACTTTTCCGATTTTCTAAACCAGCAGCAGGCGCCTGGCAGTGGCGGCAGGCGTAGGCCCCAAAGTCCCGAAGCGGCTCCCGGCGCAGGCGGCGGATTCCGCGATATTTTCAGCCAGTTTTTCGGTCAACGCGGCCAAGGTGGCGCGCAGGCGCATGAGCCCGAAAAAGGTTCCGACCTCGAATACACCCTCAACATCGATTTCTGGCAGTCCATTAAAGGAACGCAGGCTCGTATTAACATCTCCCGCCACGATGTCTGCTCGACGTGCCAGGGGAGCGGCGCCGGTTCCGGCGGTCCCGTCCCCTGCCCCGAATGCAGTGGTACCGGCAACGTGACGCAAATGGCCGGCGCCATGAAGTTCACGTTAAACTGCCCTCGCTGCAATGGAACCGGTAAGATGCGAAGCGCCTGCACGGCCTGCAACGGCGAAGGACGCATAGCGCGGATGGACTTTGTCGACACGCGCATCCCGCCCGGCGTCTCCACCGGTACGCGAATGCGCGTGGCGGGCAAAGGCAACGCCGGCGTCGGCGGCGGTTCGGCCGGCGATCTTTACATCAACATTCGTGTCGCCGAACACCCGTTCTTCGAACGCGAGTCCGACAATATTGAGATTACGGTCCCCGTCTCCGTTCCTGAAGCGGCGCTCGGCGCCAAGATCGAAGTGCCCACCATCGACGGCCGCGCCCTGCTCAAGATCCCAATGGGCACGCAGAACGGCCAGAAGTTCCGCCTCCGTGAAAAGGGCGTTTACAATGCGCGCAAGGAAGTTCGGGGCGATCAAATCGTTCAGATCGCCGTGCATCCCCCCAAAGCCAACGACGAACGGACCCGCGAACTGCTCCGTGAACTCGCCGAATTGCATCCTGAAGATCCGCGCGCGGAGATGTGGGACAAGGTATAAAAGGTAATCCCCATGGCGAAGCGATCCAAAGCCGCTTACATGATCTCGGCCGTCGCGCTGCAGTACGATTTGCATCCCCAGACGCTGCGGCTTTATGAGCGCGAAGGCTTGCTGAAGCCAAGCCGCAGCGATGGCAATACGCGGCTCTATACGGAAGAAGATCTCGAGCGGCTCGAAGTCATTCTGAAATTAACGCGTGAACTGGGCGTTAATCTCGCCGGTGTGGAGATCATCCTCAACATGCGCGAGAAGATGGAAGAGATGCAGCGGCAGATTGAGCAGTTTGTGGCTTCGTTGAATGAAGAATTCGTTCAGCATCCCCGGCCGCAACCGGCCGCCAGCAATTCGCTCGTACCGGTGAGCCGGAAATTCGGCGTCGTGCAGGTCACTGCCAAGAGCCGAAAGCAAAAGGCGTAGACGGCAGTCGACGAGATAGTTTAACCGCGAAACCATCGCACGAATGCCGGCGGCGTTTCACTGCGGCAGCGCCGCATAGGCCATCTGCACAAACGCCTGCCGCTCGTCGCTCCCGCCCTCCCGATGGATCAAAAAGATCCCGATCAGGTCATTCTTCGGATCCAGAAAACAGAACGTCCCGTACCGGCCTCCATGGCCAAACGTCCCCGCCGTCATTGGCTGTCCCGCCGATTGCTCTTTCATTACAAACCACCCCAGCCCCCAGCCCGCGCCCGGCGTTCCGGTGCGCAATTCCCCCGTGTGCGATTGCCGCATCAACTCCAATCCAGCCGGACTCAATAATCGAAATGTCCCGTGCGCCCCGCCGTTCAGGATGGTCTTATAAAGCACCAGCAAATCGGCCGCGGTCGAGTACAAACCGCCCTCCGGCAACGAATACTTCGCCCCGTCGCGGAACTTCATCGTCCCTTCGCCCAGCGGGTCCGACGTATATTTCACCAGCTTGCCCTCGCGCAGAACATACGCGGTCGGCATGCGGCGCCACTTTTCTTTGGGCGGGAAGAAATAGGTGTCCTTCATCCCCAGCGGTTCGAAAATCCGTCTGGCCATGAACACTTCCAAAGGCTGTCCGCTTATCACTTCCACAATCCGGGCCAGCGCGGCGATGCCTGTATTCGAATACTGCCACTTCGTTCCCGGCTCAAACTCCAGCGTCTGCTGCGACAACACCAGCGCCACATCGGCCAGCGATTTATGCAGCGCGCCATGCAACTCCCCGATGCCCGGCGGCGGATTCAGCATCATGCCCGAAGTGTGTGTCATCAGATCGCGAATGGTGATGGGCCGTGCCGATTTCTTCGTCAGCTTGCTGCCATCCGGATACGCCGCCGCCGTTACCATCTGCCCGCGAAACTCGGGCAGATGCTTCTCCACGGGATCGGCCAGCGACAATCGCCCCTCGTCCGCCAATTGCATCGCCGCCAGCGCCACCACCGGCTTCGTCATCGAATGCAACTGGAAGATATTCTCCGTCGTCATCGGCTGGCGCGTTTCGATGTCGGTGTAACCAACCGCGTCCAACTGCGCCACCTTGCCCTTATGCGCTACCAGCGTGACAATTCCGGCCGCCTTTCCGGCATCCACAAACTCCTTCATCCGCGGCGCAATCCCGGCCAGCTTGGCCTTGTCCATCGCCTGCGGGAGAACGGGAAGCGTGAGCAGGAACAGAATGGCGATCAAAGGCATAGGTAGATTATGGCGCGGTACCGCATCGTCCCGCACTATCGCGGCAAATTATAGGCGCTCCGCTACCACTTCGGCCCGGAGATTGGCCACTCCGGCGGTGTAGCGGCTGTCAGCGACGCTGAAGGCCAGGGCGTCTTCCATCCAGTCGTGCCAGACGCCGTTGGCGTCATGCGACGCGGCCGTAATCGTGTATTCCTGCGGGCACAACTGGCAGGCGAAACGGAAGGCGATGCGGATGGTTTGGCCGGCCTGGATTGGGCCGAACGGGTAGCGTTCCAACTCCGTATTGGTGCCGTATACTTCCGAGCCGATGCGGGTGCGAATCATGATGCCGACGACGGGATTGTCAACGGCGCTTTGGAAACGTACGGTGATGCGGACGGACATGACTTCGCCGCTTTGGACGACTAGAGTTGGATGGCCATTGGCGCCAAGGGTTTCGATGGCGGCGATTTCGGCGCGGCCGTCGCCGCGGCGGAGCGAGGGCGCCAGCGGGGCTGAGACTTGTTCGCCCCAGGCGCGCTGCTTCGCCGCGATGTGCTGAAGATAGCGGGCCGTTACCTCGCGGGGGTCGCCTTTGGCGAAGAGACGGCCGTCGTTCAACCACCAGACTTCGTCGGCGATCTGTTGGAGGAGTTCGAGGTCGTGCGAGGCGAGGAGAATGGTGGCTCCGCTGCGACGCAGGCGGTCAATGCCGGTAATGGCGCGGGCGCGGACCAGCGCGTCGGCACAGGCCAACGTGTGATCGAGGGCGAGGGTCGAGACGGGGGCAAGTTGTAGTACGTCGAGCGGGCCGAGGTAGCGGGCGGCGGTGTCGAAACGGACTTCGCCGGCCGGAGGCGTTTCCAGGCCGGTGGCGAGGCGGAGGAGTTGACGGACGCCGCTTGCATCCTCGCCAATTACGCCGATTAATGCGCCGTCGGGAGCGGAGACGGTAACCTGTTGTAGCGGGGGCTTCGACGCTTCCCGGAAATGAATGGCCATCGTTAACAGGATACTGTCGTTGCTGGTTTTCTGCTCTTTTGCGGCGCAGGGGCAGGAATCAATTGTTTGCCGCGCGGGCGATGTGATTATCCGGGAGGACATTTCGCTGGCGGCGTTGACGATTGCGGGACCATGCCGGGTGGTGGTGCGGCGGGTAAAGTTTACGGGCAATCGCGCGGCCGCTCCGCAGGGGCAGGCGTTGCCTCCGTCCGACCGCCGGTTTGCCGATCATTACCAGGGGAACGGGCTCTTGCTGATCGGAAGCGCGGATGTGATTGTCGAGGATTCGTCGTTCGCCGAGATCGCGGCGTTTCCGATTTTGGCGAGTGGCGTGGGAAAGATTCGAATTTCGCGGTGTAAGTTTCGGGATTCGGGGTCGCGGAATTCGTTGGGCCGGAATAACGCCACCGGAGGCGTGTTGCTGGAAGATGGGACGGCCCATTTTGTGATTGAGGATTCGAGTTACGCGGGGATTTTGGGGAATGCGGCTTGGACGCACTCGCGGTATAACCATGTGCGGAATGGGCCGGGCGTGATACGGCGGAATACGTTCGACACGATTGGCCGGGACGCGGTGCAGGTGGGTCACGCATCGGGGGTTGACGTTGTCGACAACGTTATTTCGCGCGTCGGGTATCCGGTGGACGCCATCGACGTGGAGGGCGGGGGAACGCCCGTTGGCATCGACACTGCGGGGAATGTGGACTCTTCGAGCTACCTGCGGAACCGGATGACGGAGATCAATGGGAAATGTTTCGACCTGGACGGGTTTCATCATGGTTCGGTGGCGGAGAACAGTTGTGTGAACACGAAGGACCAGCCCTTCGGGCATTTTGGGATCGTGATGAATAACACGAATCCGGATATGCAATCCGTTGGGATTCGGATCGAGGGCAACCGGTTTGAGGGGATGAAGTACGGAGGTATTTTTGTGATCGGATCGGGGCACGCGATTAGAAAGAACACAATGACGCGGCTGCATACGGCGCATTGCAGTGAGACGGCGGCGCAACCGGGTTGTACGCATTTTGAGGGTGAGCCGGATTTGCTGCGAACGGGGATTTACTTTGGGCGGCGGGCGGAGCGGGCGGCGGTGACGCGGGGGAACCGCGTGGAAGGGAACACGATCCGCGGTTGGCGAATGGACCGCAAGTGCATTGGATTCGCGCCGGGCGTGGAATCGAAGGACAATTTAGTTGCGGGCAATTTGTGCAGGCACGATGTGAACTGACATGGCTGAAAATACACCGGACGTTGTGGAGAGAATGCGCGCGGATTGGAACGCGCGCGCGAAGGAAGACGCCAATTATTACGTGGCGTTCGGGCGGCGCGACCAGGATGACGGAGAGTTTCAGGACACCGCCCATGAGGTGGTGCATGGGTTGGAATGGGAGATGCGGCGGTTGCCCTCCGAGGCTGATCCCAGGAATAGGCGGGCGCTGGAGATTGGGTGTGGGCCGGGGCGGCTATTGTTGCCGATGTCGGCGCATTTCGGCGAAATACATGGCGTGGATATTTCGGACGAGATGGTGGCGCGGGCGCGCCAGCGGCTTGCCGCAATTCCACATGCCCATGCGCATGTGGCGCGGAACTCGAATCTGGAGATGTTCGCGGGCGAGTCCTTTGACTTTGCATACAGCTACGCGGTGTTTCAACATATTCCGAGCCGGGAAGTGGTGCTGGGGTACATGCGGGAAACGTGGCGGGTGTTGAAGCCGGGCGGCTATATGCGGTGCCAGATTAATGGATTGCCGGAAACGGCGGCGCGTTATGACACGTGGAGCGGGGTGCGGATCGGCGCGACGGAGCTGGAGGAGTTTTGCCGGACGAACGATTTTCAGATGCTATCGCTGGAGGGTACGCAAACGCAGTATATGTGGACGACGCTGCGGAAGCGGGAGCGGGGCTGGTATGAGTCCGCGAAGAAGCCCGGTCAACCAGTTGTGATCCGCCGGATCACGAATGCACAAAATTCGGAGCCGGTGGCGCCGGCGCGGGGGCGGTTCGCGGCGTTGTCATTGTGGGTGGAGAATTTGCCGGAGGAGTGCGACCTGATCAATTTCGAAGTGCATGTGGGCGGGGCACGAGGGAAGTTGACGTATATCGGGCCGCGTGAATATGACGGAATGGCGCAGGTGAATTTGCGTCTGCCGTTCGATGTCGGCACGGGGTTGCAGCCGGTCACGCTGAAATGGCGGGGCGAGGAGACTGGTCCGGCATCTAAGGTGCGGATTGTGCCGCAGCCGGCGTTGGTGCCGCGGGTGCTGGCGCTGTCCGACGGGATCAACCTGATGAGCGGGCCGCGCATTGAAACGCGGTCCGTAAAGATTACGTTGGAAGAGGTCACGCAACCGGACCAATTCAGCGCTTGCGTGGACGGAATCCCGGTGCTGGATATCGACTTTTTTTGCACGGATCCGCTGCCTCCGCGGTTTGAAGTGAATTTCAAGCTGCCTGATGAGATTGGGGCGGGCGGGCATGCTTTGGAGATGCGTCTGGGCAAGCGGGTGGTGCCGCCGATTGGAATTGAGGTAGTGGCTTGAGGCGGCGCTGTTTGTTGGGATTGGCGGCGCTGAGCGCCTCCGGGCAGCAGGTGGCCGATACGGCGTTTGATCCGCCGATCGGAAAGCCTGCCTTTGCGTTGGGCAAAGGGCCGGTTGTCGGAATTGACGAGGCGCACCACAACTTTCATACGGTTCGCGGGCGGTATCAGACGTTTGCGCGATTGTTGCGGAAGGATGGGTTTGTGGTTAGGGCGGCGGGCGGACCCTGCGATGTTTTTGTGGTGGCGAACGCGCTTCATGCTTCGAATGCGAATTCGTGGACATCGCCGAATCCGCCGGCTTTTTCGATCCGGGAGGTGGCGGGAGTGGCGGAATGGGTTCGCGACGGCGGTGCGTTGCTGTTGATTGCGGATCATCAACCGTTTCCAGCCGCGGCATCGACATTGGCGACGGCTTTCGGGGTGACGTTTCACAATGGCTACGCCGGCGACGGATCGATTCGTTTCGACAAGGCCGGCGGGCGTTTGCGCGAGCACTTAGTTACACGCGATATTGACGCGGTGATGACGTTCCAGGGCTCGGCGTTCCGAGCGGATGGAAGCGAACCGCTGCTGGTGTTTGGACCGGAAACGTTCTCGACCGACCGATTGACGGCGGAACGGACGCAGATTGGCGGATGGCTGCAGGGAGCGGTGTTGAAGCACGGGCGCGGACGCGTGGCGGTGTTTGGCGAGGCGGCAATGTTTTCGGCGCAACTCGCTGGACCGCAGCGGCGGCCCATGGGGATGAATCATCCGGAGGCTGGGCAAAATCCGCGATTTTTGCTGCAGGTTATGCGGTGGTTGGGTTCTGGGCCGCGCGTTGGGCGCGCTCCTCTTCCGTCTTCTTGGTAATTTTGGAGCGGAGGCCCAGGAGTTTGTCGAGCAGGGCTTGCCAGAACGGCGCGCCAAGGCTGACGAGGATGAAGGTGGTCCAAACACCCGGCTCCGAGAGGGATTCCTTGATCGCAACCTTGGCGGCGCCGCTAAGTCCATCTTTCCTACGAGTCTCTTTGATTAGCTTCATGTGGGCGCCCGTGTCTGAGAATACATCGCCGAAGAGGCCTTGTTTGTCGATGGCTTTGCACAGCGCATCAGCGCAGATTTCGGCAGGGGCTGGCGTCGCGGTTGTTGAGGGACCGGGCTTGTCGTTCCCGGCTGAGCCGGACTTCGGGTTTGACTCGGCGCTGGCGGTCTCGGATTCTGCGGGGTCGGGCGTGGGGACTAAGGGGGGCACGGCCTTGTCATTCTCGGCAGCGGCGGTCTTGGCGATGGAGGCGGCGCCGGGTTTGGCAAGGTCGGCGGGGTCGGGCTTGGGCACTGC
>Ga0163150_10003960_pt1 | contig 20221 bp, 13 predicted proteins | sample OliLakLV19P2IB_FD_148628 | JGI IMG/M metagenome (GOLD analysis project Ga0163150, IMG submission 148628) | Freshwater microbial mat bacterial communities from Lake Vanda, McMurdo Dry Valleys, Antarctica - Oligotrophic Lake LV.19.P2.IB | ecosystem: Environmental > Aquatic > Freshwater > Lake >...
CTCAAAGCCTCGCCACAGCGTCTTCGGGTCGGTCACCTTGTCCATCAAGCTAAACCATTGGCCTCCCTTCACCCCCTGTTCGAGGGCCGTCAACATCCGTTCCGTCCAGACCGTCCGTTCGACCCAGTTCCACCGCTGCCAGATCTCTCCCACTTGTTTAGCCCCTTCGGACACTGCCGCAGGTTGTGCTTCGTTCGTTCTGTCGGTCACGTCTCCACCTTCCTGCCTCCCTTGACTCCATCCCCATTACGGGACTTCACAGCTACTATGGAGGCTCTGACTCCTGTCCGCCCGGCTCTTCGGCCGCTGCATGAACACCGTCTCTGTGGCGAACAGGTCTCCCTGATTCACGCATCTGATCTTCTGATCATTCCGTCGCCAACCACCCTTGGGCTCCCGCCATCGCTTTCTCACCCTACCCCTTATATGCGAGGCTCTCGTTATCATTGACGTAGAGAGCGTGGAAGAGAGAGCCACCCACCCCTATTCACTCGATGACTTGCTTGAGACCTGCTCCTCTTCCATGAATCTTCAGAACAATGGATGATCGATAGAATGCGGTTCTTGAAGAACCCATATAAGGCCATCAACGTTGTTCGAAACTCTCGCACATTCAAAGAGGAGGTCTTCGCACATGTTGTATATCGGGATCGATTGGGCCAGTGACCATCACGATGTTCGTCTCACCAATGATTCAGCCGAGACTCTGGCTGCGTTTCGGATCGCTCATGCCAGTGAAGGATTTGAACACCTTCACCGCGTTATTAAGGAACACCAGCCCGAATCGCAGCAAGTCTTAGTGGCACTGGAGACGGCTCGAGGACTGCTCGTTCATGACTTGTTGCGGTCGGGTTACCAGGTTTATGCCATCAATCCCAAGGCCGTCAGCCGTTACAAAGACCGCTACGTGGTGTCAAAGGCCAAAACGGATGCGCTAGATGCTTCCTGCCTTGCACACCTGCTGAGGACCGACCGCCACCGGTTCAAACCCTTGGTCTTGCTGCCGGAAGACTATCGCCTCTTGGATCGACTTTGCTTGGATCTGAGAAAGCTTGTCGATGATCGTACGCGAGTCGTAAACCGAATCACGGACTGCCTGAAGGAGTTTTACCCACAGACTGTCGGCTTGTTCTATAAGCCCGCCTGTGCAATTTCCATTGCCTTTCTGCAGACCTTTTCAGATCCAAACACATTGCTAGTAACCACCAAGGGTCGTTTCCGAGCCTTCTTGAAGAAGCAGAACTACCCCTATCTCGAGAAAACCGATGAGCTGTACGGTAAGATTCATGCTCCTGCGCCTCAAGCGCATCCGGTCATTGTGCAAACCGGAAAAGTCCGTCTCAAGGCCTTACTTGACCAGTTTCTGGCTGTGCGACAGCATCAAAAATCCTACGAGCAATAAATCCGAGCCGTACTAAGGGAGGTGCCAGAGTCGAAACTGATCAGGACTCTTCCAGGCTTAGGCAAACGCCTCGTGCCCGAATTGGTTGCTACCTTGGGTCCCCGGCAGTCTCATCACTGGTTTGATTCAACTCGAGCTCTTTCCAATCTGGCCGGCTGTAGTCCCATCACTCAAGCGAGTGGTAAGTGGAAAACAGTTCGTATGCGAACAGCTTGTGTCAAGCCTCTGAGACGTGCGTTCCGCCATTGGAGCTTCGCCAGCCTGACCCATTCCAAATGGGCTTGGGCTTACTACCGGTATCGTCGCAGCCAGAACCATGTCCACGAAACGCTTCTCCGGTGTTTGGCTCAAAAATGGCTCAAGATCCTGTTTGCTGTGTGGGCAACGGGCCAAGCCTACGACGAACAACTGCAAATTGAGAAACTCAAACGACACCACGCCGCTTGGGCTTTGTCTCTCTGAAACGGTCTAATCTGTGGCATTCCGTAATTCAGCCACTAGTTTTGGGTTTGTGTCTGCTTACTAGTCCAATCGTGATGATCGCGACAGGGTTCACATTCTGTGATGCTAGAAGGCAGAGATCACGATCGGACTTTTGGTGCGTGCGGAGGATCAGCATGGAAAATCTCCGAGATCGACCAACATGGCTTGGGACATGTGTTGCCGGAGACCGTCGAATAGAGACTCCAGATAGCGACAGGTCTCCTTCGATTCGACGAACGCATTCAGATAGGCATCCACAAACGGCCCAATCAACCACGCCCAGACCGTCCCCTGATGGTAGGCGCTGAAAACTTCGCCGCTTCACGCTACGAAGCGAAAGACGACCGCAAGTCCGAGTAAAACCACTTTCGCCAGAGTGCGAGTTCAAGCCTGGGGGCTGGATGCCGAGACAAAGAAACATCCGGCACCGAGCCAAAGGAAAACCATTGCTCTTGACATCCCCTTTTATAGGACTAGGCGACTTCGGCGCGTAATCCCATTCGGAAGGAAGGAAAATGGACCAACTCGTAGAGCCAAGACGGTGATACGGTAACACCGTTCTTGTATCGGGAGATAGATCCGGTTCAATCGCTGGCTAAGGCCGTGGATCGTGCTCGCGGTCAAGGTCGCGATGTCACTAGGTCTCGCGATAGATGCTTTCCCCGAAGTGCTGGGATGTTCTCAGAAGGTTGGTCCCATCGCGCGCCTCGGCATCGTCGATAGGCAAATGCTGCAGAGTCTAAAGGGACTAACGCCAGGCAGAAGTTCTTCGGACCGTAACCTGAGCGTTTCTTCGACAGTCACCATCCCGAGACCGCACCAGTTCACGTCGACCTCCATGAACTAATGGCAAGAGTGGATTCTAGAGTGGCGGCTTGCGCGGCAGCTCAGAATCTTTGGGTCGAGACTCGACCTTGCAGGAGGCCGACATTCAAGTTGGGACCCCCAGTTTGGGGAGAACCCAGCGCATCAATACAATGTAGCTCGCCAGCACGAGCAGCGGAACCCACACATCAGACATTTCCGTTTCCTTTCAGTTAACCAAGGACGACCGACCTACACTGCTTTGCTGGATCATGGCCAACGAGATTGCTTCGCTGCCTCTTGAGCGAAATCTCCAAATCTTGAGAGATCCGATCAAACAGAATCACGGCCGATCCCTCAACTACGGTCGCGACAGTCAGCATCATGGGTCGGAAATCCGGTGGCACCGGCAGGTAGCTCTTTCGGACCATGAAATGGGTTCTGTGGGGGTAAAGAGCGCCACATTGGTGCCCAACCCGGTTTTTGGTCGGTAACGCTGACAATGTCTTGCGCAGGTCTTCCGCTCTCCCTTCAGTACCTCGACGCCCAATTGCAGCTTGGCTAGACTGCTAATGCCCATCTGGGGGCCTTTTTAAATGGGGTGAAGCCCTAGAGTCCAACCTCCATCGGATCGAGGGGCGAGTGTTCCTGAAGCACCCTCGCACCCACCTTGAGCACCGTTTTCGCCGTGGTTTCTGCTAAGGCAGGCTGCGTCTTTGGCCCAAAAGGATGTGAGTATATATAATGAGGCCGAGCCCGGCGTCAGGTCAGCACGAAACCTACTGGCGATAGTTCCTTTAGCTTTGATCAGTTCGTTCACCACCTCGTTCAAGCTACCTTGCTTCACCAAAAGGCGAGGTTCAATTCAGCACCAAATTAAGAAAAACAACCCACGGGGTTTATGGCAGAGTCAGCCCAAGACCAGCTGCAGATTCCTGGCACCACTGACTCACTGCACTCCGCAATCCCAGTCCGACTGGCCTGGCAACTTTAGTAAGCAGTCCCGCGCCAGGTCGTGCCGGACAAGCATCCAAATGGTGGTTCCTAAACTAACCCAGACGTTTCCTCAGTTGACCACGATGGTTCCGCGAATCTCAGCGCTGGCGGGTTTGTGTTGGTCGAGATAGGCCCGCATGGCGTCGTGGGCGTCAACGGGGAGATCCTTGCGATTCCGGCCGTATTTTTCTGGCACCGCCTGCATCGTGAGATAAGCCGCACAATAAGTCTCGTCCGGCTGAACCTTCTCGTTGCCGACAAACAGCTCCTGGATGCGAGCGCCGGGCGGGTTCTCGACCTTGATGTATACCGTCAGTCCGAGGCAGCGTTTGACGTAACCTCCCAACTGCCGCCACGGATCGGCTGAGTAGGTCCGTTCGAGATTCTCTTCGAGCATCTCGATCAGTTCCTGACCCGTCAAATCCACTATCGCAATCGGCACCGGCATGGGCATGATGTTGTATAGGTCATTCTGCGTGACGGGTCCGGGTCGCACCGGCGCGCCCCAGCGCCAGCCGTTGCAGAAGGCCAGCGGCGTGCCCGCCGTTTCGCGCACCGCGGCGAGCAGGAAATTGTCCATCGTAGCTTCCAGGTTGGTATTTCGATTCAGCGCGGTGGACACTTCGCCCACGACCCGCGCCAAGTCTTCTGCGTAAGGCTGGAGCGCTTCCTTCACTTGCGCCTCTACGGTGGGATCGGGCTGGACGGATTCGGCTACTTCGATCAACTGGTGCCGATACCCCACGACTTGGCCTTCCTGAACCTCCAAGTCCAAGCGTCCTAGAAAAGCGCCGTGACAGCCTGATTGGATGACCAACGTCTTACCTTGCCTCACCGGAGAAAACAGACCGTGGTGCGTGTGCCCGCTGAGCAGGACATCCACGCCGGAGACTTCCGAGATAAGCTTCATGTCTTGCGGAAAACCGAGGTGTGACAAGACGACGACCAAGTCTGCCCCGTGCGCACGCACCTCCTCGATGAAGCCGGTCAATTCCTCGCGGCCGTCGGTAAAGCGCAGCCCTCCACTGAAGGAAGGGGGCATGGTCTTGTCCACGATATTCGAGGCGATTCCGATGATGCCGATCTTTAAGCCCCCAACCTCCTGCACCGCATAAGGTGGAAAAAACGTCTGACCGGTCTTCGGGTCGTAGATATTGATGGCGAGGACGGGGTATTTCAGCCGGGAGGCCAAACTCTTCAGGCGCTTGGGTCCATAGGCGAAGTCCCAATGCACAGTCATCGCGTTCAACCCGAGCTGGTTAAGGATCGGCACGGCGATCTCTCCCCGGCTCTGCACGACAGGTTGGGTTCCGTGGAAAGTATCGCCGTTGTCGCAAAACAGCACTTGGCCCTGAGTCTCCTCGCGAATCTGTCGGGCCAGCGTGGCAATGCGCGCGAAGCCGCCGACGGAGCGATAGACGGGCTGATGCGGCCCGGCCATCCATTCCAAGTGCAGGTCGAGGTAGCCGTGGGTGTCGTTGATCTGAAGGACCGTGAGGTTCGAAGTGTTGTTCATGACGTTGTTCCGTTCCCCTGGTTCACTGGAGTATTCATTGAGTTGGAATCGCGATCGTTATATAACCGCGAGCTTTTCATAAGCCTCCTGAGTCGTGAGGAAGACCCGTTCGCGGCCGAGCTGATCGAGAAACTCCGTATCCCCGAGCCGGTCCATCACTGGGCCTTTAACTTCGGTGAGATAGAGTTGGATGCCCGCGTCGTGCATCCGGGCAACGAGGCTGGTCAGGGTTTCAAGAGCGCTGGCATCAATGAAGTTGATGGAGCTACAGATCAGCACGAGATGCCGCAACTGCGGTCGCTCGGCGGCGGCGCAGAGCACAAAGTCCTCAATGGACTGCGCGTTCGCGAAGTAGAGACTTTCGTCAATCCGCAGCATGAGGACGTGAGGCAGAGTCTGTGTCTCGTGACGCAGCACGTTGCGAAAGTGCTCGGTATTGGCAACCCGGCCGACGACCGCCATGTGCGGTCGGCTCGTGCGCCAGAGGTAGAGAACAATCGTCGAGGCTGCCCCGATGAGGATGCCCTTCTCGATCCCGACTGCGAGCACCATCACGAACGTGAGGATCAGCGCGGTGGCGTCCGCTTTGTTGTAGCGCCAGAGTCGGCGCGGTGTGGCGAAGTCGATCAATCCGGCGACCGCGAGGATGATGACTGCGCCCAGCACGGCCTGCGGCAAATGGTGGAAGAGCGGCATCAGAAACAGCACGGACACGGCGATCAGCGCCGCACTGATCAGCGAGGCGAGGCCGGTGTTCGCGCCAGCCGAGAAGTTGACCACCGAGCGACTGAATCCGCCGGTAACCGGATACGCTCCTGTCACGCCCGCCGCCAAATTCGCCGCCCCGAGCGCAATGAGTTCCTGGTTGGATTCAACTTTCTGCCGCCGCTTCGATGCGAGTGTCTTCGCCACGGAAATGCTTTCGAGGAATCCGACAAAGCTGACCGTGAGCGCGAGCGGGATCAGTGGCAGAAACTCGGAACCGCCCAGCGCAGGGAACGCGAGTTTCGGTAATCCTCGCGGGATTTCGCCGACGATGTTCACTCCGCTGGTTTCCCCGAGGTCGAAAGCAGCAACGATTGCAGTTCCGACGATCACCGCGAAGAGCGGACCGCTCTTGGACAGCGACTGCGCCACGATGGAAGGGAGTTTTTTCCACGATGCCAGGACGCGGGGCAGCAGGTATTGGAATGCAAGAAGCAGGAGGATGCTTGCAACGCCGATCGCCAGCGTCGGCACGTTGGTCTGCGGCACACTACGGGCAAGTTGCGCCAGCAACTCGTGGAAGTGCTCGGTCTGCGGGAGTTTTACGCCGAGCAGATGCTTTACCTGACTCAGCGCGATGATGATCGCTGCGGCACTGCTAAAGCCCGAGAGCACCGGACGGCTCAGAAAATTCGTGAGGACACCCAGACGCGCGGCACCCATCGCGATTTGCATCAGGCCGACAACGAGTGCGGTGGCCGTCGCAAACACCAGATAACGCGGAGAGCCCGGCTCTGCCAACTCGGCGACACCATTGGCGATGAGCAGCGATACCATCGCCACCGGCCCGACCGCCACAAACCGGCTGCTGCCCAGCAACGCATACACCGCGAGTGGCAACAGGCTGGCATACAGCCCGAACTGTGGCGGCAACCCGGCAAGCAGTGCGTAGGCCATGCCCTGCGGGATTAGCAGAGTCGCTACAATCACCCCCGCGAGAGCATCGCCGGGCAGATGCTTGCGCTCGTAGTGCCGCAGCCAGTCCAACGCAGGCACCAGCCGCGTCAGCCACGGTCTGTGGTCGCCGCAGTTCGATGTCGGTTGCAAAGTCATCTGCTATCGCCCATGGTAAACGCGCACGGAGCAACCACACGAAGCTCCCACAGACAAGAAGCTCGTTCTTTCCAGACCCACTTGCGAAAGACTTCATGGCCGACGTTGGTTTTCAAAAAGTCGGTGAACTCCTGAGCCAGCTTGGAACTCTTAGATGAACGAGCGATGGCAATAGGCGTTCCTCGGTAGAGGGGTTGCGCTTCGGGCGGTCGCACAAGCTCAGTTTCGTCCTTTGGATTCGATGGGTTTGGATTGAGTCGAAGATTGGGTCACCGCACATCGACCTCGATCGGAAGGAGGTGGTTCACGATGTAGCTACGACGGTCATTGTCACGCTCTGTAGGCTGGGTGCGGCCTTCCGAGTCCGTCGCGCGGGCCATGAGCGTGGCTTTCCCAGGTTTCGTCGGCACCAGCCAATCGTATTCCCAAAGCCGCCAGGCGTTGCGGATCGGTTCTCCCAGCAGATGCGTGTTATGCCACGTCTCGCCGCAGTCTGTGCTGATTTCCACTTTCGTAATCTCAGCCTCGGCGGTCCACGTGGCACCCCGCACATTATACGTCTGTCCAGCGCGCACGGCCTCGGCGAATCCGGGCCGGGCGATCTGGGCCTTCACCTGCATCTCGGTGACCGGGATAAGGGTCGGCGCGCTGGGGCCGCGCTGCCAATAGGCGTAGTCGATGGTTTGGTAGTAACCGTTGAACGGCTGCGCGCTGGCGATGATCCGGGTCAGCCATTTTACCCAGGCCATGCCATACCAGCCAGGGACGATGACACGGAGCGGCGAGCCATGCGGGGGCGTCAGTTCCTCACCATTCATTTTGAAAGCGAGCAGCACATCTTCGTTCGCCTTCTGCAGCGGCATGCTGCGCGCGTAATGAATTTGCCCGGCAGGTGCCGGCGGCTCCTTGATCTCGCCCCGGTCCGCGCCCTCGAAAATTACTTCGCGCACGGAGTTCTTCAGGCCGGCGCGGCGCAGCACTTCGGCGAGGCACACACCGGTCCACTCCGCGTTGCTGACCGCGCCGCTCTCCCACTGCGCACCGCTGGCTTGAGGCGTGAGGAAAGCACGTCCATTGCCCGCGCATTCCATCGTCATGGCGATGGTGCGCGACTCCATCTTCCTCACTTCGTCATAAGTCAGTTCAAACGGCGTCCCGACGTCGCCTTCAATCGTTAACCGCCAAGTCTTCATGTCAATCTGCGGGATCGAAAAGTGGCTGCGCACAAAAAAGCGGTCCACCGGCGTGAGAAACCCATCCAGCGAGCCGAACGGCAACTCCAGATTCAACGGCTCTTTCTCGCGCACGATCATTCCGCCCGGCGAGAGGAGGGCCGGTTGCGCGCCTTCGTTGGGCGAGACGGTAATCATCGGTCTCCGTAATTGACTACCACATCCTGCAAATCCATCCACGTCCTGAAAAGTCATGGCCTTTCCGCCTTCGACTAAGCTTTCGCTGATATTTCTGGGATGGGGATTGGTCAACCCCGTGGAAGGCATTGGTGTTGTTCACTATTGTCTTGGTTTGTTGTGACCTGATTTGATTTGCGCTTGCATCGTTGAGCGCTTCCCGAACTTGAAATGCCGTAGTGATAGGTAGCCAGACAGAGGAGCAGAACGGGAAATGGAGAAACTACGGCAGGCAATGTCCCGATTGGACACGCCATCGCCGCCATCGGCAAAACCAAAGCCCCTGCGCAAAACAGGAACACTTTCCCTCTGAACCGATATGCTCGATGCAATGTCATCGGGGAAATATCTTTTCCAACGCCACCAAACCCGTCGCAAGTAGCACCGCAAAAATCACCACGAACACTCCGCGCGGGACGTGCAGCAAATCCGGCAGAAGAACTTTTCCGAGGTCGCCCCACTTCTCCACGGTCTTTTTCAGAGACGCGGAGAACTCGGCGAACATCCACGAACCAGCAACCAGTCCGGCCATGCCGAACAGCGCGTCCCAGCTTCCCTGACCCAGTGCCGCCGCCGCCGTGCCGGGGCAATAGCCAATCAGCGCGAAGCCGGCGCCAAAGAGGAGTCCGCCGATGATGTTCGAGCCGATCCTCGTCGGCTTGATGTGTAGGTTCACCTTGGCGAAGTGATGCAGCGTAAACACGCCAATCATTCCGACAACGATGGCGGTGAGCATGATCTTCGCGACGGTCCAGTCCTGGAGCAACAGTTGGCCGATGAGAATATTGAATTTGCCCACGCCGCCCTTCTGCAAGAGGAAGCCAAAGGCCAGCCCAAAGATCACACCAGCCAACAGCTTGGGTGCTGCGGCCACAGGGGGCGCGGGCTTTTCCGTGGATTGCTTAACCGCTTTGCCGGGATCAATCATAGTTGTCTCAAAGTTTGAAGAGAGTCATCGCCACCGCGATGCCGCCTATAAAAAAGCAAATCACGGCAATCCACGAAGCGACGTTGAGTTGCATCGTTCCGCTGATGCCGTGCCCACTCGTGCATCCTCCGGCGAGGCGCGCGCCAAAGGCCATGAGTAGGCCGCCTCCGAATGCAACTCCCGCACGCAGCGCAATGCTGTCACCAAAGCGGTCAATCCACATGGGCGGAAGCCATTCGTTGACGAACTCGCCGCCGGTGATGGCAGCAATCGCGCCTCCCCCGGTGGTGGAAATGACAAAGACAAATTCCCAGCCCACGCGCGGGGGGTTGTCTTTAAAGTAGGCGAGCGACTCGGTATGACGCTTCGCAAACAATTTTCCGATGAAGCCTGACACTTGGGCATAAAAGGACGATGCGCCGATGGGCTTGTCAGAAAAATAGAACGTGAGCCACGAAAGAATCCCGATACCTACGCCCACGACATAGGGCGACCACGCCGGGCCGGGATAATTGAGTGCGTTCACACCTTGTTCCGCCGCGACCGCGGAGCGCATTGATAGCAGGGCTAAACCACCAATGAGAAAAGACGTTTTCCCTCGCGTCCTCATTTCGATTCCTTCTTTTTCTCGATGACGCCATTCACCGCAAATCCCGCTTTCTTCCACGCTTGCCAGCTTCCGGGTACGTTGCAGACGCAGCCAAATCCTTCCTGTTTCAAAATGCTGGCCGCGATGCTCGCCCGATAGCCGCTGTCGCAATACACCGCCGTGGGCTTGCCCTTATCCAGTTCCCCGAGGTGCTCGCGCAGTTCGCCCAGGAAGATATGGCGAGCATTCGGGATATGCCCGCCCTTCCATTCGTCCGGCGCGCGTACGTCGAGGAGTTGCAGCCGTTTTCCAGCACGTTTGATTTCGTGTACGGTCATTTGCCCGACCTCATCCAGCGGCAGCCCGGCGTTGTCCCATGCCTTCATTCCGCCGACGAGATAACCGGCGAACTTCGTGTAACCAGTGCGTAGGAAGAGACGAACGACTTCATTGAGCTTCTCGTCGGACTCCAAGACCAGAAGGATCGGCTTCTTGGGATCAAGCAACCAGCCAGCCCAAATGGAGAGCATAGGCGAGCCGCCGATGCTGAGCGCGCCTTTAATGTGCCCTCCGCCAAAGGCCAGCATCATGCGGGTATCAATGAGGACGTTGTCATCGTCCTCGATTGCTTCCTGGAAGAATTTTGGAGGAAGCCCGCGCACAGGCGGCAGGTTGCCAAGTACCTCCGGGCCTTTCGCGTTCAACTTTTTCATCCGGGGATAGTAAGTCGGCGCGGGCGGGGCGGTGGAGAGAACGTAGTCGGTGAAGCGTTTGACCTCGTCGAATTGCAGGAACGCGTTGAAGCGTCGCTCATGGCCAATCGTGCTGCTGAGCCGGTCGCCGATGTCGGCGCCGCACGGCGAACCGGCCCCATGCCCCGGATACACAATGACCCCATCGTCCAGCTTCAGGTAAAACTCCCGCAAGGTTTGAAACAGTTGTGAGGCGAGCTTCTGCGCCTGGCCCCTCCCGAGGAGATCGGGTCGCCCAGCGGAACTCACAAACAGCGAATCCCCGGTGAGCACGCCCCAAGGCGCGCCCGGATGCTCCTTCTCCGCGACCAGATACCCGACGTGTTCCCGCGTGTGGCCGGGCGTGTGTCGAACCTTAATCAGGACGGAGCCGAACTTGAAAGTGTCTCCATCATGGATTGGCTCGTGGTCAAAGTCATAGCGCGCCCCGCCTTCGTGACTGACGAAGATTTTCGCCGACTCGACACGCCCACAAAGCTCGCGCGCGCCACTAACGAGATCGGCATGGATGTGCGTCTCGAAAATGTGCGTGATGGAAACCTGCTTCGCGCGGGCGAGTTCGAGGTAGCACTCCACGTCCGCCCGCGGATCGAACACTGCGGCCACGCCTGCGGAATCATCGCCGACCAGATAGGAAAGCTCGGCGATGCCGTCGGTTTGAATGCATTCAAAAATGAGGGCCATAGGGTTTTAGCGATTGGTTTGCGGTTGAGGATGACGGCGTTCGGGGCGCATTGCTCCCATGCTTCAGATCAGTTTCTGTCTTATGACTTTCAACGAATGTTCCCGTTTTCTGAATGCGAAAGCTGAAGACCTTGCCTTTGTGAGTGACCTTCCCTCTTGAATGGACGGAAACATGGTTCCAAAGCAGTCTGGATGGCTTGTCATTCTTTCTCCTTTCAAGCAGCAAGATCCGTTCTGGGGTTGTTGTAATCATGTTTGCTTTGACTTGTGGAGCTGTGCCCGCCGATATTTGGCGTCACCACCTCTTTGGTGAGCTGATTAATCAAAGGTCGCGTTGTATTCGACGGTCGGATACCGTAGTTCGTGATCGCTTTGGCTTATTCTAGCCAGCCATAGACAGGGACGTCAGCAACTTCTTGAGAGAACCTAGGTCAATAGGTTTCGTCAGGTGATGATCGAAACCCGCTTTCCGGGAGCGGCAACGGTCTTCTTCCTGACCCCAGCCGGTCAAAGCTACCAGCACCATTTTCTTGCCCCATGGCTGCTCTCGAATCTTGCGGGCCACTTCGTAGCCGTTCAACTTCGGCAGACCGATGTCGAGCAGGATGAGTTCAGGCTTAAACGTCGCCGCCGATTCCATCGCTTCAAGCCCGTCAAAGGCAGTTTGCGTCTCGTTGCCGACAAGGCTCAGCAGAATCGTAAGAGACTCTGCCGAGTCCTTATTGTCATCGACCACAAGGATTCGGCGGGATGGCGTGTTTTTCGGCTCGCTAATAGTGGGCTCGGGCGGCAGCGATTGCGGGGCTTCAACCATAATGGGTAGACGCACGACGAACTCGCTCCCCTGACCCTCCCCTGCACTGTGGACTTGAATTGTGCCGCCATGCAGCTCCACAATGTTCTTCGCCAGCGTTAGGCCGATGCCTAGCCCGTTCCGCGTCCGCTCCAACGAAGTATCGACTTGCATGAACATCTCGAAGATACGGGGAAGCTGATCGGCGGCGAGGCCGATGCCGCTGTCGCGCACCCGGATAACTGCATGGGAAGTAGCGAGTTTGAGAGCCTGGAGTTCTGCATCCGAAGCTTGCGTCCCCACGAACGGAGTGCCGCCCTCACCGTGCCCTTCCTTGGTGTAGGTCGGCATTGGCCCCTCCCCATCGGCAACTACTTCAGCGGTGAGCCAAATGCGACCGCCTTTGTCGGTGAACTTGCAGGCGTTGCTCAAGAGGTTTCCTACCACCTGAGCCAGCCGGATTGGGTCGGCATTCAAGAACAGGGGCGGCTGCGGCAACGTCACCGTAAGGGTGAGCCCTTTGCTCTCACACAGCGGTCGGGCGGCCTCGGCGGCCTGGTTCAAGGAGGATGCCAAGTCAATGAACCCTTTGCGAAGTTCAATTTTGCCCCGGCTGATGCGGCTGACATCCAGCAGGTCGTCGACTAGCCGGACCATCTGCACGATCTGGCGATCCATCATCGCAGAGGCCGATTGGACGGCCTCTGAGTTTCCTTCCGCCAGCCGCAAGATTTCCAGAGCGTTGCGGAGCGGCGCAAGGGGGTCACGAAGTTCGTGGGCCAACATGGCCATGAACTCGTTCTTGCGGCGGTCGGACTCCTTCAGGACTTCCTCGGTCCGCTTGCGATCGGTGATGTCCCAAGTCAGGATGAGCGCGGAATCCACCTGGCCAGCCTCATTTGATAGTGGGAAAGCCTCGCCCTCCCACCAAGTCTCAATGGTATGCCTAATAAGGCTGAAATCCTGAATTCTGTACGGTTGGCGCGTGCCGATCAAATTGCGCAGGCTCTGGGCCGCAGGTCGCGCGCCCTCAGGAAACACCTCCACAAGTGTGTGCCCAATAATCGGTTCGTCCCAACCGGTGATGACCTGATACGCCGCATTTGCCAGCGTGTATTCGAATTCCGGTCCGCGCACCACCGCGATGGCGACCGGCGAACATTCGATAAGACGCGCGAGGAATTCCCGGTCACGGCGTTGTTCATCGGCTCGATATTCGTCCGTTGCCAAAGAGAAACTGAAAGCGGTTGGCGCTCTCCCACCCGCGGGGCGGAGGGTTGAACGCTTGCTACGCTTGGCAAGGCCGGGTGGCGGAGAGTTCTCCAAGCCGCCCAACTCAATATGGCTAGCATCGTTCAGGACCACGCTGAGTAGGCCGCTGTGGACTGTCAACCCACCGGTGTCGCTGTAATCGATAAAGCCCAGCTCCCGGAACTTCTTCATGAAATGACTGACCCGCGACCGGGTGGTGCCGACCATTTGGGCCAGGTCTTCCTGACGGACTCTGGGAACGACCTTCTCTGATCTGCTTTCTTTCCCGAAATGAGCCAGCAACAAGAGCATCCGGGCCAGGCGCTTCTCACTGGAGTTGAACATCTGATCGACCAGATCCGCTTCGTATCGGAGGTTTAAGATTCAGGAACAGGCGCTCCAGCAGGTTGGGATCTGCCCTCAAAACAGGATTGCAACGATACTCCTTGACCATCGTGATGCATTGCAGGCGCGCATCGAGCGAAAGCGCGGAAAGCACAGCGTCCAGAGCCTCGATCAGATGCAGTGCCTCCTACTTCGCAACCAACGGTCTTGTATACTCCAGCAAGTCTCCTGCCAGGTTGTTCACACCGTCCAGGCGCCGAAGGATCTCCTTGAAAACGTGGCAATGTTCGCTCTGCTCGACGAAATTGCCCTCGAGCACTTCGATGGCGCCTCCCACGCCCGCCAGCGAGTTGCGGATTTCATGAGCCATGCTGGCGGCCAGCAGACGGAACTCCGCCAGGGATTTAGAGCGCGACTCTTGCCGGACAACTTCGGTTTGCTCCGCGGTGCGCTGAGCCCGGACTGGTTCCCGGGGCCGAGGCTCCAGGTTGTGACCTGGTGCTCGCATGACTTCACGCTATGTGCGCCCGAGAGAATACGGGTTCTCTCCCGATTTGGCGCAAGCTTTCCGCGATGCGCTCGGGTTTGCCCCAGTCTGACCAGACCACGTCCCGCAGTTCCATCACGGCAACGTTTTTTGAAAATTCCTGCAACAGATGCGTAGAGAAGTTCCGGCTCGGCATCACTTCATAAATGCTTTCCAGAAGCTGTTCTTCACGCGGGCCGCCAATCGACTGGCCGTAGACTTCGAACAGGCGCATCATCTCGGGGAAGCAGCGCAAGCCCAGGTTCCACAGGGTCTCCACGTTCGCGGCAATCACCATGGTGTTCCACAAGGCCCCGGAACGCATGGCTTCCTTGCATCCTTCCAGGTGCGGTTTCTCGAGGAACGACTGCGCTCCACGAAGGTGGCATCCGTCGATCGAGCCCAGGTGAGCGCCCGGCTGAATCCATCCATACTCGGGCTCGGGAGAATCGGGAGCGGCGCCCAGCAGGAAGATCCAGTGCTTCAGATTCCTGGCGGCTCGAGCCAGACTAAAAGCCATCCCAACGAAAGCATCTTCGGGAAAAACAAAATGGTCGGAAGGGAAGATCAGCACGGTGGCTTGCGGGTCATGGGCTCGAACATAGGAGAGCCCCAGAAAAATGCCGGCAGCCGTGTCTCGATTGCTGGGTTGCAGAATCACCTTGCCTTGAGGCCGCGACGACAATTGAGGCCAGGCATCATCTTGGTGATCGCGGGCAATGACGGTGACGCGTCGCTCCGGGGCAATAATCCGGTCGGAACGGTCCAGCGTATGTTCAAACATGGACCGTGTTCCGATGAAGTTACAGTACTGTTTCGGCTTGTGCCTTCCCAGCCATCTCTGGACCATGGGCTTGAGCCGTTCGCCATTGCCTCCGGCAAGGATAATGGACCAAAGGTCTTGAGGATTCTGGGTCGAATTCATGATGATCACCTACCTTAGGGTCTGTCAGGGTATGAGAGCCGGAAACGCCAGCGAATGCCCACCTGTCAACGCCACTTCCGGGCCAAACATTCAGAATACGGCGGATTATTGAGTTGAGCGGCTGAACGAATCAACTCGGAGATTTACGAGTTTCGCCCGGGATTCTTTCGAGGCCTGAAGGCGGTCATTGGGCCCCGAAGGGCTTCGCGGATAGCCGGAATGAGGTCTGAAGGGATGCACTGCTTGATGACATACGCGGAAGCGCCCACCTTCTTTGCTTCGTCGACAAACGCCGAATCGGTGTGGACGGTGAGAAAGATCGCACGTGCGTCGGGCCGGTCCGTCTTGATCCGCCGGACGGCATGGAAACCGCTGAGCCGGGGCATAAAAATATCCGTAACGATGAGATCAGGAATGAGGGTCTCGGCTGCTTCGATCAGCGCCTGCCCGTCCTTGACGGAGGCGATCACCTCAAAGTCAGCTTCGAGCAATCGCGCAACCGCTTCCAGCAAATCTGGATCGTCATCGGCCAACAGAATTCTAGGTTTCATAAAGGTCGTTGGCAATGGCGGGTGAAGATCACGCCGAGTGCCGCGGTAAGCATCCTTCGGTTCGATGAGAAGCGCCACTCGGAAATTCTCTAGTTTTCTCCAAGAAGAATACCAGGAGACGAGGATTCCGACTCCCCTGGATGAGTCGAACAGGAATGGAAGTGGGGGTTGAGCGGCGCTCAGCGGAGTGACGGCAACGGTAGCAGGAGCCTCAGATCCAACCCTACAACGGTTAGAACCTTTCGACGAAGCCGATTTGCCATCAAGGGTCGCACCCTGTCATTGCCGCCAAAGCTGGAATCGGGCCTGGAGCCGGGCTTGGGCTGCTCTGGGCCTGAATAGGATGCAGGGTTGAGGCTGTGCCTCAGGCATGCTAGCTGCAGGGCCTCATGGGTGTTCTTCGGCTCACGGGGAGTTCTTTACACGATCCCGTGGGTCACGGCATACCGGGTCAGCTCAGCAATGGTCTTTGCACCAATGGTCTCCATGATGCGGTATTTGTGAAATTCTACGGTGCGAGGTGAGACCTTCAGGACGCTTGCAATTTCCTTGGGAGACTTGCCTTCGGCAATCAATTGCAGGATCTCTTTCTGGCGGGCGGTCAATTCCGGAGCCCTCTTCTCGGGATGCCTGAAGTTGTCCAGGACCCCACCCGCGACGAGGGGCGAGATATGGGTTCGGCCCAGAACAGCTTCTTTTATGGCGGCAACGATCTCGGAACCCGACGAGCTCTTCAGAACATACCCGGCCGCCCCGGCACGAAAGGCCTCTGTCGCAAAAGTTGCATCCGAATGCATGGTCAAAAAAACAATCCTCGGTGGGCCGGCCATCTTCTGAAGTTTCCGGGCAGCGGCGATTCCGTTTAACAGCGGCATCGAGATATCCATAACGACCACGTCTGGCTTAAGGCGCTCGGCAACGGCTACCAACTCAAGGCCATTCCCGGCCGTGCCGACGATCTCGAAATGAGGCTCCAGGATCCCGCGCAGTCCCTCGCTGAACATGGCGTGGTCGTCACCCAGCAACACTCGTGGACGTCCCATGGCTAACCCCTGCGCAGGGGGATACGCGCTTCGATCCGTGTGCTGCTGCTACCCGACTGCGTCTTGATCATAAAGCTGCCACCTACGAGGCGCACTCGCTCTTGCATGCTGATCAAACCCAGACCGCCCTTTCCCCGGACAGCGTCGAGATCAAAGCCTCGGCCGAAATCTTCTACGATCAATTCGATAGCGTCTGGAGTTGCTTTCAGAGTCACATTCGCGGTGTTCGATTCCGCGTGTTTCCAGATATTCTGGAGGCTTTCTTGCGTCACGCGATAGAGACAAAGGCCAGTATCTTCCGGGACTGCTTCAGGAATATTCTCCGCCGAGAAATTTATGACTGTCCCGGTTCGTTGAGCGTATTGATCACACTCACTTCGCAGAGCCACTTCTACACCCAGTTCCCGGAGCGTACTGGGATGCAGTTTGCGGGAGAATTCCTGAATCTCTTGGGCCAAAAGTCCGATTTGTTTCCGGCAGGAACGTAATTTCTCGGCTGCCAAAGCCGGCTGGCCAGGAAGGATCTCTTCAATCTCACTGGCGCGCAGATTGAGCAGGGCTAGTTTCTGTCCGAAGGCGTCATGCAACTCGCGCGCAAGACGTTCACTTTCTTCCTCTCGAGCCGCGATGAGCTGCGAGGAGAAATCTTGCAGTCTTCTCTGGTTTTCCCGAAGCGCGGTGGCTGTCTCCTGCACTTCCATCTCAGCCTGCTTACGCAGGGTAATGTCGGAAACAAAAGCCACGGCTTGACTTCCATCTAGGGATTCCACGAAGCTGAGACTCACTTCGATCGGAAACTCGGAGCCGTTTTTCCGCCGCCCCGCCAGTCCGATTCCCATGGGGCGATTTCGCGAATGAGCGAAGTATTCCGTTCGCTGTTGCTGATGAGTAGCCTGTAACGGGTCAGGTACAAGCATCTCCACCGGCTGTCTTAATAGCTCCTCGCGCGCATAGCCGAACATCTTCTCTGCGGCAGCATTGACCAACTCGATCCGGCCGTCTCGGTTCACCGCCAGGATGGCCTGGGCTGCGGATTCCAGCAACGCACGCACGGTCGCTTCGCTCTTGCGCAGCCCTTCTTCGGCCCTGCAGCGTTCAATGAAGTCCACCGTCCGGCGCGCATACAAGTCTAACCACAGAAGGCTCCGCTCGCTGGGACAATGCGGAGACCGGTAATGCGTGGAAAGCATGCCCAGCGGCGTGCCATCCGGACCGATCAGGGGAGTGGACTGGACTGCGCGGTAACCCGCCGACCGGGCAATCGAACGGAACGGAGCGTACTCCGGGTCGGCCTCGACGTCTTGGATGACGACTCGCTGGCCCGAGCGCAGCGCTCTGCCACAGGCTGAGTCGTCCTTTACCGAAACCTCACGGAAGAAATCGAGAAACTCCTGCCCAAAGCCACGCTGGGCCGCGATGACCACCACGCCCCGGCCGGCATCCAGAATCTGGATGTTCCCCATGTCTGCGCCCATCAGCTCGAGGCTGGCCGCCAGCATCTCCTCGAGTCCCTCGCGGATGGTGGACGAGTGCCACAGACGGAAACTCACGTTGTTGAGCTTGGTCCTGGCGGTCGCTTCGGCTGCAAGGTTTCGCTCGGAAAGCTTCCGCTCCGTATCATCCTCGATGATTAAGAGTATCTTTTGCGAATTGATTCCCGGCTGATTAAGTTCTCGCGCGTTGAGCAACATCACCTTGTGCCCAATGCCGGGGAAGTCGTGTTCCACCTCAAAGTTCCGGACCTCCTTCTTCTCCGGCAAGACATTTTCCAGCAGCTCTCGCAACGCAAGGATATTCCATTGGCCGTTCCCCAGTTCCCAAAGAAGCCGGTTCTCGGTTTCCTCTCTCTGAACCTTAAAGGTTTGATAGAACTCGGGACTGGCCAACAGCACGCGAAAATGGGAGTCCATGCCGAGGAAACATCCCCGCATGGTTTCAACAATGGCCGTTGAATACTGCTTGAGGTCGTGGATGTCTACGATAGCGATCAAGACGCCGTCGATCTTACGCTCGGGCGTGTCGTAGGGCTGCATTCGCACGCTATACCAATGCCCTTGCTGGTCCTGCACCTCTCGCTCCAGAGAGACCGTACGCTTCATCACCTCGGCGGCCATCTGCTCCAGGTGGAGCCCGTTCAGATTCGGGCGGATTTGAGCTATGGGCCGCGCGATGTCGGTGGCAATGAGATTCAGTAATCTCCCCGCAGACGGTGTGAACCGGCGTACTGTTCGGTCTTCGCCTAGAATCGTAATCGGAATCTCCAGCGAGTTCAGCACGTTGTTCAGGTCGCTGGCCGTTTGCGTCAACTCGGCATTCCGATTCTGCAATTCTTCATTCAACGTCGTCAGTTTTTCGTTGGAGGATTGCAGCTCTTCCTTAGCCGTTTCTACCTCCTCGTTGGTGCTCTGCAGCTCTTCGTTGCTGGAAAGAATCTCCTCGTTAGCTGCCCCCAGTTCTTCGGAGGCGGCTTCCTGGTCTTCGAGAAGAGAATGCAAGTGCTCCTGGGCGGAAGCCAGTTCGCGTTTGAGCCGCTCTACTTCTTGGGTTTCCTGCTTCTTGCCTCGTTTCGGTGTGCTCGCGGGCTGCTGTTCCTCGGCCATCGCGGTGCTCGGATTGTGAACTTGATTTTCAGGCATCGCTCTCCCATTCGAGACTAGGCGTCGTCGAGGCGTTTGGGAAAGTTTCGGAGTCGATTTTTCACTGTCCATAGGACCACTGTGCTTTGGTACGTCGCCTCGCCTCGTTTCATGGCCCACTTCTTGAGGCGAGTTGGGACATAGTGTATCGAACCTTACAGTCGGCACCACCTGCAAAACCTTTTTTCGATGAAGGGTGCCTGATCATGCTTGGCGTTTTGGTTTTGCCTTCGTCGATCTCGCAGCGCTCCCCACACGGGCGCGTGAGTCGTATGGATGAAATGCTAAGTCACAGTAAAACGGTGCAGTCAATGTTGGTAACACAGACTTAATCCTACCTGTGCGAGTCCGTACTTGTGCAGAAAACGTTGGCAAAACTCCGGGGGCATTCCCGAAAGCTGTGAAAAAATGGGGAGGGCGAGTGTCCCCGCGAGCCGGTTGTCAGGAAGACCCGCACCCAAAGCGGCTCGCGGGGACGCTCACCCTCCCACACCATCTGCTTTCGCGATTGTTTCACAGCTCCCCGCTCCGGGGGAGCGCAGCCAGTGCATTCCAGCGATGGAGCCTAGCGAAGAACGACTTCGTGGTTCTGTGCCAGACCCAGGCCCAGGCCAAAGAGGCACTGACCTTGGTGCAGCAGGTGCTAGAAGGGCGGCTCGGCCTCCAGCTGAGCCAGGAGAAAACGAAAGTGACCTCCTATGGGAAGGGATACGCCTTTCTCGGGTTTTCCCTCTCCAGCCGTTCGCGGCGCATGCGGCCCAAGTCGGTGA
>Ga0163150_10003961_pt1 | contig 20221 bp, 18 predicted proteins | sample OliLakLV19P2IB_FD_148628 | JGI IMG/M metagenome (GOLD analysis project Ga0163150, IMG submission 148628) | Freshwater microbial mat bacterial communities from Lake Vanda, McMurdo Dry Valleys, Antarctica - Oligotrophic Lake LV.19.P2.IB | ecosystem: Environmental > Aquatic > Freshwater > Lake >...
TCCGTATCGCGGCCCGGTGGAAACCTCGGGGATCCGCGAGCTGCGCGATGGCAATTTCCGCGGCACCTATGGCGCATCGGGCACCTCGCCCTCGAACGAAGGCTGGGTGCGCGCACTGGGGCCGATGCGGCTTGCCGAGCAATACCTGGCGCAGGGGCTGCGCGGCGCCGCGCTGGCCGCCGCCATCAGTGATCACATGGCGCGCGAACTGGCGATGGGTCCCTCGGTGGAAGTGCTGGCCGATCCGGAGAATCGCGTCACGCTGGCGCGCGACATGCTCGACCCGTTGGGATTGCCGCGGCCGCGCATCGCATTTCGCTGGGCCGCCTACGAGCAGGCCGGCATGAAGGTCGCGATGGACTATGTGCTCGGCATCATGAACGCGCTCGGCGCGACGCAAACGCGGCGGCTCGGCCCGGGCACCGACAGCGCCGTGATGGGCGGCACCTGCCGGATGGGCAACGACCCGAAGACGTCCGTGGTGGACCGCAACCTGCGCACGCACGATCACCCCAACCTCTATATCGTCGGTTCAGCGACGTTCCCCACCATCACCGCGTCACCGCCCACGCTCACCATCGCGGCCTTGGCGTTGCGGGCGGCCCTGCATATCCGCACGGAGTTGCGGTCAGCCTGATTTCATGCGGTGGGGGGCGGCATGGCCCGGCGCATCACTTTCGGCGAACAGCGTTGGACGTCGAGGTTCTGACCGGTGGTGGGGCGCGCACTATAATTGCGGCATGGTTGCCGTGCTGCATTCGTCCGCGCCGTCCGTCGCACCGCAGGCCGTGGCCGCCTGGCTCGACTCGATTGCGGCGGATTACTCCACTGAGGAGCGCGCGACGTTCGCGGCGGCCATCGAGGTCGCGCGCGTCCACGCAGCCGGCGCGGCGATGTCCGATGGCGAACCCGCACTCGACCGGGCGCTTGGTACCGCCACCATCCTCGCCGGACTGAAACTCGACGCCGACTCGATTCGCAGTGCGCTGCTGTTGCCGCTGCCGGTGGCCGGTGCGTTCGATCCGGCCGTGGTGCAGGCGCAGTTCGGTGCGGATGTAGCCACGCTGGTCGCGGGGGTCGACCGCATGGGCGGCATCCGCGCCGCACCGGCCACTGGCGGCAAGGAAGAACGCGCGGCCCAGGCCGAGAACCTGCGCAAGATGCTGCTCGCGATGGTCGAGGATATCCGCGTGGTGCTGATCAAGCTGGCCGAGCGCACCCAGGCACTGCGCGCGATGACGGCTTCCGGTGCGCCGCAGCGCGTGGCGTCGGCGCGCGAAGTGCTGGACCTGTTCGCGCCGCTGGCCAACCGGCTGGGTGTCTGGCAGTTGAAGTGGGAACTGGAGGACCTGAGCCTGCGGGCGCTCGAGCCCGATACCTACAAGTCGATCGCGCGGATGCTGGACGAACGCCGCATCGACCGGCAGCGCTACATTGAGGACGTGCTGGCGGCGCTGAAGGCGGAACTCAAAGCCGCCGGTATCGCGGCCGAGATCACCGGGCGGCCGAAGCACATCTACAGCATCTGGAACAAGATGCGCAAGAAAGAAGTCGGCATCGAGTCGCTCTACGACATTCGCGCGGTGCGCGTGCTGGTGGAGTCGGTCAAGGATTGCTATGCCGCGCTGGGCATCGTGCATCACCGGTGGACGCCGCTGGCGGGCGAGTTCGATGACTACATCGCGCGGCCCAAGGCCAACAACTACCGTTCGCTGCACACCGCGGTGATCGGTCCCGAAGACAAGCCGCTCGAGGTGCAGATCCGCACCCGCGACATGCACCAGCATTCCGAGTACGGCGTGGCGGCGCACTGGCGCTACAAGGAAGGCGGACCGAAGACCGCACGCTCCGATCCCTCATTCGACGAGAAGATCGCGTGGCTGCGGCAGGTGCTCGACTGGAAGGATGCGGTGGCCGACTCCGGCGACTGGCTCTCGGCTTTCAAGGAGAGCCTCTTCACCGATTCGATCTACGTGTTGACGCCGCAAGGCAAGGTGGTCGATCTGCCGCGCGGCGCGACGCCAGTGGATTTCGCCTATGCTGTGCACACCAACCTCGGGCACCGGTGCCGCGGCGCCAAGGTCAACGGGCAGATGGTGTCGCTGCATCACGTGCTCGACAACGGCCAGCGTGTCGAGATCATCACGGTCAAGCAGGGCGGGCCGTCGCGCGACTGGCTCAACGCCGATCTGGGCTACGTCACCAGCAACCGCGCGCGTGCCAAGGTGCGGCAATGGTTCAAGGCGCAGCAGCACGACGAAACCGTGGCGCAGGGCCGCGTGATGGTCGAGCGCGAGCTGGCGCGTCTTGGCCAGACGGCGTTGAAGCTCGAGACCGTGGCGGCGAAGGCGGGCTTTACCGACCTCGAGGAGTTCTTCGCCGCGTTCGCGCGCGACGACATCAACTCGAAGCAGGTGCAGTCGGCCATCCACGCGGTGGCGCAGCCCGATGCCCCTGCCGTGGTCGAGACGCCCGAGGTCGCCACGCGGCAGAGCAAGGCGAGCGGCGCGGGCAGCGGTATCCTGGTGGTCGGCGTCGACCGGCTGATGACGGGGTTGGCGCGCTGCTGCAAGCCGGCCCCGCCCGATCCGATCGTGGGCTTCGTCACGCGCGGCAAGGGCGTGACGATCCATCGCGCCGCGTGCAGCAACGTCACCCGGATGCGCGCCACGCAGCCGGAGCGTCTCATCACCGCCGATTGGGGCGCGCCGCGCGACGAAGTGTTCGCGGTGGACGTGATCTTCGAGGCGATGGACCGCCAAGGCCTGCTGCGCGACATCTCGGAAGTGCTATCGCGCGAGAAGATCAACGTCACGGCGGCCAATACGCTGACGCGCAACCTGCACACGCGGATGGCGTTCACGATCGAAGTGCGCAGCCTCGAGGCGCTGAAGCGCGCGCTGGCGCTGGTGCGCGACGTCAAGGGTGTGCTGAGCGCCGGCCGGCGCCAGGCGCAACCATAGTCCACTGTAGGCGAGGCTTCAACCTCGCGGGTTGTGGGATTCCAACGATGTCCTGTAGGCGAGGCTTCAGCCTCGCAGGTTCAATGTGGCGCCATCCCTGCGAGGCTGAAGCCTCGCCTACAGGCGCCAATTTGAGAGCGTCCCTGTCACCGGCGCAACATCGGTAGCCGCTGCAGCGCCTCGACCAGGTTCGCGAGGGTTGCCGCGTCCGTCATCGGCGGCAGCGCCGGATAGCGGCGCAGGATCCACGTCTCGAACGTCGCGCGCTGGTGAAAGCCCGCCTGCGGATTCATGTCCCACAGCGACTCGAAGCCATCGCTGAGGCGCAGGCGTCCGGGATCGACCTCGAGGGCCTCGCCGGCGGCGCGCAATACATCGCGGGTGGTCTGCGGATCGAGTGTTGTCTGGCCCGCCACTTCGGCACGGATTGCGTCCGCATCGAGCACGGGCCGCGCGCGCAACTCGCTGTGCAGCGGGCTCTTGCGACCACGCCACCACGCGAAGGTGATGGCGGCGGCCAAGGCGGCGATGAAGAATAGGGTCCCCACGGAATGCGAGCGTACGCCATCGGTGCCGTCGGGTGCGCCAGATCGGTGCTGAGCAGCGCAAGTGTCTCTCGTATCCGCGCTGGCCGATAGGCCGGAAGCGGCGCGGATCGCGGTGCGCAGCGCAAGCGTCTCTCGTATCCATGCTGGCCGATTGGCCGGAAGCGGCTCGGACCGCGGCGCTGCCAGCCCGGCCATCATCGTGGTGGGGCAGGTGGCCACGCTGGCCGACGCGATGCGCGAAACTTCAGGCGGTGACGTCGTCCACAGGCTCGACGGGCGCCTGGCCGAAGACGCGCGCGAGCACGTCGCGTAGCGCCCGGATTTCCGGATCGTGAGCGCGATCAGCACGATGGATGAACTGCAGCGTGGTCGGCAGCCGCACGCCTTCCCACAGCGCGACATCGCCCAATGCCGCGGCGTCGAGCGCCAGGTCCTCGCGCATCAGCGCCACGCCGAGGCCTGCGGTGACCAGCGAGCGAATGATGGCTTCGTTGTCGGCCTCCACGCGCCGGACCGGTGAACTGCCGCGCGTGGCGAAGAGGTCATTGGCCAGCGTCGACAGCGTGCTGATCGGCGGCGTCATGATCCACGGCATCGCGACAATGGCGTTCCATTCGGCCACGGCGATGGCATCGCGCCAGGCAGCCGGCGCGACGATCCGATAGGCGAAGTCGGCCAGCGGCATTGCGTTGACATCGGTGTCCGCGAGGCTGCCGTAGTAGAAGCTGGCGTCGAGCGTGCCATCGCGTACCTTCGCGAAGGCGGCGCCCGACACTTCGTGATGGACCTCGATCTCCAGCAGCGGATGCGCATCGAGCGCATGGGACAGCAGGTCGCCCACGCGGGTGAATTCGGGGTCCGAGACGGCGCCCACGCGAACGCGCCCGACGACCGCATTCGCGAGGCCACGGGCACGGCTGCGCAGTGTCTGGGCGGCCGACATCACCTTGCGGGCTTCAGGCAGCAGCCGACGCCCGGCCGGGGTCAGCACCATGCCGCTCGAGACACGGTCGAAGAGCGCGACGCCCAGCTCGTCTTCAAGCGCCTTGATCTGCGCGCTGACGGCCGGCTGGCTGACGTGCAGCTGTTCGGCGGCCCGGGTGAGGTGTCCCACGTCGGCAACCGCGGCAAAGCTACGTAACTGGTAGAGCTCCATAGGACTCCCGGTGGATCTCCCCCCTTGGGCCTGATTATACCTTGTTTGCTGCAACGCAATATATTGCTATTGACACATAGGGAAATCCGATGCCCTTGATCTGAATGAATGATTGGACTATCCAGGTGTGCGATCCTATCTTGCAATGGTGCGTTGCACCATGACCGCACAATTGGCTCACAATGACTCCAGGAGATTGCCGCCATGCGCCACCGGAACCACCCCTTCGCCGAAGACGGCTTCATGGGCATCATCGTCAAACTTGCCCACACGACATTCTTTGACGCGCTGCCGTCCAACGCGGAGCGCCATCCCCCCACTGCGCCGGCCAAGCTGCCCGGCCAGCTCGAAGCCGCACCGGCGCTGCACCAGCGCTGGCTGGCCAACCTCGACCGCTGGGCCTACAAGTACCAGCTCCGTGAACGTGATGCCTACCTGGGCCGCGCCACCGACATCCACGACCTGGAAAACCGGATGCGCGACATCCATCGGCGCCCGTATTACTGAGTCGGGCTAGCACTTTCCGGCGAACTGTTTGATTGAGCGCCGCCGCGGTGAGCGGCGGGCCGTGCGGGGCGGGCTTAGGTCGCCGGAGGCTTCGGGTTCGGGCGCGTGAGGGCAAAAAAAGGGATGGTCAACCCACGACCATCCATTTTTTTGCCGCACGCGCCGGGAACATGCGGCTCCAATGCGCCCGCCCCGCACGGCCCGCCGCTCACCGCGGCGGTGGATACGATTTTCGGTCGATCTAGCGCAGGCGCGTCCAGACCGTAGACACGATTTTCGGTAGACTTGGCGAGGGCGCTTCCAAACGGTAGACGCGACTTTCGGTCGATGTAGTGAGGTCGCTTCCAAAGAGAGGTGAACCAATGCCACGGGCCGCGAAGCGGCGCGGGGCGAGGCGCCTCCAGGCGGGCGCATTGGAGCCGTTCCGACTGGCGCGTGACAGCGAAAATGGGTCGCAAAACGGCCCTATGCCCGAGCCAGACGCGTGCTGCCGACGCCGTTTTGCATCCCGAATTTTCGCTCTCACGCGCCCGAGCGATAGCCTGCGGCGACCTAAGCCCGCCTGGAGGCGCCTCGCCCCGCGCCGTGCCACGACGAACAAATCCAACCATAGGCAGCGGCAAAGTTCGACCCCGCCGCGACCTTCGCCATCGAATGCGCGATAATTGCGGGTTACCTAGCCGCCACCCTCATGCCGACCACCGCATCCAACGCCACCGTTGTCCACGTTCCGCTCGCCGCAGTCACGCGCGGCGGCATCGTCGAGAGCGTGCACCGGGGTTCCATCGCCGTGTGTGACCAGCAGGGCCGGCTCCTGTTCTCGGCCGGTGACCCGGCATCCATCACCTTCACGCGCAGCGCGTTAAAGCCGCTGCAGGCGCTGCCGTTCGTCGCCGCCGGCGGGGTCGAGCGCTTCGGCTATTCGCCGGCACAGGTCGCGTTGATGTGCGGCAGCCACGCCGGCGAAACACGCCATGTCGAGGCCGCCGCCGACATGCTGGCCAAGGCCGGCAACACCGTCGCTGAACTCCAATGCGGCACGCATGTTCCCTACCGCTTCGATGCGCGCGGCGAACCGCCGCCGCCGCCCCCGTACTCGCCGCTCGCCAACAACTGCTCCGGCAAACACAGCGGCATGCTCGCTTACTGCTCGATGTGCGGCCACGACAAGCGCGACTACCTGGCGCTCGACCATCCGCTGCAGCAGGCCATCCGCCTGGCAGTCAGCCGGTTCAGCGGCGTCCGCGACAACAATCTTGTCGTGGGTATCGACGGCTGCTCGGCGCCCAACTATGCAATGCCGCTGGCAAGCCTTGCCGGCGCCTTCGCGCGCCTGGGCGCCGCCACCGTTGACGCCACCTACGGCCACGCGCCACGCCAACTCGCCGATGCCATGACGATCCACCCGGAAATGGTGTCCGGCGAGCATGGTGCCGACCTGGCGCTGGCCCGCGCCGGTCGTGGGGACTGGATCAGCAAGATCGGCGCCGAAGGCGTACGCGCCATGAGCATCCGCAGCCGGGGCTGGGGCATTGCCATCAAGATCGCCGACGGCAGTTCGCGCAGCCGCAATGCCGTCACGATCGCCGCGCTGGGGGAGCTCGGACTTCTTGATACGGCCGCCCGACAGGCGCTGTCAGGGTTGTCCACGCCGCAACTGCGCAATCTGAGGGGCCTTCACACCGGCGACATTCGCGCTACAGTTGTACTGAACAAAGCCGACGCGGGCCGCCGCGTCGATGCGGCAGCCTCCGCACAATGAACTTAAGCCTCGTGAAACAGTCTGTAACGCCAAGCGTGCGCTGCATCTCGCACCCGCCGGCTCGGGCGGTGACGGGCTTGGTCCCCGCGGCAGCCGCACCCGCCATTCGGTGGGATAACAACGAACATCGTTCGATTCTGGGAATACCCGCGGATGGGTGATCGCGAAATCGATCAGCAGCTCGTGGAGCGGGCACAGCGTGGCGACAAGCGCGCTTTCGAGCTGTTGGTCGTGAAATACCAGCGCAAGCTGGGACGGCTGTTGTCGCGGTTTGTACGCGACCCGGCGGAAGTCGAGGACGTGTCGCAGGAAGCCTTCATCAAGGCCTACCGCGCGCTGCCGAGCTTCCGCGGCGACAGTGCGTTCTACACGTGGTTGTATCGCATCGCGATCAACACGGCAAAGAACTATCTGGTCGCCATGGGTCGGCGCGCCCCCACCACGACGTCATTCGACAACGAGGAAGCCGAAGGCTTTGAAGACGCTGAACAACTCCGCAACAGCTCCACCCCGGAAGACGAACTTGTCGGCAAGCAGATCGCCGAAACCGTCAACCGGGCGATGGATGCGCTGCCGGAGGATCTGCGCACAGCCATCACGCTGCGCGAGATCGAAGGTTTGAGCTACGAGGAAATTTCCGCTGTGATGAATTGTCCAATCGGTACCGTGCGGTCGCGGATTTTCCGCGCGCGCGAAGCGATTGCCGCCGAACTGCGCCCGCAGCTCGGCACCGATGTGAACCGGAGATGGTGATGAACGACAACATTTCGCGCCTGATGGACAGCGATCTCGACGACATCGAATTCGAGCGCCTGTGCGCCGAACTGAAGACCGATGCGTCGATCGAAACGTGGGCTTGCTACCACCTGATCGGCGACCAGCTGCGCGGCACCGGGGGCGTGTCGCCCGGCGTTGGCCGGCGCTTTGCCGCCACACTCGCGGCCGAACCGACTGTGCTGGCGCCCGCCGCTGCCCGTGCCACGCGCCAATCAGCACCCGCGCCCTTCGCCTGGGCGGTGGCGGCCACTCTCGCGGCCGTCACTGTCGTGGGCTGGACTGCGTTCTCGATGGTCGACGCGCCACCCACCGCCGTGGCCATGGCCCGTGAAGCGTCGACGGTGCGCGCGGCGCAGGTCAAGCCCGCGGCCGACGTGCCGGCCGAATACGTGGTGGCCCACCAGGAATATTCGCCGGCCAACGCCATCCAGGGCGGCAGCATGTACTTGCGCTCGGCAGTCTCTCAAGGGACGTCGACACGTCCGTGATGCGATCGACGCGATGAATCCTCTGCCGCACATTCTTCCTGGCGCACGGCGCCGCGTCAGCGCCGGCGCGGTCATGCTGGCGGTGCTGTTGGCGCCGCTGCCGGCCACGGCCCAGGATGCCGCGCAATGGCTCACCCGCGTGGCCAATGCGGCGCGCAACCTCAACTACACGGGCACCATCGTGTACCAGTTGGGTGGCCGGATGGACACGTCTCGCATCGTGCACCTGAACGAAGGCGGGCAGGAGTGGGAAAAACTGGTCAGCCTTGACGGCGCGCCGCGCGAGATCATCCGCAGCGGCGGCGAGGTGCGATTCTACTTCCCGGATGCCAAGGTGATGAAGGTCGAGCCCCGCACGCTCCGCAATGCGTTTCCGTCGATATCCCCGGATCAGGTCAAGAGCCTCGCGCAGTACTACGATTTTCGCGTCGTTGCCGGCGAGCGCATCGCCGGCCACACCGCCGAAGTGGTGGTCTTCGAGCCCCGCGACGGCCTGCGCTACGGCCACAAGTTCTGGTCGGATGCCGCCACCGGATTGCTGCTGAAGGCCCGGCTGGTCAACGAACGCGGCGAAGTCGTCGAGCAGTTCGCGTTCACCGATGTCACGGTCAACGCCAAGATCGACAAGGACATGGTCAAGCCGTCGTGGACGGCCACGGCGCCAGAATGGAAGGTCCGGCAGTCGGCCGGCGGCGAAGTCGTGCAAAACGACACCGGCTGGGTCATCGGCAAGGTGCCCCCGGGATTCACCAAGATCAACGAAGGCTTCCGCAAGGTCGGCGGCAAGCGCGATCCCATCGCCCACATCGTGCTGTCCGACGGACTGGTGGCGGTCAGTGTTTTCATCGAGCCTGTCGCGGTCACGCAAACGCAGATCGGTCTCACGCAGTCCGGGGCGCTCAACGTCTTCAGCACGCGCAACGAAGCCTTCATCGTCACCGTCCTCGGCGAAGCCCCGCCCGCTACCGTGCGCCAGATTGCGCAGTCCGTGGCGCGCCGCGCCCCCCCTTGAATCCCGCTGCCATCCTGTTTCGTTTCGCTTCCGTCCGACCCATCCGCCAGAGGATTTCCATGTTGATGCGTTTTTCCCTTCGTTCCGGCGCACTGGCCGGTGCCTTTGCCTTCGTGTTGTCGGCCGCGTTCGCGCCTCTGGCCACCGGCCAGGGCCGAGCCGCCGGCCTGCCCGATTTCACCGAACTCTATGAGCGGAACAGCGCGGCGGTGGTGTCGATCGACGTCACCCAAAAATCGAAGCGCGGCCGTGGTGGCATGCCTGAGCTCTCCGAGGACGATCCGTTCTACGAGTTCTTCCGGCGCTTCGGCCAGGTGCCGCCGCGGCGCGGGCAGGAGCGCGAGCCCGACGCCCAGGCGGTCGGGTCCGGTTTCATCATCGCCAGCGATGGCTTCATCATCACCAACGCGCACGTCGTCGACGGCGCGGATGAAGTTACCGTCAAACTCTTCGACAAGCGCGAGTTCAAGGCCAAGGTGCTGGGCGCGGACAAGCGCACCGACATCGCGTTGCTCAAGATCGAAGCCAAGGACCTGCCCAAGGTCAGCATCGGGGACCCGGACAAGCTGAAGGTCGGCGAGTGGGTCGTGGCCATCGGCAAGCCCTTCGGGCTCGACAGCACGATGACGGCCGGCATCGTCAGCGCCAAGGGCCGCGACCTGCCGCAGGAAAACCTGGTGCCGTTCATCCAGACGGACGTCGCGATCAACCCGGGCAATTCCGGCGGTCCGCTCTTCAACATGAAGGGCGATGTCGTCGGCATCAACTCGCTGATCTATTCGCGCACCGGCGGCTACATGGGCCTCGCGTTCGCCATTCCGATCGACGTCGCGATGAACACGGTCAACCAGCTTAAGGACAAGGGTCGCGTCACGCGGGGCCGCATCGGCGTGCAGATCCAGCCTGTCAGCAAGGAAGATGCCGCGGCCTTCGCGCTCGATGCCCCGCGCGGCGCGCTGGTCAACGGCGTGGAGAAGGATGGTCCGGCTGCGAAGGCGGGTGTCGAAGTCGGCGACATCATCCTCAAGGTGGACAGCAAGGACGTGAGGACGTCGCAGGAACTGCCCCGCGTGATCACGATGGTGCGTCCGGGTACCAAGGTGAATCTCACCATTTGGCGCAAGGGTGTCACCAAGGAAATCGCGGTCACGGTGGCCGAAATCAAGGAAGACGCGGCAGCCCCGCCGAATCGTGGCGGATCGACACCGAAGGAAAAGGCCAAGCCCAACAAGATGGGGCTCATGCTGTCCGACCTTACCGACGAGAAAAAGAAGGAGCTCGACGTCAAGGCCGGCGTGATGGTCGACGACATCGCCCCCAACGTGCGTGGCAATGTGCAACCAGGCGATGTGATCCTGGCCATTGTCAATCGCGGCGTGTCCACCGAGGTGCGCACCGCGGCGCAATTGAACGATCTGCTGGGGAAAATGGACAAGGGCGCGTCCGTCACGCTGCAGTTGAAGCGGGGCGAACAACAGTTCTTCACCACGTTGCGTATCACGGCCAGCGAGTAACAGGTGCGACGGCGCGAGCGGCGATGCCGCTGGCGCCGGGGTGTGGCGGCGGGGCGTGGGCACAAGGCCCCGTGCGCCACTCGCGCGGCAGGTCAAAATCGGTTAAAATTCAATACTTTCCAGTTCGATCCTCTGGCAGTCGAGGCAATCAGGCCGGTTAGCTGAAGGAGTCCGAACCGCAGCCGCCGGCGAAGTGCCGCGGCGCTTCACGAGGGCACTTGCGGGTGCCCTTGGCATTTCCCCCGCCCCCTTTTGCGACAAGCCACGTGCGCCATATCCGCAATTTTTCCATCATCGCCCACATCGACCACGGCAAATCCACGCTGGCGGATCGCTTCATCCAGCGCTGTGGAGGGCTCTCCGACCGCGAGATGAGCGAGCAGGTCCTCGACTCGATGGACCTGGAGCGCGAGCGCGGCATCACCATCAAGGCGCAGACGGCCGCGTTGACGTATCGCGCCAGGGACGGCGAAACCTACGCGCTGAACCTGATCGACACGCCGGGTCACGTCGACTTCGCGTATGAGGTATCACGCTCGCTGGCTGCCTGCGAGGGCGCGCTGCTGGTCGTCGATGCGTCGCAGGGCGTGGAGGCCCAGACGGTGGCCAATTGCTACACGGCGATCGAGCAGGGTGTCGAAGTGGTGCCGGTGCTGAACAAGATCGACCTGCCGTCCGCCGATCCGGACCGCGTCATTGCGGAGATCGAGGACATCATCGGCATCGACGCCACCGATGCCGTGCAAGCCAGCGCGAAGAACGGCATCGGCATCGATGACATCCTCGAGGCCATCATTGCCAAGGTGCCGCCGCCCAAGGGCGACCCGACCGCGCCACTGTCCGCGTTGATCATCGACTCGTGGTTCGACAACTACGTCGGCGTCGTGATGCTGGTGCGCGTGATCGACGGCGTCCTGAAGCCCAAGGACAAGATCCTGTTGATGGCCGCCGGCGCCACCTACAACTGCGAGCAGGTCGGCGTGTTCACGCCGAAGTCGCTCCCGCGCACGCAACTCTCGGCGGGCGACGTGGGCTTCATCATCGCCGGCATCAAGGAAATTGATGCCGCCAAGGTCGGCGACACGGTCACACTTGTGGCGCGACCCGCGGCGGTGGCGCTGCCCGGCTTCAAGGAAGTCCAGCCGCAGGTCTTCGCGGGGCTCTACCCGGTGGAGACCAACCAGTACGAAGCGCTGCGCGATGCGCTCAACAAGTTGAAGTTGAACGATGCGTCGCTGCACTACGAGCCCGAAGTCTCCCAGGCGCTGGGCTTCGGCTTCCGCTGCGGCTTCCTCGGCCTGCTGCACATGGACATCGTGCAGGAGCGGCTTGAGCGCGAGTACGACATGGAACTGATCACCACGGCGCCCACCGTGATCTACCAGGTGCTGATGCGTGACGGCACCATCCTCGAGATCGAGAACCCGTCGAAGCTACCCGATCTCTCCCGCGTGGAGGAAATCCGCGAGCCGATCATCACGGCCACTATCCTGATGCCGCAGGAGTACGTGGGGCCGGTGATCACGCTGTGCACCGACAAGCGCGGCATCCAGAAGAACATGCAGTACCTGGGCCGGCAGGTGATGCTGACCTACGAGCTGCCGATGGCCGAGGTGGTCATGGACTTCTTCGACCGGCTGAAGTCGGTGTCCCGCGGCTACGCATCGCTCGACTACGAGTTCAAGGAATTCCGGGCCGCCGACGTGGTCAAGCTCGACATCCTGATCAACGGCGAGCGCGTGGATGCACTGTCGGTGATGGTCCACCGGTCGGTCTCGATGTACCGGGGCCGCGAAGTGGCGGCGAAGATGCGCGCGCTGATTCCGCGGCAGATGTTCGACGTGGCGGTGCAAGCGTCGATCGGCGCCAACATTATTGCCCGCGAGTCGATTAAGGCAATGCGCAAGAACGTGCTGGCCAAGTGCTACGGCGGCGACATTTCACGCAAACGGAAGCTGCTGGAGAAGCAGAAGGCCGGCAAGAAACGGATGAAGGCCGTGGGCAGTGTCGAAATTCCGCAGGAAGCCTTCCTCGCCATCCTCCAGGTCGGGGAAAAATAGACGAAACGCACGGACGCGGGTTCGAACGGAGGCCGGGAGCAACGGCCGCCGTGGCACAATCCGCCGGCCGTCGACCCCGCAACGTGATCGCCCAACGATGAATTTTGCCCTCATCCTGTTCCTGCTGACCCTGGCCACCGGTGTGCTGTGGACCGTTGACCGCGTCTATTTCGCCAAGCGACGGGCGCCCGATACGCGAGAGCCGGCGTGGGTCGAGTATGCCGCCAGCTTCTTTCCGGTGCTGCTGATCGTGTTCATGCTGCGCTCCTTCGTGGCCGAGCCCTTCAAGATCCCGTCGTCGTCGATGCGCCCGACGCTGGAGGTGGGCGACTTCATCCTGGTCAACAAATTCATCTACGGACTGCGGCTGCCGATCGTCGAGGCCAAAGTCGTGCCGCTGTCCGACCCGCAGCGCGGCGACGTCGTCGTGTTCCGCTATCCGGTCAACCCGACGCAGGACTTCATCAAGCGCGTCGTGGGCGTGGGCGGGGACGTCGTCACCTACAAGGACAAGAAACTCACGGTGAACGGCGTGCCACTGCCCGAAAAGGCCGAGGGCACCTACAGCTACCTCGAGAACCTGCGCTTCGAGACGCTGCAGAAATCGATCGAGACTGCCACCGCGGCAGACGGTCCGCATGCCTATACCGTAGGGGTCAACTCGCAGGCTGCGCCTGTTTATCCCCAGAACGTGCGGCCGTTTCCGGGGCGCGAGAATTGCGACTACAATGAACAGGGCTTCACCTGCAAGGTTCCCGCAGGACACTATTTCATGATGGGTGACAATCGCGACAACAGCGATGACAGCCGGTACTGGGGTTTCGTCCCGGACGATCACATCCGGGGCAAGGCCTTTTTCATCTGGTTCAATTGGGACGATATCTCGAGTCTTGCGTTCAAACGGATCGGCAGCGGCATCCGTTGAACCCAGGGAAGGACTGAACCATGCATACCACCAAGCGGCAGCGCGGCGTGTCGATGATCGGTTTCCTGTTCGTCGCGGCCGTCGTCGTCACCGTCGCGCTTCTGGCCTTCCGGATGATGCCCGCCTACATCGAGTACTTCACGATCCAGAAGGCCCTCGAAGGTGCGCTGGCCGACTCCAACGACCTGTCCGTGGCGTCGATCCGCAAGGCCATGGACCGCCGCCTGTCTGCGGACTATGCGGACGCCATCACCGCCAAGGACGTCGAAGTCACGAAGAACGGCAACGTGATCACAGCTGCCGTCAGTTGGGAAAAGAAGCTGCCGGTGGTCAAAAACGTGAGCATCCTGCTCGAATTCGACGCGTCAGCATCGCGCTAGTCGTCAAGGATGTCCGCGGCCACGGCCTTCAGCCGGCAACTGCGCCATACGTTTCGGGACCCCGCGCTGTTGCGACAGGCGCTTACCCACCGGAGCTTTTCTGGCGTCCACAACGAGCGACTCGAATTCATCGGGGACGCCGTCCTCAACTGCGTGATCGGCATGGCGCTCTACGCGCGCTTCCCGGCATTGCCGGAAGGCGATCTTTCCCGCCTGCGCGCGGCGTTGGTCCGCCAGGAAACGCTGGCCCGCGTCGCGGAGCGCTTGGCGATCGGCGAGGCCATTGAATTGGGCGAAGGAGAGCAACGCAGTGGCGGCGCCAAGCGGCCGTCGATCATGGCGGACGCCCTCGAGGCCGTGTTCGGCGCCGTGATGCTCGACGGCGGCTTCGAGGCGGCGCGCGGCGTGATCGTTGACGCATATGCCGACCTGCTCGCCGACGCCGATCCGCTGGTGCTGGGCAAGGACGCGAAGACGCGGCTGCAGGAGTGGCTGCAGGCGCGCCGCATGCCGGTGCCGGAATACGCGGTGATCGCCACCACCGGCGAAGCCCACCTGCAGCAATTCAGCGTGGAATGCCGGATCGCGGCCCTCGACCTCGTCACGACGGGTGCGGGGGCGTCGCGCCGCGTCGCGGAACAGGTGGCGGCCGAGACCGCCTTCGGGCAGGTCACGGCAGAGGCCGGGCATGACCACTGAAACCGTCGCACCGGCGGAATTTCGCTGCGGTCATGTGGCCATCGTCGGCCGCCCCAGCGTCGGCAAGTCCACGCTGCTCAATGCGCTCGTCGGCGAGAAGATCAGCATCACGTCGAAGAAGCCGCAGACGACACGGCACCGGATCATCGGCATCGCCACCAGTGCCACGGCACAATGCATCTACGTCGATACGCCGGGGTTCCAGACGCGACATCGCTCGCGCCTCAACGACCGACTGAACAAGACCGTCCGCGAAAGTCTGGCCGGCGTGGACGTGGTCGTGCTGGTTCTCGATGCCACGCGGATCGTCGCCGCCGACCGCGAAGTGGCGGCACTGTTGCCTGCCAACCTGCCTGTGCTTGCCGCGGTCAACAAGGTGGACCTGTTGTCCGACAAGGGCGCACTGCTGCCGCGGATGGGCGAGATCGCGCAGATGCGCGCGTTCGCGGCCATCGTGCCGATCTCGGCGGAGAAAGGCACGCAACTGCGGGAACTGCAGGCGGAGATCGATGCGCGGCTGCCGGTCTCTACGCCGCTCTATCCCGCCGACGAGCTAACCGACCGCGACGAACGTTTCCTGGCCTCTGAATTGATTCGCGAAAAGATCTTTCGGCTGCTGGGGGAGGAAATACCGTACGCCACGACAGTCGGCATCGACAGCTTCACGCTCGACGGCACGATGCGCCGGATTCGCGCCACGGTGTACGTCGACCATGCCAGCCAGCGCGCGATCGTGCTGGGCGAAGGCGGCGCGCGGATGAAGGAAATCGCCACCGCCGCGCGCAAGGACATGGAGCGGCTCTTCGACGGCAAGGTCTTCCTCGAAGTGTGGGTCAAGGTCAAGCGCGGTTGGGCCGACACCGACGCGTCGCTGTCACGCTTCGGCTACTGACACCGGTCAACCATGGCCACGCGGGTGCAGGCGCAGCGGCACGACGACGAACCCGCGTTCGTGCTGCACGCGTATCCCTACCGCGAGACTTCGCTGATCGTCGAGGCCTTCACGCAGCGGCACGGTCGCGTGCCGATGGTGGCGCGCGGTGCCAAGCGCCCGCGGTCCGAATTGCGCGGCCTGCTGCAGGCGTTTCAGTTGTTGACGCTGTCGTGGGCCGGCGCTGGCGAAATGAAGACGCTGATGAAGGCCGACTGGCGCGGGGGCATGCCGCTGCCGCGCGGATCGTCGCTGCTGTGCGGCTTCTACCTCAATGAACTGTTGCTGAAACTGCTGCCGCGCGAGGACGCGCATGGCCAACTCTTCGCCGAGTACGAGCAGACGCTGCGCACGCTGGCCGGCGAGACGGCGCCGGCGGCGCAGGCCGCGCTGCTGCGGCGTTTCGAGTTGCGGCTGCTGGCCGAACTTGGCTACGCACTGCCGCTGGCGCACGACGCCGACACGGGCGCCGCGGTCGACGTGGCCGGGATGTACCATTACATGCCGGAGCGGGGGCCGCGCCTGGCGACGCGCCATGAGGCGCGCCATGAGGCGCGCGAGCCGGACACGCGGTCGCGCCTCGTGCGCGGCGCCACCTTGATCGCGCTGGCGACCGAGGATTTCTCCGATCCGGACAGCGCGCTCGAAGCCAAGCACCTCATGCGCGAAGTGCTGGATCATTACCTCGACACGCGACACATCTTCAGCCGTCGCATTGTTCGGGACCTGCAAGCCATGGATGAGGAAGGACACGACTCTTGATCGAACTGGGCGTCAACATCGACCACGTCGCCACCGTGCGGCAAGCACGGCGCACCTACGAACCGGACCCCGTGTGGGCCGCCGCCGAAGCGCATCTGGGCGGCGCCGACGGCATCACCGTGCATCTGCGCGAGGATCGCCGCCACATCCATGACGACGATGTGCGGCGCCTGCGCGAGCTCGTCCACATCAAACTGAACCTTGAAATGGCCGCCACGCCGGAAATGCTGAAGATTGCCTGCCACCTGAAACCCGAAATGGCGATGCTGGTCCCCGAGGGCCGGCACGAGATCACCACCGAGGGTGGTCTCGATGTTGCCGCCCAGGAAGGGCCGCTGAAGGCCGCGGTCGCGCAGCTCGCGGATGCCGGCATCGTGTCGTCGGTCTTCATCGATGCCGACGTGCGGCAGATCGAGGCCGCGCACCGCATCGGCGCGCGCGTCTGCGAAGTGCACACGGGGCCCTATGCCCACGCGTTCCATGCCAAGGGCCGCGATCCGGAAAGCGCGGCCGTCGTCGCCGAGCTGCAGAAGATCCGCACGGCAGGCGAGGCGATTCGCGCGTTGTCCATGCGCTTCAATGCCGGCCATGCCCTCAACTATTTCAACGTGCAGCCGGTGGCAGCGTTGCCCGGCGTGCGCGAACTGCATATCGGTCACGCCATCGTGTCCCGGGCCATTTTCGTCGGCATGCGCGAAGCGGTGCGGCAGATGAAGGCGTTGCTGCGCGAAGCGGCGGTGCGGTCATGATGCCCCGCGGTCCGGTGGTGCTGGACGTTGCCGGACTTGTACTGGATGACGCCGACCGCGCGCGGCTGATGCATCCGCTGACGGGCGGTGTCATCCTTTTTTCCCGCAACTTCAGTGATGTCGTCCAGCTGACGGCGCTCACGGCGTCGATCCGCGCGTTGCGCACGCCGGCACTGCTGATCGCCGTCGACCACGAAGGGGGACGCGTCCAGCGCTTCCGCGAAGGTTTCACGGCAATCCCGGCGATGCGCACGCTGGGCACGCTCTGGGATCGCGATGTCGCGGCCGCGTTCGGCGAGGCCGAACGCCTGGGCCACGTCATGGCGACCGAGCTGCGCGCGCATGGCGTGGATTTCAGCTTCACTCCGGTGCTCGATCTCGACTTCGGTGGCAGCAGCGTGATCGGTGACCGCGCGTTCCACGGCAACCCCAATGCCGTGGCGCACTTGGCGGCAGCGCTGTGCCGCGGCATGCGCCGCGGCGGTTGCGCCGCGGTGGGCAAGCATTTTCCCGGACACGGGTTCGTCGCCGGTGATTCGCACCACGAAGTTCCGGTCGACGAACGATCGATGGCCGAGATTGCGGCCGACGACCTCATTCCATTCGGCGTGCTGGTCGCGCAGGGCCTGGAAGCCGTCATGCCGGCGCACGTGATCTATCCGGCCGTCGACTCGCTGCCCGCCGGCTACTCGCGTATCTGGCTGCTGGATGTGCTGCGCCAGCGGCTCCATTTCGACGGCATCATCTTTTCCGATGACCTCGGGATGGCCGGTGCTCACACCGCCGGCGACATCGTCGCGCGCGCGGACGCGGCGCTGGCAGCGGGCTGCGACATGGTGCTGACCTGCAACGATCATCCCGCTGCGGATGACCTGCTGGCACGCTGGAAGCCGGCCCCGCAGGCGGACCTCGCGCGTCGTGCGGAACGCATGAGCGGACGTTAGCCGGTCCCGGGGACGTCAGGCCGCGCCGTCGTCGAACAGCGGCGGCGTGCCGGGAAGTGCGCGCACCAACGTGGCCATCGTGCCATCCACCACCAGGGCGGTGGCCGCTTCGATGTCGGGCGCAAGATAACGATCGACGGGCATGGCTGCCGCGTGCCGGCGCAGCCGCGCGAAGGCGTCCTCGAGGTGCGGCGACGTGGTCAGCGGGCGCAGGAAATCGATGCCCTGCGCCGCGGCAAGCAACTCGATGCCGAGGATGTGCGACGTGTTGTCGATCATGGCGCCCAACCGTCGCGCTGCGAACGTGGCCATCGACACGTGGTCTTCCTGGTTGGCCGACGTGGGCAGGCTGTCCACACTGGCCGGATGGGCCAACGACTTGTTCTCCGATGCCAGCGCCGCGGCGGTGACATGCGCAATCATGAAACCCGAGTTGAGACCTGGATCGGCGCACAGGAACGGCGGGAGCCGCGACACGCTGCTGTCGATCAGCATCGCGATGCGGCGTTCGGCGATGGCTCCCACTTCGGCGATCGCCACGGCCATCGCATCGGCCGCCAATGCCACCGGTTCCGCGTGGAAGTTGCCGCCTGACAGTACCTCGCCCTGCGCATCGCTCGCCCCCGCGAAGACCAGCGGGTTGTCGGTGACGGCGTTCGCTTCGCGCAACAGCACGACGGCGGCGTGACGCAACTGGTCGAGGCAGGCGCCCATCACCTGCGGCTGGCAGCGTAGCGAGTACGGATCCTGCACGCGGTCGTCGCCGACGAGATGCGACAGGCGGATGGTACTGCCCGCCAGCAATTCGCGGTAGGCGGCCGCCACGACAATCTGCCCGGGTTGCCCGCGCAGCGCATGGATACGCGCGTCGAAGGGCGCATCGCTGCCGCGCGCCGCATCGACCGTCAGCGCGCCGATCACCAGCGCTGCTGCGAATACGGTTTCGAAGCGCAACAGCGCATCGAGCGCCAGCGCCGTGGACACCTGCGTGCCATTGATCAGCGCCAACCCTTCCTTGGCCTCGAGCACCAGGGGCGCAATACCTGCGGCCTGCAACACCGGCAACGCCGGTACGCGTTGCCCGTCGATATTCACTTCACCTTCGCCACAGAGTGCGAGCGTCAGGTGCGCCAACGGTGCCAGGTCGCCGGAGGCACCGACGGACCCTTGCGCCGGGATCCACGGCACGATGCCGGCATTGTGAACCGTCAGCAGCGTGTCGATGATCACCGGCCGCACGCCGGAGTATCCGCGCGCCAGGCTCCCGGCCTTTGTTGCCAGCAGCACGCGCACCACGCGCGCGGCTAGTGGTGCGCCAACGCCAACCGCATGGGAACGAATTAGATTGCGTTGCAACGTGGCGAGGTCCGCCGCCGCGATGCGCGTGCTCGCAAGTTTGCCGAAGCCGGTATTGACGCCATACACAGGCGCGGCGCCGGCCGCCGCGGTGCGCACCACGGCAGCGCTGCGCTCGATGGCGCCACGCGACGCGGGGTCGAGTGCCAGCGTCTCGCCGCCGCGATGAATCCGCAGCAGCGATGCCATCGGCAGCGCGCCGGGATGGACGGTGAGTGTCGCGCCTTCAGCGGCCATGCGGCCAGCGCCCGCCCAGGCGGCGCGTGAGTTCTTCCGCGCCGTGCGCGACCAGCGGGCCCAACTGCTTGATCCGATCGTCAGGCAGGCGGGACGACGGGCCGGCCAAGGACAGCGCGCCCAGCGTCTCGGCGTGCTCGTCGTAGATGGGCGAGGCCACGCAGCGGGTGCCGGGCAGGTGTTCCTCGTCGTCGAACGAATAGCCGCGCTGGCGGATCACGCGAATGCTGGCCCACATCGTCTCGGGCGAAGTAATCGTGTTGTTGGTGATGCGCGGCAGCCCCTTGACCTTCATGATCGCGTCGATCTGCTCGTCGGGCAGTGCCGCGAAGATGGCCTTGCCCACGCCCGACGCATGCAGAGGCACGCGGCTGCCCAGCTTGACGATCGTGCGCATCGTCTCGCGACACTGCACCTGGTCGATGAACACCGCTTCCGTGCCGTCGAGGAT
>Ga0163150_10003963_pt1 | contig 20220 bp, 15 predicted proteins | sample OliLakLV19P2IB_FD_148628 | JGI IMG/M metagenome (GOLD analysis project Ga0163150, IMG submission 148628) | Freshwater microbial mat bacterial communities from Lake Vanda, McMurdo Dry Valleys, Antarctica - Oligotrophic Lake LV.19.P2.IB | ecosystem: Environmental > Aquatic > Freshwater > Lake >...
CGGATTGGTCGTGGAGGATGACGTTTTTATCGGGCCCAACGCCACGTTCACCAACGATCGATTCCCCCGGTCGTGCCGTCCGCCCGAAACGTTCCTGCGCACGGTGATCCGCCGGGGGGCATCGATTGGGGCCAACGCCACGATCCTGCCAGGGATCGAGATCGGCCGCGAAGCCATGGTGGCAGCGGGAGCGGTGGTGACCCGGGACGTCCCGGCCCACGCCATCGTCAGGGGCAACCCGGCCCGGATCTCGGGGTATGTCGAGGATCGGGATCCTGCGCGGATACTGCCCGTGTCCGGAGCGCAACCGCTCCCGGCCGAACTCCAGGGCGTTTCCATCGTCCCGCTCACGCGGGCGACCGATCTGCGGGGTGATCTGCTCGCCGTGGAGTTTGCCCGCCAGATTTCCTTTCCTGTGGCCCGCGTGTTTTGCGTCACGAACGTTCCCTCCCATCACGTCCGGGGGGAGCATGCACACAAGGAGTGCCATCAACTCCTGGTCTGCCTGCAGGGCTCGGTCCGGGTGGCGGCCGACAACGGCCGGCACCGCGGTGAATGGGTGCTCGACCGGCCCGAAACCGGCCTGCATATCCACCCCAAAGTCTGGGCCGCGCAGTACCAATACTCGCCCAATGCCGTCCTCGTGGTCTTCGCGTCGCACCCCTATGACGCGGCTGATTACATCCGCGATTACGAAACCTACCTGAGGTTCCTGGATGTCCGCGCCTGAGATCCAAGTGCCGTTCCAGGACTTTCGGGCTCCCTACCGGGAACTCAAGGCCGGGCTGGATGAAGCGTATTACCGCTTCATGGACTCGGGCTGGCTGGTCCTGGGCAGGGAAACTGCCACGTTCGAGGAGGAGTATGCCGCGTATTGCGGGGCGGCGCACTGCGTGGGCGTCGCGAACGGCTTGGAAGCCCTGCACCTCGGGTTGCGCGCCCTCGGGGTCGGGGCGGGGGATGAGGTGATCGTTCCTTCGAACACTTATATCGCCACCTGGCTGGGCGTCACCCACGCGGGCGCCACGCCCGTGGCGGTCGAGCCCGACCCGGCCACCGGCAACATCGACCCGTCCCGGATCGAATTCGCAATCACCCCGCGCACCAAGGCCGTTCTTGCCGTGAACCTGTACGGCCAGCCCTGCGACTACGACGCCATCCGCGAAATCACCGGGCGCCGCGGTTTGCACTTCCTCACCGACAACGCCCAGGCCCACGGCGCGAACTACCGCGGCAAACGGGTGGGCGGCATTGCCCTCCTCGAATGCCACAGCTTTTATCCCAGCAAGAACCTGGGCGCCCAGGGCGAGGCGGGCGCGATCACGACCCATGACCCCGCCCTTGCCGACAAGCTGCGGGTCCTCAGAAATTACGGATCGCGCGTCCGCTACCACAACGAACTCATCGGGTTCAACGCGCGGATCGACGAACTGCAATGCGCCTTCCTGCGGGTGAAACTGCGCCACCTCGACGAGTGGAACGAGCGCCGCCGCCGCCTCGCCTCGATCTACCTCTCTCAACTCCCAACCCTCGATCCCCAGCTCGTCGTGCCGCACGTCCCCGACTGGGCCTCACCCGCCTGGCACCTGTTCGTCGTGCGGCATCCGCGCCGCGACGCGCTGCAGCAACATCTCGCCGACCGAGGAATCCAGAGCCTGATCCACTACCCGATCCCACCGCATCTCTCCGGGGCGTATGCGGACCTTCCGCCGCCGGCCTCCGGCTTGCGGCCGTTGCCGATCGCCGAGGAACTCGCGCGCACGGTGCTCAGTCTCCCGATCGGCCCGCATGTTACGCCCGGGCAGGTGGCGGTGGTGTGCGAGGCGATCCGCGATTTTTGAACTCCGTTGGGGTCGAGTCTCTTGATTCGAGCAAACTGGCTTGTGGTTAGTGCTTCGCCCGGGGAATCGTGATGGGGATGACGCGGCATTCGGGTGCAATTTCCCAAAGGCGGCCGCTGTTTTCCGCAGGCCACGCTGCTCGAAAGCGGCGTCAAGCCGCCGCACTCCAAAGCGCTTCGCGCAAAAGCATTCCCTCGCCCCTCCGTCGCGCCACAGGCGCTTTGGAGTGCGGCAGTCCTCTGCCGCTTTTGGCCCGCGCAACTCGCGGCAGTCAGCGACCGATCCCCGGGTGGCAGAGTCGAAGGTGCCCCCTGGTTGCCCGCGGGATCGAGGGGCATCTGTTGTAGCGGTGGCTCTGTCCCTGGCGGAGCTTCGCGCAGCCGGGGACGTGCCACCGGGCAGGCGGTGTGCGAACGCGCCCCCGGCGACACCCCTTCGGGAGAGCCGCCGCTACAACGGAGGGGCTGACATGAATGGCGTTAACGTAAGGCGAGTGTGGGATGCAGCCTGTAGTGTTGGCCGTGTCGGCCAATCCGGGAACCGCCCGCCATCGGCCGACACGGCCCACCCTACAGTGCTTAAGTTAGCGCCGTTCAGGACTGACCCCCTTGATGCTTCGAGAACGATTGATTCGAGCTCGGATTGGCAAGCCATCGTTGATCGGGTAGAACCGTGTGCGTGCGCTTCATTCACCTCATGCTGACGTTCGCGCTGGCTCCCCTGCTGGTTTTTTCCGGCCCCCCCCGCGGTGCCGGAATCACCCACCAAATCTACCTCGAAGACAAAGGCCAGGGCCAGAAATGCCGGCTCTGGATCCCGGACGGTGAAGGCCCGTTGCGGGGCATTCTCATCGATCTCGGCTCCGCGCACGGCTCCGACCGCGCGGATTTTCAGGCGTTCGGCAGCGCGAATCGGTACGCGGTGCTGGGAACCCTGCTTCGGTGGCCGCGCGAGAAAAACGCCGTGCGCGACAACGTCCGGGCGATCCTCGCGGACTACGCCAGAAGCACGGGTCATCCCGAGTTGGGGAACCTTCCGTGGATCCTCGAGGGCTTCTCACGGTCCACTGGCCCCAACAACACGATTGCGGTGCAAAATCCAGACACCGTCCTCGCCGTGATGGCGGGGGGCGTTTCGCCCGGCGTCGAGAGTCCCGAAGACGTGGCCGCCTCGAAACGCGTGCCGACCATGGCGATCATCGGGAGCGAGGATCCGTTTGCAGCGGGACCGGCAGGCGTCAAAACCCTGGACTGGTTTTTCAAGCGCTACCCGGGTTATCGTAAAAAGGAGATCGCCTGGGGCGCAGGCATCACGTGGGGCGCCGGGCACACGCACAAGGCCGCCATGGTGCTGCAAGCCGCGTTTCTCAAGGACGTGATGGCACAGCGGCTTCCTGTAAAGTGGGATCCGCTTTCGGGCCCGCCCGTGTTGAAAGACATGAGCCCGGTGGATCAGGGCTGGCTCGGTGATCCGCGCTCTTGGGAGGGGCCCTACCCGACTGTGGCCCCGCATGCCAAGTTCGAAGGCGACAAGGAGATCGCCCACTGGCTCCCCGGCCCCTACACCGCGGCGGTTTGGCGGGCCTACGTGGTCAAGACTCCGACCCTCACGCTTCATCCGCCCGAACCGGGCTCCAAGGATTTCCGTGTTACCAGCGCCCCGGCTGGCGCCACGATCTCGTTCTTCGACGGCGACAAGGTCATCGGCAAGGGCTCTGTCCTTCCCGCGTCGAAGCTCAGCGGCTTTCAGTGCGTCTTTGCCGAGGCGGTGGCGGACGGTGTCCGATTCGTCTCCCGTCCGTTGCTGGTCCTGGACGGCGTCTCCATCCCTTTGGGCAGCGAGACCGCGGCACCGTCGCAGGAACCGCTCGCCCTGCTCGAACTCAGCGAAGCGGAGAAGGCCACGGCCCGAACGCTGCTGGCCCGCGGAAACTCATCGGACCCCGGCACCTGGGCACCCGCTTTCTCGGATGCTTTCGACAACGGCATCGGGGCGTGGAGCGTCGGCAAGCTGCCCGGGACCGCCGAGGTCGTGGACGGATCCCTGCAGATTGCCTCGTCGGGACAGATGGTCTGCGCGCTCCCCTACAACTGGCCCCGCGATCTTGCGGTCGGGTTTCGCTGCCGCACCCTTCCTGTCGACGATCAAAAACCGAACGACATCGGCGTGATGCTCGGCGGCATCGACGGAGGCGACCGTCCGTGGCGGGACGGGCTCCTGTTCCACCTGGGCGCCGAGGGTCAGCCGACCTCCTGGCAGGTTGTCGGCGAAACCGATCCCGATGCCGGACCTCACTCGTCCCCTTCGAAGTGGCACCGGGTTCGCGTCGAGCGCGCGAAAGCCGTGCTCCGGGCATGGGTGGACGACGTGGAATTGCCCGCGCGGACGCTCAAACAGGACGAATCGCGGCAGGTGAAAGGCAGCCGTGTCGGCTTCTATACCGTCGCCAATCGGGCACAGATTGACGACGTGCACATCTTCACGCGGGTGCCGTCCGACCTGGCAAATGCCGCCATCCCGGCCCCAACCGACGCCGCGGTGGCCGGGCTTGCGCGGGCCCTGCTGGCGCTTCGCAGCCACGTATACGCCGAACAGCGCAACCTCTCCGCCGATCTGCTGACCGCGCTGGCGGACGCGCTGCTGCCGGCTATCCGCCCGCTCGATCCGTCGACCCTGCCCGAGGCCTCGCGCCCACTGCGCGAGGCCCTGCTTCAGGCCGCCCCGCCACCGCTCAACCCGAACGGGTCGTAGCACTGGGGACCGGGGGAGGACCGGAGGTCGCCGAAATGGGAGGTGAGTGAGCCCGACGCTGAGCAACGAAAGCGCGCGGGGAATCTACTGCAGGATGACCTTCAGCCGGGCAAACTTGCGGGGGTCGCCGCCGACGGCTGCCTTGATGCGGACGGTGACTGTTGCGGTGTCATCGCCGTTGTCGACCGGGGTGCCGATCTGTTCCACCAGAAGATTTATGCTTTGCCAGTCGGACGGAATCAGTTCCGGGGAGACTTCGACGACGTAGGTGATGCCCTCGATGGGGTGGTCGATCCCGGTGGTTCCGGTGTCGCCGGTGCGTTGGCGGTAGGTGAGGTGGAGATATCGGCTGGCGCCGTCTTCGACCACCATGGCTCGGGGGAGCTGATTGGCATCCGGCTGGGTCGGGTTCAGTTTGAGTGCGAACTCCAGGAGATTGGCGGCGCCGTCCTCGTCCCAATCGTCCGTCGGATTGCGTTCGTCGATCGGCAGCGCCGGGAATCCATCGATCCAGGCGGGGAACCCGGTGCCATTGCCGCTGAGGAGACTGGTGGCGCTGGCGTTGGCCGAGTAAGTGCTGCCGGCGTTGTTGGTCACGCGCACCCGGTCGGTATAGGTCGTGTTCGCGGCGAGGCCGGTGTCGCTGTAGGTATCCGCGTTGCTGCCGGGGCTGGCAACGTCCGCGAAGGGATCGGAACTCGTTCGCCGTTCGATCACATAACGGAGCGAAGGGTATCAGTCCATGCATCGCGTCACAAACTGTTTGCCTTCGCGTGTCCCCTGTAATGGGGTGGGTGCATGCGGAGGAGTCCTAACCGGTGCCCCAAACGAAATCGATGGTCTGATCGCTGGCTTTCTATCCGGACGAATCACGTCGGGTGGCACTGAGAGAGCTTTCCGGTGACGGAGGGACGGGCAAAGTGCCTGCCGCGCTGCCGGCCACCGGAGAACTGGCCCCCCGCACTTCCCGAAATCAACGACTTGACACTGCATGAGTATAGGCGAATATAGTCATCCAATGAACCAGCCATTTGCCCCGGAACCCTGCCGATCGGCCCGACCAGCCCGACGAAGACAGGTGGAATGCCGCTCGATGAAGGGCAGGCCATGAGCCGGTTTCTTGTCCCCATATTGGTCGGCGCCGCCCTCGGAGCGGCGATGGGATACTTTGGCCAGTGCAGCTCCGGAACCTGTCCGCTCACCTCGACCTGGTGGCGCGGGGCACTTTACGGCGCAACGCTGGGTGGTTTGTTCGCCTATTCCAGCCGCTCATGAAAACCGTGATTCTCATCGTGGTCGCCTTCGCCGTCGTGTTGCTGGTCCGCCGCCTCTTTGCCGCTCCGGTTCTCGGGCCGCGGGAGGCGGACCAACGCGTCGCGGCCGGGACCGCCGTGCTCATCGATGTGCGTGAGCCATCGGAATGGGCGTCCGGGGTCGCCGCACCCGCAGTCCTCCTTTCCCTGAGCGATCTGGCCGGTGCCCGCGCGAAATGGAAGCCCTTCATCGAGCAGAATCGGGAGAAGGAACTGATCGTCTATTGCCGCTCCGGCAACCGATCCGGGATCGCGGCAGGCATCCTGCGCCGCGAGGGGTTGAAGGTGGCCAACGTCGGCGGCTTTTCCGCCTGGCAAAACGCCGGGCTTGCGACGCGCACGCCGTGAGGGGGATTGGGCCATGAGCGGTCGCATGAATCGAGAGCCGATGCGGGAGGAGGCCATGGAGCTGATTGCGGCGAGATTCCGGGTTCTCGGCGAGGCAAACCGGCTGAAGCTGATCGTGGCCCTTGAGGACGGCGAGAAGAATGTCTCCGCCCTGGTCGCACTCACCGGACAGACCCAGACCAATGTTTCCCGCCATCTCCAGGCGCTCGCAGACGCGGGAATCCTCAGCCGGCGCAAGGAAGGTCTGAATGTCATCTACCGGATCGCCGACAAGTCGATCTTCGACCTGTGCGACCATGTTTGCGGCAGCCTTCGGCGTCGCTTCGATGCCCAGGCTGGCGCATTGTCCCCCTCCCGGAGCACGGACGCCGCCACCCGGAAACACCGCTCTCCGCGTTTGACTGTTTCTTCACAGGACCTGTAGATGGCCGGAACCCCACGATGAATCGCATGAACTCAATCCGGTTGGTCATTGTTGGTGGCGTGGCCGCCGGCGCCTCCTGTGCCGCCCGTGCAAGGCGGCTCGACGAATCCGCCCGCATCACGATGATCGAGCGTGGCCCCGATGTTTCCTTTGCCAACTGCGGCCTGCCCTACTTTATCGGGGGAGAAGTCAAACAGCGCGATGCCCTTGCCGTCCAGACCCCGCAGACCCTCAAGGAGATGCTGGCACTCGATGTGCGCATCCGCACCGAGGTCATTTCCATCGACCGTCCGGGCAAGCGTGTCCGGTTGCGCGGAGTCACCGATGGCACCACGGAGTGGCTGCCCTACGACCGGCTTCTGCTTGCGCCCGGTGCCGTGCCGTTGCGTCCCGACCTGCCGGGCATTGAAGATCCCCGCATCTTCACCCTGCGTTCGTTGCAGGACATGGATCGTATCAAAGCGGCCGCTGCAAGCGCACAACGTGTTGTCGTCATCGGCGCGGGCTTTATCGGCCTCGAAATGGCGGAGCAGTTCGTGCATCTCGCCAAACAAGTCACGCTGGTCGAAAGGCTCGACCAGATTCTGCCTCCGTTGGATCGGTCGATGACGCGCCTGATGGAGGATGAATTGCGCCGCCATCATGTCGAAGTCATTCTCGATGACGGCATTGCAAGCTTCTCCAGCGAACCCGCATTTACCTGCCACCTGAAATCCGGTCGCACGGCCCCGGCCGATCTGGTCGTACTAAGCATCGGCGTACGCCCCGACTCCGGGCTGGCCGGTGATGCCGGACTGGAACTCGGTCCGCGCGGACACATCCATGTCAATGCCTTCATGCAGACCAGCGATCCCGACATTTATGCCGCCGGCGACGCCGTCGAGATCAACGACTTTGTGAGTGGCGAAACGACAGCGGTTCCCTTGGGCGGCCCGGCCAACCGTCAGGGCCGCCTGGCTGCCGATCACATGTTCCGCCCCGAACACACCCGGCCATACCTGGGCGCGATGGGAACCGCCATTGTGCGTGCCTTTGACGTGGCCGCCGGCCTGACCGGTTGGTCGGAGAAACGCCTCCGTGCTGCGGGCCATCCGTATCGAAGCGTGACCGTCAACGACAACCATCACGCCAGTTACTATCCCGGCGCGAAACCGCTCCTGCTCAAACTGCTCTGGGACCCGGAAACCGGCCGCGTCCTCGGTGCGCAGGTGACCGGCATGCTCGGTGTGGACAAGCGTCTGGACGTGATGGCAACGGCCATCATGGGCCGATTGACCATTGACGACCTCGCGCAGTTGGATCTGGCCTACGCACCGCCCTTCGGTTCGGCCAAGGACATTGTCAATTTGGCGGCGTTCACTGCCTGCAACGCCCGCGACGGTCTCGTGACCCCGCTCGATGCCATCCCCGACAACCCCGAGGTGCAGGTGGTGGACACCCGTCCCGCGCCGCTCGTGCAGGCGCATCCGCTCACGCAGGTGCGATCGGTGAATATTCCGCTGATGGCGCTGCGGCAACGGCTTGGCGAACTGGACCGCACCCGGCCGGTGGTCACGGTGTGCGCCTTGGGCAAGACCGCTTATTTCGCCGCGCGCATCCTCGCGCAGAACGGATTCCAAGTTTCGACTCTCACCGGTGGCATCCGCGCCCACTTCGATCCGCGTACGCCGGCCAAGCTGCCGACTCCCGGATAATATCCCGGGCCAAATCGGACTCCGGCAATAAGTCCCGTGTGCGGGCAACTCCGTTTGCGCCCCGCCCGCATTTCTCACGGTGGGTGAGAAATGCCGACCAGAGCCTGTTCTGGAATTTGGGCGTTTCGCGAGGCGGACGAAAGCGCAGCGTGTCTGTCGTAAAGGCGCGCGTAGAGGTGCCACCCGTTATAGACCAGTGCGATCAGGTTGGCCATGAGGCGACTGGGAGCCAGTCGCTGGGTGGTACAGCCGCACCAGCCGATCCAGAATTCGCGAGCATTCCCAACCACCTTAAACACTTGCGCCGAACAACCGCTCTTTCCATTCACGCGTTTAGGGATAGTCCGGGGGCCGGTCCAGACCTGCGGCACGCAGCTTCCGGCGGAGCGTGACCCGGTTCATCTGCAGGGCGCGCGCCAGTGGCGTCGGACGACCGCGAGGTCGGGGCCTTGATTGGCGCACATAAAGTGCGTGTCCATCGCGTAGATTCGGTTCTGCATGGCGGAATGGGAAAGGGGATGCGGTGGCTTGGAAGTTTAGTCAAACTCGACTGAGACGGATCGTCGACTCGCCGCGGCTTCATACACCGCCTGCAGGATTAGGAACGGCCGGAACGCTTGGGCATCGAATAGTCCGCAGGCTCCAGGGTCGCCCCGGAGATACCGATTAAACTCCCGGAGTGGGGCCTGCATCCACCCGTGACGATCCAAGGAGGGACGGACCTGCCCGACGGTCTCCTCGGGAGGCGTCTGCCCGGTTGTTCGCCTTCTCAACAGCCTGGGATTTTCGGTGAACGGCAACCAATCCCACCGAAGAAATCCCTCGGTGCCGTAAATGCAGCTCTGGTCGCAGGGTTCACCGTGAGTGGCAGAGGTCCGCTCGTACCGGACGAGCACCCTGCCACCTTCCCGCGCTTCAAACACGAGGCTCGCGACCGCTTGGGTTTCCACGTCAAACACGGTCCCGGGCGGCAACTGAGTCGGGACCGCCGGTTGTTCGCAGAGGGCGTCGGACACGGTCACTCGGACCGGATCGAACAGCGACACCCGCACAGCGAAATCGTAGGGTCCCCAGTCCATCAGCACACCGCCTCCGCTCTGGGTCTGGTCGAGAAACCAATGGTGACCTTGCTGATACTCGATCCCCGATCGTAAGCAGGTCTGACGTTGGATCCAGTCTGCGAGATACACCTTCCTGAGCGCGCCGGAGCGAACGATCTCGGCGGCCTTCAGATTGAGATCCCAGCCCATGAACCGGTTGCTGCAACAGGCGATGTGCAGTCCGCGACGCCCGGCTTCCCCGACCATCACCCCCGCCTCGGTGACGTTCATGGCCAACGGCTTTTCGCAGAGGACATTGCGCCCGCTGCGCAAGGCTTTCATCGCTTCCGGGGCGTGAAACCGGGGTGGGGTGGAGATGCATACGATGTCACCTTCCCGCGGATCTTCGGCGGCGAGCATCTCGTCGGAGGTGCCAAACAGGCGGGCGTGGGGAAAATGCTGACCGAAATGATCGAGTGCCGCCAGTGCCGGATCGGCCGCATACAGCTCGGTCTCCCGCGGCAAGGCCGCCGCCGCTCCGGCGTGATGGTGGGAAATCACTCCGGTGCCGACCAGGTAGACCCGCTGTTTGATTTTTGGCCGGGCCTGCGATCCATTCCCCGATCGGGGGAGCGGCCGTTTCCGTGGCTGACGGCGGGTCGGTGTGGCGGCAAGGGGTTCGGGGCTGTGCATTCTCGGTATTGGATGTCCGGGTCGGATTGTGGCGGGCGGAAATCCTCCCCAACCCGATTCCAGTAAAGGTTTACATCGAATGCCCGTTGGAATGGCTTCCGTGGCCATAAACTTGACATAATTGATCAATGCATTCGATTGCCTTCCACTTCCTCGACGGACAGTCCTATCCCCGCTGCACGGCGCAGGTGGATGCCGTCTTCGGGGATTATTACGCGGTCCAGTTCATGGGGTCGGGCTCGATGGATTTTCGCCGCAATGCTTCCGCGTCGGTCCGCTGGAATACCCCGACGTTCTTTTGGACGGATCGGGTGACGCGATACCGGTATGGGCCGGGTCCGACCTGCAGTTGGGCGCACAACTGGGTCACGTTCGCGGGTGAGACGGCGGATCAGTATTACGCGCCCCTGCTGCGGGCGCTGGCGCCGAAGGGTTATTTGCCGGTGCCCGATCCCGAGGAGATTGGCGGGGCATTCTCCGCGCTGATCCGGGCGGTCAGATGCCGGCCATAATCGCATTCGTTCCTGAAGAGCAGTTCCTTGCCTGTGCATTCCAGCAGGGTCTCAAAACCCAGAGGGTCCAAGCGCGGGCGCATGGCGTGCAGATCGAGCCCTTCCCCGCGGGGTGTGGACCAGGGCCAGGTCTGGAACCAAAGCCCTTTGCCGATGGCAGCCGTCTGATACCCCGAGTCCCGAAGGGCCGCTGCGTAGGTGCGATGCGCCGGATGCAGATCACCCGACATCGACAGCATGCCCACCTGATGCGGGTACTTTCCGGTCAGCAACGAAACGCGGGCCGGAGTGCAGAGTGGATTGGTCGAGAGCGCCTGGAGAAAAACCGTCCCCTTGGCGAGGCGCTCAAGATTGGGCATGCAGGTGACCGAGCGCGCGTGCCACCCCAGGTAATCCGGACGGAGCTGATCCGCCATCAGAAAAAGAATGTTCGGGCGTGAGGGCATGACGGGAAAACGGAATGGCAATGTTTCCGTGCGGGCAAGGATCAGGCAAGCGTAGGTTCCAGCCCCTCGCAGTCCCGGGCGCGATTGGAAGTGGGTGAGGGTCCAGGCTTCTTTCCGCCGTGTTCGGGGTCGGTGATCCCGTTCTGCACTTCCCGCCCAACCCACGCGCCGCGGGCAGCGGGCTGATCCGGTCCGGCTACCACAGAGGACTCACCCACTTCTCATCATGTCCCGGGCGAACCCGGCGTGGCCCGTTCGAATCGCACGGGGTAATGCGCCTGATCCGGGTTGAATTCCCATGCTTCGACCCGGGTCCCGTGCGTGACCGGTCTGAGCGTCCAGAGCACCAGCGCGCCATCGAACAGGCCGGCTGCTTTCGCTGTTCCATCCGATGTGAATCGCAGCGGCAGATCGACGGAGCGGAAGTTCAGCCGCAATGCTCCCGATTCGAGGCGAATCGACAGCGGACCGTACCCCGGCTGGGAGAACGTTCCTGCAAGCGACTCCGGTGGGAGAGGACTTCCGGTTCGTGATCGCCTCAGCGCAGTCTCCAGCCGTTTTGCATCCTCTCCAATCCTGAGCTTTTTTCGATTAGCGAAACGGCCCGGCCAATCGGTTGGTTCCCATCCGGCGACCTGATCAATCAGGGTCAGGCAAAGCGCCTCGGGTGCGGAACTGGCGCTCCGATTGGCCAGCGCGCACGCAGCGATTCCCAACGAAGGGATGGCAGACGCACAGGAGGCGTGTCCGCGATGGCCGCCGGTCCATGTGAGCATGGGATGTCCGCGATAATCGCACCATGTCCCCGCCGCGGAGCGCCAGACCGCGCGTCGCTCGATGTCGGGCGAATCGGGGAGCGGATCGAGCGGTGCGGTGGCCATCTCCCAAATCTTCGGGCTGACGATCTCCTTCCCCTGCCAGACGCCGCGCCCGGCCATCATGCCCGCCACGCAGGCCAGTTCCGCGATGGTGCCGCACAGACCCGCCCCGGCGACGATGCCGTCCGTTTCGACATCGGGGATGCGGATGGCCGGTTCCAATCCATTGGGGCCATGGGCCGCGAGGCGGGGGCCGTTCAGGAAATCGGAGGTGCGGGAGACCGGGCGGATTTCGAGCGGGGCGAGGAGCGATGTGATCGACTCGTGCCATGAGATGCCCGCCGCGTCGAGTGCCCGTTCCAGAATCAGCGAGTTCAGATTCTGATAGTGAAATCCTTCGCCGACCGGCAGCGGGCAGGGGAGATGGGGGATCCGTTCGATAAGGATCGCGGGGTCGGACGGCCCGCCGTCCCAGACCCAATTGCCCGCCGGCAATCCCGTGCGGTGCAGCAGGCAGTCGCGAAGGGTCGCGTTTTGGTTGCTTGGCTCCGAGGCGAACCGCAGGCCCGGGACCTGGGCGGTTGCCAGGTGGTCCAGATCGAGCCGGCCGTCGAGGGCTGAGCGGAACACGAGCAGCGCATTGAGCGGCTTCGAGATCGAGTACCAGCGCGAGCGATGCCCGGAACTTGCCGCCAGACCGGTGGAGATGTCGGCCTCGCCATGGGTGCAGGTCGCGATCACCTCACCCCCCGCAACGGTTGCCGCAGAAATCGCGGGGACCGCGTGAAGATCGCGGGCGACATCAAGGGCGGCGAAGCCCATCGTTGCGGAGCTCGGGAATGGGACCTCGGCGATGGGGCGGACGGGCATGGAGAAGAGGTTGCGCCGCCCTGGGCATGAACGCAATTCCGTCGGTCCCGCTCCTTTCCGGAAGCTTCCGGGCACGCGAAGGCCCGGCCTCATGGAACGCAGTGCCTTTTCAACGGCGCCGGCATCAAGGGGCTCTTCCTGCTCGTCATGATCCTGGGCCTGTTTGCCGGCGATGGTAACCATCTGCATTCGTGGAGCAGTATCCTGATCCAGGACGTCATTGCACCGCTTCGCAGGAAGCCGTTCTCGCCGGCCAGCGCGGCCCTGACTTCGCCGGGCAACGGGCCTTGATCGGGTTTGAAACTACAACGAGGGCGTCGAAGCCGGCGTGAATTTCTGAGGGTTGGAGCGGACCGAATACCACGATCAACTCTCTGGTGAGCAGAAAGAGAAGGTTGAGGCGTTCTCTTTTTAGCTCAGCTCTGCTTTCCAGCCCGCGTGCAGCCGGGCGTGCAACTCCCCGGCCATGGGGTGTTCGGCGTGACCATGGAGCAAACTAATGTGTTCTCCCGGGTCATCACCCCGACAAAAGAGTTCCCTTCGGGTTCGTGGGGCATTTGCTGGTCCAAGAGCTCCATCAGGGTGGGATAGATATCGACATTCTCCACCAAGGCCGCGCAGGAGCCGCCGTGGCGATCGGGGCGGCGGGGATCACAGAGAATCAACGGCACCCGCGCGGATTCGCGGTAGAGGAAATTCTTGAACCACATACCGTGTTCGCCCATTTGATAACCGTGATCGGCCGTCAGCACGATGAGGGTATCCTCGGCCTTGCCCGAGGCGTCCAGTGCGTCGAGCAGACGCCCGACCTGTTCGTCGGCAAACGAGACGCAGGCCAGGTAGGCGGCGATTGCTCCGCGATGATCCTCCGGCGAGACGTTGAATTTCGCGTCGAAGTTGATGGCACTGCCATCCGCCAGTGGGGTTGCGCCTGCGGGGGTTTGGGGCAGGTCGATCTCGTTGGGATCATACAGGTCAAAGAACCGTTTCGGGGCGACGAATGGCACATGGGGCCGGATAAACCCCGCCGCCAGAAAAAAGGGCTGGTCACCCGCCTCCGTGATGCGCCGGGAAATTTCGGTCGCCACCTGATGGTCGTGTTGTTGCCTATCCGGCTTTTCCGTCTTGATCCAACGCAAACCACCTCCGGCACCGGCATGGTTGGTCTCCCAAGGGGTCGCATCATGAAAGAAGCCGTCGGAGTTGAGTTCATATCCGGGGCAATTCACCTTATCATCCCAGGCGTAGGGGTCGTCAGCCCCGTCGCCCCGCACGACGATGGTGTCGGGAACTCCCATATGAAAGACCTTGCCCGCCCTGGCGGTGTGCCATCCGCGCTGGCGCAAACACTGGGGAAGGGTGATCAGGTGAGGCAGCGTGCCCCGCAGCTTATGGGCCAGAGTCGTGACTCCGACCGTGTCCGGCCTGAGACCCGAAAACATCGAGGCCCGCGATGGCGCGCAGAGCGGGCACCCGGTATAGGATTCCGTAAACATCACGCCCCGCTTGGCCAGGCGGTCGATATGTGGGGTTTTGGCGAGGGGATGGCCGTAACATCCCAGCGTGGGGGTCAGATCATCGAAGACGAGGAACAAGATATTCATCGTGGTGTCTGCGAGCGGGATGGATTGCAGGGGATGGGTGGGTTCAGACGTCGGGGTGCGCTATGAGGAGTGCAGCTTCAGGCGCACCGTGATCCGCATCGCCCCCGATGCCGGCGCCGACAGCTCGATCCAGAGCCGCGAAACACCGGGGTTCGGCGCGTTGAATCCGTCGGTGGGATCGGGAAGCGGTTCGGCTTGGAAGACCGCCTCCGCGGGCTCGACGATCGTGGCGAGGAACTGTTTGCCGTTCTGGGAGAGCACGGCGTTGGAACCCTCTGCAGCGACCGAGGCACGGGTGTGCATGGCCCAGCGCACTGAATCCTTGGAGGCGAGACCTTCGAGCGCGTCCTCGATCTGCACCGTGCCGTCGGACTGAAGCCGGAAGGTCCGATGCGCCTGCGTGATGTTTCCTCCGAGGGTGGCGGTCAGATCAACCGTCGTGTACCGATCCGCAGGATTGTCGGCCGAGTGTGCAAGGATCCGTGCGTCGGCATCCACGAAATGCAGTCGGTCATTCACGGTCAGCGTATTGTGGCCACGATTGTTGAGACGGAACACGGTCCAACGCGGTGCCTCCTGCCCTTTGCCCCAGAGCGCGATTCCTTTGGATTCAAGCGAGTGGTAGTCTTGCATCCCGAGGTCGATCGCCCACCGGACCCCACCGGCCTCGATCACGAAGCTGCCGGCGTCGAGGTGGGCATGGTTCACGCTTCCCCGGCCGCCTTTGAGCCCGATCCAGACGGCTTGAGCATCCCAGGCGGTGCGGTGCATCGCCGTGGGTTGGGCGCCGTGGCCGACCCAACTCAGGGCGCTCGGGGCACGTGCGGATTTCAGCGCCGCCGCGTCCGGGCACCAATGCAGCAGCAACGGGAGAAACCGATTGTTGATCGGGCGCCTTTTTCCCGTTCCCTCCGCGGCTGCGAAGTGCGGGAACCAACCCCATTCGAGCTGGAGCAGGTCCGGCCGGTTCCGTTCGTGCGCCATCCAGAACAGCGCAGGATGGACCCCGCGCCCGTCACCGCCGTCCGCAAAAGTGAACATCGAGCCGCCGGGGCCGGTGACATGCAGCATGAACTCGCTGCTGCCCAGAAACCCGGGTGCGCGGGTAAGATCCCAGTCTTCGCCGAGCGCAGTCCGCAACCCGGCGATGAGCAGCACCTGATAGGTCGTCCCGTAGTCCCAGTAGCTCGGGCCCTCGGGATAGACGCCATCCGGTGCATAGGGGAGCTGGCTGTGTCGGATCCCTTCTCGCCCGAGCTCCAGGATCCGGGCGCACAGCGCGGGCTCGTCCTCTGCGATGGCGAGTGCCGCCAGGACAAGACCGCCGATGCAGACCTGGTTCCAATTGTTGTCACGCTGAGCAACGAAAGCGCGCGGGGAATCTACTGCAGGATGAGCTTCAGCCGGGTAAACTTGCGGGGGTCGCCGCCGACGGCTGCCTTGATGCGGATGGTTACTGTTTCGGTGTCATCGCCGTTGTCGACCGGCGTGCCGATCTGTTCCGCCAGAAGATTCGTGCTTTGCCAGTCGGGCGGAATTAGTTCCGCGCGCCGTAGATGGCAATCCTGTTGACTCCCTCACCTCCCGGCTCGATCCTTTTGCTTGCGCACCCTCATCCCGAATCCACAAAGAACCGCGAGCCGATGACCGTCGAGTCACCACAAGTCGCGTTTGCGCAGGCTGAGGTTCGGTCGGTGGACGGGCGGGCGGTGTTTCTGGCGACGGAGCCGTTACTTGGCGCAGAAGGCTACCGGATCAGCGTGTTGGCGGATGGGACGGCGCAGGTTGCGGGGGGCGATGAGACCGGGCTGATGTACGGCGGATTGGAGGTTGCCGAGATGTGCCGGTTGGGTGCCCTTGCCGCCACCGAAGGCCGGCCCGCGGTGGCGAAGCGCGGCTTGAAGATTAACGTGCCGCTCGATGCGAGGACGCCGAGTTATTCCGATGCCGGCGACGCCGCGCGCCACAACATCCCGGAAATGTGGAGCCCCGATTTTTGGCAGACGTTGCTCGACGAGATGGCGCGGCACCGGTTCAACGTGCTCACGCTTTGGAACCTGCATCCGTTTCCGTCCCTGGTGCGGGTGCCGGAGTTTCCCGAGGTCGCCCTCGACGATGTGATGCGCGGCCGACAACCCTACGATGTGGCCGATGGCCGGTTCGGGCGCGACCTGATTCCCGACAAGTATTTCATCGACCTGGAGGTCGTGTGTCGTCTGAACATGGACGAGAAGATCGCGTTCTGGCGGGAGGTGATGCAGCACGCCCGCGACCGGGGGATCGAGGTGTACTGGTTTACGTGGAACCTGTACGCATACGGGGCGGCCGGAAAGCACGGCATCACGCACGACCAGACCGACCCGGTCACCGTCGCCTATTATCGGGCGAGTGTCCGGGAGCTGATTCGCACTTACCCGCTCCTGGCAGGGATTGGCATCACCGCCGGCGAGCGGCTCTCGGCGCGCACTGATGAATACGACGCGGAATCCTGGTTGCGCATGACTTATGGGGAGGGGATCCGCGATGCCCTGCGCGGGGAGCCCGGGCGGCCATTCCGCCTCATTCACCGGTATCACGATACGGCGTCGGACAAGATCCGCGAGATGTGGGCGGAGCCGCCCTGCACGTTTGATCTCAGCTACAAGTATGCCGTCGCCCACATGTATTCGCATCCCGCGCCGCCGTTCGTGCGGCCGGTCCTGGCCGAGTTGCCGCCGGGCCAGTGCCTGTGGCTGACCGTGCGCAACGACGACCTCCACAGTTTTCGATGGGGCGATCCGGTCTTCGCGAGGGAGTTCGTCCGGGCGCTGCCCGGCCCCGGGCAATTGGTTGGCTTTTACTTGGGTGCCGACGGTTACACGTGGGGGCGCGAGTTCATGAGCACCGAGCCGGATGAACCGCGGCAGCTCATCATCCAGAAACACTGGTTCAGCTTTCTCCTGTGGGGCCGGTTGAGCTACGATCCGTCCGTGTCGGACGAGCGATTCGCCGCGCTGCTGGCGAACCGGTTCCCCGAGGTGGAGGGTGGGAAGCTCTTGCGGCTGCTGGCTTCGGCCGGGCGGATCGTGCCGCAGGTCAACCGGTTCTACTGGAACGACATCGATCTGAAGTGGTTCCCGGAAGGTTGCAGCAGCCACCCGACATTTGAGTGGGCGGTCGGCGGCTATCACACCGTCCGCCATTTGGTGGACGGACAGGCCATGCCGGGGGCGGGGGTGCTCTCCATCCACGAGTGGCTGACCCGGCCCGACGCGCCCGGCCAGACTCCGCCCGAGGTCGTGGGGGCGCTGCGCGAACACGCGACCACCGCATTGCGGCTGATCGGCGAGATCGGCCCCGTCACGGACAAAGAACTGCGTCTGACGCTCGGCGACCAGGCCGCCATGGCGCATCTCGGATTGTATTACGCCGACAAGATCGCGGCCGCGATCGAGCTGGCGCACTTTGACAGGACCCGCGGGTCATCACACCCGGCCGCTGCCGTCCAGTTGTTGGAGTCGGCCCTCGTGCACTGGAAGGATTACGCGGCGATCACCTCCCGCCAATACCTGCCCCAACAGTTCGCGCGAATCGGCTGGCACGACGTCGACCAGCTCACGGCGCACGCAGCGGCGGACGTTGAGTTGGCAAGGAATGCCCGCTGAACCGAATGCCGCTATTGAAGTTTACAACGCAAAGAAACTCATCAACGAAAATGGATTATTCCAACCTCAACGTGGACGAATCGAAGCTCAACTGATGGCGCAGGCTTATCCTCGCTCACGATTTGTGGGGTTTGATTATCATGTGCCGTCCATCGAGTGGGCGCGCGCAGAATTATGACGTCGTGGCGTTCTTCGATTGCCTGCACGACATGGGCGATCCCGAGGGAGCGGCGGCGCACGTTCGGCAATCGCTGAAACCAGACGGGACATGGATGATTATCGAGCCGTTTGCCAATGACAGATTGGAAGACAACCTGAATCCGGTGGGGCGGGTTTACTACGCAGCCTTGACGATGATCTGCACGCCGGTGTCGCTGTCGCAAGAGGTCGGTCTCGCCCTTGGTGCGCAAGCAGGCGAGGCGTGATTAGGAGAGGTGGTGACGAAAGGCGGCTTCACCCGATTCCGTCGTGCTGCCGAAACCCCATTCAACCTGATTTTAGAAGCCAGACCTTGATGGGATGACAGGACACGGTGTGCGTCAATCCTCGACGTGGTTGCCCAGCCAGCATACCTCCGCGGTCCCGGGCCCGTGCACCAACGCCGCATGGCCCGCTGCGGGCAGGCCGATGGCGCTGCCGGCGTCGGGCAGCGGCGCGCGCTGAGCCCGAGCCACCCGGTTGCCGACCACCGCCACCTGGCGGCTGGAGGCCACCAGCATCGCCGGACCGGCGGTGTCCTCGATCACATTGCCGACCAGGGCGATGCGCTCGTGCAGGGGATGGGTCCCGATGCCGTCGGGGGTCTCGACCAACACATTGACGCAGGCGAGGTGCACCCCGCGCGGTCCACGTTCGCGCCGGTGCTGGTTGCAGGAGAGAAAATGGTTGCCCGACACCAGCACGTCCGCGCAGCCATAGCCCTCCTGCCAGAACGCGCAATCGGTGGTGAGGTTCAATCCCGCCATCTGCACCCGCTCGACGCGGTTGCCGGCGATCAGTCCATCGCGCGCCTGGATCAGCATGCCGCGCGCGCGGTGATCGTGGAAATGGTTGCCGGTGATGCGGAACCGGTCGGTGCCGCGCGCGCGATCGGCGACGAAGGCGCCTGCCTCCACCCCGGGGATGCCGCGATCGAGGGTGACCGTGAGGGCATCCGGGCCGCTGGCGATTGCCTGGATCACCCGCTCACCCAGCGGCTCGAGCGTCCCCTCCCTGAAGAACGCGAGACGATGACCGCGCGCCACCTGCTGGCGGGCGTGATCGAGCCAGCGCGAGGTCAGGCTGACCGCGCTACCGACGACCTCGGCGACGCGCATCCACACTCCATGGATGTTGACCGAGTCGTCGCCCTGGTGGGCGAAATCGCAGTCCTCGATGATGACGTCGCCGGCGCAGGCCCCGACATGGCAGCCGTCCGCGGTCGCGCTCACCAGATCCTGCGGTCCACGGGCGATGGCGCAGCGGGTCAGACGGACTCCGCGATCGCAGCCATACCCGACGAAGGCATGGCCAGGAGCCGAGACCACGGTGACGTCCTCGAGATGGATGTCGGCATTGCCGCGCCCGCCGAAATCCACCGCGTTGCCATGATAGATCCAGTGTCGGACCACGACCCGGTCGCCTCGGGCGAGATCGCCCGGGCGCGGTGGCAGCAGCAGGCCTCCGCCGGAGGCCGCAGGCAGACCAGCGCTGCGGCCCCAGGCGGCATGATACCATTCGTGGCCATCGCCGGCCCAGGAGTGGGCACCATCGTCCCAACTGGTCACGCCCGCGACCGGCAGGGTGCATCGGCGGGGATCGTCGTACGCCAGGACAAGCTGGCGGCCGCGGCGCTCGACGGTGGCGAGCGACGCCATCGGCATGGCCCAGTCGACCGCCAGTCCCTGGAGCATCACCCTCCGGCAACGGCGCAGACGAACGCCGGTGGCAATGCGGTGACAGATGATGGTCGCGCCAGCGGCCTCGATCACGGCATCGGCGATGTTGTCGAGCAGCCAGTGCTCGCGGCCCTCGGCGATCCGCCGTACGTGGTAACGGCCTGGGGGAATGACCAGCCTCCCGCCCCCGGCTCGAAGCCAGAGCGCCGCCTTGGCGAGGGCGTCGGCGACGCAGGTGTGGCCCGGCCTGCCGCCGAAATCGGCCAGGGAGATCCGACGACGCGAAGGGTCCGGCATCTTCAGTCGCGGTGGGCGGGGTTGCGGCAGGGCCCATCGCTGCGGATC
>Ga0163150_10003966_pt1 | contig 20212 bp, 20 predicted proteins | sample OliLakLV19P2IB_FD_148628 | JGI IMG/M metagenome (GOLD analysis project Ga0163150, IMG submission 148628) | Freshwater microbial mat bacterial communities from Lake Vanda, McMurdo Dry Valleys, Antarctica - Oligotrophic Lake LV.19.P2.IB | ecosystem: Environmental > Aquatic > Freshwater > Lake >...
ATTCCGTCCCTGCCCACCAAATAAAAACCCGGACCATAAGTCCGGGTTTTTATTTGGTGGGCAGGGACGGAATCGAACCGCCGACACGAGGATTTTCAGTCCTCTGCTCTACCGACTGAGCTACCTGCCCGACCAAAATCGAGGCGTCATTATAGAAAAGTCATAGGGATTGTCAAAAGGTTTCACCGTCAGGCCTAAAACCACGCCCTGACAGAAATGACTCGGATAGAATTAATTAAATGTCTCAATCGAAGTTCGATTGCGCCCATTTTCCTTAGAACGATAAAGCGCATCATCCGCACGCTTCACAATGACTTCCGCCGTTTCGTCAAAGTCATGCAGCGAGGCCACGCCCAAACTAATCGTTACCGATATTCTTGTTTCAGCATATTCAATGGGAATCGCTTCAACGGCTTTACGAATGCGATCCGCCACATTAAAGGAAGCTGTTTTCAAATCCGTGTTAGGCAACAGCAAGACAAACTCTTCTCCGCCATATCGAGCAACTAAATCACCATCTGTTTGCCCGACATGAAAACGAATGCCATTTCGAATCAACTCAGACACTCGTCGCAAAACTTCGTCACCAGCCTGATGCCCGTAGGTATCATTCACCTTCTTAAAGTGATCTATATCGATCAAAACAATCGACAGCGGCATTTTAAAGTTTTTCGCCGTTTTAAAAGCTTTTTCGGACATCACATCAAAATAGCGGCGCACGGCGACACCCGTCAACCCATCCGTTGTGGAGAGCTTATAAAAACGAAGCCTTTCGCGATCACTTGCAATTTTTGAATAAAACGCTGAAAAAAGAAAAAGAATCAAAACAAGTTGTGCGGGTTGAAAAACATGAAACCACGTGCTATGCACCACAAACATAAAGTAAGTAAAACCAAGCCACCCTGTCAGTAAAGTGGTCACTCCTAAAAGCGAAATCAAATTACGAAAGGGAAGGAAAAAAATGAGCGCCGCCAGCCCTAAAACAGCCATCGCTAAAGCATTTTGCTTGGCCGTAGCAGGAGTAATAAACTCGTTTAGCAGCGCGCCGTTAACGACGCTTGCTAAAACACCCAGCCCGGGATAGGACTTATCAAGCGGTGTTGCCTTAATATCCGTGCCGCCTGCCGCAGTGTGCCCCAACATACAAATACGTCCTTTGAATACGCCGGGTGAAATCAATGGGATTTTCCCTGCTGCCATACTTTCATAACTTTTGAGGACATCCACATAAGAAACATGCTGAAAAGCAGTTGTCCATTTCCCTGGCCAAGAGATAAGCAGAAATCCATTTTCATCCGTCTTGTACGGAATATCGGAAAGTTTTTTTAAGGGTCGATCCATCAAATCATAAGCTAACTTCAATGAAATATGAGGGTAAGTCACTCCATCCACTTCAATAAATGGTTTGAAGCGTCTTAAAATTCCATCATCATCCGGGTTAACATTAATATGTCCGATTCCAGTGGCATGACTATCAAACCGAGGAATGGATCTCAAAAGAACTTCCTGACTTCCAACAGACTCGACAAAGACAGGGAGATAGACTCCTTTGTTTTTCTTAAGAGATTCCTCCATCACGCCATCATCAAAAGGGTTGCTCTCGCCTTCGAAAATATAATCAAATAAAACTGCCTCCGCGCCCCATTTTTTTAAAATTTCAAGCATGACTCCGTGATAATGTCGCGGCCAAGGACGCTCTTTAATGACCTGTAAACTGTCTTCGGCAATTTCAACATAAATAATTTGCCGGCTGGCAGGGATGGGTGGACGAATGCGAAATAAAAAATCAAGCAAAACTGTTTCAAATCGATTCAGCGCCCCCGAGAAAAAGATTGCGACGCCCGCACCAATGATAAAAACCGAAATCAATAACTGGGTTAAATGATCCCGATTCAAGCCTACAAAAAAAGATAAAAACAATTCGACGATAGGTCGGCGCTTGACTAATTTCTCTGGGGCTTTAATTGGCACAAAATTCCATCTGTTAGGCCGTGACGCACAAGCGGTGTTTTTTAATTTGAAATAAGCGTAATGCAAGTAAGAAATTGAGCGAATCGAGAATAACCATTTGATAGGGGCTCATATGAACGTTTTCACCAAAGCAACCGCAGTTTGCGGGCAAGGTTCCATTGAGTTTCGCTAACGCAATTAATCCAATAAAACTCAAAGCAAGCAACCCGAGCACCATTGAAAAAAATCTCGGAAAATAACCCAGAAAAAGACAAACGCCTGAAAGAAACTCAAGCCAGGGCATAACAATCGCAGCAGGGACAGCCCAGGCATAAGGAATCACACCGTAGGCAAGAATCATCCCCCGAAAATTCTCGACGGGCTCAGAAAGCTTTAAAAAACCTGAAACAATAAAGAGACTCGCCAGGAACAAACGCGCAACCATCCATGGAGAGTATTGTTTTAGGTTCATGCCGCTTTGGGTTTCTCGCTGCCGCCTGCGATCGGTGCTACCGCTGCGGCTGGAGCCACTTCTTTTTTAGGTTCAGGCGGCAAGCTCAATGTTTTGCGAATGAACTCTTCACCACCGATTTGAAGATCCATCGGACCTGCAAACATTTTTCCATTAATAAAAAAGGTGGGTGTTGATTTGACTTCAAGGACTTCGCCCTCTTTTTTTTCAGAAGCAATATGTTCTGCAACAACCGAGCTCGTCATGCACTGAGTAAAGTCACTCATGTTTAAACCGACCTCCGTCGCATAAGTTGCAAAAGAAACCATCGGATCAGGCAAAGCCGCCCAGGTAGGCTGATTTTCATATATTTTTTTATAATAATCCCAAAACTTGCCTTGCTCCGCAGCGCATTCAGCCGATTGATGTGCCGCAGGCGACCAAACATGCATACGCAATGGAAAATGTTTAAAAACAAGTTGGATTTTTCCGGGATACTTTTCCGCTAAACTTTCCAGAATCGTTACAGCTGTACGACAAGCAGGACATTGAAAATCACTAAAATAGAGAATACGGATCGGTGCGGAATCAGGACCTTTCACTTTACCGGCCTGCTTTGTCAAGGGAGTCGCGAGGTCCTGATCTTTTTTAGCTTGCTTTGCATATCGAAACCCTAAAACCGATCCCACGCCCACAAATAAAATAATGACACCGATCAAGAAACTTTTAATTAAATTTTGATTTTTCATTTCACACCTTCCGTCCGGAGTTTTCAATTAACCGGCGTATTTTAGCATTGATGGGGAGTAACAACATCTCTTCTAGAGAAAAAGGCGCACGCACAGACCAATTGGTCTGCTGAACCGTGCCAGGCTCATTCACACGATGATCCGCTTTAAAAAATTCTTCGTCACCTGACAGACCCAGCCAATCTTGCAGCGCATGAATGCTAAAGACGGACTTTGTCGAAAGAACTTTCTCAAAAACTTTTTCTAAAAAATCTGGGAAGCTTTTATGAGCCTCATCTGCTGAAACTTTCATCCAATCAAGCAGAAAGGATTTGTCTTCATCTGTCGCTTCTCTCGTCCACCAAAGTGGGAACGAAGACATGTCATGCGTTGAAAGGCTCGACATCGAAAGAAAACGATAATCTTCCGGTGATTTAAAATGTTTATCGCCTTTCCAGTCACGCATCCAACGCTGAACGTCAGAACCGGGAATTTGAAAATCATTTAAAATTTCATACGCACAATCCGGAACAACCCCTAAATCTTCTGCGCAAGGCAACATATCTGACGCCTCAATCATCGCATGGAGAATTCCCTCAGCCTGTTTTTTCCACAAGGACTCATCCGCGGGATCAAAGGCACCATTTTTTCCATGAGTCGCGCGCGGTTCGTCAGAAGAAATACACCACAAACGGCACAGTCCCACAAAATGATCAATACGGTAGAGATGAGCATATCGGCCCATCAAACGAATGCGGTCCTTCAAATAACGAAAATGATCAACTTCGATTTCCTGCCATCTGTAAGGAGGCATACCCCAACGCTGCCCCTCCGCAATATAAAGATCGGGGGGTGCGCCCGCTTCACGATCAAGTTTAAAAAAGCGAGGGTTCATCCAAACGTCAGCACTATCGCGTGAAACCAAAAAGGGCATATCGGCCATGACTAAAATATTTTTTGAGCGAATCTTTTGCACGGTTTCTTCAAGCTGAGTAAAAGTTTGCCAAGCTAACCATTTGTGAAACAGAACTGTGCCTTGCAAGCTCGCTAACTCTTTTTCAATCGCCTGAGGATCATAAACCCTCAGATGAATCGGCCACAACCACCAGGGTTTATTTTGATAAATATGCTTCAAAACCTTAAAAGCGGCGTACGCACCGAGCCACGACTTTTCACATTCCATGAAATTTAAAAATTCGGACGATTTTTTATCGGTGCGAGGATGATGAAAAATCTGCCAAAGTAATTCCAGCTTGCGTGACTTAACGCGATAATCAACAAACCGCTTGGGCGAGGAAAACTCTTTCGCTAAATCAGCCAATTTCTGTTTAAAAGGTGAAACCGCAGCAGCCTTCAGCGCGCTCAGACGCAAATACATCGGATCAATCGCAAAAGCACTTTGACTGTCATAAGGTCGAAAATCCCAACCCGTGTCATTCAACGGAAGAATTTGAATCATCGAGATGCCCGTTTTCTCACACCAATCCGCAAGCAACAAAAGATCAGGAATTTCGCCAATCCCCACTCCCAGTTTCGAGTGCAAACAAAAAAGCGGGGCTAATACGCCAGCACGTTTCGCCGTGCCCACATTTTCCCACTGCCTTCCGGTAAAACTTTTAAAATCAAGTGCTGTCGTCATATTAACTGAGTTGTGCAGAGTTTTATTCTGGATGAAAATCAGCCAGCAAGCGCCGAACATCTCCATCCGCTTGGCGCAAAACTTGCGATGCAATAAAAACTAAAATCGAAAACTGCCAGCAGTCTTCCGGCCCAATCACAAGCCCTGTATGAACATTTTCTTGAGCTTCAAGCATTTTTCGGAAGTGAGCTGAAGCATGGTCAACATCCCCTTCAAAAACATCTAAATGTGCGGCTTTATTTTCAAATTTGTGGGAAGGAAAACGAATTCCGCGAATCATCAAAAAATTCATCACATAGTCTTGCGCGGATTCCCACTCCTCACCCATTTCAAATCCTTCAAACTGCGGCAAATGGGGCGGCAAAACAAGCCGTGGTTCATCCACTGCGACATCCCCTTTTCGCACCACCGTATCACCGTGATTCACAGAAGATTCGCCCAAAAAGATATAGGGCAGCTGCGTCGATCCACGCACCGCGAGCGGCTGAACACGCGGACGAATGATTCGAGTTTTTTTAAGTGTTTTTTCCCAAAGGGTATGAATATCCATGAGGGGAAATTATACCTCAAATTCTAAACTCTAAATCCTAAATAAATTCCAATAACCAAACTCAAAATCATAAAAGGCATGTTTTGAGTTTTGAAATTGAGATTTTGTGTTTGTTTAGAGTTTAGTGCTTAGGATTCTGGATTTAAGACTTACATCAAAAAAAGGCTTGCGATAACCCAAAAATCAATAGCGTGAGACCGATGGATCAATATGAATCGCCCAAGCATCGATGCCGCCTGAGACGTTCTTGAGGTTTTTAAATCCCTTGGAGTGCAGAATTTCAAGCGCGCGGCGACTGCGCGGCCCACGATGACAATAAGCCACAATTTCTTCGTCTTTGAAAGACTCAAACTCTTTTGACTTAGCTTCCAAATCACCAAGGGGCATCAATTTTCCGCCCGGAATTTTGGCAATTTGGGTTTCGAAAGGTTCGCGCACATCCAGCAAAAGAAAGTCTTCTTTTGCGTCGAGCTTGTTTTTAAGATCCTGCACGGAAATCTCTTTCACGCCCGACTGCTCGGCCGTGTGATTTTTTAATCCGCAAAATTGCTCATAATCAATCAGAGCCGTGATGGTTGGATTTTTGCTGCAAACCGGACAATTCGGATCTTTGCGCACTTTAAGCTCACGAAAAGTCATATTTAATGCGTCATAAACCATTAAACGCCCAACAAGCGATTTACCAATTCCACAAATAAGCTTGACTGCTTCCGTGGCTTGAATGACACCGATTGTTCCCGGAAGAATCCCTAAAACGCCACCCTCGGCACAGCTTGGCACCATTCCTGGCGGCGGCGGCTCAGGATAAAGGCAACGATAACAAGGCCCGTCTTCACCCGCGGCATTCTTTCCGGAAAAAACTGTCACGAGTCCATCAAAGCGATAAATAGAACCATAAACATTGGGCTTATTTAAAAGCACACAGGCATCATTCGTTAAATAACGCGTTGGAAAATTATCCGTGCCATCAATCACGATGTCGTAATTTTTAATGATCTCGAGTGCGTTCGCGCTCGTGATGCGCTCATTGTGCTTCACGATTTTAAGATCGGAATTCATTTGGCGCAAACGCTTCGCTGCGGCATCAACTTTTGGGGTATCAATATCGCTTTCCGCAAAAATAACTTGGCGCTGAAGATTCGAAAGATCAACCGTATCAAAATCAACAAGACCAATCGTGCCCACACCGGCGGCCGAAAGATAAAGCGCAAGCGGTGAACCCAAACCACCTGTCCCGATAATTAAAACCTTGGAAGCAAGCAGCTTTTTTTGCCCCACTTCACCCACATTCGGCAAAATAAAGTGGCGGCTATACCGAATTAATTGTTCTGGCGTTAAATCTGACATTGCGCTCCAATTGGAAAGTTGCTTCGCAACTTCTTCTAAATCCCGAACTTTCAAAGCTACGCGTTCGGGATAAATTCGCATATACAACTTACGTTCACTTTGTTCCGTAAGATTGTATGCTCATTTAAAAACAGAAACCCGAAAGCTTGAAAGCCTTCGGGTTTTTAGCAGCTTATTTTGGGCTGCGCCCTCAGGACTTTTTAGCACATTTATTCCGCGGAGCAAGACGTCCTTTAAATCACCGCGTGGGCCCTATTGTATTGAAAAACGGTGATTTGCAAAGTCATTTTTTAAAGTGTCTAAGCCTATCCGGCGGGCAATAAATGCTCTCTAAAAAGAGGTTCAATCTCAAAAAGGTGCTTCAAATCCGAGAGGGTATCAGGATTAAGAACAAGCTTCTGAGTTGCTTCCCTATTCCATAAAACCTGCTCTGCATTTTTTGCCCCTGGAATGACGACGCTGACCTCGGGCTCGCCTAAAACAAACTCTAAAGCGGCTCGCGCCAAAGAAATAGGCGCGCCATGCAAAAGATCACCAATAAGCTTCATTTTCTCACAGTCCGCCTTGAGCTTTTCTTTGGAATAACGGCGACGATGATCGTCTTTGGTAAAAACATGCTCAGGCGTATATTTCCCAGAAAGCATTCCGCTCGCTAAAGGCTCACGCACAATCAGCGCGACCCCCTTTTTCTTCGCTAATGGAAAAACTTGGGAGCGCATGCGTTGATCTAAGATATTGTAAATGACTTGCAGCGAATCGAGCTCGCTTAGGTTTTCCAAAGCCCAAAGCGCTTCTTCGGTGGTGTGCAAAGAAAGCCCCGCAAAGCGAATCTTCCCTTTTCGTTTTAATTCTAAAACAGCTTGGAAAGCTTCACCCTTTTTTAGTATTTCTAAATTGGGGTTATGAAGCTGTAAAAAATCAATCGCCTCGATAGACAAACGTTTTAAACTTTCATCACAAGCAAAACGGATGTAGCTTGGGTCAAAATTTTTCTTATGCCCACCATGATAGAAATCCCAGCCCACTTTGGTGGCGATCACAGCTTCGTTACGCGGCTTTAAATTTAAAAATTGCCCCACAAGTTTTTCGCTGCGGCCTTCGCCATACGTATCCGCCGTATCAAAAAAACGCATGCCGCCACCCCATGCGGCTTCTATCGCGCTCAAAGCATCCGCTTCGCTGACGGGACCATAGCCTACCCCGCCAATGGCCCAGCAACCCATTCCCATTTCGGGAACTTTCAGCCCTGTTTTTCCTAAATTTCTTTTATTCATCTAATTCTTTTGAAAAAGCTCGCGGTGAGCCTTGAGAGCGTTCATGAAGTGCTGCATCTTTTCGGAATACTCCTGATCAGACGAGGCAAATATTTTAACCGTCACAAGTGAGCCGAGCGTTTCAGAAAGTTGGCGCTGAACTATTATTCTCTTTGCCTCCACATCTACCACCGATTTAAGCTCCTTATACAAGACCTCAACTTCTGCTGTGGCAAGTTTCCCAGCATAAATTTCACTATTCTCATGAACAGGACAAACAAATTGATAAGTTGAACCCTCGGCGGCCCTCTGAAACTTTAAATCAATATCTTTTCCGGCCTGTTCGGCCATTTCAGAATATACCTCCGCAATTTCATCTGGAACAAATTTTCTCAAATAAATCATCAACTCTTTTTTTGAACGAATTTGAGGAAAATTTTCTTTCCTTCCTTTGCTTGAAAAATCAAACAGCCCCATAGTCAAACCTCTTTTTATAAAAAAATCCCCGAGGCTTCCCTCGGGGATTTTATAACTAATTCGGCAAACTGTTCAAAAAGCTTCGGCTGCGAGAAACGATCAAGCAACCGAGGAGACGTATACGGTAATACGTCGCACGAGCGTTGCGCAGATCGTGACGAAGCAGATGATCTTTTTCAACAGTTTGATCAAACGCCAACAGCAACTGGCGTGGAAGCGGCAAGAGTCTTGCCTGACGCCTTCAGCTCATCACAAGCCTGCTGAATGCGCTTTGCCATCCCTTCTTCTGCTTTTTTCAAATAGCTGCGAGGATCATAAGCCTTTTTATTTCCAACGTCGCCTTCCACCTTCAAAACGCCATCGTAGTTTTTGAAAAACTGATCAACGATTGGTCTGGTAAAAGCATATTGCGTATCGGTATCAACGTTCATTTTGATCACGCCATAATTTAATGTTTCATGGATTTCTTCGATGGTTGAACCCGAACCGCCATGAAACACAAGATCAAAATTAGCCTCAGCGCCATATTTTTTATCAAGCGCAGCCTGGCCATCGCGCAAAATAGTCGGCTTCAATTTCACATTGCCGGGCTTGTAAACGCCATGCACGTTTCCGAAAGTTGCCGCAAACATATAGCGTCCGCCCTTGATCGCTGAAAGACGGTGGTAAACTTCAACCATATCTTCCGGTGTCGTGTAGAGCTTTTCTGCCGGAGCGCCTTCATGACTCACGCCATCTTCTTCTCCGCCCACGACGCCCGCTTCCACTTCAAGAATGATTTCATTCTTTGCACATCGTTCAAGAAGCTTCACCGCGATATCCATATTGTCTTTAAGCGGCAATTCAGAACCGTCAAACATATGACTGTTAAAAAGATTCGTCTGACCTGATTTGCGGCGACGCTCAGTTTCATCCACAAGCGGAACGAGAAACTTATCAAGTTTCGATGCTTGGCAATGATCGGTATGCAAAGCAATCCAAACGTTATAACGCTTCGCTAAACGATGCACGTGCTCCGCAATCGAAATCGCACCATCCACCATATTCTTTACATTGAGGCCCGAAGCAAACTCTGCGCCGCCTGTTGAAACCTGAATAATGCCGTCAGCCTTCGCATCCGCAAACCCCTTGAGCGCAGCATTGGCCGTCTCGGTGGAAGTCACGTTAATCGCGGCATAGGCATATTTCTTTTCTTTGGCGGTATCGAGCATTTTGCAATATTGTTTATAATCGACTACTGGCATTTGGCTATCTCCTTATTACGTGATTGATTTCAATCTTTTTCAAATTTAAAAGTTGAAGGTTTAAAGTTAAAACTGTAGGTCAAAGGCGTTCAACTCTCCGAAAGCCTTTAATTTTATAGCTATGGTTTTAACCTTTAACCTTTGAGCTATCAGCTTAGAATGATTATCTACGCTCCAAAAAGCTCATTGATTTTGGCTTGAATTTTCTCTTGGGGATTGAAGCCGACAATGCTGCCGACCTTTTCACCGTTCTTAAAAAAAAGCAACGTTGGAATTCCCTGAATCCCAAATTTTCCTGGAGTGAGCGGGTTTTCATCCACATTCATTTTACCCACAATCACTTTACCGGCATTCGCTGCGGCGATCTTTTCAACAATGGGCCCCACCATGCGACAAGGGCCGCACCATTCGGCCCAAAAATCAACCAAAACGGGTTGACCGGCCTTAAGCACATCCGTTTCAAAATTAGCGTCCGTAAAAACTTTTTCGTTTCCCATCATATTTACCTCTAAAAATCTGTTTAAATAAGTCCAAAATGCGCGCGGGTATTATACAAACACATTCGCGAAGGTAAAAGAAGAAAGGAGTGAAAATCTGTCTTTTTTATTGATGAAATTTAACCTATTTCAACCCGATTACGACCGGCACGCTTGGCACGATAAAGAGCCTCGTCGGCACGCTTTATGATTTCATCAAGCGACACATCTTCGGCCCGCAGCTCGGCAAGCCCGATGCTAATTGTCACGGGAATTTTTTGACCCTGGTAGTGAAATTGAAATAATTCAACTCGTTTGCGAAGCGACTCGGCAAATTGTGTTTTAGCTGCATGGCTCGCATAACCTTCGATGAGGACTAAAAACTCTTCGCCACCATATCTTCCGACACGAATAAAGCAACTCGTTTCATTCAGCTCGCTAAAATGCAACTCAAGTAAGCGCGCTAAGTTTTTAAGGACCATGTCTCCTGCATCGTGTCCAAGACTGTCATTTACTTTTTTAAAAAAATCAACATCGGTCATGAGAACTGAAAGTGGGCGCGCATATTTTCGGCAACGCAAGATAGAGGATTCGAGCAAACTGCGCATATGTCGAATGGTATAAAGCCCTGTCAGCCCATCCCTCGTAGCAAGCTGATAGAGAATGCTTTGCTCATTTTGATTGCGAAGAAATCCAATCAAATTTGAGAACATAAAAAAACTGAGAAAAAGCAAAAGCGGGTTAAGCACTTGAAAAAAAATATTCAGCTGGCAAAAAACAACAAACGCGATTGCGACCCATGCAACCGATGCAGTCAAAACAGCCGTCCAAGCAAACTCTTTCGAAGATTTTAAAAACAAAAAAGCCAGACAAAATGCAATCATCAAAATAATGGCCGCGTTTTCTTTCGGACTCGCTTCCCTTGTAAATTGATTCGTAAGAACGCTATTCATCACGTTGGCAATCACACCCACCCCTGGAAAAATCGCCTGAAGTGGCACGCCCTTAATATCCGTCAAGCCTGAAGCAGTAACTCCAATTAAAACGATTTTTCCTTTCAGTTCTTCGGGTGAGACAATGGGCTTTTCATTTTTCTGAATAGCCGCATAGCTCTGCAAAACATCCCAATAGGAATAATGCCGATAGCTTTTCTCCCAACGATCCACCCAATTAATCAACATTCGCCCCTGGTGGTCGAGAGGGATTTTTTTCTCGTCATAAACACGCCCTGAATCCGCTAAATAATCTTTTGCCACTGCGGCGCCCAGATAGCTGTGAGACTCCCCATTCTCAGACAAATTCAGCTCAACGTGACGCGTAATGCCATCTAAGTCAGGCGTAATATTCACATGGCCAACACCGCGCAGATGCCTTTCAATTTCGGGGATCGAATGGACCCAAACCTTATTTGATTTTTTCTTCACGTCACTATTAAAAGCAGTTGAATCTTCAAGGACACTGCCCGCATAATCATTTTTTGTTTTGGATAGCGCTTCCGAAAAAGCCTTGTCATCAAACGCATCAAGACTCGCCTCACTAAAAAAAGCGTCGAAGACAACCCCGTGAACTTGCCACTGACTAAGGATACTTAGCAAAGCGGCGTGATAGCGCCGAGGCCAAGGCCAACGGCCGATTTTATCGATACTGTCCTGTGCAATTTCAACAAAAACAATCTGCGGACTTGAAACCAAAGCGGGACGATGCCGAAAAAACGCATCGAGAAAGACAAACTCCAAACGCTGCATAAATGGTGCGAATATCAACGAAAGATGCATGATTGCGATGAGAAAATAAACGAGAGCCTGAAGGCGTGAATCTTGAAGGATCGGAAAAAAATAAAGCTTCGGCGGATGAGCGCCTTCTTGAGAAATAGTTTTAGGGCGTGAGAATAATTTAAAAAAACGCATTCGTCAGCGGAGCTTACTCTTCTGCAACCTTAACTTCAAATACCGTACCGCGAACGCTTGTGGTTGAAGTGGGAGTGCGGACTTGAAAAGAAGACTCACCTTTTAGTTTTTCAGCCTGAACAAGAACCTGCCCCAACGCTAAATCCAGCAAAGTTTTTTTAGTTTCTCGTTTGCTATCGTAACTGAGCTCCGCAATTCGCATCCAGCTATTGGGCTTGACATCCACTTTTCCTGTCGCGCCTTTTTCATCGAGTAAAATAACGGCTGTCGATTCACTGCCCGTTTTAATTTCACCCTTCTCGGTCAAATGCATTCCTTTTGTAGCCAGCTTCCAGCTCTCTTCGGGTTTGGCCTTTACTTTGACTTCACCTGTGATGTCTTGGACCTCAACATAGCGCTCCACGACTGGAACAGTCTGAGAAAAAATTGTCATTGATGAGCCTAAAATAAGCATCAATCCAAAACAGATTGAAAATTGAGCATGCTTCATAATAAATTTTATCCTTTGATTGCCCTATACCAATAAGTATATTTCAAAAACATTAAAATATCAAATTTTGCATACTTTTAATAGCAATAAATATCAATAACGATCATTAATTCCGGATCTGGGACACAAGCCTGTCAACTCACAAGAACCGCAGTCTGGACGCCGCGCGATACAGCGCGTGCGCCCATGATGAATAATCAGATGCGTATAACGCACCCATTCATTCTTTTCAATCAGCCTCATCAATTGAAACTCAACTTTAACCGCATCATCTGCGTTCGAAAAACCCAACAATCGATTGATTCGAATCATGTGTGTATCGACTGTTAAACCCGGAATTTGAAAGTAATTTCCTAAAACAACATTTGCGGTTTTACGTCCCACTCCTGGAATCTGCACGAGCTCCTCCATGGAGCTCGGAACTTTTCCATCATGCTGCGACAAAATCATTTGCGCTGCGGCATGAATACTTTTGGCTTTGTTTTTATAAAAGCCTGTCGAGTGAACAAACTTTTCAATTTCAGACACAGACGCCTTAGCATAATCTAAAATACGCGGATACTTTTTAAACAACGCAGGAGTGACAAGGTTAACTCGCTTGTCCGTGCATTGGGCTGAAAGAACTGTCGCGACTAGAAGCTCCCAAGCGCTCGTATAATTTAAAGCGCAACGCGCATCAGGATAAGCTTGGGTAAGTATTTGAATAATGGCCTGAGCCCTTCGTTTTTTTTGAGCTTGTGTTTCTTTTGGCATGATCAGTATCATAATGCTTCACGACAAATTTCAGAAAAGGATTTCACACCCTATGGAAAAAATGAAAGCGGTTATTTTTCGACAAGCTGGAAGCATTGATAATCTCGAAAACGCTGAAGTTCCAAAGCCTGTCCCTGAAAAAGGCGAGGTTTTAGTGCGGGTCAAAGCCTGCGGGCTCAACCACCTCGACTACTGGCTGCTCAGTGGCGCCGTGAAGCCGCCCATGTCCATGCCGCATATTCTTGGCTGCGATATCGCTGGCACCGTCGAAGCTTGCGGACCCGGTGTCCGTGGCATCGAAAAAGGAAAGCGCATCATTGTCGCCCCCGGGATCCGAGGCGGAAAATCTGAACATTATCGCGCAGGTATCTGGGACAGCCTTGCCCCGGGATACCAAATTGTGGGTCTTCAAAACAATGGCGGCTACGCTGAGTTTGTCAAAGTTCCGGCTGAAAATATTATCCCTGTTTCAACAAAGCTTTCCTTTGAAGAGTGGGCCGCAATTCCGCTTGTTTTTTTAACGGCTTGGCACATGCTCGTTACCCACGCCAAACTTAAAAAAAATGAAACTGTTTTGATTCAAGCCGCGGGCAGCGGCATTGGCAGCGCGGCCATTCAAATCGCTAAGTATCTTGGCGCCCAAGTCATCACAACCGTCGGTCAAAATTGGAAAATTAAATTAGCCAAAAAAATAGGCGCTGATCACGTCATTAATTATCAAAAGAAAGATTTTGTCACCGAAGTTAAAACACTTACAAAAAATAGCGGAGTCGATGTTGTCTTTGAACATATCGGCCCCGAAACCATGCCCCAAAGTTTGCAGTGCTTAAAAAAACGCGGACGAATGGTTCATTGCGGAGTCACATCCGGTGCCACGGTATCATTTGATCTCAGACAACTTTATATGAACCAAATTCAGATTCAGGGATCCTATATGGGCGGATTTAAAGAATTAGGCACAGTCATTCAATTGGTTGAAAAAGGGAAACTGAAGCCGGTTGTCGATAAAATTTTTCCACTCCGAGAGGCGAAAGCAGCGCTATCGCATATGGCCGCGCGTAAAAATTTTGGAAAAATAATTTTAAAGCCCTGATTCATATCAACGCGACTTATCCGCAGGAAAAAGAGAGCTGGCTTAACTCTTAGCTCTCTCACAAAATAATGACGCCATCCAAACTCTACGCTTCCGGAATTAAAACCATGCTCGCGAGCGCTGCGGCATTTTCCGTGATGGGCATTTACGTTAAATTAGCCGCGCATGATCTTCACCCACTTCAAATTGTTTTTTTTCGAAGCTTCTTTGGACTCGTCATTATTCTTAGTCTTCTTCATCATCACCAACATTCGCTTTTCGGAAAAGAAAAAAAACTGATGCTGTTACGCGGCATCAGCGGGTTTCTCGCGCTGGTCTTGCACTTTTACACAATCAAACATCTTGAGCTTGGCCTCGCCGTCACGCTCAACTACATGGCGCCCATTTTTGTCGCACTTTTTTCCTCATTTTTTTTAAAAGAAAAACCATCCGACTGGTTTTATCCCTTACTTGCGAGCTCTTTTGCGGGGGTGATTATGATGAGTTTGCAGCATGGCTTTGTGTGGAACCCTTACATTGGCATGGCTATTCTTTCAGCCCTCTTTGCTTCAGTGGCTTATCTCACCCTACGCGGCATCAATGACAGAGAATCGCCCTACACCGTTATTTTTTATTTTACGGCCATCTCAACCGTGGGATCACTCCTCTTTATTCCGCTATGGAAGTGGCCCGAGCCGAGAACTTGGATTTATTTGGTGATGATCGGAGCGGGCTCATATTTTGGACAATTCTGGCTTACGACAGCCATGCGACGTGCGCCGGCATGGCTTGTCAGTCCGTTCATTTATCTGAACCCGGTTCTGTCGACACTTTACGGCTGGATTTTCTTTGGGGAGAACGGTCATTTTTTATCCTGGCTGGGACTTGCTCTCATTCTTGCGAGCGGCATTCTTATTTCTGCATTCGGGACCGAACATACCGCTCAAAAAAAGACCCTGAGCCAGTAACGGCTCAGGGCAAAAACTACTTCTGATTTAGAAAATTAATTCTCGGGTGTTGGTTTGGGCTGAATGCTAATAGCGATTACAAAATAAACCAAACTCAGCACCAGTCCAATGCCTCCATTGAAAAAGCGACCGAGGTTTGGAATGTTTCCTAAAATCGTAATCCACAGCTCAATTGAAAAAGCGAAGCTTGCCAAAACAAAAAGCTTTTCAAACTCAAGCTTGCGCGGTAAAAACAATTGAATCAGAAAACCAAGTGCACCAAAAATTAATCCTAAAATTAACTTTACGACAAACATAAAAAAAAGAACAATAAATAAAATCCCGCCCACCACAAGGTTTTTATACTTGCGATAACCTCTTTCGATTATTTCCCCATCAAGATGTAATGGGGGGGTGTTTTTAAAGGCGGCTTTGTTCTCGTTTGAAAACCCTCCAAACGACCGCGCCTCTTTTTGGGTATAAACCATTTTAGATGTCACGAATAGTTGTATGCTTCCTATTTCAGAGGGCGTAACGGTTTCAACTGAATCATCAAAAGCAACCAACGGCCCAAGCTGAGGATGCGTCAGAATGACCCTTCCCGGTTTATCAAGCTTCATGCCGTCAGCTGACAGCGTCATTCCAGGGTATTCTGTTTTAAGCCAATGGACAAAAGCATCTATTTTAGGCATAAATGAAAATCCAAAAATCGTCAATGCAACACCCAACAATGCAGTGAGATAAAGATTGTAAAGCACGGCCGTTCCGGGTTTCTCATCGCGGACTTCACGATAAATTCTGAAATCAAAAAGAGCTAAAACAGGTGCGGTTAAAAAACGGGTTACCTTCATAGAGACTCCTTTATGCGTAAGAAATTTTAAGAATTTTCATTTTAATGATGCCTGCGGGAACCCGGACTTCACACTCTTCATTCAATGCTTTACCCAGAACTCCTCGACCAATCGGTGATGTCACGGCAATACGCCCCGCATCAAAATCAGCTTCGTCTTCGGCGACTAACTTATAAGTAAAAGTTTCTTTTACTTTAAGATTAAGCACTTCAACGGTTGCCCCTAAAAAAACTTTATCTTTAGGAACCTGGCTCAAATCTAAAATCTGCGCGCGGGACAACTTATCTTCGAGCTGAGCAATACGAGTCTCAAGATGGGCTTTCGCTTCTTTTGCAGCGTCATACTGGGCATTTTCGCGCAAATCACCGTGTGCCCGCGCGACCGACAGCTCTTCGGTCACTTCTTTGCGTTTGGTCGACTTCAAATATTGAAGCTCTTCTGACATTTTGTCAAAACCTTCACGAGATAAAATAATTTTGCCTGACATAAACTTCCTCCGTCACATGAGATTGCACCATAAAAATCAAATACAAACAAGAAAAAGACTGGGAAAGCTCAAGGCGATCTGCTTTCAAATCACGATTAAGCACCAATCCAACGCGCATACAAACTTTTTGCGAGAACTGGATCCTCCGTCCCTTTCACAATCACGCGCCCATTTCTAAAAAGCATCAATTCGTAATCGGGCACCGAAACACGAGCAAAATCAGCGCCCACTTGCACGGCGGTATCACTTCCCTTCCACCGTTCGGCTAATTCTTCCCAGACCAACCCATGTCCTTTGGAGCTTTGAATTTGAACCGCATTGCGGCCGCAAAGCTTAAGCGCCTGCGTACCAAGAAGCGGGCTCAGTCCGGGAAAAACTTTTTCTCGGCAGCCTGAGCAATTTTCAGTCGATAAGCTTTTTGCTGCAAGCTGCTTAAATTCACCGCGCCAAACATCAAAACTAAAAACATTTGCCGCAATCGATGCCCCTGCACCCACAATCACTTGAATTAATTGTGTGAACTGCACAGAGGCAGTCATATGTGCCGCAGAAGCTAAAACTCCTGCACGGTCGCAACTTTGAGAATCCTGAGCATTAACGCTTTCAGGAAAAATGCATCTCAGGCAAGGTCGTCCATCCGCCAAGACACTGTAAACCATTCCACGAGTTTCAATCGCGCCACCATAAACAAATGCGATTTTATTTTTAACTGCGAAATCATTCAACAAATAACGCGTTTCAAAGTTATCCGTGCCATCCAAAATAAAATCGATCCCTTGCAACAGCTCAGAAATGTTTCCCGCATGGATATCTTCGACGATCGCTTTAATTTGAATATCGGAATTTATCGCTTCAAGCGAATTTTTAGCCGCCGTTGCTTTCGCAAGACCCGACTTTGCGTCTTTCTCTGTAAAAAGCACTTGGCGCTGTAAGTTGCTCCATTCAATCACATCACGATCAATCAAACGTAAAAAGCCCACTCCTGCTCGAGCACAAAGCTGGGCAGAAACCGAACCCAACGCGCCCACTCCAACAATCGCAACACGCGCGGCTGCAATTTCTTTTTGCCCTTCCGCACCAATTTGAGAAAGAATCGATTGACGCGAATAGCGATCCATTGAATAGCTCATAGCATGGAGCCGATAGCCAATAGCCTAAATAAAGTTGAGCTCATCTATTGCCTCGCGCTATCGGCTATGGGCTGTAAGCTCTCGGCTGTCTTATACGAGCTATCCACCATGCAAGGCTCATAGCCTGCATCCACAATAAGTCTTTCCATTTCAGCTCGAGAAAGATCGACCGGCGCTTCGCTTCCCGCATCATGCATAATTTTTTCACTCAGATTGAGACCGCCCAAATCGTCACATCCAAAAGAGAGCGCAACTTGTGCAAATTTAAGATCCGTTGTCGTCCAATGCGCTTTGATATGCGGCACATTATCAAAAAGCAAACGAGAGACAGCGAGCGCCTTCAGATCAAGCAAGCCGCCCGGCTCGCCGAGCTTGGCAAGACGGTTATTTTCCGCCTGATATGAGAGCAGAATAAAAGATTGAAAGCCGTTTATTTTATCTTGAAGCGCACGCAAACGCAAAACATGATCAACTCGATCTTCATCGGTTTCAATATGTCCATAAAGCATGGTGCAATTGGTACGCAATTGAAGCTGATGCGCTTTTTCATGAATCGCAAGCCACTGGGCCGCGGTAATTTTTTCGCGGCAAATTTTCTGGCGCGTTTTTTCACCAAAAATTTCAGCGCCTCCGCCCGGCATTCCATCAAGCCCGGCGGCGACGAGTTGTTTCAGAACCTCTTCGTTTGACAAATTACAGCGAACTGCCAAATCATCAATTTCAGGAGCGGTTAATGCTTTGATATAAAGATGCGGCCAATTCTTGCGAATGCGTTCAAACATACCGACGTAATAATCCATCTTCAAATCAGGATGATGACCGCCCACAATATGCACTTCGTTGATATTCCATTTTTCAACGGCATTGCGAACTTTTTGCTCAACTTCATCGAGCGTAAACGTGTAACCGCCTTCTTGGCCAGGCTTGCGCGAAAAAGAACAAAACATGCAGCTGATGCTGCAAACATTGGTGTGATTAAGATGTAGATTGACTGAATAATAAACTTTGCGACCATTTACGCGCTGTCTCACAGTTTGCGCCAATGCGCCTACAGCATGAATATCGGGCGAACGATAAAGTCTTACACCGTCTTCGAAGGAAAGTCTTTGCCCGACAGCAACTTTCTCTGCGATGTCGCGAAGGTCAGAATTCTTAAGAATAGAATCGATCATCAAATAGCCTCGAACGCGGAGAGCGTTCTTATTTCATTGCGTCAGGTTTTTTTCGCTTAATCTCTTCGAAAAACTCATCAACCAACTTAGCTTGGTCGACCACGCGATGCTGTAATCCATCGACATAAATCATCCCTTTGTCTTTTCCGCCGGTAATGCCGAAGTCGCTTTCATGCGCTTCTCCGGGGCCATTTACGACACAACCTAAAACAGAAAGTGTCAGGGGATCTTTGAGCGTTTTCATCGCACGGTCTTCGACTTCGCCGGCGAGTTTAAAAACATCCACTTCCGCGCGACCGCAACTCGGGCAAGAAATAACGCGCAGACCTTTCCGAAGGCCGAGTGCTTCAAGAATCATTTTCCCAACTTTTATTTCTTCTCGCGAATCAGCCGTAAGCGAAACACGAATGGTGTCGCCAATCCCCTGCTGAAGCAATGTTCCGATTCCAATCGCATTATAAATACTTCCACGCAACAATGTTCCGGCTTCGGTCACACCCAAATGTAACGGATAATTAAAAGTCTGACTTGCAAGCTGATAGGCTCCAACCATGGTCGGAACATCGGATGCTTTGATTGAAATGAAAATGTCACGAAAATCAAAGCGTTCAAGGATTGCCACGTGACGCTTTGCGCTTTCAACAAGTGCAAATGGCGTTACTCCATATTGATCGCGAATATCTTTTTCGAGCGATCCTCCGTTCACACCGATTCGAATGGGAATTTTATGACGCTTTGCTTTTTCTACCACTTCAATGATACGGTCTTCAGCACCAATGTTACCGGGATTGAGACGCAATTTATCGACACCTTCATCAATCGCAATCAAAGCAAATCGATGATTGAAATGAATGTCGGCGACAAGCGGTATTTTGATGCGTTTTTTAATTTTTCCCAGCGCACGCGCATCCTCCTCTTTCGGACAAGCCACACGAATGATTTCACACCCCGCTTCGGTTAACTCTTCAATTTGCGCCACCGTCGCATCGACATCGCGCGTATGGGTTGTGCACATCGATTGAATTCGAATGGGCGCATCGCCCCCAACTGCAACATTGCCAACCATTATTTGTTTTGTTTTTTTACGTTCAATGCTATTTTTTTTATTAATCATAAAATAAACCCTATATTCTTGACAGAGAAAGTGAAGCCGGCGGCGAGGCAAAGCCCAAAGCCACTTATGATATTGAAACCATTCTTTCGATTGGGAGACGCGCGCGATCAGCGAGGTCTTTGGGAACTTTAACTTCGTATTTTAAATTTTCAAGCGAATCGACAATTTTCTCGA
>Ga0163150_10003967_pt1 | contig 20208 bp, 18 predicted proteins | sample OliLakLV19P2IB_FD_148628 | JGI IMG/M metagenome (GOLD analysis project Ga0163150, IMG submission 148628) | Freshwater microbial mat bacterial communities from Lake Vanda, McMurdo Dry Valleys, Antarctica - Oligotrophic Lake LV.19.P2.IB | ecosystem: Environmental > Aquatic > Freshwater > Lake >...
TGCGCACGACACCCCGAACATCGGCCGCTTAAGCCCGCAAAGCGACCAATCCCGACTATCCGGGACAAGGCAAGAAGCGGACATTTGCCTAGCTACGAAAACCGGACATCTGTGATTGTCCTCGACACACGGCCGCCGATTAGACGGCTCGGGGTGTTGCCAATCCGTTGCTCGCTGGCGGCTCGGCCGGCTCGTCCACACAGAGGGCGAATTGCGCGGCCAGCCTTATTAACTTCGTAGTTTTTTTCGACTCCCTGCGTGACCGGTACAACGACCGCGGCCGACTTGCTGGAGATCAAACGCTTTCAGCAAAATGGCCCGTCGTTTGTCACGAACGGCATCGATTATTCGGTCGACTACTCGCACGAGCTGTTCGGCGGCAGAGCCGCTGTTCGGCTGACGGCGACGCAGAACCTGGTCTACAAGCAGGGTGGATACGATGCGAACGGCGTTCAGTTCGATCCCGGCGGCAACCGCCTCGGCTTCGCAAACTTCACGCGGACGGGCAACCTCAGCACCGAATGGAAAGGAAACGCTGCGGTTAGCTGGGCGAACGAACGACACAACCTCAATCTGCGTGCGAACTACTCGTCGGGGACATACAACGAGGCCTTCGACTCCGGCGCGCTTATACCGATCATCAACAATCCGGGTACGACGCCGGATATCTTCAGCACCTATGGGGTTCCAGCCAAAGAGTACCTCGATTTCGACTTCACCTATATCTACACCGCCCCGTTTTGGCAGGATCTCCAGCTCCGCATGACGGTTCTCAACATCGCGGACCGGGGCCCCTTGGCCGCGCAGGGACGTAGCGGCTATTACAACGGCATCGGCAACCCGCGAGGTCGCCAGGTCAAGTTTTCCGCAACGAAGAAGTTCTAACCTCCCCGAGAGCTTTAGTTCAGGTCTCGGTTCTTCTGGTGGGCGGCCTGGCCGCCCACCAGCCCTTTTCGTCGGTCCATCCGCCCGCCAGCAGAGCTCTGACGCAAAGTGTCTTCAGTACGAGGGTGACGCAATGCGCCGCAACCTAATCGCCGCAATGGCTGCCGTGATTCTGGTCGTCAGCCTCACCAATTGCACAACGAAGGCCTCTCAGACTCAATACAGTCTCGTTCCGGTTCGAACCAATGGCCAGGACCTCAACGGCATGGACAGCCGTACGACCGTTGAGTCGCGCCAGCCTGGCGGAATAGTGTCTGTTCGCGCCGACGACCAGTTCGCCGAATTCGGCGCCGGCTTCGTTGTGGTGGTGCAGAACAGGAGCAGCATCGCGCTCGAATTCGGTCCGCAAAACATAGTGGCTTCGCTCAATGACAAGCCGCTGCGGGTACTTGCGGCGGACGAACTTGACGCTGCAGTGAAAAGCAAACTGAGCGGATATCTTCGCGCCACAAGCCGGACGGACGGTCAGGACTTCGACACCGCCTCAGTCAGCGCCAACCGGGAGTACAGATTCAACAACTATGGCGGATGTCCCGCGGGGTAGGCTGGCTGCGCGATCTACAGCGACGACAATGGCAGCGCATACCGGCAGGATCGCATCAATCGCGAACTACAGGCCGACACGATTGCATATGCGGCGGCGAAGCTTCGGACAAGCCAAGTTCTGATCGCCCAAAAGGCGCTGCATCAGTCAAATGTCGAGCCCAACGAAATGTCGGGCGGCATCATAACCGTTCAAATGCCTCGGTCCGGAGGACGCATTGACCTGACGATCATGTTCAACGGACAGAAAACATAGCTTCACTTTTAGTGCTACACCGAGGTCCTAAGCTTTCAGTTGACCCCCCGGTCGGTTGACAATTTCTGGAGTTGACCCGGTTCGGCGGACACCCCGAGATTTGGAGTTTGAGGTGTCGCAGTGCCCGGTTCTCGATGTTCGTATCCGCCGGAGTTCCGTCGGCAAATGCTGGGCTGGGCTGGTCCGGCCGCACGCTTGGGGAGTTGTCGCGCGAGTTCGAGCCGACCGCGCAGTCGATCATCAACTGGGTCGGCCTAGTCGAGCGTGACACCGACGAGCGCTGCGATGGCCCCAACAGCGCCGAGCGCGAAGTGCTGACGCGGCTGCGTCGCGAAAACATCGCCTGCGGCAGGAGCGCCATCGGTTCGAGCCCAATGGCGAACACTTGGCTCGCGCGGGGGCATCCGTGTCCACCTTCATGATAAAAGTCTTGCTAAGGTGATGGCCTTCGCGTCTTACCTGAGCCCGCCATTTGCCACTCAGACGCTTGTTGACTGCGGCCATGAATTTCTACCCCAAAACCAACTCCAAAATCGTGGTGAAGCCGGGCGAACCGCAGGCAAAGTCAGAACGGAATCCCCGGGAACCCGAGGAATCATGAGGGGACATTGTGCGAACGGCACGCCGCCGGGTACTGAGATACCCAAATTTTGATGAAAAATCAAGCCCATCGGTTCTGCGTCGCCCCTATGATGGCTTGGACTGACCGGCATTGCCGGGTCTTCCACCGGTCCCTGAGCGCCCGCGCCCTACTGTACACGGAGATGGTGACCGCCGACGCGGTGCTGAACGGCGACCGCACCCGCCTCGTGGGATTCGACACGGCCGAACACCCCGTCGCCCTGCAGCTGGGCGGGTCGGATCTTGACAAGCTTACGCGGGCCGCGCGCATCGGCGCGGCGATGGGCTATGACGAGATCAACCTGAATGTCGGCTGTCCCTCGGAGCGCGTCCAGTCGGGCGCGTTTGGCGCGTGTCTCATGCGCGAGCCCGACCTCGTGGCCGACTGCCTCGCCGCCATGCGTCAGTCCGTGGCGGTTCCGGTGACGGTCAAGCACAGGTTGGGCGTGGACGATGACGATCCGCGAGAGGCGATGTTCCGCTTTGTGGAGAAAGTCTCGGACGCCGGCGTATCCACCTTCATCGTCCATGCTCGCAAGGCTTTGCTGAGGGGGCTGAGTCCGAAGGAGAACCGCGAAATTCCGCCTCTCGACCACGAGATCGTGGCTGAACTCAAGCGCACCCGGCCAGACTTGGAGATCGTTCTGAACGGCGGGCTTGCCGATCTCGTTACGGCGGAGCGCGAGCTTGACCGGGTCGATGGCGTCATGTTCGGCCGGGCCGCTTACCACGATCCGGCTTTGCTGCTGCGGGTCGACCATCGGCTCTTTGGAGAGCTCGCGCCGCCGCGAACGCCCGACAAGGCCGCGCTCGACTACCGCGCATCGATACTTTTCAGACTGAAGTCTGGCGTGCCTCTTCACGCGATGACGCGCCACATGCTGGGGCTGTTCGCCGGCCGGCGCGGCGCGAGACAGTGGCGGCGCATCCTGTCGGAAAAGGCCCCCGGTGCGCGAGGGCCCGGCGCCATCGAGATTTACGACGCGGCTCTGGCGGCGGTGATCGCGCCGGAGGCGGCCGAGGTCATTGCCGGATAACGATTGCCCGGGATGTTACCTCCCAACCGTCCAGGCGGTTGAGGAAACTCATGCCCAGCAACGATTGCTCAAGTCCATCGACGATGACGACCGCCTCGACGCGAGCGATCTCGACCCGATCGACCGTCACCTCGTCCAGCATGGCGACTGCCGCGCGGACACGGCCAGACGCGGTCGTCACTTCGGCGTTGCGGGGAAGCGCATCAAGATCAAGCCCCACGCGCCTCGCATCGCGTTCGGTAAGAACGATGACGCTGGCGCCGGTGTCCACCATGAACCGCACGGGTGTGCCGTTTACCCGCGCCGTCGTCCAATAGTGACCGTCGGGTTCCTTTCGCAGGGCAGCCGTCCGCCCCCCGGCCGGCTCGCCGGGGCTGTCGAGTGCGCTGTCGCGAACGGCTTCCGCAGCAGCCGAAGTCCGGCCGGCCATCCGGTCGCGAGTAACCACCAGGCCCCCGGCGGCGACTGCGAGAAAGATCAGCGCGGGGAGGGGGCCAGCCTTCAATCGGGTCTCACCTTGCCTATTGCGATGAGGCTGATCCACTATCACGAGACGCTGAAGGAAGCCTGACTTGCGGCTGTCGAACTGCACGAAGTGCAGTCACACCCGACCCGCTGCCGAGTGGCAAAACTTATCAGCCCAGCTTGCCGAGCGCCTCAAGACCTGCGAGGCGAGCGGGAAGCCGAGCCATTACCTCTGCGCGCTCGGCGTCGCTCAACCGGGCCCAGCGCGCGATCTCGTTCAGGGTTCGGGCGCAGCCCAGGCACTGCCCGGACTGGCCATCGACCACACAGACCTTGACGCAAGGTGTCCTGATCGCCTGAGGCATCGGAACCTCCTACACGAGTCATGTTTCGGGAAATAGCGCGGGGGGCTGCCAAATCGCCAATGCCATGCGATGCTCGAAAAGCCTGTCCTGCCGGGAGCCGCTTCATGGACCTGCACTATTCCGCCGAAGATACCGCTTTCCGCGACGAAGTACGCACCTTCCTGGAGAAAAATTATCCTGCCGCGCTGCGCGAGCGCGTTTCGCGCGACGAATACACCAAGGAGGATTTCCTGGGGTGGCAGAAGGTGCTTTTCAAGCGGGGCTGGGGCGCTCCTTCCTGGCCCAGGCAACATGGCGGCACGGGCTGGACCTCGACCCAGAAATACATTTTCCAGGAAGAGTGCGCGCGCGCCGAAACCTTGCCGATTCCACCGTTCGGACCCGTCATGCTTGCGCCCGTGCTCATGGCTTTCGCCAATGAGCCGCAGAAGGCTCTCTACTTGCCGCGCATCCTCGACGGCACAGACTTCTGGTGTCAGGGCTATTCCGAGCCCGGCGCCGGCTCGGATCTCGCCTCGCTGAAGACCAGGGCCGAAAAGGTGGATGGACAGTGGGTCATCAACGGCCAGAAAACCTGGACCACGCTGGGGCATTTCGCCGACTGGATTTTCGTCCTCTGCCGCACCAATCCCAACGCGCGCAAGCCTCAGGAAGGCATCTCCTTCATTCTCGTTGACATGAAGGCGCCGGGCGTCGAAGTGCGCCCCATCATCACCTTGGATGGCGGCCATGAGGTCAACGAGGTCTGGTTCACGGACGTCAGGGTTCCTCTGGAAAATCTCGTGGGCGCCGAGAATGAAGGCTGGACCTACGCCAAATTCCTGCTCGTTCACGAACGGTCCGGCATCGCTGGCGTCGCGCGCTCAAAGAAGGGCATCGAACGCCTGAAAGAGATCGCGTCGATCGAGCTTGACCGGGGCGAGCCGATTATCCGGAACCCGGATTTCGCCCGCAAGATGTCAGAGCTCGAAATCGATCTGACTGCTTTGGAATTCACCGAGCTTCGCACTCTGGCGCGCGAGGCTCAGGGCAAGGGAGCGGGTCCGGAGAGCTCGGTCCTGAAAATCAAAGGCACCGAAATCCAGCAGCGCATTACCGAACTGACGCTCGAGGCGGTAGGCGTCCATGGCGCGCCTTACTTCCGGGGTTTTCCGATGGACGGCGACAACCAGTTTCCCATCGGACCAGATTATGCCCACTACGCCGCGCCGGCCTACGCCAACATGCGCAAGACGTCGATCTATGGCGGCTCCAACGAAATCCAGCGCAACATCATTGCCAAGATGGTGCTGGGACTTTAGAAGCAATGCCTGGACCAGCGTCACTCTTGCGCTGGCCATTTCCTTGACGCCTCGGGGTTTTCAATAACCGTTTGACGCGTAGAGGGACGCCGAAAGTCTCCGCCCCAAAAGGGAGTGTCGCCATGGCGGGTTTGATCAGCACCAGACCCGGCGACGGGATCTGGTGGAGCCTCATCGCCTTTTTTTCGGTTGGCGTCGGCGGCTATGGCCTGTTCCATGTTTTCAACGGTTTCGAGACCGTACCCCCGGCGGTCATGAACAGCCATTTCTTCACTCCTCTTGGTATCCAGATCCATATCTCGGCCGCCGCCGTGGCCTTGCTGGTGGGCGCTTTCCAGTTCCTTAAGCCGTTGCGGACCCGGGCGCCGGCGGTGCATCGGTGGATTGGCCGCATCTATGTGGCGGCTTGCGTCATCGGCGGCATGGCGGGCGGGTCCATTGCTCTTTATAGCGCATCGGGCCCGGTGGCCGGATGGGGCTTCTTTATCCTGGCCGTTCTCTGGGTTCCGTTCACCCTGTTGGCGCTTGCCGCCGCGATGCGGCGCGACTTCGCGGCGCATGAGCGCTGGATGGTGCGATCCTTCGCGCTGACTTTCGGAGCGGTGACGCTGCGGCTTTACCTGCCCATCGGCCTGGCGACTGTGGGGTTCAACGAGTCGTATCCGATCATCGCCTGGCTCGCCTGGGTTCCAAATCTCGTCGTGGCTGAAATCTGGCTGCGTTCGCGATCGCCCGCGGGTCGCGCCCCCGCGCGCGTCGAAACTCCCGCCTGACGCCGTCTTGCGCGTTGGGAAAAGCCGCCTAGAACGGTGACAGGGAGATTTCCATGGATTTCAATTTCACGTCCGAACAGGACATGCTGCGCGACTCCATCGCGAGACTAGTTCGCGAGCAGTATGATTTCGACACCCGCCGCAAGATCGCGAAATCCGAGGCCGGCTGGCGCCCCTCGATGTGGGCCCAGTTCGCCGAAATGGGCCTGATGGGCGCGCCGTTCTCCGAAGAAGAAGGCGGCTTTGGGGGCGGACCCATAGAAGCCATGATCATCGCCGAGGAGTTCGGCAAGGGCCTTGTCATCGAACCCTGGCTGCAGACGGTGGTCGTCGCAGGCGGCTTCCTGAAGCACGCCGGCGACGACGCCCAGAAACAAGATCATATCGCGGCCATCGTCAGCGGCGAGCGGATATTCGCCTTCGCCTATTCCGAACCGAAAAGCCGCTTCGATCTCAACGACGTCTCGACGACGGCGAAAAAGGACGGCGCGGGTTACGTGATCAACGGGCAGAAGGCCGTGGTTCTCGGTGCGCCCTTCGCCAGCCATCTGGTCGTCACCGCCCGCACCTCAAGCGCCCAGCGCGATTCGGACGGCGTCAGCGTTTTCATTGTGCCGAAGTCCGCCAAGGGCGTGGTCACCCGCGATTATCCGACGGTCGATGGCCTGCGCGCCTCGGAAATCCACTTCGAGAATGTCGCGGTGGGCCCCGAGGCGGTCATTGGCGAGGTCGATGGCGGCCTGCCTCTGGTCGAGAAAGTCGCCGACGAAGCCATCGCCGCGCTCTGCGCCGAGGCGCATGGATGCATGAAGGTGCTCAATAGCGCGACGCTCGACTATTCCAAAACCCGCAAGCAGTTTGGCCAGCCCATCGGCAATTTCCAGGTGCTGCAGCACCGCATGGCGGACATGTTCATGGCTTATGAACAAGCCGTCTCGATGACTTACATGGTCACCCTGAAGCTCGACGAGCCCGACAGGGCCCGCAAGATGGCCGCCTCGGCTGCGAAGGTGCAGATCGGCAAAGCCGCCAAATTGATCTCGCAGGAAGCCGTCCAAATCCATGGCGGCATGGGCATGACCGACGAACTCAATGTCGGCCACTTCTTCAAGCGCCTCACCATGATCGAAACGCAGTTCGGCAACACCGACTGGCATCTTCGCCGATACACGGAGCTGTCGGCAAAATAGCGTCTGGCATCGACGGGTCCAGTCAGATATTCCGTTTCCACTCAGTGGATCTCGATACGACTTGGTCGGTATCGCGTTGGACAAACGTGGTGTACCCGGAAAGCGTCTTGGAGTCGCCGTTAACCTTGAGATTGAGCGAGCCGAAATTTAGCCTTGCTGGACCCACTTCTGCCCAATCAATTCGAATCATGTCTGAACGAATGAGGCCGAAGTACCGAAACGTCCGCGCCTCTTGGTTTCCAAGATCGACTTGGGCAGAGAGTCGATCACCCGTTTGTCGAATCGTCGCTACCCCCGACTGGTTGGCCCTCCCGCGATACCTTCCATGATGTGCGATTGAGATCTACGGTGCCGACCTGTCCTGCTCTCCAACGCGGGAGAACAAAGCACGTTAGCGTCCATCGGCCGAGCATAACGATAAAACCCAGAGCGGCCGCTTGAACAAGTCCTTCTAAGATCACCGAAAGCATTTTTCCCCCGGGAAAGCACCGGATGACAGGCTTCGCACTTCGGAATAGAGCACAAACGGTTTCAACTGCGAAAGAAGCGCTATGATCAAGCTCGAAAAAAGCGGACCCATCGCGGTTCTCACCCTGAACCGCCCCGACGCCATGAACGCTCTCGGCGAGCCGGGCGACGGCGAGGCGGTGCAGGCCGCTTGCAACGATATCAACAAGGACCGGTCGCTGCGTTGCGCGATCCTCACCGGCGCCGGCAAGGGCTTCTCGGCCGGCGGTAATGTCAAGGCGATGCAGTCCCGCGTAGGCTCTTTCGCCGGCAATCCGGCCGAGGTGCGCGACGCCTACAAGAACGGCGTCCACATGATCGTTCGCGCCCTCTACAATCTCGAAATCCCGTTGATCGCCGCCGTCAACGGCGCCGCCATTGGCCTCGGCTGCGACGTCGCCTGCATGGCCGACATGCGCATTTCGTCCGACAACGCCCGCTATGGCGTCACCTTCCTCAAGCTTGGACTTATCCCCGGCGACGGCGGCGCCTGGCTGCTGCCCCGCGTGATCGGCATGAGCCGCGCCTGCGAACTCCTCTTCACCGGCAATCTTATCGATGCAAAGACCGCGCTCGACTGGGGCCTTGTCTCGAGGGTCGTGCCCGGCGACCAGCTGATGCCAGAGGCCATGGCGCTCGCGACCCAGATCGCCAAACAGCCGCCGCACTCCCTGCGCGTCGCCAAACAGCTTCTGCGTCACGGCACGCAGGCCAGCTATGACACGATCATGGAAATGTCGGCCGCCGCCCAGGGCCTGATGCACCACACCAGGGACCATGAGGAAGGCGTCGCCGCGGTTCTCGAAAAACGCGATCCCGTGTTCACTGGACAATAAAGGCTACGGGTCGGAGCGTCTGTCAATTCCGGTTGCAGCTGATCAGAGCGCCCTTGTCGGCGCGTGCGCAATTCGCGGAGTTGACCGCCCTGTTATGATCGATCAGGGCCTGCGTCGAAGCGTTCGGATCGTAGCTGAAGGGCGACGTCCCGCTGCTTGCCGTATCCTGCTCCGCTATCGCCTGCATCCGCTCTTCGCGCTGGACATCCTCGCAGGCGGCGGCGACCCCGCTATTGCACCAGAGATGGATGCTTGGCTCTCCTGGCTCGAGGTTTGTCCCGAACTTGTTCCACCAGTTGGCAGCCTTCTGGCCGCCCTCGCGCAACGCGATCTGAGAGAGTGAAAAGCGGTCGATCGACGTCGCGCTCGCGAGCCGGCGGTCGAAACTTTCGCGATCGTAGGCGAGCGTGTTCGCGTTGCTGGTGCGGCGCTGCTGATACGCCGCCTCATGAGCGGGATCGGCGGCACGGTAAGCTTGCATCCAGACCTCATCGGTGCTCCGGCCGTTTTCCATTTGCTCGAGCTGAAGTGCGAAGAGCTTGGCGTCATGCCGTTTCCGGGCCTCCGGGCTGGAGGCGATGAACGCCTGTACCCAGGCTTTCTCCTCGTGCTTGTAACCATTCGTGCTCCACATCAGGTCGGCTGCATGAACTCTTAAGGCCTCATCCATGCGCGCCATTTCGCGGGCTCCGGCGCCGATGACCGGCCGCTCGACGAATTCAAGCCGGTCCCAACCTTCTTGCCTGGTATTGTTGAGCATGCGCTGTCGGAAAATCGTCATCGGGATGTCATTTTTCGTGTCGAAGCCACAATCATAATCCTTGGTGGTGGATGACACTAGTTCATTGCCCCTTGTGTCCAGCATGCAGGCCGACAGCGGGTTGCCGATGTCCTTGTCCGGGCCGTGTTGACGCCAGGTTGCCATGGCCCAAATTCCGGCGAGGGGGATCAATCCTTGGGTCGGCGTGGCGAGCTGCGCCGACGCGCCCCGATCACTTTTGCTTTTCTGCAGATGCACATATCCTTGCACCATCACCTTCATTGCCGTGGGATCTCCGGCTTCAGCGAAAGGGCGGACGGCGAGGAGATGCGCTTCGCTCTTCCGCCCCTTCCACGCCGACACGGCTTTGTTCATCGCCGACTGCTCCGGGGCGGTCAGCGCTTTCACGGCCATTTTTGGGCGGTTTGCCTCAACGTAAGGTTCAAATGCGGAAGGCGTCTGCGCAAGCGCGGATCCACAGACCCCAAGAGCTGCTGCACAGGCGAGCAGGAGTTTCATGTTTGTCCCCTGTTTGACCACCCTAGATTTCTAGCGGGAGTCGGCCTCGCTGCCCAGCCCCAGTGGTCGCGAGCCCCACTGATGACATCTCAGCCACAATGCGTATCCTCGCTCAAAATCGGGAGAACACAATGATCGGTGCAGTCGCGGAACTCACCATCCTGGAAGGCAAGACCACGGAGTTCGAGGCCGTCGCCCGTGAACTTGAAGCCGCCGTCGCCGCCAACGAGCCGGGCGTGCTCTACTACAAGCTGTTCAGGGTGAGGGACTCGTCCACGCAGTACGTTTTCCTGGAGCAGTATGCGGACCAGGCGGCCGTCGATGCGCATCGCGGCTTCGAGCATTTCAGGCGCCTCGGCAAGGCGATGGGCCCTTTCCTTGCTGCACCGCCGAAAATAACCCGCATGGACAAGGTGTCTTAAACCATGGACCTCGACTTCACCCCGGAAGACCTTCGCTTTCGCGACGAGGTTCGTGACTGGATCAAGGAGAACCTGACCGACGATTTCAAGCGGCGCATGGCGCTCTCGAAGAATGGCTCGCTGGACGAACGGCATCAGAAAGCCTGGCAGAAAAAGCTAGCCGACAAGGGCTGGCTTGCGACCAACTGGCCGATGGAGCATGGCGGCCCTGGCTGGACCCAGACCCAGAAATACATCTTCGAGATGGAATGCGCGCTGGCCGGAACGCCGCGCATGGCGTCCATGGGCGTCCGCATGTGTGCGCCCGTCATCATGAAGTTCGGCACGGACGAGCAGAAGAAGAAATTTCTGCCGCCAATCCTCAGTTCTGACGTCTGGTGGTGCCAGGGCTATTCCGAACCCGGAGCGGGCTCCGACCTTGCCGGACTGCAGATGACCGCTCGCCGCGACGGCGACCGCTACATTCTCAATGGCTCGAAAACCTGGACCACGCACGCCCAATGGGCCGACTGGATCTTCTGTCTCGTGCGCACCTCGAAAGAGGAGAAGAAGCAGCTCGGCATTTCCTTCATACTCGTGGACATGAATTCGCCTGGCATCACGATCACGCCGATAAACACGCTGGACGACATGCCGGCCGGCGGACAGGAGATCAATTCGGTCTTTTTCGACAATGTCCGCGTACCGATCGACAACCGCATCGGCGCCGAGGGGGAGGGCTGGACCTGCGCCAAATACCTGCTGACCTTCGAGCGCGGCTCGGCGTACTCGCCGATGTGCCGAAACTCGCTCCGCAAGGCGCGGGAGATCGCGGGTCTGGAAACCAGTGCCGGCCATCCACTGACGGAAGACCCCGCCTTCGCCCGCAAGCTCGCCGACATCGAGATGCAGATTGACGCGCTGGACTTCACCGAGCGCCGCATCTTCGACAAGCTCTCCAGCGGCCAGTCGGTCGGACCGATGTCTTCACTCATGAAGACGCGCGGTTCCGAGATCGGCCAAAAGATCACAGAACTGGTGCTCGAGGCGGCTGGCGTCCACGCCTTTCCATTCGTACAGGATACATACGCCCACGTCGAAGGCCAGGCGAACGATCCGCTGCCGACCCCGGAACATCTGATCACCTCGGCGGGCGCCTACTTCAACAACCGCAAGACCTCGATCTATGCCGGCTCCAACGAGGTTCAGCGCAACATCATGGCGCAGATGATTATGGCTGGGTGAGCGCCAGAGTCGACATTTGCCAGCGCGGCGCCGCAGGAATAGAAACTCGACCAACCGGAGAAATGGCCATGGCCGACGATTTCAAGTCCATCCGCGAGTACGAGCCCAATGCGCACGAACCGCTCGGCCGCGCCGGCTTCAAATCCTTTGCGACCTCTACTCAGGAAGACTGGCAAAAAATTGCTGCGGCGACAGGCGTATTCCAGAAGGGCCACGCCACCCGCATCCTCACCCACTTCAAAATGTTGGAAGGCGATTGCGGCGGCTTCCCGGTCTCACGCCTAGAACACTCGCTGCAAACCGCCACTATGGCCCACCGCGCCGGCAAGGAGGAGGAATACGTCGTCTGTGCGCTGCTGCACGACATCGGCGACACGCTGGGGGTGTTCAACCACCCGGACATCGCAGCCGCGATCCTCAAACCCTTCGTGTCGGAGGCCAATCACTGGATGGTCGTAAATCACGGCATCTTCCAGGGCTATTACTTCTTCCATCATCTTGGGCTTGACCGAGACATGCGGGAACAGTTTCGCGGGCATCCGCACTTCGAATACACGGCCCAGTTCTGCCACCTCTACGACCAGCCGGCCTTCGATTCGTTATACGAGGCGATGCCCCTCGAAGCGTTCACGCCAATGGTGGAACGCGTCATGTCGCAACCCAAACAGTCAATCTATCTGAACAAGGAGAAGGGGATGACCTGGTAGCGGCTGGCGTCCATCACAGGTTCTCCAGCCCGAACCTCGGTATGCGGGTGATCGTCTGACCCGCGACAATTGAATCCCGATGTGCGCAGGCGTCGCTGTTCGCCCAGGAGAACACAGCCCGGACCAACGGTCCGGGCTGAAGGTCACGGGAGGACACTTTACAGGAAGGGTTTATTCGGCGTCGCCCTTGGTTTTCTCGGCCGCATCTTCAGCGGCGTCCTCCTTGGAGTCTTCGGTTTTCAGGCGACCCTGGATACTCGCCTGCATGGCTTCCACGCGGTTGCGGCCTGTCTTGACGTTTGCCAGTTCCGCCTCGACCAGCTGCTTGCTGATGGGCGTGAGGCTGGCCTCAAGAGTCTTGCCGAGTTCGTCGATCATGTAGCTTTCGCCGCGGTAGACTTCGCCCGCCGCCGCTACGGAATCATTCTCGACCAAACCGCGGAGCGCGGTGAAGCTGCGGTGAACCGTCCCGACAGGCTCGCCGTTTTCGGAAGGGGTCCCGCCTAGAGCCGCGACACGCGTCTGGAGTTTCTGCGCAAAAGACTTCCGCTGCGCGGCAAGGGCCTTCAATTCGATTTTCAGTTGTGCGTCATCCGCCTCGGCAGAAGCCTCGTCATAGAGGGTGTTAGCGTCAATTGCGATGCGGGTGAGGTGGTTGAGGCTGTTTGTTTCAGCCATTACCTGCTTGTTGCCTTCCAGGCGAGCAGCGCTTGACGGCGCAGGCGTGGCGGCTGTCTTCATCTGGGTGCATGCGGCCAGCCCCGATGCGCAGGAGGCAAGCAGAATACTACGGAGCATCACGCTCTCCATCATTTAAAGCCATAGCTGGCTGTTCTGTCCCTACAACGGGCTTGGTATTGATACGTTCCGACCATTCGCCGCGGCGACCATGTACTTTTGTTGGGCGGCGGGGGCCGTCGGAGGGTCGGCTCTTTCCTTTACTCGGCGCTTGAGCGAGACCGGTCGCCTGCTAGGCTGGTCGCGGACACAAGAAAGTCGAGGATGCGATGCGTTGGAATATCGTGCTGGCGGCGCTTGTCTGGATCGCTCCCGCCGCTCTTGCCGACGAGGGAATGTGGACGATCGACAATTTTCCAGCCGCCAAGGTGAAGGCGGTCCATGGCTGGGCACCAGACAAGGCCTGGCTCGACAGGGTACAGAAAGCGTCGGTGCGCCTCGATGGCGGCTGCTCGGGGGCGGTTGTCTCCAAAACCGGACTTGTCCTCACCAACCACCATTGCATCAGCGACTGTGCCGAGGCCCTGTCGAGTCCTTCGAACGATCTGCTCTCAAACGGGTTTCTATCGGCCGACCTTCGCGAGGAAAGGGTGTGTCCCGGGGCCGAGGCGTCGATACTTCAGTCAGTGTCCGACGTCACAAAGCGCGTAAAGGATGCGACTAGAGGCGTCCCCGCCGCTGAAATTGCCGGCCGGCGCGGCGCCTTGCTGGCCGCGATCGAGAAGGAAACCTGTGGCGAGAACCGCAAGAAACGCTGCGAAGTCGTCAGCCTGCACCGGGGCGGTCAGTACAATCTTTACGTTTACGACCGCTATCAGGACGTGCGCTTGGCTTTCGCACCGGAGAGGCAGGCGGCCTTCTTCGGAGGCGATCCTGACAACTTCAACTTTCCACGTTACGCCTTTGACATTTCGCTGGTGCGGCTCTACCGCAATGGCGAGCCGGCCGAATTCAAGGTGCCGTTGGCGATTGATCCCGATGGTGCCGCCACAGGCGAGCTTGTCTTCACTTCCGGACATCCTGGATGGACCGAGCGGCTTCTGACGGTCGCGCAGCTTGAATTCCAGCGCGACCACTTCCTGCCCTGGCGCATTGAGTACGCCTCTCAACTGCGCGGCTCGCTATTGACGCAAGCCGGCAAGGGAGAGGAAGAGGCTCGACAGGCCGAGGAGGCGCTCTTTGGTGTCGAGAACACGGTTAAGGTGATCAAGGGACAGCGAGGCGCCCTCGTTGAACCGGCATTCTTTGGGCTGAAGGTCGCAGAGGAGAAGAAACTCCGCGAGGCCCTTGCCTCGGATTCGGCTTTGCGCGCCAGGTTCGGAAACCCTTTCGCCGACATTGAAAAAGTGATCCCCGCCCAGAAATCGGCGTTTCTGGGCTACCAGATGCTGGAAGTCCGCCTCGGCGCAGGTTCCGTCTTGCTGGCCGACGCCCGCGCCCTCGTTCGCGCCGCCGCTGAACGCGACAAGCCCGACGCCGAGCGGCTGACGGAGTATGGCCCGTCCAGGCTCGCCACTCTCGAACGTACACTCCTTGCCGAATCGCCCGTTCATCCCACGCTCGAACAGCTCCAGATCGAATTCTGGCTGTTGAAGACGCGTGAGTATCTCGGCGCCGACCATCCCGCTGTCGCCGCTCTCTTTGGCCCACGCGCCGCCGCCGAGATTGCGCGCGAGCTGGTCGTCGCGACTCGGCTTGACGATCCTGCATACCGCAAGCGCCTGTGGGAAAATTCCGGCGAGACGGCCGCCTCGAACGACCCCGCCATCGCGCTTTACCGCCTCATCGACGCCGCCGCTCGCAAGGCTCGCGAAGCGTACGAGACCAGCGTGTCCGGCCCACTCTCGATCGCTTCCGAAAAAGTGGCGGGCCTCCGATTCGCTGTGTTGGGCGACGCGATCGCCCCCGACGCCACCTTCACCCTGCGTCTGTCGTACGGCACGGTGCAGGGCTGGACTGACCCCGTGTTGGGTCCGGTCGGACCATTCACCTATGCGCGCGGACTGTGGAAGCGCGCCACCGGCGCATGGCCATTCACGGTCGCCTCGAAATGGTCCACCGCCGCGTCCCGCATCGATCCCGACCTGCCGATGAACCTGGTTAGCTCGAACGACATCATTGGCGGCAATTCCGGATCGCCTTTGCTGGACAGGCAGGGCCGGATCGTTGGCCTGGTCTTCGACGGAAACATCCATTCGCTGGGGGGCGCCTACGGCTTCGATCCCGCGCTCAACCGCACGGTGTCGGTCGCCAGCCCGATGCTTCTTGAGGGGCTGCGGAAAGTCTATGGCGCGACGGTCCTTGCGGACGAGATGCAAGGTCGATGACGACGGAAAGGTCAGGCGGGGCGGATGGCGGGTGAAACGGACTGGGGGTGGGATAACGCCCGCGCCGTTGGCGGTGTGTTCTTCATTGTCCTGATCGCCTGGATTCTGTCGGAGAATCGTCGGCGTTTTCCGTGGAAGATCGTGCTTGGCGCGATCGTCATGCAGTACGTTCTCACGCTGCTGCTTTTTGGCGTGCCGATCGTTCGCGACGCTCTCTTCAACCTCAACGCCGCCCTCGATGTGCTGGTCGCGGCGACGCGCGAGGGCACGCGGTTCGTGTTCGGGGGACTTGTAGGCGACCAGCCCGCCTGGGAAGCCTTCACCGGTCAGCCGGGACCTATCTTCATCTTCCAGCTCTTGCCGCTGATTATCACCATCGGATCGCTGTCGGCCATCCTCTGGCACTGGGGTATCCTCAAGGCGATCACCCGGGGCTTCGCGTTTTTCTTCCAGCGCACCATGGGCCTCGGAGGCGCAACCAGCCTCTCCGTCGCCGCCAACATCTTCATGGGTCAGACCGAAGCGCCGTTGCTCATCAAGCCCTACCTGAAGGGCATGAGCCGCGCTGAGATCTTCATCGTTATGGTCACAGGCTTCGCCACCATCGCCGGATCGGTGCTGGTTCTTTACACGCAGTTCCTGCGACCGGTCATGCCTGACGCTCTGGCACACCTGATCACCGTCTCGCTGATCGCAACTCCCGCCGCGGTGGCGCTGGCCCTGGTCATGGTGCCGGAGACAGTCGCGAGCCACGACCGCGTGCATGAGCCGGACTTCAAATACCATTCGACGATGGACGCTCTCGCTGCCGGTGCCACGGATGGCCTCGCCGTTATCTGGAACATCGCCACGATGCTGATCGCGACGCTGGCGCTGCTCTACATCGTCAACGCCATCCTTGGCGCATTTCCCGATGTGGCGGGCGGGGCGCTCAGCTTGCAGCGTATCCTTGGCTGGATATTCGCTCCGCTGATGTACATGGCGGGAGTGCCCATCGAGGAGGCCGCAAAGTCCGGCCAGTTCATGGGCGTGAAGACGGTGCTGACAGAGTTCGTTGCGTTCCTCGACCTTGCTCGCGCTCCGCAGGCCGAAATCACCGACCGGACCCGCCTCATCACCACTTACGCGATCTGCGGCTTCGCAAACTTCGGTTCGATCGGCATTCTGATCGGCGGACTCTCGATCATGTGCCCCGAAAGACGAGCGGACTTTATCTCGCTCTCCTGGAAAACCTTATGGGCCGGGACCCTCGCCACGGTCATGGCCGCCGCTGTCGTGGGATCCCTGCCTCAAAGTCTATTCGGAATCTAGGTCAAGGGATGATGCCAGCTCCCCTGCGCCCACAGGGGGCGCTCCGCGACGAAGGGCGCCCGGGTAAGCTTGCTTCTGTCAACCGGTTGTTGAACCCCGTGGCGTCCGCGAACAGAACGGTTTAGTGGGGCGTTCGAACAGCACGAAGAACAGAGACGGCCCCGGGAGAGTAGCGTGCAAGGAAAATTTACGGCGATCCGTTGGATGGCCCTGACGGTTGCGACAGGCTGGGCCACGCCCGCCTTTGCGCAGCAACCGTCCCTGCCGCGGCCGGTATCCGCTCCTTTGTCGCCGGTAAGCGACGTGATTCTCGTATATGGCGACCGCCTCGTCGGCGATCCGGGATCTTATTCCGTCATAGGCACGGAGGACATCGCCGCCGTTTACGCCAACCACCCGGCGGAGGTGCTCAACATGGTTCCGGGGGTCAATGTCCAGATGAATTCAGGACAGGAGCTGTTGATTGCCATCCGTTCGCCGGTCCTCCCGGCGGGAGCGGGTCAGGGATCTTTCCTGATCCTCGAGAACGGCGTTCCCATCAGGGCCCCAGCGTTTGGCAACGTGAACGCGCTGTTCGAACTTCATCATGAGACCGCCGAAGCGATCGAGATCGTTCGGGGTCCAGCTTCCGTGCGATACGGAACCAATGCCGTGCACGGGCTGCTCAACGTCATCGCACCCGAGCCCGACGCTCGCGCTGCCTCCACCTTCACCGTCAGCGCCAACACACTGCAGCGTTATCGGGCTGACTCAACTGCGAACTTCTCGGTCGGCGGTGTCGATCATTTCGCGGCGCTCTCAGTCATGGACGATGGCGGATGGCGCGATGCGTCGGGCGTGGACCAGCAGAAGCTGACCATCCGCTCGATGTTCAGGGGCGATGACTGGAAAGCCGTTGCAAGCCTGACTGCGATCAATCTGAACCAGGAAACCGCCGGCTTTCTGCAGGGGCGCGATGCATACGAGGACGAGGACTTCGCAAAGACGAATGCCAACCCCGAAGCCTATCGCGACGCCTGGGCCGCCCGGGCCAATTTGCGCTTCGAACAGTCGATCAACGACACGGATCGTCTGACGATCACGCCGTTCGCGATCACTCAGCGCATGATTTTCATCCAGCATTTCCTTCCGGACCAGAGCACCGAGAAGAACGGTCATGACTCGCTGGGCGTTATGGCCCGGTATTCGTTTGGGCCCGAGGCCGTTCGCTGGTCGATTGGCGCGGACATCCAGTACGCCGACGGCTATCTGAAGGAGATTCAATCTCGCGCTACTTTTGGGCCGTTTCCCAAAGGAATTCACTATGACTATGACGTCGAAACGTGGATGATCGGCCTCTATGGCGAACTCGATTGGGACTTCGCAACCGACTGGAGCCTGTTGGCCGGCGTCCGGGCAGAGAACAATGCCTATGACTATGTGACGAACAAGGCGCCCGGTACGACAGGCCGGTTTCGCGTCGCACCCAGCCGCACTGACGAATTCAACCTGTTCACCCCAAAAGTGGGCATCCTGTATTCTGGCTTGGGCTGGGGCAGCCTTTACGCGAACTACGCGCGCGGCGAACGAGCGCCTCAGGCGTCGGACCAATATCGCCTGCAGAATCTTCAGATCATCGAACAGCTTGATGTTGAGACCCTGGATTCATTCGAAGTCGGCGCGCGCGGCGAAATCGGCCCCGCCCATTTTGATGTGGCCGCCTATGCGATGAAGAAGGATAACTTCTTTTTTCGCGATTCGGACGGCCTCAATGTGCCGAATGGCAAGACCGATCATGTCGGCGTCGAAGTCGCGCTCGACGGCGAACTTGGACCGGCCCTTGGCGGTCGCGTCGTTTGGAACGTGAATGTCGCCTGGTCGGATCAAACTTACGCATTCAACCGCAATGTCGTCGCCAACGCCGAGGACATTGTCGACGGCGCCCGGATTGACACCGCTCCCGAATGGCTGGCGGATTTCGGACTGGGCTGGGAAAATGAGCGTGTCTCCTTGTCTGCCTCCGCCGAGTATGTCGGGGAATACTTCACCAACGCCGCCAACACCGCCCGCTATGACGGTCACATAGTTGCGCACTTGCGCGGCGCCTGGCGCTTCAGCGAGGGGATGGAAGCGTTTCTGGTAGTTCGCAACCTGGCGGATGAGCGCTACGCCGATCGCGCCGACTTCGCTCAGAGCGCCGATCGTTACTTTCCGGGCGAACCGCTGAATGCGACACTCGGAGTTCGGTTGAGGCGCTGAACTCGGAAGTACGCGTCTGCAGAAGCGCTGGGCTTTTTGCTCTGCGCCATTTCAGCAGACCGTCGCGAGGGCTGAGCACTCCGATCTGAAGTATGGAACTCGAAAAATCGATGTAGGCGTCGGTGGCATAAAACACACAGCCGCTCGCGTCGTGTAGCTCGATCCCAAAAACTCCAGAAAACGACAGGTTGTAGCCCAGAATCGACCTAGGTCATCTCATGCCTTACATGACGGTTCAGACACAATGTTTCGGATCGTGTGATGCGAACAATAAAAACCGCGCGCAAGCCTGAGTCCAATGCCACGTGTATCGCCAATCAGAAAAAAAGCGTGTACGCGGGGATCGGAATGCGGGGCGACCGCGTTTAACTTCCGGCGTCCAAAGATGGCGCCGGGGAACCTTTGCAAAGGGGAACGGTATGAAAAAAGCACTTTTGTGCGCTACGGCGGCCGCCACACTCGTGTCGGTCGGTGCAACTGCGCATGCTCAAGAAGGATGGTATGGTGCGGCGAGGCTGGGCGTTGTCGTCGAAGGCATCGTCGATATTGATGCACCGCGAAACGTTAATGGCTCCTTGGACGATCGTGGCTCGATGAACGCGGATGCTACCTACGGGGTAGGTCTCGGCTACGGCTTCACCAACGGCATTCGTCTGCAGACCGATGTGAACTATGCCAATATCGGCCTGGACATCAGGGATGCCTTCATCGGCGCCCGACCTGCTGGCCGCGTCGGGCCGGATGGCAAGGGCAGCGTCCGTTCGACCACGCTGATGGTAAACGCGATCAAGGATTTCAACCGCGGCGGAACCGTCATGCCATATCTTGGCGTTGGCGCAGGAGCGATCCGGGCGGACGTTCGCGCCGCTTCGCTCTACTTCTCCGGAACGGGACAGCCAGCGAACGGCTTCGACGACAGCGACACGACCTGGGCTTACAACGCCCTCGCCGGTCTTGGCTTCAAGCTGTCCGAGCGGCTGACTGCGGATATCGGCTACACCTATACAGGCGCCGACGACCTCAACTTCAATGCGGGTGTTGACGGTCCCTATACGGGCTCGTTCAGCGAACACGCCGTGACGGCCGGAGTCCGCTGGCAATTCGCCGCCCCGCCGCCCCCGGC
>Ga0163150_10003968_pt1 | contig 20203 bp, 15 predicted proteins | sample OliLakLV19P2IB_FD_148628 | JGI IMG/M metagenome (GOLD analysis project Ga0163150, IMG submission 148628) | Freshwater microbial mat bacterial communities from Lake Vanda, McMurdo Dry Valleys, Antarctica - Oligotrophic Lake LV.19.P2.IB | ecosystem: Environmental > Aquatic > Freshwater > Lake >...
CGGTGCCGATGCGTGCCCGAAGCCGCCCATGATCGCAATACCGCTTGCATCGACGGCGAGGCCGGGTGGAACGATGATCTCAGCGCCACCCATCATCGCGAACACGAAAACTTCGGTCTCGCCCGCGGGGAAGTCGACGTCGCGGAAGTCCAGAACGGCGCCGCCCCAGACTGCGACGACGATGTTCTTCCGAGCCGGTTTCCAGTGACCGCGTCGCTCGACGCCGCCCATGAAGGCGAGCAGGGTCTGGGTTGCCCGGGTGGCGACGCCGCCGGACACGCCGGAGCCCGACCTGCCTGTGGCCGCGGCGGGGGTACGCGACGGAGGGACGGGCAGGTCCTGGAGCAGGGCGTCCAGCTCAATGACGCTGGTGGCGCGATGCGCCTGATCGAGACGCGACTCGAAATCGGCCAGCTCGAGCCGGTCCTGTGCGTAGTGTTCGCACAGGAGCTCGACAGTCTGGTCCCGGCGGTCCTTCAATACGGGCTTGGGCAGTGGCCGGTCGGTCATGACACGCCTTCCGAGAGTCGTCCTGACAACATCCTACAAGTTCCGCGCTGGAGTTGACAGCCGCAAGCAGTCAGGGCAACTTACGCCGTCCTGCCCGGCACGTCCTCTCGAACAACATCGATGAACGGTATTCGTGGTTATCTGGATCGCATCCAGGGCCGTCTTCTGGCGGCGCTGGTGCTCGGTGCAATGGGAATGGTGGCCATCTACTGGGTCAGCGTTCAAAGCATCGAATATTTCAGCAATACGGTAGGCGAGCAGCTCAGTGAGCTGCAGGACCGCATTCAGATTGCGGGCCATCTCGAGGTGGCACTCAACGACCAGTTCACGGCGGCCGAGCGATACACAACGTCGCGCGACTCAACCGACCTGATCAAGTCCGCGGAACAGGCGTCGAGCGTGCAGCGACTGCACGAGTCACTCGACGCGGCCATGCGCATGGAAAACGCCGCAATGTCGTCAGCGAGCGGCATGCAGCAGCTCACGGCGATCCGCAGTGGGCACACGCCCACCGTGCAGGATCTGGACTCTGCGCGCGCGCAGGCCGCCGTCGGCAATCATGCCGGTGCACTGACGCAACTGAGCGCGCTGCCTGACCACGAGCGACAGCTTTCGTCCGGGATCCGCGCGTTCCGTGTCGCGCAGCTGACGGACACGCGCGGACAAGTCGAGGAGTTGACGCAGCAGGCCGATGAGCAGCGTCGTACGCTGTTCTACGTTCTTGCAGGAAGCCTCGTGTTGATGTTCAGCATGGCGTACTACACGATCCAGGCGATCCAGCGGCCGTTGAACCGGCTCGTCAACGCTGCAAACCAGTTTGGCGGCGGCGACCTGAATGTTAGAGTCGATGGCAACATGCCGGAAGAGTTCCGCGTGCTTGCCAACGCGTTCACGAGCATGGCCGACAAGTTACGGATCATTGTGGGTGAGACCGTGCGAACGGCGAACCGCGTGAGCCAGTCGGCATCGGACCTGTCGAGTATTTCGGAAGAAGTTGCAGCGTCGAGCGGTGAAGTGTCGACGGCGATGATCGGGATAACGAACGGCGCTGAAGAGCAGGCGTTCGGCCTCAGAACGGTGGACCAGGCACTCGAGCGGATGCGCGAAGGCGCCGGCTCCATAGAGACGTCGTCGCAGCAGGTCGTCTCGCTGAGCACGCAGATCAGTGACCTCGCCGACGCGAAGCGACTTGATGTCAGGCTCGCGCTTGCCATGCTGCTCGAACTGCGCGAAGTGGTGCAGAGCTCGAGCACAGAGGTGAACGCACTCGAGCGCGCATCGGAGCGCATCTCGACCTTCGTCGACACCATTCAGGGAATTGCCCGTCAGACCAACCTGCTCGCGCTCAACGCGGCGATCGAAGCCGCGCGAGCTGGCGAGCACGGCCGCGGCTTCGCGGTGGTTGCGGATGAAGTTCGCAAGCTCGCCGATGGCAGTGCGCGCGCCGCCGACGAAGTGGATGGCACCGTCCGCCAGATCCGCGAGCAGATCGACGCTTTCGTGAGCACCATGGAACGTGGTTTCGCCCGCGTCGCCGGTGTCGAGGAAACTTCGAAGGGCGCGGAAGCTGCATTCGAGGAAATCATCGCGGCGGTGGACCAGGTGCGCGATGCGGCGAATCGTGTCGTCACCGCTGCGGACTCGAATCGCGCGGCCTTCGAAACCGTTGACGATGCCGTGCGTAATGTGGGTGCGGCAGCGGAATCGCACGCAGCGAGCGCGGAGCAGGTGAGCGCTGCAGCGGAAGAACAGTCGGCCGCGACAGAGGAAATGAGCGCGTCCAGCGTGGAACTGCTGATGTCGGCGGACAAGCTGAAGGAGCTCGTGTCGGGCTTCAACGTATAGCTGGTGTCTTCAACAAGCAGGCAGTGACCGCGTGGGCGTTTTATCCTGGATCCTGTTCGGTCTCATCGCGGGCGCGCTTGCCAAGTTCATCATACCGGGTAAGGATCCGGGTGGCTGCATGATCACGATCCTGATCGGTATTCTCGGTTCCCTCATCGGTGGGTTCGTGGGCAACCGCGTACTGAACATCGGCAGTGTTACCGGCTTCAATGTGCGCTCGCTCGGCATCGCCATTCTCGGTTCGATCATTCTCCTGCTGCTGACTCGTTTCCTGCTGGTGAAGCGTCCCCGGAAGCGCTGACACTGCGGCGCCGATCGAGCACGGCGACGGCGTCGGCAAGCGATACGCCGGCGGCACGGCACGCCACAAGCGCATGGTATATGAGATCCGCTGCCTCTTCGGCGATCGCCGTCCTGTCCCCACGCTCACACGCCAGCGCGAGTTCCACGGCTTCCTCGCCCAGCTTCTTCAGGCGCAGATTCGCGTCACCCAGCAGGCGATTGGTATAACTCGCCGCGTCCGGCAAACGCGAACGCTGCTCGATGACGTTGTCGAGTGCGGCGAGTGTCGGCGCCGCATCGAAGCAGCTCCACGCGCCCGTATGGCAGGAAGGCCCGACGGGCAGGACGCGCGCGACGAGCGCATCGCCATCGCAATCCGCATGCAGTGAGATAACGCGCTGCAGATTGCCGCTCGTATCTCCTTTCCGCCAAAGCTCGGCGCGACTCCGCGAGTAGTAGACCATGACTCGCTCCGCGAGGGTTCGTTCGAGCGCCTCACGGTTCATGTACGCGAGCATCAGCACTTCACCCGTGTGCGCGTGCTGGGCTACAACGGGGATCAGCGCGGACGCATCATCGAACTGCACATCGTTGACCGACATCATCGAGCGTCACCGCGCAGCACGCGTCGCGTCTCCTCGGCGAGCATGCCGTTGGTGGCAACGGCGCTCGGAATGTCGTATCCGTTATTGCCATCCCAGTCCGTCAGCACACCGCCTGCCTCGCGAATGATGGGTGAGACCGCGGCGATGTCCCAGATCGATACGGTTGCGTCGAGCATCGCTTCCGCGCGCCCCGTTGCAACGAGCGCATAACCGTAGCAGTCGCCCCAGGTACGGGTGAGACCCGCCGCGCCGGTCAGTCGTTGCCACGAGTCGGCACGCGGCGAACGCGTGACAGACTCAGCATCGGTGGTGCACACGAGCGCATCGCCCAGCGCGCCAATGTTCGAGACATGAGCACGCTTTGCGTTCCACCAGCAGCCGAGTCCGTGCGCAGCGGAGACCGTCTCGTTGAGTGCGGGGAAATGCATCACGCCGATGGGCACTTCGTCGCCGACCTGCAGTGCGAGCAGAAAACCGAAGAAGGGAACACCGCGAATGAACGTGCGGGTGCCATCAATTGGATCCAGGATCCAGCGCCGTTCCGAAGATCCTTCCGCGCCGAATTCCTCGCCGATGATTGCGTCATCGGGGAACCGCGCAGTGATGAGCTCGCGCGCGAGGCGTTCTGCAGCGCGGTCGGCGGCGGTAACAGGGGAGCGATCCGGCTTCAACTCCGTGGTCACACCGGTCTGGTAGTGTTGCATGGTTGCGTGTCCCGCACGCAACGCAACTTCGACGGCAAAGTCGAGTGTGTCCTGCAGCTGTTCCGGGTTCAAGGCGAAGGCAGCTCGATGGGACCCTGTCGCACAGGAATGCCCGAGGTCATGAGGAAATGCTTCAGTGCGTCGATTGTCGTGGACCCATCGTGCAGTATGCCTGCGACGAGGGCTGCGTCCGCCCCCGCGAGGAGGAATGCATCGCGGACGTGTTCAGCCTTGCCGGCGCCGCCACTGGCGATGATGGGAACGGAAACCGCCTCTGCTATGCGCGCCGTGAGTTCGAGGTCATAGCCGGCGCGCTGGCCATCCTGATCGATGCTCGTGATGAGAATCTCACCGGCGCCGAGATCTGCACACCGTTTTGCCCACTCGACGGCGTCGAGCTCGGTGGCGTTGCGGCCGCCGTGTGTGAATACGCGGAACCACGTTGAGTACTCGACGGGACCTGCCGGAGTTGCGGGCGAATCCGCGCGGGCGATGAGCTCGATCTGCCGACGTTCGAGGCGGGCATCGATGCTTGCAACAATGCATTGCCTGCCGAAACGCTCCGACGCTTCCGTGATCAACTCCGGGCGCGCGACCGCTGCGGAATTGATGGCGACCTTGTCGGCACCCGCGCGCAGCGCCAGCGCGATATCGGACACATCGGTGATGCCGCCGCCAACGGTAAGCGGAACGAAGAGCGATTCCGCGGTGCGACGAACGCTGTCGAGCAGAGTGCGGCGACCCTCGGGCGTGGCCGAGATATCGAGGAAGACGATTTCGTCTGCGCCTTCCGTCTCGTAGCGCTGCGCGAGCTCGACCGGATCGCCGACGTCGCGCAGTCCCTCGAAGCTGACACCCTTCACGACGCGGCCGTCTCTCACGTCCAGGCAGACGATGACACGTTTCCGCAGCATTATGCCTCCTCGACCCGAAGTGACACCCCACCCTTTGTGCTGAACACCGTACCCTCCGGCTCAAGGGCCTGACGGAGCGCCATTCCAACGGCCTTGAACGCGGCCTCCACGACGTGATGACGATCGCGGCCGCGCAGAATTCGAACATGCAATGTCATTTGCGTGTGCTCCGCAAACGAGCGCAGGAAGTGGTCATAGAGCGCCGAGGGGACGGGACCACGGTAATAGAATCGTCCGCCAAGATCGAGAGTCGCATCGACAAGCGCGTCGTCCATGGGTATTCGTGCGGCGCCGTACCGTGTGCAGGCCGAAGGCAGGGCCTGCCGAAGCGCGGCGCCCAGTGTGATTGCGACGTCCTCGACGAGGTGATGTCGCAAATCTCCGGCCGCTTCGACCTCCAGCCGCAGCCCGGCGTATCGGCCGAGGGTCACGAGCATATGGTCGAGGAACGGCTCGGTCGTGGACACCGACCCGGGTGCGCCATCCGCGCCCGCGGGCTGGAGCCCCACGCGCACCCGTGTCTCCCGCGTTTCCCGCGTAACGATCGTCATGAGGGACACGCGACAGCAATATCGTGCATGGCGAGCGCTCCCGTGTAAAGCGCCATCCCGAGCACGACGGCGGCAATGCCTGCTCTCTCGAGATCGAGCAGGTCGTCCGCGTTGGCAATACCGCCGGACGCGATGAGGGGATGTGCGGACGCAGCGGCGAGTCGGCGGAAGCGCTCGGCGTCGACTCCGGTCATGCGACCTTCGCGGTTCGTGTCGGTCACGAGCACGCCGGCCAGATCGTACGGTGCGAGCTGTGCGAGATAGGCTTCCGCGGTGACGGCCGAAGACTCCTTCCACCCGCGCAGCGCGACGTTGTCCCCGATGACATCCGCAGCGACGACAATTCGTGCCGGCCAGCGCGACGCGATGAGCGCGAGCCACTCGCGATCCTCGAATGCACGCGTGCCAACCACGACGCGATCTGCACCCGCATCGAACAGGCGTTCAACATGGTCCGTCGTGCGCACACCGCCACCGACCTGGGTGAGCACGCCTGTACTGGCACGCAGCAGCTCGCAGACGCACGCTTCGTTGCTGCCACTGCCAAGCGCGGCATCGAGATCCACGATGTGGAGCGCACGGAATCCCCGGTCGATCCATTCCGCCGCAACGACGGACGGATTTGCAATGCTGACGCGCTCGTCGTCCGGGTTGCCACCGACGAGCTGTACGACGCGACCTTCTCGAAGGTCCAGTGCCGCGAACGCTATCACGTCTTTATCCTCGCGACGAAGTTACGGATCAGGCGCAGACCGGGTGCGCCACTCTTTTCCGGATGGAACTGCACGCCCCATACATTGTCCCGCCGCACCGCGGCGGGGAAACGGTCGGTGCCATACTGTGTCCAGGCAATGACTTCCGACGCATCAGCGGGTTCGACGACGTAGCTGTTCGAGTAGTAAGCGATCAGGCTGTCGATTCCGGCGAAGAGCGGATCGTCCATCATCTCCACATCGTTCCAGCCCACATGCGGCAGCCGCCGGGAGTGCAGTGCGCGAACATTCCCGGCGAGTGCGCACAGTCCCGAGCCTGCGCCCTCTTCGCTTGTCTCGAACAGCAGCTGCATGCCGAGACACACGCCGAGGCACGGTTTGCCGGACTGAATCGCCGCGTGCAGCGCCTCCGTCTTTGGTGCGAGCTGCTCCGATGCTGCGCCGAAGGAACCCACACCCGGAAACACGAGCGCATCCGCCATGTCGATCGTACTCAAATCGGCATCGATTGTCACGCGTGCGCCGGCCGATTCCAGCGCCTTCGCCAGCGAATGCAGATTGCCAATACCGAAATCAAGCAATGCGACGTTCATGCGGTCAGCTCGCGGTTCGAGGTCCGAACTTGATCAAAGGCGTCGAGGAACTGCTGCATCATTTCCCAGGGTCCGATCGTTACGCGGAGGAAATCGCCACGACCAGCCATATCCGGAAACGGCCTGACGCCCACTCCCTGCGCACGCAGTGCATGGTTCCACGCAGACGCCGGGCCGTCGCAGGCGATGAGCAGGAAATTGGCCGCTGAATCCAGCACCCGGACGCCCTGGCGCTCCAGCGTCGTGCGCAGCCGGGCCCGGTTCGCGCGTACGTCGGCAATCCGCTCCCGGACCCAACCGCCGTCTCTCGAGAGCACTGCCAGCGCCGTCTGCTCGGCGGCCGCGGAGACTTTGTATGGGCCGCGAGATTTTTCGATCTCGGCAATCAACGCGGCAGGCCCGATCGCGTAGCCGATGCGCAGGCCGGCGAGACCCCAGGCCTTGGAGAGCGTGCGCAGCACGACGGTGCGGTCGGAGTGTGCGGCGAATGCGGCCATGTTGTCATCCGCGAAATCCGCATAAGCCTCATCGATCAGGAGCACGCCCCGGCACTGCCCGGCGATTCGCTCCACCGCCGTGCGACCGAACTGCGTTCCGGTCGGATTGTTTGGACGGCAGAGATAGGTCACAGCGGCCGATGCGTCGATGAGAGGGCCCACGTTCAGGTCGAAGTCCTGGCCGAGAGGGACCTCGATCAGCCGAGCCGAGTTCATGCTCGCGAATGAAGGGATCATCCCGAACGTCGGTGTCGTGCACGCAATGGACGCGTCTTCATCGCAGAAAGCGCGGAACGCAGAGTCAATGACGTCATCGGAGCCACAGCCCGTTGTGATGTTCTCGGGCCCGACATTGTTGATTGCAGCGAGCGCTCGCTTCAGCGACTGCGCGTACACGTCCGGGTACCGGGTGATGCCCCGAGATTCGATGGAATTCAGCGCATTCACGGCCGAGGGCGGCGCGCCGAACAGGTTGGTGTTGTCGCTCAGGTCTACGCGACATGGCACGCGTCCTGGATCGTACGTAGTGAGCGTGCAATACGATGCACGAAACGCCATCGGCTCACGCGTATCACTCTGTCTGGAGCCGGCGCGCAGCTGAGCGGCGAGGGCGTGTGCGGGAAGGCCTTCGGCGAGCGCGAGGGTCGACGTTGCCGCGGACATGTTCGACGCAGCTGTCGGTGTCAGCTCCTGCCATGTGGTCCAGCGCATGAAATCGCTGGTCGAGAGACCGGACCACGCGCGCGCCAGCCCGCCGGTCGGGAGAACATGGTTCGCGCCCGTCATGTAATCGCCGAATGCTACCGAGCTCGGTGCGCCGAGAAAGATAGTGCCTGCAGCACGTATCCGCGGCAGCAGCGCGCGCGGCTCCGCGGTGAGCAGCAGCAGGTGCTCCGGCGCGTATGCTTCAGCGAAACGCACCGCTTCGTCGATGTCCGAAGTGCACAGCAGTGCGCCGCGGGTGCGCAACGCTTCGTCGATGATTGCATGCCGCGGCTGCGACTCGACGATCCTGTTGATCTCCCGTGCCACGTCGTCCAGCAGCCGCTGCGATGGCGTGATCAGAACGCACGCAGCCGCGGGATCGTGTTCCGCCTGGGCGATCATCTCCGCTGCAGCGATTGTCGCATCCGCGGTGTCATCGGCAATGATGAGAATCTCGGACGGACCCGCGGGTGCATCGGTTGCGACAACTCCGTTCAGCTGGCTCTTCGCTTCCGTAACCCACGCATTGCCGGGGCCAACGATCTTATCCACTCTCTGCACCGACTGCGTACCGAACGCGAGCGCGGCGATTGCACCGGCGCCGCCAATTGCGAACACGCGATCCGCACCGGCAATCGCACACGCTGCAAGCACCTCGTCGGATGGAATACCGTTCGGGCCGGGCGGCGAACAGACGATCACGGTCTCAACGCCTGCAACCCGCGCAGGCACCGCTCCCATGAGCACACTGCTGGGATATGCAGCGCGACCACCGGGCGCATACACGCCGACGCTGCGCAGGGGTTGAGCCATGCGGCCGAGCCGCACGCCTGGTGTGGTCTCCGCTTCGAATGGACGGGGCAGCTGGGCGCTGTGAAAGGCGGCAATGTTGCGAGCTGCCTGCTCGAGGGCGGAGCGTACATCGGCGTCGAGCGACGCGAGCGCACGCTCCCATTCCGCGCGCGGCACTTCGAGCGCGTCGAGCGCGGCTCCGTCCAGGCGGAGTGCAAGCTCGCGAAGCGCTTCGTCTCCGCGAGCGCGGACATCCGAAATGATGACAGACACTGCCGGAGCGATGTCGTCGGTCGATTTCGCAGCGCGATCGAGCAGCGCGCGCGTCTGCGCGGTGCTGAGCAGTCCGAGATCGCCGGTGAATGCGAAGTCGGTCATGGCATCAGTCTCTCGATGCGCGTGACGACAATGCCCTGCGCGCCGAGCTCGCGCAGGTCGGCTATCGTGCGGTATATGCCTGAGCTGTCCACCACGGCGTGCGCGGCAACCATCTCGCCGCCATTCAGCACATCGACAATCGTGGGTCCGTTCAGGCCGGGCAGGACGCGCTTGATCTCGGCGAGCGCGCTGCGCGGCACGTTGGCCATCAGGTATCGCTTGCCCTGCGCGCGCAGCACGGACTCGAGCGCCGTAACGAGCTCGCGCGCTTCGCGTCCCAGCACGGCGTCCGGCGTGGCACCGGTGCGCGTCATCAGCACCGCCTCCGACTCCATGACGGTGCAGATTTCGATCAGGCCGTTCATGCGTAGCGTGGAACCGGACGACACGAGGTCCACAATGATGTCCGCGACGCCGAGGTGCGGGGCGATCTCCGCTGCACCGGAAACAGGCACGATCGTGATGTCGCGCGCGATAGACTGGAAGAACTGTCGTGTGATGTTCGGGAACACCGTTGCAACCCGGGCACCCGGCTTTACGCCATCGATGTCCCGGATGCCGCTGTCCTCACGCACGGCTACGGCCAGCCTGCAGCCGCCGAACTTCAGCGGTAGCAGCACATCGACCGCGCGGCCACTCTCGGCAATGAGGTCGGATCCCGTGATCCCGAAGTCGGCTGCACCATCGGCCACAAACTCCGGGATGTCACGCGCATTCACGAAGATCGCGGTGAAATTTTCACCGAGTGAGGCCTGCAGCGCCCGTTCGCGCATCTCGAACGCGAGCCCCGCGCGCTCCAGCAGGTCACGCGCGCCTTCCGTGAGCCGTCCCTTGTTCGGTAATGCTATTCGCAGCACGTATCATCCGTTGCATGAGTACACACAAAAAAGCCGCGGCCCGTCATTGCGACGGGCCGCGGCAGCCTGCAAGCGCCGAAAAGCTGCGCCTACACGTCTACCCCGCGACCCGTCGGGCCGTGGTGGTGCACGTGATGGCGATGCTGGCGGCTGCTCTTCATGGCGGTGAGGCTAGCGGGTCGATCCCGATGTGTCAAGCGGGACCGTCGCGCTCCCGAGTTGAAGAGCGCCCGATCCGTCATTGCCGGCTGACAGACACCGGGAATGGCCCGAAGTCTTCGTGAGCTTCCTCGATATGGAGCAGCGCGAACCTCAACACCGTCGAGCCGTTGGTCGTGCCTGCAAGCGTGCCCGTGAACGGCCCCGTCCGCGTAAAGGTCGCGACCCCTGCGTTGTCCGACGTTACCGTGAGTTGAAACACCGCGCCGGTCACGAGTGGATCCGGCGTTCCATTCGACCGCAGGAAAGACGCGGTGACGGTAGCACCGGCGGCGCCGATGGTGATTGGTCCACCAGTAACCGTACCGGATTCGTTTACCGTGATGGTCTGCGCGCCGACGACAAGCCGCATGGTCGCGATCTCCGGCTCCTGTTCCTCGTCAACAGGATCATCGCCACAGGCGGCGACCGCCCCCGCGAGAGAAACTGCCGTGATGATTCCAAGCAGCCTGCGAACGTGTCTGGTTGCGAACATGATTGTCCTCCTCTTGAGTGAGGCGTCCGCTCCTGCGGTGCGCCTGTGCGTACGCGTTCGGATCAGAAAACGACACGATACAACAGGCTCGCACTGCGGCCTGCGCCCGGCATGATGTCCTTCAGTCGTGAGAGATGGTCCTGAAATTCGGTGTTCATTACGTTGTCACAGCGGACGGTGATCGTGTGCAGGAGCCCTCTGCGCGTGATGCGCAGACCCATCGTCATGTCGATGAGCGCGTAGCCGTTCGTCGCAGTTTCGAAATCTCCGATGCGGCCCTGCCGCGCGACCAGTTTCACTCCCGCCCCGGCAAACCGGGACGGACGATCGATGCGCATGCCCATGCGGCCCTGCGCCGGCGGTATCAGCGGTGGGTACGTCGAGGCGGTTATGAACGTGGTGTCCACTCCGTCAAACACCGGAATGGACGCGCGAAACGACGTGAAGTCCGCGTTGACGATGGAGCCGGACATTTCCAGATACAGGTTGCGCGGAAGAGTCGCCTCCAGCTCGCCTTCGATTCCGACGAAGCGTGCATTCTCGTTGGTGTATTGAAAGCGCGGACGGCCGCCCTGCGCACCGAGTTCTGCGCGGCCGCGGCTCGAAGGGAAAATGAAATCGTCGAGCGTGTTCCGGTACGCGGCGATCTCTGCATTGACCAGTTCGGAAGACCATCGAACGAACGCATCGAGACCCAGCCCCGTCTCCTGGCCGAGCGTGGGATCGCCTACGTCGAACGAGTTTGCGGCGAGGTGCGGTCCGTTGCTGTACAGCTCATTGAAATCGGGAGTGCGGTAGGCGCGGCTGACGCTCGCACCGAGTCGCAGCGATGGGGTTGCCGCCACGAGAGCACCGACAGATCCGGACACCGCGCCGAACGACCGGGCGCGGACCGGAATGCGGACGCCACCCGCAGTGACGAACGATGCAGTGTCACGTGGTACGTAATGGGCATAGTCATAGCGCAGCCCCATCTGGACGTGCAGCTTGCCACGTCCCAACTCTTCGATGGCGAAGCCGGCGAGTGCGACATCGTACGTCGATGGCGTCTTGAGGGAACCGCCGGTTCGAATGTCGCGATAGCTCGCGCGCATTCCCGCCGCGCCTTCGGTAACAATGCCACGGCCGCCATGCCGTGCCACCATTTCGCCCTGCACCAAGTCCTGCCCGAACGCCGTGCCCAGTGAACCGCTCGGTTCCGTTTCCGCGTGATAGTAATTCGTGTAGCCGCCGTCGAAACGAAAACGTGTCCAGCGCCGATCGTCGCGATGCAGTTCGCTTGCGATACGCACGGAATGCCGACGCATCGCAATGCTGACAGCGGTCGCATGACCGCCGACGAATCCGCCTGGGACGCCATAGTCGTTGGAATAGAACCGGTATGATGCGCCGCCATGGCCATGCTCTGCCGGACGAGCCGCGCTGATAGAAACGTCGTATGTGCGCGCATCGGTGCCTGTGATGGAGCCGCGCGGCGTACGCAGATCGCCGGCCTCCAGTACACTGGCTTCCGCCCGAACCGCGAAGCTGCCCAACGCCGCCACGCCGAATGCGCCGCCATTCACACTTCGGTTTCCGGACGCAGTACGCAGTGAAACGACACCCTGGAGTTCATGCGGCAGCGACGTGGGGATCTCGTTTCGAATTACGTTCACGACGCCGCCCAGCGCGCTGCTTCCATACAGCAGCGACATCGGCCCGCGCACGATCTCGATGCGCTGCGCTGTCAAAGGTTGGACACCCACTGCGTGGTCGGCACCTGTCGACGACATGTCGCCCGGCCGCTGTCCATCCTCCAACACTACGATGCGGTCTCCGCTCAAGCCGCGGATCACTGGACGCGCCGTGCTCGGTCCGAGTGAGGTGACTGCGATTCCGGGCTTCGACTCGAGCATCGCCGCCACCGTCGTTGCCGCGCGCCGGTCGAGTTCCGCAGCGGAGAGGACGGATACCGGACTGATAACATCCTGCCGCGCGCGTGGTGCAACTGTACCCGTCACGACGATAGCGCCCATTGCCACAGCCGAGACGCTCAATGCAACCCGCAGATTCAGAGTGGTGCCCGGATCTACGCGCACTTCGCGCGTCGCCTGACGGTACCCGATCAGGTCCACAACCAGCGTGTAGACTCCAGGTGCGATGCCGGGCAGCACGAACCGGCCATCCGCGTGACTCACGTCGCCCACATGTGTGGGCAGCAGCTGAACCGATGCAGCCGGCAACGGTCTCGACGTGAGCGAATCGACGACAATGCCGATCACCGACTGCTGTGCGGCCGCGTTGCCTGCATGTGCGGACATCGCAATACACGCGGCGAATGCGGGCATATACAAATGCATGAGTACCCTTCCCGGAACGGGGACGCCACGACAAGCTGTTCAGCGATGGGTTGATCCCCACGCGCCAGCGCGTCGTTCGCAGGATTGCACAAACAGCCGAATAGGCTGCCTTGCGCGGTTACATGTCGGATGGAGAGCGGATCAGGCGGGCGGGGCTCTTGGAATTATTGCGATGAACCGTGCGGTTGCGACCGCACCTTCAACATGACGGCTACGTCCGGCAACGAGCGTACGTGTCGAGCTGAGGTGCAGCGCCGGGAGGGTGCCAACGAAAAACCTGGCTCCGGAAGCGCGGCACAACAGGCAATCGAGATGATCGTGCGGCTCCGGACAGTCGGTATCCTGTGCCTCGATGTGCAGCGAAATTGCGGAGGCAGTACCATCTCGCCACGCATCGGCCAATGGCACAATGCACGTCCACACGACCTGCAGTACGAGCAGGATCGTGGCGAGTGCCAGGTACCTTCGAGAGCGCTTGACGAGCACGGTCACCTTGTTCCGACGTCCAAGTCGAGCACCGTTCAGCTGCCATGGTGCTTGCCGCACGAGTCGATGATGGTAGACGTTGTCGATGCTGTCAACACACCGCCTGCGGTTTCACCCCCGGCGTGGAACGGGTGGACCCGTGTTCCGGATGCAATTTGCACTATCTGCAAGGAACGCTGCAGCAGTTTCCTCGGCCCAGAATCCAGGATTCCAGGGCGGCCCTTCGATGAATCCGACATGCCCGCCGTGCGGCGTCACGATGGCGTGCAACAGCGGATTATTCGCGACCGCGGCGTGCGGGAAATGCGCGTCCGGCAGGAACGGATCATCGGCGGCGTGGAGCAGCAGCGTCGGCACGCGAATGTGCTCGAGAAACTGCGCGGAGCTCGACCGCGTGTAATAATCTTCGGCGCCGGCGAAGCCGTGGATCGGTGCAGTGGCCGCGTCATCGAAAGTGCGGAACGAACGCGCGGCGCGCACGCGGTCCATGTCGCACTTGTCGCCGATGACATCCAGTTTCCCTTCCGCTTTTGCAACGAGCGATTTAAGGAACACGGAGGTGTAGAAGCGGCCCATGCGCGTGCTGTCGAGTGCGTCGGCGCCGGCACCAAGGTCGTAGGGCACTGACACTGCGACCGCGGCATCCACAATGCCACGCGCGCCGTCGCCCTGCTCGCCGAGCAGCTTGAGAAGTGCATTGCCGCCGAGCGAAAAACCGATCGCGCCGCGGGGTACGTTCGGATACCTCTCTGCGAGCAATTGCAGCACATGCAGCGCGTCTGTGGTCTCGCCAGAATGGTAGAGACGCGCCTTCCGATTCGGCTCACCACTGCACGAACGAAAGTTCATTCCGATCCCGCCGATACCGTATGCTGCGAGCTCGCGATACACATTCATCGCATAGCCGCGCCGCGCCGATCCCTCCAGGCCGTGCAGCAGCAGCACCACCGGTGCGTCCTTCGCCGGCATGGGCGCATGATCGAGATCGACGAAATCGCCATCCGGCAGCTCGATCCGCTCGCGCCGCAGTTCCATCGTCGCGCGGCGCAGAAACCTGCCCGACATCGTCTGCGCGTGTGCGCCCCACAGCCAGCGGGATGGCCGGAATGCTCGTGGCTGGAAAGTCATGGGTGGGAGATTAACGGATTGAACACCGTTTCACCACGGAACTCACGGAGCTCACGGAACTGCGGAAACGACCGTCGAAGGCGGCGCCACGATGATCGCAGCGCCGTCTCCGTATCCGTCCCAACAGAATCAGTTCCCGCTTAATTCCGTGAATTCCGTGAATTCCGTGTTTCCGTGTTTCCGTGGTGACCCGGTGTTCGAAGTTACTACCGGATACCCGCCCTCACCCCCGAAGGACCCGTTGCCATCCAGAACTGCGGCGGCAGCTTCTTCTGGCGCGGATAGACTTCATCCAGGGTGCTTGCATCGTACATGCGTCCGTTCTTGACGATGTACTTCACGCTCGTCGTGTTGCGCAGGTCGGTCAACGGATCGCGATCGAGCACCAGGATGTCGGCCATCTTGCCGACTTCGAGTGTGCCGATGTCACTGCCGAGGCCGATCGCTTCTGCTCCCATAATCGTCGCGGACCGCAGCACATCGTGCGGCGTTGCTCCGCCTGATCCGAGCGCCCACATCTCCCAGTGGTAGCCGAGCCCCTGGAGCTGACCATGGCTGCCGACGCCGATCCTGCCGCCACCCTCTACCATGTTCTTCACGAATTGCGCATGCAACGGGTGCACGTACTCCTCGTCGAGGAACCACGCCGCCGGCCCCGGGTGCCCGCCTGCGCCAGTTCCGCGACGGCGCGTCTTCCAGTCGAGATGATCTTCCGGCATGAAGCGGCGGAGCTGCTCGTTCTCGTGCGGATTCTCATGCGTGTAGAACCAGTTCTCGCCGAATGGACCGCCGTACGACACAAGCAGGGTTGGTGAGTTCGTTGTACCGGATGCCTTGAACAGTTGCACCACGTCATCGAAGATCGGAGCGATCGGCAGCGAGTGCTCGACGCCGGAATAGCCGTCGATTGCATGCGTCAACTCGAGCTTGAAGTCGAGCCCACCTTCCGTGGTCGGCATGAGGTTCAGCTCTTTCGCCGCCTGGATGATCCACTGCCGCTGCTGACGGTTGCCCGTCATGTACATCTTCAGCGTTTTCGTGTCATAGTACTCGCTGTAGCGCCTGAGGATCGTCTTCGCATGCTCGAGGTTGCGGACACTCTCGCCACTGAAGACGCCGGGGCCCGTTGAATACACACGCGGTCCGAGCATGCCGCCCGTATCGACGCGGTCCTGATAGCTCAGGATGTCGGTGGTGCCGGTCTGCGGATCACGCGTGGTCGTGACGCCGAACGCGAGCGTAGTGAGGAACTGCCACGCCTGTCCGGGATGGATCTCGGGCACCAGCCACTGCGGATGGTAGTGCGTATCGACGAAGCCGGGCAGCAGAGTCTTGCCGGTCACATCGACAACGTGTGCACCCGCCGGGATCGCGACGGAATCACGCATGCCGATCGCGACAATGCGATCGTTCGTGATCACGATGTCGGCATTCTCGATGATGTCCTTGCCCTTCATCGTGACCGCTCGCCCGCCGCGTAACACGTATGTGCCCTTCGGTATGTCGCGGGCCATGGTGACGCCGATGCGCTGCTCCCTTGGCCGGTATCCCGGCACCGTGTCCACCCGCGCCGTGTCCAGGCCGAGACGCGCCGAGTCCGCACGTGCACGGATTGCTGCGGCGCGGGACGCGATGGAGTCCGCACGCGCGAGCAGGTCCGACACACCTGCGCTGATGGAATCCGCACGCAGCGCGTTGAGCCGTGTCTTGAGTGAATCGGGAATCGGCGCCTTCGCCTTCGTGAGGCTGTCCACCTTTGCGCGCGTCTGCTTGAGTGTGTCGAGCATTGCACGCACGCGTGTGGCGCTGTCACGCGCAGCCGAGGCACGCGTCTTCACGCTGTCTTCCATGAATTGCGCGCGTGCCAGGTCATACGTGACGAACGCGTTGCCGATCGCCCAGTGCACGCGCTTGCCATCGGCGCTCCACGCGGGAAACTCGCCGCCGACATCCGTCAGTTTGCGCATGGGCACCTGTCCGCCGCCCGCCGAAAGCATCAGGGTGGGCACAGGCCCGCCCATCGACGGGATCATCACCGAGTAGATGTCATTGCCGACCGATGCGAGCGCGAAGTCGCCGGTGGGTGCAATCATCACCAGGTCTGCTGGCGGGAAGGGGAGTGCTCCCTCCGCAGGCCGCGGTGCATCCGGATCAGCCGCAATCGGGAATACGCGGCGCGGCAGGAACTTCGGCTCGTCGTGCGGCGTGCCGCCGCCGCCGCCCGGAGGGGCGCCGACACGCAGATGCGGCTTCACGTCCGTGCCATCCCACCGGAACGAGACGAGACCTTCCACGAAGCTGTACGCATAGATGCGATCCGGCTCGTTCGTCCGGAAATGCATCACATCACGCGTGCCTGACGGTGCGATGACGGTCAGTGCGCCGCCTTCAGCAGGCACCCACACGAACTGTCCGCCGAGTGTGCCGCCGAACGTGCTCTCCTCCTTCAGGTCGCGTGCAGCGCCGCGGGAGGCGACCACGCGCTTTCCATCCGTCGACCACGCAACGTTGGTGTAGAGAGCGGCGCTTTGTGTGAGCTGCACCGGCTGTGAGCTGCCGGTCGTTGCGACCTTCATGATGTGACCGCCATTGCCGTCATTCCACGACACGTAGGCGAGCCATTTGCCGTCGGGCGACCACTGCGGATGGAACTCGCCCACTTCGGCGCTGCTCAGGCGGCGCGGTGTGCCGTCGGGCATCGACTTGATGTACAGGCGATCGAACGCCGTGAATGCAAGCGACTTCCCATCAGGCGAAACAACCGGATGACGGATCTGCTTCGCGCTCACCATCGTCGTGGTGTCGACACGATAGTCGAACTTCACTTCCGGACCGATCTCCGTCTTCACTTCCGCCTCGAACGGAATCTTCGTCGCAGCCGACTTATCCATCGGTATGCGCCAGATCTCACCGCCGTAGGATGCGACCACGAACTTCGAGTCGGGCGTGAAGCTGTAGCCCGGCAGCACGTCGAGCGGTGCACGCGACTCCTGGTCGTCGCGCTGCACAGGATACGCGAGCCAGTCCTCGTCACCGCTTTCGATATTGCGGACGCGCAGGCCCGTGTCCGTACGCTCGCGTGAACCGTAGACGAGCCACTTGCCGTCCGGCGAGACGGCAGGACGGAACGCCGATCCGTACCGGTTCGACTGCATGGTAGGCGTGGCGGTCGCACGGTTGTAGGAATAGATCTGGTACTGCGGCAACTGCGCGTTGTACGTCCAGTCACCAGCGCGTGCAGCATACCAGAGCGTGTTGCCGTCCGGGCTCCACGCGCCGCCGATGGTTTTATGCGCAGCCGGAATGTTGCTGAGCATCATCGGTGCGCGCGTATCGACATGTTGCGCGAAGAGCTTGGCCGAACCGCCGAGTCCTGTACTCCTGCTGCCGATGATGTACTTGCCGTCCGGAGTCCACTCCGGCGACACGTACAGGTTGCCGTTGCCCATCGTGATCTGCGTAGTGTCCTTCAGGTCCGTCGTCAGCGTCCACAGGTTGTCGCCACCGCTCCGGTCCGAAACGAACACGATCTTCCTGCCGTCCGGGCTGTAGCGAGGCTGCGCGTCGAACGCCATGCCGCTCGTGATGCGAGTAGCCTTGCCGCCATCGATCGGCAGCGTGTACAGGTCACCGAGCAGGTCGAACACGATCGTCTTCCCGTCCGGGCTGACGTCGAGCGAGATCCACGTGCCTTTCGTAGCCGTGAACTCCGCCTTGCGTGTGGATACGAGCGGAAGCGGTGCGGGTGCACCGCGGCCGCCGCCCGGGGCGGACGGTACCTGCGCGTTCGCGGGCAGTGCCGCGCCGAACGCTGTCACAGCGAATGCTGCCGCTTTGATCATGCCGCGCGGGTTCATCGCGCACCTCCCTTGATGCCACTTGCCGTCGACGGTGCCGCATGACGCCACTGCTCATCGGTCGCCGGTCGCTGGCGCGGATAGATTTCGTCGAGTGTATTGCCGTCATAGAGACGGCCGTTCTTCATCACATACTTGATCGTATTCGTGTTGCGAATGTTGTCGAGCGGATTCGCATCAAGCACGATCAGGTCGGCGAGCTTGCCGCCCTCGATCGACCCGAGGTCGCGGCCGAGGCCGATCGCCTCCGCACCGAGCAGTGTTGCGGCGCGCAGTGCGTCGTGCGGCTTCATGCCGCCGCTCTGCATCGCCCATAGCTCCCAGTGATAACCCAGCCCCTGGAACTGGCCGTGGCTGCCGACGCCCGCACGGCCGCCTGCTTCCATCAGCTCCTTGATCCAGGCCGAGTGACGCTTGAACGCGTATTCGTCTTCATGGAACCAGCCGCCCGGCCCCGGCGATTGCACCGAGTTCCGGCGACGTGCCTTGTATGCGATCTCCTCTTCCGGCATGAAGTGCCGAACTTTCGGATCGTTGACTACATTCTCGTGCGTGTAGAACCAGTTCTCGGCCCATGGACCGCCATACGAGACGAGCAGTGTAGGTGAGTTGGTCGTCTGCGACGTCTTGAACAGCTCGATGACATCGTTGTACGCAGGAATGATCGGCATCGTGTGCTCGATGCCGGGATAACCATCCATCGCGTGCGTCATGTTGAGGCGGTAATCGAGACCACCCTCGGTTGTTGGCATGAGCTTGAGCTCACGAGCGGCCATGATGAGCCACTGTCGCTGCTGACGGTTGCCGGCGAGGTACATCTTGAACGTCTTGGTGTCGTAATAGTCGCTGTAGCGGCGCAGTACGTTGCGCGCGTCGTCGAGGCTGCGGATACCATGCTCGAAGAACACGCCTGGACCCGTCGAGTAGACGCGCGGTCCCGGAATGTCGCCGGACTCGACGCGGTCGCCGTATGTAAGGACGTCGGTCGTCGCAGTCTGCGGATCACGCGTCGTGGTGACGCCGTAGGCGAGGTTGGCCTGGTAGATCCACGGCCGGGTCCAGTGCAGTCCCCACAGGTTCCACATGTGCGCGTGCGTGTCGACGAATCCCGGCACGATCGTCTTGCCGGCGATATCAACGACCTGTGCGCCCGCCGGCGCCTGGCCGCGCGGGCCGACGCTCACGATGCGGTTGTTGCGAACGATGACATCGGCGTTTTCGATGACTTCAGTGCCGCGCATCGTGATGACGCGCGCGCCGCGGAGCACCACTGTTCCCTGTGGAATGTCACGCGTCACAGTGACGTTGACGCGCATCTCTTCGGGCCTGTAGCCGCGTTGCGCGCGCGTTGCGGAATCGGCGCCAGCCGTGCGCAGGCTGTCATCGATCGCTTCCGCGCGGTCGAGACGGTAGGTCACGAACGCATTGCCGATCGACCAGTGCACAGTGCGGCCGTCAGCACCCCATGACGGGAACTCGGCGCCAATGTCCGTCAGTTTGCGCATCGGCATGGCCGCGCTGTCCGGCCGGCTCAACGTGATCAGCGGCGCGGCGGCGCCCGTCTTCACGACTGTGACGGTGTAAACATGGTTGTTCGCGTAGGCGAGTGCCTGGTCACCACGCGGCGAAATCATCAGCAGATCGGCGGGCGCCTGCGGAATGCCCGGTTCCCGCTCCTTCGTGAAGTCGCGCGGCATCACGAGATCCGACGTGCGTGAGATCTCGTAGAACGGCGACGTGTACGGCAGCCTCC
>Ga0163150_10003969_pt1 | contig 20201 bp, 8 predicted proteins | sample OliLakLV19P2IB_FD_148628 | JGI IMG/M metagenome (GOLD analysis project Ga0163150, IMG submission 148628) | Freshwater microbial mat bacterial communities from Lake Vanda, McMurdo Dry Valleys, Antarctica - Oligotrophic Lake LV.19.P2.IB | ecosystem: Environmental > Aquatic > Freshwater > Lake >...
GTCGACACGCTGCTCAAGGCTGTCGAGCAGGTCGAGGATGTCTTCACCGCCAAGACGCTTCCACCCTCCAGCTTCGATTCCGGCGCACCCACCACGCCCGGCGCGTCGATCCTTCCGTTGCCATCTTCACTGCTCGGCACCATGGGCGCGGGCGAGGCCGTCGGCGCGGTGCAGGGTTCAGTCGGCCGCGGCGGCAACCCCGGCACCGGCTCGTTCATCGGCCCCTACCGCCTGCTGTCGATTCTCGGGGAGGGCGGCTTCGGCGTGGTCTTCCTTGCCGAGCGCCGCGAGCCGATGATCCAGCGGGTCGCCGTCAAGGTCATCAAGCCCGGCATGGACTCGGGCAAGGTCATCGCCCGCTTCGAGCAGGAGCGGCAGGTGCTGGCGATGATGGACCATCCCGGCATCGCCAAGGTTTTCGACGCCGGCCAGACCGCGACCGGCCGCCCGTACTTCGTCATGGAGTATGTCCGCGGCGAGCCGCTCAACAGGTATTGCGACAAGAACCGGCTCACGCTGCGCGATCGCCTGGAGCTCTTCGTCGCCGTATGCGACGCCGTTCAGCACGCCCACAATCGCGGCGTCATCCACCGCGACCTCAAGCCCGCCAACGTGCTGGTCACCATCGTCGACGACAAGCCCGCGCCGAAGGTGATCGACTTCGGCGTCGCCAAGGCCATCACCCACATCGCCACCGCCAACGAGGTCTTCACGCAGCAGGGCATGTTCATCGGCACGCCCGAATACATGTCGCCCGAGCAGGCCGAGATGGGCCCGACCGACATCGACACCCGCACCGACGTGTTCAGTCTCGGCGTGATCCTTTACGAGCTCCTCACCGGCGCGCTGCCGATCGACAGCAAGACCCTGCGGCACGCGGGAATCGTCGAGATCCAGCGGATGATCCGCGAGGCCGACCGGCCGCGACCGAGCACCAAGCTGAGTCAGCTCGACGACACCAAGGCGGGCTCGGGCGAACTGGCCGCGACGGCGCGAAAGACCGACCTGGCCCGCCTCTCGCGCGAGCTGCGCCGCGAGCTCGACTGGATCCCGCTCAAGGCCCTGCGCCCCGATCGCACCGAGCGCTACCGCTCGCCCGCGGAAATGGCCGACGACATCCGGAACTATCTCGACGGTCGCGCGGTGATCGCCCGCCCGCCGAGCCGGTGGTACTCGGCGCGCAAGTTCGTGCGGAAGAACCGACGCATGGTTGGTGCGGTTGGGGCGGTGATGCTGGCGCTGGCGATCGGAGGTGGCGTGGCGGGATGGAAGTGGCGCGAGGCCGCGGCGGCGCGGGATGCGGAGTCTGCGGCCAAAGCAGAGGCCGAGTCGCAACGCGACGCGGTTGCGCGGACAATGAGCTTTGTCGCTGATGATCTTTTGCAACCGCCGGACGAAGCCGATGGGCCGTATTTGCGAGTCCCTGTCGCCACCCTCGACAATGCCCGGAACGAGGTCCAACAACGTTTCCTTGGCTGGCCTTCGCTCGAGGCGCAGGCCCAGATCATGCTTGGGCGAGCCTACCTCGCGGCGGGGCATCCGAATCGCGCCGTCGAAACGCTGCAAAGAGCCAGCACGCTTCGGGAGAAAGGTGCCGAGCTCTCTAACGAGCTTGAGCTTCGTCTCGCCTACTCGCTCAGTACGGCGCATATGCGAACGCAAAACGCCGAAGGAGCGATTTCGACGATCGCTCCGCTTGTTGACCGAATCCAACGGCAAGTTGCCGTTGTCTCCCCCGAGTCGCAGGCCGGGGTGCTGCATGTTCTCGGAAACGCATACAAGCGAGCCGAGAGATTCCCTGAAGCCAACGCCGCATATCGACAGGCGCTCGCCTTGCTAGCGGCTCTGCCCTCACCTCCGGCAGCACGAGTTTTCAGCCTCAAGCACAGCGTCCTGCTGACCGAGCTTGGCCCACTTCGAAAACTGGCGCGCGAAGCCGAGAAAAGTAAACAACCCGAGATCAATACTCGTGTGGCCAACGCTCGGATTGAACTCAAGAACAAGTTCCGGCAGCTTGGCGACGAATGCCAGGCGGAGCTTGGATTAAACGATTTGCGAACCTTGGCGATCCGCGTGGAGCAAGCCGCGCTCGAAGGGCGGATCGGTGAGCATGAAGCTGCTCGCTCCAACTTCACAGCCGCCATTGCCGCGATGCGAGCACGAGACACGACGCGGCAACTGCGAACCGCCGAGACCACGGCACGCTATGGCGAGTACCTCTTGCGGGAAGGCGATGCACAAGTCGCCATTCCACTCTTGGGTGAAGCGCTCGAGGCTTACCTGGATGAGTCCATCGCCGGGCCGCAAAGTAATCAAACCGCCCAAGTCGCGGTGTGGTTGTCGAAGGCTCTGCAGTTGGGCGGCGAGCTGGGGGCGGCGGAGAAGCTCATCCGTGATCGACTGGCGGACCTACCCCCCGGCCCGGGGGCTGAGAACGTCCGCAAGATGTATACGGACCGCCTCGGCGAACTGCACGCACCCTAATGAGACGACACCAACGCAGGCGGGGCCCCATCCGCCACTCGCGTGAGTCCCTTGTGCTCCTCGCCCCGCCAACGCTCGCCGCAACATCAAAGCGACCTATACCAAAACCGTAACCCATTGTCAGAGAGTTGGTTACGTCGCATGCTCGTCACTTTGGATATCGCCCAATTTCCGCGATAATCCGGTAGGTTTTCACTTGTAGCTCTGAGCAAGTTCTGATAACCTCCGCCCATCGGAGCCAACGCTGCGCACTGCGGCGAGGTGCCGGAACCGTATGGAGTTAAGCGATGCATAGTCGCGTGAATTGTTTGCTGGCCTTGATCTGTGTCCCGGCGAGCCTTGCCGGAGCCGGGGTTCGAGTTGACTCCGGCAGCGTTGGCGGGGCGGCCGGCGCGATTCCCAATTCGACCACAGCGGCGTTCGCCTGCGCCGGAACATCAGGCGCAGGAAGCTCCTGCGCCACGGAAGTGGGCAACTCTAGCTTGAGTTGCGAAACGCCTCCGGCTGGCGAAATGGCAGACACGAGCGCATCGATTGACCTCGCCGACGACGGAGGCGATGCGACAACCAGCGGTGGCCTGGGAGATCGCAACGCTCCGTTCGCGATAGCTACCGCCAAGGTGTTTGTGAACGCGGACGCCGCGGGGGCTCAGGCGGATGGATTTCTTGGAGTGAACATGTGCGGCGACTCGATCGGGTTGAGAGGCACCCCGGTGGGTACGGCGTTCGCTAATATTAACACCAACCAGATCGTCTTTGAGGTCTCGTCGCCGGATGGGCAACCTGTCCGGTTCGCTGAAACGTATACGGGTGTCATCACGCGTCCGGCCAATGGATTCAGGTTCCGACCGTTCACGGGCGATGCTGCAAACCGACCGCCGGGAACGATTATCGAAGGCGTCAACGGCGAAAATACAGTGACGGCAGGATATTTTGAGCTTGATGGGTTGAGTTTTAATGCTGGAAACACCCAAGGTACTCCGGCATCTTTCAGCGGATCTTACCGCCTGCAGATCGGTACCCCTCCCGCCCCAGCCTGCTGCCAACCCTGGGACAACGGCCGCGCCGACAATCGCGGCGGGCAGCTCAGCCAGCTCAATGTCGATGCCGACTGGCGTCCGCTCGTCAACGTCGCCTTCGACGATTTCTGGCTTTGCGAGGGCCAGGTCAACCTGATCGACCGCGTCAGCGGGCGCATGAACACCAGCGCCGTGGTTCCCAAGTTCCTCGTGGTCATTCTTCCCGACTGCGACGGCAAGCCCGACCTGCTCAACCCGCTCGCGGTCGCCGGCCTCGACGGCACGCGCTGGGATGTCGATCAAGAAGACGTGCCGTTCATCCTCGGTCGCATTGAGTTCACCGACACCGGCGCGCCCGATGCCGACGGCCTTCGTCCCATCGACGTGAACGCGATCTTCGACGGCAAGCGCCTCGTGCTCAAGGGCGGGGCCTATTGGACCGCCTTCATCGGCGTCAGCGCCAACCTCAACCAGCTCGATGAGTTCTTCTGGGCCACCAGCGGCAACAACGTCGTCAAGGGCCGCCCCGGCGTCTTCTTCGACGGCGACATCTGCCGTACCAGCGACGAGCTTTGCTGCGGCTGCACCGATTACAACTTCTGCGTCGAGGGCGAGTCGTGCAAGATCCTCCTCGACAACGGCCCACCCATCACCAGCTTCGGCCCCATCCAGTTCCCGGGCTATTCCAGTATCGACAACGGCACCAACGTCGCTACGCGCAGCCGTGCGGCCGACAAGTTCGTCGTCCCACCCTGCACCAACTTCGACCTCTGCTACATCGAGGGGTGGATGTGGACCAACTGCGACCGCATCGCCCTGCAGTTCTTCGATGACGATTGCCGCTGCCCCGACGATGCCGACACCGGCGGCGGGCTGCGCATCGCCGATTGCGTCATGAGCACCGGCCTCACCATCAACGATCCCACCGGCAGGCCCGTCACCCTCAAGAAGGCCCAGTTCTTCTTCCCGGTCGACGACGATCTCGTCGCCCGCATCGGCCGCGGCCGGAACAACGGCTTCAATGTATGGCTGAGCCTCGTCGCGCTCGGCGACAACCGCCAAAACGCCCGCGGCTACTTCGCCATTGGCGACCGCTGCGACCAGCCGTGTACCAACTTCGGCCCTGCCTGCATCCGCCCCGCGCCCTTCGCGACCACGCGCTGGCGCTCGACCACCTTCGCGGGCACCTCCGTCCGCGGCTTCGACACCGCCTTCCTCATCGCCGTCCGCCCAGAGGTCCAGAACGGTGGTCCGACCGGACAGATCGCCTGCCCCGCCGACATCAACCGCAGCGGCCAGGTCACCGTGCAAGACATCTTTGACTACTTGGCGATGTGGTTTACTGGTTGCCCATAGTACACAACTTGAGTCAGAACAAGCAGTTACGGAGGCCGTTCTCCCATGAGTGCGGCCTTTTCTCATCCATATCCCCATAATAGGGTGATTGTGTGAAGTCGCCCTTTTTGGTATGATTTCGCTTTCACACTCCGCCATGACGCTGCGGAATCCGCTCCCAACGTTTTTTTAGAGCTTTCGGAGGCACACAGGATGTTTTCTGAATGTTGTCGTATGCGCTCGCAGTCGGGCCGCCGCATCGCGGCCTTCGCGGCCGCGGTGTTCGCTTCGCTCGGTTTGTCGATGATGGCGGCGGCCCAGGCCATCGCCCCGGTGCCGCCTGTGATGCCCGAAGTGCTCCGCGCCGGCTGGACTCCGGCAGGCCTGACCGCTGACAAAGCCTCTCGCCCCCCCGTGGCATGCAGCTTGCCGCCGCACACCAACGTTCCGCGCAGCCTGTGGAACGCGAACTTGTGGCCGGGCGGCATCGTGCCCTTCGAGTTCGACGCCAACACAACCGCGGGCGATCAAGCGGCGATGCTCGGGGCCATGAGCGAGATTCAGAAGGCCTGCGGCGTGCGCTTCGTCGCGCGCAGCGGCGAGGCCAACTTCCTGCACATCCAGGACAGCACCGGCAACAACTCTCAGATCGGCATGGTCGGCGGCGGCCAGATCGTCAACATCTTCAACTGGGACTTCCGCTTTATCATGGCCCACGAGCTGATCCACGCTCTCGGCGTGTTCCATGAGCAATCCCGCTCCGACCGCGCAAGCTTTGTCACGATCAACCTCGGCAACATTCAGGATGCCTTCGAAGGCAACTTCGATATCGAGGCTGGCGCGACCCCGGTGGGCACTTTCGACTTCGATAGCGTGATGCTCTACGACAAGTGCTCGTTCTCCACTTGCTGCGCTGCGGGCTTCACCTGCAATTGTCCGGCCAACTGTCTCGCCATCGAGCCGCTTCCCGCGTTCATCGATCAGCTCGACCTGATGGGCCAGCGCGACCACCTGAGCGACGGCGACATCGCCGGGCTGGTCAGCCGTTACGGCGATCCGCTCTCGGCGTGCTGCGCTTCCAACGGCTCCTGCTCCATTACGACCGAAGCCGACTGCACCGGTGCCTGGCTGCAAAGTTCGGTCTGCGATCCCAACCCCTGCACCGGCGCGTGTTGCTCGGCTGCGGGCACCTGCACGCTCACCTCGCAGGACGGCTGCTCAGGTGTGAACGGGATCTTTCGCGGCTACGCGGTCGCGTGCGGTGCCAACACCTGCGCCGGCGCGTGCTGCTCGCAGCCAGGCTCCTGCTCGATCGTGTCCGCAATCTCCTGCTCCGCATCCGGCGGCATCTTCCGCGGCACCGATGTCGCCTGCGCCGCCAACTCCTGCCCAGGTGCCTGCTGCTCGCAAGCCGGCGACTGCTCGGTCACGACCGCGACGCTTTGCTCCGGCAGCACCGGTGTCTTCCGCGGTACCGACACCGCCTGCCTCCCCCTCACCTGCCCGGGTGCCTGCTGCGCCCAGACCGGCGAATGCACCTTTACCTCGGCCTCGCTCTGTTCCGCCGGCGGCGGCTCCTATCGTGGCCTCGATCTCCCCTGCGGCCCCGTCACCTGCCCGGGTGCGTGCTGCCTGCTTGATCGCTCGTGCATCATCACCGGTGTCGGCATCTGCACCGGCCAGCGCGGCGAATACCTCGGCCTCGACACCACCTGCGACGGCGCGCCCTGCTGCTGCCGTCCCTGGGACAATGGCTATGCCGACGGCCGCGGCGGCCAGCTGAGCCAGATCGGTGCCACCGATGACTGGCGGCCCCTCGTCGGCGTCTCGTTCGACGACTTCTGGCTGTGCGAAGGTCAGGTCCACTGCATCGACCGCGCCTCGGGCGTCGTCGCCAGCAACTCGATCACGCCCAAATTCATCGTCGTTATTCTTCCCGACTGCGACGGCCTGCCCGACATTACCCGCCCGCTCGCGGTCGCCGGCCTCGACGGCACGCGCTTCGATGTCGATCAGGACGACGTTCCCTTCATCCTCGGGCGCATCGAGCAGGACGTCCACCGCGGTCCCGATGCCGAAGGCTACAGCCTCATCAACGTGACCGCCGTCTTCGACGACAAGAAGCTCGTCCTCAAGGGCGGCGCCTATTGGATCTCGATCTTCGGTGTCAGCGCCACCGTCAACCCGCTCGACGAGTTCTTCTGGCAGACCTCCGGCAACCTCGTCGTCAAGGGCCGCCCCGGCGTCTTCTTCGATGGCGACACGTTCCGCACCAGCGACGAGCTTTGCTGCGGATGCACGGATTATAATTTCTGTGTTGAGGGCGAGTCGTGCAAGATCCTGCTCGACAACGGGCCTCCCGTCGCCATCTTCGGCACCGTCCACCCCACCGCGATCCCCAGCCTCCAGAACGGTACCAACACCGCCACCCGCAGCCGTGCGGCCGACAAGGTCGTCTTCCCGCCCTGCGGCGACTTCGACATCTGCTACATCGAAGGTTGGATGTGGACCAACTGCGACCGCATCTCGCTGCAGTTCTTCCGCAACGATTGCAAGTGCCCCGACGATGACGATTCGGGTTCGGTCTTTATCGACGCCGACTGCGTCATGTCGAGCGCCATCACGGCGCAGGACAACTCCGGCGTCACCCTCACCCTCAAGAAGGCCCAGTTCTTCTTCCAGCAATCCCGAGTGCCGACCATCCTCGGCGGCGGGCCTCTCCGTGGACGCAACCTCTGGGTCAGCCTCGTCGGCCAGGGCGACAACCGTCAGAACGCCCGCGCCTACTTCGCCTTCGGCAATCGCTGCGACCGCGAGTGCGACGACGGCTTCGGCTGCTTCCGCGCTGCGCCCTTTGCCACCACCTCTTGGCGCTCCAACGACTTCCCAGGCACGAGTGTCCGAGGCGACGACCACGCCCTGCTCGTCGCCGTCCGCGAAGCCGACGTTCCCCTCGCCATCGGCACCCAGCCGCCCCCGCCTATCTGCCCCGCCGACTTCGACCGCAGCGGACAGTTGGGCTCGCAGGATCTCTTCGACTTCCTCGCGGCCTGGTTTACGGGTTGCCCGTGAGATCGAAATAATTGTACAGAGCGCGCAAGCTCTTTCTTGACAGCCACTTTTGGATTAACCGCGATGCACTACATCGCGGTTTTTCGTTACTCCCCCCTGATCAGGGCATTGAAATCACCATTGCCGTCTGTATGCTGGCTCTGGTCTTGCCTTAACCGGGTAATCCAAACCAGGAACTCAACGTCATGAATCGTCAAGCGATATTGATTGGTATGTCTGTGTGCGGTCTCACCGCGGCGAGTGCGCTCGCGTTCACCGGCGGCATTCACATCGCCATGACGCAGACTGCGCTCCGGAATATTTCGACCTCCACAGCCGATGGCACGCTGAGGTTTACTGGAGTTTCGATCGACGAAATCGCTCAGGCCAACAAGAAAACGGACGCTGGGTTTCTTACCGGCTCGCCTCCCTTTAGCGACAGTTGGCGTCACTTCGACAGCGAATCGTTCGCTGTCGGCTCACAAGCGTTGATCAACCAAAAGGACGAGATCATTCGCTTGCTCTTGAGCGATGAAGCCTGTGCGGGGCAGAAAGCTCGCGTCACGCTCGGTCAGGCGCTCCATGCGATTCAAGATTTTTACACGCACAGCAACTGGATTGTGCTTCACCCCGGAACAATTAATCCTGCTCTAGGAGTCAGCACTTTCGGTGCCTCCACAGCGGCTCCCTGCCCGCTGAATCCGGCCACCTACGCGGCGGGCCTCGCGCAGTTGACATCGGGGTATTGGGAGGGCATCACTGGGTGTGCGGCAATACCCATGGGAAAGTGTCGTCATGGTCAAAGCACAGTGCCCGGCACAGGCTGCACGGGCACCCATCAAGACGACCCGTCTCGTCCGCTGCACACGCAGGCCGCCTCGTCCGCACGCATGGGTTCGGAAGCGTTTGTTCAGCTGATCTTGGATGACTCGAGGATCACCGCAAGCGATGCGGCCAAGCGAAAGCTGATGCTGCATCGCGGAACGCTGGCGTTTGCGATCGATGACACTGGAAGCATGGGTGAAGAAATTGGCGAAGTCGTCACTCAGGTGACAAGGATCATCGCCAGCGTCACCGGCACTGAGAACGAACCCGCGGCGTATGTGTTCACCCGTTTCGGAGATCCCGATGTGGGACCCGCGATCGCGACGACCGATGCCATGGATTTCCTCTCGGCTCTCAACGCCCTCAGCCCAAGTGGCGGCGGAGATTGCCCGGAGTTGTCTCAGAACGGGCTCTTGGAGACCTTGCTCGCAAGCTGCGATGACACCAACGTGTACCTCTTCACCGACGCATCGGCGAAAGATGCCCCCGTTCGGTACTTGGCAAACTCATATGCTCGCGCTCATCGCATCCGGATTACGACGGCGTTGACAGGCACCTGTTCGCCGATCGATCCCACCTATATCGCGAACACTCAGGAAACCGGCGGTCAATTGTTTTTCCTAGACCAGTTCGAGATTGGCGAGCTATTCGATCTGGTGCAACCGCAACTCAGTGGTAACTTCGTCACCGTTGCGCAGGCTCAAGGGAGCCTTGCCGCCCATGAACAGCGCGAGATCGTCGCCCCCGTCGATCCTTCGCTCAGCCAGATCGTTTTCAGCGCTGCAATGGACCAAAAAGATGCCGTCACCATTCTGAGACCTAACGGCCAACCCGTCACCGCGGCAGATCCCGACGCTGTGCTTACGGCCATCTCCGGCGGATGCTTCGCGACAATTAGTGCCCCTGCTTCAGGCAACTGGACGCTTCAGTTTCGCGGCACCGGACAGTTTGTCGCTTCGGTCCAAGGCAACAGTGAGTTGTCGCTTCAAGCGTTTGATCTTGTCCAGGTTGGAAACCCGATGCATCCTGCATACTGGGCCATCGAAGGCGAGCCGGTTGTCGGAGCCACGGTCACCGGAATGGCGCGCATGCTTGGTGTGGCGAACACGGCTGTCTTCATCGCCGTCGATTTAGCGGGCAACTTTATCGCCGCCCTCCCACTCGCCATGGGCGATCAGCTCGCCGCACCAAACGAATTTGTAGGGCAGTTCCCCGTTCCAGCGCTCCCGTTCCGAGTCCAAGTTTATGGGCTTGATGCGGCGGGAATTCCTTATCAGCGCACTTTTCCTCCGGTCTTTCAGGCACGCCGCGTTGGCGTAAGCGTGCTTACTGCCACCGAAATTCCTGGTTTGCCAGCCGGTCGTACAACGACCGTCAGCTTTCAGGTCACCAATTTTGGCCCCCAAGCTACGTTCGCAATCACGGCGACTGATAGTCGGGGGTATTTAAGTAGACGCGAGCCGCCGGTAGTCACACTCGCCCAAGGCACATCCCAAGTCGTTTCGCTTGATTTAATGGTTCCGCCGGATGCACCCTTAGGCCAGATCGTGTCGATCACCCTCACCGCCGCGGCCGGAGTGGATCCTTCGGGGTCAAATAGCGCATTGTTGGACCTTCCTGTCATCGCCGCCGGCCCGCTTCCCCCCGCTTGCTGCCAACCTTGGGACAACGGCCGCGCCGACGATCGCGGCGGGCAGCTCAGCCAGCTCAACGTCGATGCCGACTGGCGTCCGCTCGTCAACGTCGCCTTCGACGATTTCTGGCTCTGCGATGGGCAAGTCAACCTAATCGACCGCGTCAGCGGGCGCATGAAAACCAGTGCGCTGCTCCCCAAGTTCCTCGTGGTCATCCTTCCCGACTGCGACGGCAAGCCCGATCTGCTCAACCCGCTCGGGGTCGCCGGCCTCGACGGCACGCGCTGGGATATCGATCAAGAGGATGTGCCGTTCATCCTCGGGCGCATCGAGTTCACCGACACCGGCACGCCGGATGCCGACGGCCTGCGCCCGATCGATGTCGTTGCACACTTCGACGGCAAGCGGCTGGTGCTCAAGGGCGGCGCCTATTGGACCGCCATCGTCGGCATCAGCGCCAACCTCAACCAGCTCGACGAGTTCTTCTGGGCCACCAGCGGCAACAACGTCGTCAAGGGCCGACCGGGTGTCTTCTTCGACGGCGACACCTGCCGGACCAGCGACGAACTCTGCTGCGGCTGCACCGATTACAACTTCTGCGTCGAAGGCGAGACCTGCAAGATCCTCCTCGACAACGGCCCGCCCATCACCAGCTTCGGCCCTATCCAGTTCCCCGGCTATTCCAGCATCGACAACGGCTCCAACTCCGCTACCCGAAGCCGTGCGGCCGACAAGTTGGTCATCCCACCCTGCACCGACTTCGACCTGTGCTACATCGAGGGGTGGATGTGGACCAACTGCGACCGCATCGCCTTGCAGTTCTTCGATGACGACTGCCGCTGCCCTGACGATTCCGACACCGGCGGCGAGCTGCGCCTTGCCGATTGCGTCATGAGCATTGGTCCCACCCTCAACGATCCCACGGGCAAGCCTGTCACCCTGAAAAAGGCCCAGTTCTTCTTCCCGATCGACGACGAACTCGTCGCCCGCATCGGCCGCGGCCGGACCAACGGCTTCAACGTCTGGCTCAGCCTCCTCGCACTCGGCGACAATCGCCAGAACGCCCGTGGCTACTTCGCCATCGGCGGCCAATGCGACCAGCCGTGCACCAATTTCGGCCCCGCGTGCATACGCCCCGCACCCTTCGCAAGCACGCTCTGGCGTTCTACAACCCTCGCGGGTACCTCCGTCCGCGGCTTCGACACTGCCTTCCTCATCGCCGTTCGCCCCGAAGTCGAGTCCGACGACCCGACCGGCCAGATCGCCTGCCCCGCCGACATCAACCGCAGCGGCCAGGTCACCGTGCAGGACATCTTCGACTTCCTCGCGGCGTGGTTCGCAGGCTGCCCATAAAGGTTGACTCGACCCAGTCCTTCACGCGGCGTGCCCTCATCCGGCACGCCGCTTTCGTTCGTGGTCGCCGCACCCATCGACGGCTTCCCCGTGCGCCGATTGGTGCGGTACCCCGATCCTGCCGATAACTCCCACGCCCGCGGCCATGGCCCGCAGGCTAGGGAGACCCTCGTTGCCGACCACCGCCCCCCGTCCGCGCACCTCCGCACCAGGCGCAATTCTTGCGGACGGGTTGCTCCCCCGCACCGGCATCGTGCTCATCGGGTGCCACTCCGACTGTCGCGCGCTCGCGGCCATGCTCGCCGCGCTCGATGGCGATGCGCCGGTGATCGCCGGATGGATCGATCTCGAGCCTGAAAGCCCGGTCGCCCGCGACAAGACTCAGCAGCCCGCGCCGCGGCTCGGGACACTCTCCGACTTGGCCGCGCTCATCCCGCGCCTTCGCCTCCGCTGCGCCGTCGCCTGCGCGAGCGATTCCGACGCGACCGACATTCGCGCGGCCGCGCGCAACACGGGCCTCGACCTTCGCATTATCCCGACCATTGAAACCCTGCTCACGCCTGTGCCACCTCCATCGCCGCCCGCATATCCGCGAGCCACTCTCAGCAGCTACCAGGCACCGCCCGCCATAGACCTCGGCGCGCTCATCGGGCGCACCCCCCACGCCCTCGACCGCGAGGCCGTCGCCCGAGTCCTCACCGGCAAGCGCATCCTCATCACCGGCGCGGGCGGAAGCATCGGTGCCGAGCTCGCCCGCGTCGCGGCCGGCTTCGCGCCCGAATCGCTCATCCTCATGGAGCGGGCCGAGAACGCCCTCTTCGAGATCGACCGCCAGATGGGCCAGCGCCACCCCGCCATGAGCCGTCGCGCGGTCCTTCACGACGTGACCGATGCCGAAGCGACCATGCGCCTGCTCGCCGAGCTTCGTCCACACGTCGTCTTCCACGCCGCCGCCCACAAGCACGTCCCGCTCATGGAAGACCATCCCGGTCACGCCATCACCAACAATCTCTTCGGCACCAAGAGCATCGCCGATGCCGCAGTCGCGGCCGGTGCCGAGCGGTTCGTCATGATCTCCTCCGACAAGGCCGTCAACCCCACCAGCGTCATGGGCGCGACCAAGCGGCTGGCCGAGCTCTACATCCGCGGCCTCGGCTCCAGCCCCGGCTGCCGCACCCGCCTCAGCATGGTGCGCTTCGGCAACGTGCTCGGCTCGGCGTGCAGCGTCCTCACCATCTGGAGCAGCCAGATCGCCGAGTTTCTGGCCGGGGGCCAGAGGGGAGACACGGGTGGCATAACCATCACCGACTCCCGCATGACCCGCTTCTTCATGACCATCCCCGAGGCCGCAACCCTCGTCGTGCAGAGCCTGGTGGTATCTCCCGCCGAACCAGCCAAGAGTGCCGATGGCACGGAAAGCTCCGTCGGCGTCTACGTCCTCGACATGGGCGACCCCATCCGCGTTGTCGATCTGGCCAGCCGGTTCGTCCTCGCCCACGGACTGTTTCCCGTCGGCGAAGGTCTCCCCGACGCCCCTCGCGGACACCCGACCATCGACTTGATCTTCGCCGGTGCCCGCCCCGGCGAAAAGCTCCACGAAGAACTCGCCTACGCGGCCGAACTCCTCCGCGCCACCAGCCACCCCGGTGTGCGGGTATGGGCCGGGCCGGGCTTCGGCACGGCCGATGTCGCGCGGACGCGCGAGATGGTCGCCGAGTTGGCCTCCGCTCGGTTCGAGCGCGACCGAGCGCACGTTCTTGCGGCGATCCGCCGACACGTTCCTGAAATGGGATCGCCCCCCGCGGCCACGTAACCCACACCATTGGCCAGCAATGCTCACAATTCGTGCTTGGCCCAGCTTCCTGTTTGGATTATGACTGGTTGTTGCCCGGACTTAACCCCTTCCTTTCGCATAAACTCCTCGCTCGGGATACCCGTTTTCGCCCGAGAGCATTGCCTGTTTTTCCTGAGCGACAGGGTGCCGTTGTTGGCGCAGGGCGACCGGGGTAGCCGATGACCTCAGGGCATTTCAGGCGCGGCGGGCAACGGAGCGGCCCCCGTCGGGGTTGGGTTGATGAGAGCAGGAGGCTCGGCCAATGGTGCTTATGACGAATCGCGACACGATCCTGCTGGAGTCTCAACGCACCCGGGCCCAGGCCGCGGAGGTGCTTCGCGAGTTGATCGACGCCAAGGCCGCCTGTGAGGCCACGCTGACCGCCGAGCGGCGGCACGACATGGTCAAGCACATCACCGGGCAATCGTCCCTCGAAGTCGCCATCGCCGAGACCCGCAAGGTGATCGACTCGCTCGATCGGGCCATCGCGGCCGCGGCGGCCGATCTCGACACCGATGACCGCGACCTGCTGAGCGCGGCCGATGGGCTCGAGGCGATCGTGGTGGCGGGGCGGATCGCGCTGTCGGGTCGGGTGGTGGCGTGAGCCCCGCGGGGGTTGCTTCGAGCGGATGAGTCCGGGCAATGCCGCGAAGCGCACCTTCACGCACTCACCGAATAAACAGCTTGCGGTCCCGCTCCTTGACGTGGCCCACGCGGTAATACTGCGAGAACCACGGCTTCATTCCCGCTTGCGGCGGCTTGGCTAGGCGCAGCGTTTGCAGCGCGTTGTTGCCCTGGGTGTTGACGCGGAAATGGAAGTGGTCGAACAGCCGCAGCGCTTCGATCGCATACGCGATCGCCACCTTTCGATCCTCGATGCAGATCAGGTTGTCGCCGTTGTCCTTCTCGCCGCCGGCGGCCATGTTGGACGAACCGGTGTATACCGTCGGCCGGTCGCCGTTGAAGTCGGTCACGAGAAACTTGTGGTGCACCATGTTGGAGTGCCCCTGGGTCTGCCCCGACCATTCTGATCTGAACGGTTCGGGGACGTTTTGCGCGAGATAGGCGAAGGGCAGCAGACCGCGAGAGCCGTCCGGCTTGTTCACCGTCAGGCCGCTTACCCGCTGCGCCACGCCGTAGGAAAACAGCGAGCGATGCATGAGCTCGTCGAGCCCGGCACGCACCTGACCGGTGAGCTGATTGAGGAACACGATGGAGTACAGAACCGAACTGTCCGCGTTCTCGATGGCGCTCGCCACCGGATCGAGCGACAAGGCGCTGTCCGAGTGCGGCGAGAAGCACAGCGACACCCGAGACCCCGGCTCGTCGCGCACCACCCACCACCGCTTCGAGAGCGCGTTCTGGCGGAACTTGCTCGGTGACGCCCAATACGCATCGAACAGCTCGCCGTACTTGCCGGCCACACCCTCATCGTCGAAAACCAGCGCGTTGTTGGCCTGGATATACAGGCCGCGAAGCGAGAAGTTTGTCGACCCCGTCAGCACGCGGATCGGTTGCCCGTTTCTGCGGACGATCATCACCTTGTTGTGCTGCTGGCGACCGAAGTGCGTGCGCTTGACCTCGGCACCGGCCGCGGCGAGTCGATCGGCCGAGATCGTCTCCGCGCTCGTGGCTTCGCCCTGCTCGCCGTGGTCGTCGATCAACGCCCGCAGGCGACTCCCGAGCGCCTCCATGCGGGCCAGCAAATCGGGTTCCTTGCTCTCGTAGATCAGCGCATCCAGCGTGAGCGTGTCGTCGGCGGCCACCGTGTCGAGCACGTCCACGATCAGTCGCCGGGCCTCGAACCCCAGCCACGCGTAGTTGGGCTCGAACGGCGACATGTTGTGATCGAGGCTGACCGCCGCGGCCGAGCCGACGGGCGGCAGGATACCGGCCTCATTGTCGAACCGATCCGCATAGGCCTGCGACGATGCGAAGCCGCGCGTGAAGCCGACGTTGAGGAACCCGTCGATGGTCTGCGGCACCAGCGAGATCGAGTTTTCCACCTGCGCTCCGCTGCGAAGCACACCCGCCGCATCCATGTATCGCGCTGTGACGCGGTAGCCGAACTCGCCCGGCTTCACCTCCGTCGGCACATGAATCCAGCGGAACTTCTGGAACGGTGCCGCGGTCGAGGGAAACGACCGCGGCCGCTCGGGCTCGGGCGGATAGTCGAAATGCAGACGGTTTCTGAGCGCTCCCCAGTGGTTTGAATCCGGATAGCGAACCTCGACGGTGAATCCCACGAAATCGTCGGTGGCCTGCGCCGGTTCGAGGTCGAATGCGAGCAGGGCCACACCTTCGCCGCGGTACAGCTTGAACGTGAGGCCGGCGGACGTTGTCTTGCGCTCAAACTCGTTGGCCATGGCCGTCACCTCGTGTGAATGTTGTTCGTGCGGGCGTCGGCAGGGGTCTGCGCCAACGTCCGCGCCGAGAGCCTGCCGACATACCAGAAGCGGTCGATGCGGGCCGCCGGTAACATTTCTTGCCGCGCCGGCGCTCCGCGTCCCCGCGACGGACCCTCGTCCGACTCACGGCACCTCGCTCAGCTTCATCTTCGGAATCATCCCCCGCCACTCGGTCTCGCACTCTTCCCGCGTCGCCACTCCGCCCGCCTCATCCGTAAGGAACCCCGGCAGCGGCCGTCCCCACAGCTTGCCGTGCTGACCGAGCGACGGTGTGCTCGCCCATTCCGGCCTGAAAAAATTGATCAGCCACCGCTGCACCAGGTCGAGCAGTGGCAGCGTCGAGTGCATGCCGAGCTGGTTGCACAGCACGCGGTCGCCGATCTCGCCCAGCCATCCAAAGTCCTTGCGCATCACCACCACGGTATTCCGCCACGGGTCTGGCCACGGTGGAGTCGCCCCGCTCAGCGGCACGGTCTCGTCGCCGGTGGCCGCGGAAACGTTGTCCCATCCCTCGTCGCTGAACGCATCCGGCCGCTCGAAGTCGAACCACCGCTTGCCATACGGATCTTTGGTTATGCCCGTCTTGATGTGCGTCTTCTCACCCGCGCCCACGATCGCCAGCCACGACCCATCCGGGCGCAGCATCGAAGGATCGACCTTGTCGGTCAGCAGCCGGTACTTCCAACCGGTATCCAAAAGCCCTTTCAGCACCTCGCCCGCGATGCGTCGGCACTCGGTCTTGTTCCGCGCCAGCACCTGATCCGCGATGGTCGCGGCCACAAACTCCGCGATGGTGTCCGGCACCGACGGCTGCATCGTCTCCGGCAGAAAGATGTCCGCCTCGCTCCCGTCGCTCTCGACCAGCGCATTCCGGAACGACGGCAAAAGCTGATACGTCGTCGGCGTTACCCGCGCCATCGTGCGCTCCCGCTCTTTGGCATCGCGCCCGTACAGCGTGCCCCCGCCCGTCGCCAGCTTGAGGATCGCCGCATTCGCCCCGCGAAACGGCGTTCCCAGCGTTGCCACCCGGCGCACCTTCTTCGCCGCCCACCCATCCTGCGGCGCGCCCACCACCGCGCCTGCGATGACCAGTCCGCCCATCGAGTGGCCGATCATGTCCACCGAGTCGCACACCACCTCGCCCACTTTGGCCGCGTCGTGCTTCATAAGCGTCGTACGCTCGATCACCTCATCGACAAACTCCCGCAGCCGCTGCGCCGTAAGGAAGTTATCCTGCCGCCAGTCGTACACGAACGGATACACCGGCTGCACCGGCACCGTTCCGTACGACAGGTTGTGCTTGAGCTCGCCGACCAGATCCTTGTAGATGATGCCGAACGCCTCGCTGGGCCGGATGAGCGCCGGCTCGACCGACTCATACCGCGGCTCCTTTGCCGCCCGCTTCTCATAAGGATACAGCGTGATCCGGTCGTAGTTCTTCGTCACCATCTCCCACGGCGACCAGCACCGCTCGGCATCCATCGGATACTGATCTTGCAGCCCGCCCGCGGTGACGGCATGAACCAGAATGATCGGTGTAATTTTGGCGGTGGCGATTTCAGACATGGGGGTACTCCACAACGGTAAGCGATCCGCGGCCGCAAACCGTTTCATCATCGCGAAACTACGCGCCAGCCTCCGAAAACTTCACCGCCAATATCTCGAGATTTCGCACCGGATCGCCCAGCCCCGACTTGTTCCCCGCATCCATCCGCACCGCCGCATTCAGCAGCCGCGCCGCCGCGCCCGGCGAGACGACCTTCGCCATCCTGGCCAGCCCCGTCAGCATCTCATTCGCACCGGGACCGAACACCTTCAACTGGTATTGCATCGAGAATACGTTCTTCCCAGCCTTCGCCCCGTGCGCCGCCAGGTGAAGCTTGCGCGCCGCCTCGATATACGCCCATCCGATCGGCACCGGATCTTGCCGCGACACCTCGATCAGCTCGCGCAAGTGCGACAGCGCCCGCCCTGCATCGCCCGAGAGCAGCGACCCCTGAATGGCGAAAAACTCCTCCTGCCGCGTCACGCCCGTGAGCTGCTCGATCAGCGCCGCCGTAATCGGCGACCCATCGCCCCCCGCGGCCAGCGCGAGTTTCTCGAGTTCGCCATCGATCCGCCCCAGATCCACGCCCGTGGTCTCCACCAGCGTTCGCGCAGCGCCCGCGTCGATCGTCGAGTTGTGCCGCGCCTTGCACCGCTTCACCGCCCACGCGGCCGCGTCGTCCAGCGACGGTGCCTCGCACTTGATGATCGCGCCCGCGCCTGCGGGCATGGCCGCGATAGCCTTGTCGAGGTTGCTCGGACGCCAAATCCCGGCGCGCAGCACCAGCGTCGCCGAGTCGGTAGGCCCTTCGGCATACGCGATCAGGATGTCGCGCGGCGCAAGTGGGCCTGGCGCACGATGCCCCCCTTTCTTGCCCAGGCTTTTCGCGTCGGGCCTGCTCTCGCCCTCTTCCTCGCCCTTGAAGAGCAGCTCCGCGTTGTCGATCAGCACGATCTTGTGCTGCTGCATCAGCCCGAACGACCGGCACTCGTCCATCGCATCGGCCAGGATCCTCGCTCCCTGCGCGCCGTCGAACCGCACCGTGTCGAACCCCTCGGCACCGTGCGCCTTCGCCAGCGCCTCGCGGAGCGTCCGCAGGTACTCGTCCTGCAGAAAACGGTCCTTGCCGGAAAGCACGACGAAGCGGCTCGCGGCCGAGAGCGTCGGGCGCGAGGAGTCGGATGCGGTGGTGGCGGCGGCGCGGGCCATAGGGTGCTCATGCCCTCCTGCATCGTCGGCGGTACGGCGGTTGGCCGACAAGTTTGCGCGCGGAGTTCAACGCTGACTCAACGTCCTCGACCGCGTCCACCAGTCGAGAGACGGGCGCGCGAGTGCCGCGAATCGTCGCAGCGCCGTGCCGCACAGCCGGGTCGATATCGATACGGGCGTTCACGAAGAACCATAGGGAGCGCTTCACGGTGCTCGCACCGGCCGACGGTGACTCTCAGGTTCATTCGCGCCGCGAACCCCAAACGCCCTCTCCGCCACCTCGATCGCCCGCGCCAACCCCGCCGCCTTGTTCACCGTCTCCTGATACTCCGCCTCCGCCTGCGAATCCGCCACGATACCCCCCGACGCCTGCAAGTGATACGTCCAGGTTCCCGCCGCATCGTCGCACAGCGAGAGCGGCACCACCATCGTCCGCAGCGCCAGCGCGATGTCCATTTCGCCATCCATCCCCACGCACCCGAAGCCGCCGCCATACGGCCCGCGCCGCAACGGTTCCAGCTCATCGATGATCTGCATCGCGCGGATCTTCGGTGCCCCGCTGATCGTTCCCACCGGCAGCGTCGCCCGCAGCGCATCCCAGCAGTCCAGCCCCTCGCGCAGTTCGCCCGTCACCGTCGAGCTGATGTGCATGACGTGCGAGTAGCGCTCGATCGCCATGATCGCCGGCAGTGCGATCGTGCCCGGCTCGCACACGATCCCGAGGTCGTTGCGCCCGAGGTCCACCAGCATCACATGTTCGGCCCGCTCCTTGGGGTCGGCCAGCAGATCGGCTTCCAGCGCCCGATCCTCTCCCGGCGTCGCGCCGCGCTTCCGCGTGCCCGCGAGCGGGCGATTGGTGACGATGAAGGATTCTTCGTTGCCGACGCTTGCCCCGCGCCCGTCCATCCCCCTGCCGATCCCCTCTCTCTGGGAAGGGGCCTTCCGAACCCGGCACAGAATCTCCGGGCTGCTCGCCACCAGAATGCACCCCTCGGCCTGCATGTACACCATGTACGGGCTTGGGTTCACCGCCCGCAACGCGCGATACACATCGAACGGATCGGCGCTGCTCACCCGCTCGAACCGCTGCCCCAGCACCACCTGGAAAATGTCACCCGCGCGGATGTACTCCATCGCCCGTCCCAGCATGGCCGCGTGCTCGGCCCGCGTCATGTTGCTCGCCAGCGCCGCCGGCGCGCTCGCGGTGTCAGCGATCGCACCCGACGCCAGCGGCTTCGAGTGCGTCTCCAGCTCGGCGAGCCGCGCGCGCAACCTGCCCGCCGCCCGCGCGTAGGCCGCGTGCAACGCCTCATCGCTTACCGACCCATCCGCCCCGACATCCACCTCCGCCACCTTCACCACATACACCAGTTTGTCCACATGGTCGAACGCGACCACGCCGTCGTAATACGCGAAGTGAACATCCGGCAGCCCGCGGTCGTCCCGAGGCCCGTCCGCAAACGCCAGCTTCCCCGGCTCCGCATACCGCACGCTGTCATAGCC
>Ga0163150_10003970_pt1 | contig 20199 bp, 22 predicted proteins | sample OliLakLV19P2IB_FD_148628 | JGI IMG/M metagenome (GOLD analysis project Ga0163150, IMG submission 148628) | Freshwater microbial mat bacterial communities from Lake Vanda, McMurdo Dry Valleys, Antarctica - Oligotrophic Lake LV.19.P2.IB | ecosystem: Environmental > Aquatic > Freshwater > Lake >...
GATTTTGACTATCGATAAAAGCATAGTTGTTCGGTCCTTTTTCCATACATCTTCATAATCCCATACATCGTCACTTTGAGGAATGTGGAACGGCTCAGTTGCGGGTTTGCTAGGTTTCGTCGTGCGTCCACCACCCACTATAGGAGCGCTCGATACCGAGTTCCGCTTGTCGTTCGTCGTTATACGTAATGTCTATAAATCCCTCTGAAATTCTGAGTTCCATTGCACAGTTCTCATCTATCCATTCCCTACCATTAGCTACTTCATTATTAAGCCATTTGTTCGAGAATTTCCCGTCAGGTCGCAATAAATTACCTTCAAAGTCATCAATACGACCTGAGTGTTTGCTCTTATCCAAGCCCTGCTTGTTCAGTAAATACCGCATCGCCCATTTGAGATAGAGATCGTGGTATTGAGGATGATCGCGCAATATACCTTCATTGTGAGACACGGAAGCATCTTTTAGCTTCCATTGCTCTTCGGTCTCTTCGAGCATTCTTTGAGTGTTGTCCATGCGACGATTCCGCTCAGCATACAGGGAGCTATCGAAGAGCGGGAGCTTCGGTAAAAGAACAAGCTCCCACTTTCGATTTTCTTTCTCATAACACCATTCGCCATCTTCGCGTTCTACGTTGTTCTCACGATTCTCAAGTCCTCTGTTTTTGAAAGACTCCATGGCACCAATCATCCCACAAATATATGTTATGGAAAACGGAGACGGCTCAGGCACACCTCTCGCCGTATATTTTGGCTCTGTTGGGGCTTATTGAAAGAGGGCGAGATATTCGCCGTAACCCTCTTTTTCCATATCCGCCTTTGCGACGAATCTTAGTGCGGCGGAATTGATGCAGTAGCGCTCCCCGCCTTTATCTATCGGCCCATCATCGAAGATGTGGCCGAGGTGCGAATCCGCTTCAGCGCTGCGTACTTCTGTGCGCTCGTAGCCGAGTAGTGAGTCGGTATCCTCACGCACTACCCCCGCGCGTATGGGCTTCGTAAAACTTGGCCAGCCCGTATTTGAATCGTACTTGTCGATCGAAGAAAAGAGCGCCTCACCCGAGACGATGTCGACATACATACCCTCCTCTTTGTGATCCCAGTATTCATTCTTGAATGGTGGCTCGGTCCCATCCTCCTGCGTGACCGCATACTGAAGCGGCGTGAGCCGCTCTCGAAGGGCGGCATTTTCTGCGCTCGTTTCCTGAGTCCCCTCTACGGTATCTTTCTTCTGATAGAGCATATAGACCGCGCCAAGGAGGAGCAGCGCTCCAAAAACGATGGCGAGGATTGCACGGTTCTTTTTTTCTGGATGGAAAAGCATCATATGTTTTTTATAGTGTGTTATGGGTCATGTGAGGACTCTTAAAGATTCGAGGATGGCTCTCGCAGAATAAATTCATTGGCATTGTCGGCCCAGTACTTTTCTATGAACGCTGCACGACCGGAACCCGCGCGATACGCAGCATAATGTCCCGGATTCTTCTGCGCATAATTCTGATGATACTCTTCTGCCGGCCAGAAATCCTCCCGAGGGATGACGACGGTCGCGATCGGTTTTGGATATACCTTCATCGCGTCGAGGGCAGCGATGACCGATTCCGCCTCCTTTTTCTCCTCTTCTGTCTCGTAATAGATAGCGGGAGCGTACTCTCCTCCACGATCATAGAAGGAGCCGTCCGCGTCGGTCGGGTCGCTATGTTTTATGATGTATTCGACGAGATTGCTATAGCTCACGCGCGTCGGATCATACGTGACCTCGACGACTTCTCGGTGCCCTCCCGCGACATAAGTGCTGTAGGTAGGGTTTTCACTCGTGCCACCGGCGTATCCTGAAACCACGCGCAAAACTCCTGCCACCTTTTCGAGATCGAATTCAACTGACCAAAAACAACCAGCGGCGAGAAGTACCGTCTTCGTAGCGATATTTGGATCGAGCGGCTCGTCCATAATGGCCGACTTTCCGGATGTGTTGAACGACAGGATCACGAGCATACCTGCCACAAGCGCTGCCCCCACTATGAGTGCGAGGTAGGTGCGATTGGTGAGTGTAAGGTGCGCAGGCATTATCCAAATGTGAATGTATAAGCGTCGAGACCGGGGTTTTCGATGGTCATCTCGAGAGAATGCTGTCCGTAGGTATCCCCTTCGATGATCTTGTAGAGTCTGTCTTCACGCACGGTCATGAATCCATCTGCGCCGACGTCTGCGCCTCTTTCTGCGCCGAGAGATTGGCCACCATCGCGCGTAATCTTGATGCGTACCGGCTTGTCAGCGCGGGCGACAAAGTACACGTCTTTCGATTCATACAGGAATCTGATACCGGCATCTTTCTGCGCACTGCGGGCGAATTCATACTGAATGTCCCATGCTCCGTCAAAATATAGGACGTTGCGCGTGAGCTTGCTGGGTAGCACAAATGTCTGCGTACCAATCTTCTTTTGCGTGCCGTTACCGAGCGACTCGTTGCGCCAGGAACCGAAATAGGTCTCGGGACTTTTCACCATGCCTTGCGGCACCGCGATCGCACCTTCCGGCAATGCTCCTACGAGCATTTCGGGTACCTCTATGCCGAGTCGCTTTGCACGCTCAGCGAGCGCCCTCTGTATCGCCATTTCAGTCTCCTCGTATCCACCTTCTCCGATGTGGTCGTAGACAATAAAGCCATCGATATCGATGAGATATTTACGTGGCCAGTACTGATTGCCGTACGCATTCCACGTCTGGTAGCTATTATCGAGAACGACGGGCCATGTGATACGAAAATCTCTCGTCGCCTTCTCTACATTCTGCTGCACTTTCTCGAAAGCGAATTCAGGCGTATGTACACCGACTATCTCGAGTCCGAGGTCTTTGTATTTTGCGTACCAATCGCGCAGGTACGGGAAAGTGCGCTGACAATTGATGCAGCTATAGGTCCAGATATCGAGAAGCACCACTTTGTTGTCTGCACGCAGCGCTGCCAGTGTGACCGGCTTTCCATCCGTATTCACGTAGCCATCGGGCGTGACCAATTCCGGGGCCTTTTTATACATCGCGGGCTTGGCCTCGGCAGGAATAAAACCCGCTTTGAGATCAGTGGTGACTGAGTCCTCATCGTCGCTACCGAGCAATTTGAGCTCGAGGAACGTGGCATCAAATCCGCGTTCGATGAACCATCTTTCAACATCGCGCATGGTGCCGCTAAATACAAGCAGGCCCACGATGACGAGTACGACGCCGATGCCGCGGAAGAATTTCCCTCCGGGGTCGAGTGTGATCCCGAGCCACGAGACGAGCTTCTCGCCGAGGAGCGCGACCGCGAGAAGCGCGAGCGAGAGGCCCACTGCGTACGCGATGAGGTAGACGGTGCCGAGAATCGGCGTAGCCGGCAAAACCGTCGCGAGAATAATGAAGTACGTCGGACTACAGCTCGCAAACACAGGGCCGAGCGCGGCTCCCATGATGGCGTCACCCCAAGCCCCTCCGCGCTGATACCCCGCGGTGAGAAGCTTGTTGGAGCCCAGATTGAGCGCGTTTACACCCGGAATCATAGTCCAGAGCTTCGGGAAGACCATGAGGATGCCGAGGACGAGGATGATGCCGCCGGAGAGATATCTCCAGAGCTCTTCCGGCACACCAATGAGTGCCGTCGAGGCTTTCAGGAGAAGCGTGAAGGCTACGACGGAGACGGCGAGAGAGCCGACTATCACGTAGGTGCGTCTGCGCGCACCGCCCGCCGCAAGCGATCCACCCACGATGACAGGGAGAAGGGGTAGGACGCATGCAGCGAAGACGGAGAGAACTCCGGCAAGGAATGACAGGAGGAGAAATAGCATGATTCTATTCTATTGTACTTCCTTTATGAGTGCCGCGAGCGTCGGTGAGCCACTCCACTTCTTTATAAGATTCCCCTGCGCGTCCACCTGGACGAATGTGTGCTGGTACGTGACTCCATACTTTTGCTTCAATGCTGAGGAGTTGTCGTAGTCGACGTCGAGTATCGTGAGTCCCGCTGGTATCGCAGATAGATTGCTCTTTATGTTCGCGTCGAGTGTTTTGCATGTGGGGCACCACGATGCACGGAAGAAAAGGACCACATCGCCTTTTTCCGCCAGAGCAAGCTTGGATGCGGCATACGATTCGTACGAACCCTTCTGCATCATTGCGTCCCCTTCCACCTTTTTGTCGCCCACCACTCCGCCATCTATTTTGATCATGACGTCCCCATCCACCTTCTCATCCATTACTGCGGCATTCGTCTTTTCCATCATCGCCGCGTCATTTTGGATCATGGCATCGCCCTTCGTCATCGATGCGTCTTTCTGTCCTGCGAGCAGATACCAGCCAATCCCGATAATTACGACACCGATTCCTACTGCGATAAGTCCTTTGTTCATACAAAAAGATGTTAGCCGAGTATGTCCCTATTATCGTCCCTCAGTTTCGCATGTCAAGTACGCTTTACATGACGCGTGGACAACTAGTCGTTCCTTTCGCACCACCAGCGCGTCGCGACTTTAGCAAGGACCATGCCGACGAGCGCCGCGACGAGCCACGGATCTATGGCGTGTGCAAACGTCTGAAATGCGATACCAAGGACGAGAATTGCGCTCCCCGTGAGGAACGCCGCATGTCCTGCGTGTGAGCGATGTGCCTCGTCGCGCTCGTCTTTCGATTTCTCGCTCAACATAAAGGCCGCAAGACCGCCCACAGCCGCTATCAAGATGGCGAGCATCGACATATGGAGCATGCTCGGCATCCAGATCTCGAATGGGTTCACGAGAAAGACCGCAGCGACGACGAGTATGAAAGCAGTGAAAGCTTCTATGGTGCGATGTGAGCTCATAGTGTAAATATATCGTCAACACGAGCTTTAAAATAGTGCGCGATCTTCAGAGCGAGAAAGACCGAGGGCGTGTAATTGCCCTTTTCGATCGCGATAATAGTCTGTCGGCTGACACCGAGCTTTTCCGCCAGCTGCTCCTGCGTAATGTCCTCCCGACTTCTATAGGTGTGCACGTGGTTGGTGACGAAATGCCTCATGTCCACCACACAGTATCAAGCGAGTCTTAGATATGTCAAGCAGACTTTACTTCTTTTCAATGAGTGCCGTCGAGGCTTACGATTACAGGGACGTTCTTACACACGTACGGCGGCCGGAAAGACGTGCTTTCCGGCCGTACTGAGAAAACGAGGACTAATTTTTCATGGGCATCAAGACCGTGTCGATCACAAAGGTGACACCATTGGATGAGATGACATCCGCAGTCTCCACCATCGCGCTTCCGTTGATCCAGATCTTGCCCGACGCATCCTTTTTGACGGTGAGGTTTTCACCCTGCACCGTCTTCAGCGTCATGCCGTCCTGTAAATCTGCCGCAGTGTAGCGACCTGATACCACGTGGTAGGTCAAGATATTGGTAAGCATTGCTTTGTTCTCAGGCTTCACGAGCATTTCGACTGTTCCCGCTGGAAGTTTCGCGAAAGCGTCGTTCGTCGGAGCGAAGACCGTAAATGGTCCCGCGCTTTTGAGCGTATCCACGAGTCCGGCTGCCTGTACTGCTGCGACTACCGTGGTCACGTTGCTTGCAAGAACCGCATTGTCGACGATATCGCGGCTCGGCAACATCGCTGCACCACCTACCATCACTCCCTGCTCTTCACGGATCATTGCTGCTCCGTTACCATCATTTTCAATTGCGACTTCTTCGGTATCCATTTGAGACGAGAAATACCAGAGGCCTCCACCGATAATCACGACGCCCGCGATAACCCATATCCACGTGTTGTTCATAGTGTGTTCTTTAAATATTGATACATACGATTAATTTTTTCGCTTCTCTTGATTGTCGACCACTTGTCTACCCGTAATGGACAGTTAAGTGAGTGAAGTATATAACCTGCCGCATGAAGAGCACGTGAGCCCGTGGAGGCTATCCACATGCCTCGTCTTGACATTGACTTTACTCCTATATTTGGTATAATACACGCAGTAACTTTCACCCTGGAAAACGCGAAGGAGCTACGATGAACACCCTCGCCTCTCCTACCGTGCCTCGTTGCGGAAGATTTCGCAGCCCTGGTGATCGGGCACGTGAAGCGCAAGTGGCTTTCTTTGCATTCCTCATCGGCGAAAAAAGGGATGAGCGGACTTTCCGAGCACTGCTCGAATCAGTCTTCTCGACCGCGGAGCTCGCGAACAAATCCGGCGTGACTATACGTAGTCACGAGAGCTTCTCGAAGCGATGCAAGGATTCTTTCGAGCGGCTCGAGCACAGACTCTGGCGGTTCGTCGAGGCCGGCGCATCCAACATCGCTGTGTACGAGATGATGGGCGAAGAGGTTGTCGCGCGAGGCTTCACACTGCTTCACCCGCAGACAGCGGCGATGGAAGCGCAAAGCTTCGCGGGCTAGAACAGTTCCACGGCAAAAGGCCGCCGATGATACGGCGGCCTTTTCATTTGACTGTTATACTTTTGTATATGAATTCCCTGCGTGAGCGTATCGCTCGCGTCATCAAAGGAGATGCGTATGATGACGCCGATACATTGAAGGCGTACAGTCGCGATACGAGTATTTTCGAACGCTCACCTGCGGTCGTCGTATTCCCCAAAAACAGCGAAGACGTCGCTACCGTCGTGCGCTATGCGCGTGATGCTGTCATGCGCGGAGAGCATGTGTCTATCGCGGCTCGCTCTGCAGGCACCGACATGACGGGTGGTCCGCTGACGGATTCTATATCTCTCGTGTTCACCAAATACATGAACACGATTCACGAGGTCGCAAAGACCTACGCCGTAGCGGAGCCAGGCGTCTATTATCGCGATTTCGAGAAAGCGACACTCGCAAAAAGCGGCGCACTCTTGCCCTCATACCCCGCTTCGCGCCAGCTCTGCGCGCTCGGTGGCATCATTTCGAATAATTCCGGTGGCGAACTCACACTCCAGTACGGCAAGACCAATCGCTACATCAAAGAACTCGACGTCATCCTCTCGGATGGCTCAGCCGCCACATTGATGCCCCTCTCCGGCGCCGCACTATCAGTGAAACTCTCCCTCGACACGCTTGAGGGCGAGATCTATCGCAAGGTGCACGCACTCCTCGATACGCATGGCGAAGAGATAGAGGCGGCACGGCCGAGTGTTACGAAAAATTCCGCCGGCTATGCACTCTGGAATGTATGGAACAAGAAAAGCGGCGTTTTCGACCTCACGCAGCTCATCGCGGGCTCACAAGGCACACTCGCTCTCGTGACCAAAGCGAAATTAGAGATCGTAAAGATGAAAGACCATCGCGCGATGCTGGTCATATTTCTCTCCGATATTGAGATACTTCCCGAGATCGTGCGTCGCGTACTCGAGCTCGGCCCCGAATCGTTTGAGTCATACGACGACCAGACATTCAAGCTCGCGGTGCGCTTTGTCCCGCAGATACTTCGACACTTCGGTTTTATTCAGATGCTCAAACTCGCCCTCGCTTTCATCCCCGAGACATGGCTCGTTCTCACCGGTGGCGTACCAAAGCTCGTACTTATGGCCGAATTCGCTGAAGACACGGCAGACGAAGCGGTGGAAAAGGCGCGGCACGCACTGGCCGCACTTCACGGGCTCGCCGTGCGCACGAAGATCGCACGCTCAGAGACACAAGCGGCAAAATACTGGACGATACGGAGAGAAAGCTTTGCACTCCTCAGAAAAAACCTTCGTGGACTGTACGCTGCTCCTTTCATAGACGACGTGGTGGTCCATCCCGACAACTATCCTCAGTTCATCCCCGAACTCAACGCGCTCCTCAGCCAGCATCATCTTCTCTACACGATAGCCGGACACATCGGCGACGCGAATTTCCATATCATCCCGCTCATGGACCTCTCGAAAGAAGACCAGCGCAAAGAGATACTCGACCTGCAACCGAAAGTGTATGAGATCGTCGCCAAGTACAAAGGGTCTATCACCGGCGAGCACAATGATGGCATCGTCCGTACGCCGTATCTTCCCATCATGTACAGCGCACAGGTGATATCGCTCTTCGCAGAGGTCAAAAAGATATTCGACCCTCTCAATATTTTGAATCCCGGCAAGAAAGTCGGCGGTACCGTCGAAGACATTGAGCGCAGCATGATACGACATGCGTAAGCTATTGCTCGCACTCGGCGTGACACTCATGGCGCCCGTCGCGGCGTCGGCTCATGAGGTGTACGTGCTCTCCAAGGAGACGGTGTCCTACGCGATGCAGATGCCCGCACTGCCGATATGGGATATCGGTATGCAGGATTTGGGGAAGCTCTTTTTCTGGGCATTCATTACATTCTGGGCCGTTCTTACCATCCTCGCCATTTCCGTCTCAAAGAAGCTTGAGCGCTTCTTTGATCCGCTTTTACACAAACTGAAGCGTTATGCACCGCTCGTCGCACGTATCACGCTCGGGCTCGCCATGATGGCTTCTGCGGTCGAGGCGGCAGCATTCGGTCCTGAGCTCGCATTCTCCGGCTTTTTGTCGCCGGGACTTATCTTTCCACTCCAGATCGGGCTCTTTATTCTAGGCCTCCTGGTATTCATCGGGCTTTTCACGCGCCTGGCCTCCGTCGCCCTCATGCTTTTCTATCTATGGATGTGGACGCACTACGGCGTCTACATGCTGACGTATACCAATTACTTCGGCGAGATGATCATCACCCTCATTGCGGGAAATGCGGTCATGGCGTCTGACCGATATCTCCATCATCTGTATCCGCACGCGCTCCACAATATGGTGCGATGGATAGAGGGCCATGCGTTTCTTATATTGCGCGCTGCATTCGGTATCTCGCTTATCTTTGCTTCCTTCTATGCCAAATTCCTCCATGCGGAGCTGGCGCTCCAGACGGTAGGACAATACGGCCTCACGGCATATCTCCCCTTTGATCCACCGTTCTTGGTCCTTGGCGCTTTTGCGATCGAGCTTCTTTTGGGCTGCTTCTTCCTCTTTGGCATCGAGATTCGTTTTGCTTCAATATTCTTGCTCTTCTGGCTTACTCTTTCGCTTCTCTATTTCCAGGAATCCGTGTGGCCGCACATTGTCTTGGCGGGGACCGCGATCGCGATATTTATGCGAGGGTATGACAAGTACACCCTGGAATGGGGTCTCATGCGCGCGATGAACAAAAGAGCCCGCGAGCCGGTGCTGTGATCTCGCGCGAGGATCTCGCGCTCTCTACCGATGTTTCTCGGCGCTACATCGACACCCGACGGGACGAATGAATTCATCAAAGTATTCGTCGTCGTAATCGATGGTGAGCTGCTCGCCTTTTCGTATCTTCCGAATGGCATGAATCAGGATACGCCCGTCGTCTATCTCTGCTTCCGTATTCGGGTCGCACGCGTGATTGATGTACCGCGCGGTATTCGACCGCGACTTGCCATCGATGGTCCATTTTCCATCGATCTCAAAAAGGTACCGCGACGTAAGCTTGTCCGCCTCTGCCGTTCTGATCCTCTTTCCGGTGTATTCCAGGATGAAATCCCCTTTCTTGATATCGACGGCGGCAAAGAGACCGAGTCCGAGACCATCGCCGGCTTTCTTCACCTTAAATCGACTATCTATCGCTTTCATAGAGGTGTGAGTATAATACGCAGCATGAAGAAGCGCGATAAGCTCTCCACTGAGCCGTACAAAGGCGTTCGCGATTTTTATCCCGAAGAGCAGTTCGTACAGCGCTACATGTTTGAACACATGGAACGCGTATGCGAGCTCTTCGGCTACGAAGAATACAACGCGTCTGTTTTAGAGCCCTCAGAGCTCTACCTCAGCAAAACGAGCGAAGAGATCGTAAACAACCAGACCTACACATTCACTGATCGCGGCGACCGCTCCGTGACGCTGCGCCCCGAGCTCACTCCTACGCTCGCTCGCATGATAGCCGCTCGTCAGCGGGAGATACCCTTCCCCGCCCGCTGGTATTCGATCGGCAATTGTTTCCGCTACGAAGGAACGCAAAAAGGGCGTCTGCGAGAATTTTGGCAGCTCAATGCGGATATCATAGGGGTCTCTGGTGCAGAGGCAGACGCCGAGATCATTGCCATGGTACACGGCATTTTGCGCTCGATGGGAGCGGAAGAGCGGGACTTTGAGATACGTGTCTCCGACCGCCGTATATTGGATGCGACATACGAAGACACCGGAGTCGAGGAAGGGACCCGTGCCGAAGTCACACGACTTCTCGATAAAAGAGGCAAGCTGGAGGATTTTGACGCACAGCTCGTCGCGATTCTCGGCAAAGAGAAGGCGGCAGCCCTCATAGCGACCGTTGAGCGGACGACGTCTTCCGCGTATCTCGAGGAGCTGCGCATACAACTCGAGTACATGGGTATCCGCAATATGGTCGTGGACACCAAGATAACGCGCGGATTCGATTACTATACCGGCATGGTCTTTGAGGTTTTCGATACGCACGAGGGCAACAGACGCTCTCTCGCTGGCGGCGGAAGATACGACAACCTCCTCTCGCTTTTCGGAGGTGAACCAATTCCGGCCGTCGGCTTCGCACTCGGAGACGTGACCGCAAAAGACTTTCTGGAAGCGCACAATCTCTTACCCGCGTACGCACCTGCAACAGAACTCATGATATGCGTCGTCGAACCAGAGGCAAGCAGTCACGCAGTGCGCCTTGCACAGGATTTGCGCAAAGAAGATATCACGGTCGCTATCAATACCTCCGGCAAACGAGTAGGAGACCAAATTCGCCAGGCCGATAAAATGAAGATCCCCTTCGTGATCGCGGTAGGAGCAAAGGAGCGAGACTCGGGACGATACACGGTAAAGAACCTCTCATCGGGAGTAGAGATCACACTACCTGCGGACCGCATAGCAGAACACCTTTTCGGATCGCTCGGATAGGCTTTGATATACTGCCCCGATGCGAACCGTCGTTTTTGATATCGAGACTGCGAATTGGCTCTCCGATACGGGCTCAAGCGACCCTGCGTCGCTCACTATCGCAATCGTATGTATTCACGACTCCGTGACCGGCGAATACTCGAGTTACCTGGAATCTGAACTTCCAAAACTATGGAAAGTCCTGGAGCGCACGGATCTTTTGGTAGGTTACAACTCAGACCATTTTGATATTCCCCTACTCAACAAATACTATCCGGGCGATCTGACGCACATCAAGAGCCTCGATGTGATGGCGGAGGTACACCGGACATTTGGACGACGTCTGCGCCTCGACGCTATCGCGGAAGGCACGCTCGGTGTCAAAAAGATAGGACATGGATCGCAATCCGTACAGTGGTGGCGAGCCGGAGAGATAGACAAGGTGCGGCAATATTGCCTCAAGGACGTGGAGATCACGAAGCGGATCTTTGATTACGCCCTCGAAAACGGATGCGTCAAATACCGTGAGCTCGGTAAAACACACACCATAAAGCTGGATGTCTCGAAATGGCTGCAGTCCGAAGGCAGCGCCATGACCTATACCCTTGGTTTATAGAAGACTTCCTGACGGACACGTGATTTCCTGCATTCTGAAGGCTCCCTAACCCGCCTTCAGTGCACTCGAACCGAGGTTCTCGTCCCAAAATCACTTCGTGTATTTTGTGCCGAGAACCAGATTCGGCCACGGTTACTAATTCGCTACGCTCATAAGTGCCGTCGGCCCGGGCTCGCCTGTCGCAGAGCGACATGGCTGCGCCTTTCGAATCAGGACAGGCCGTGCGCAGGCACGGCCTTTTCTCATCACTTCACTTCGTTCAGTGCCGAGAACCAGATTCGGCCACGGTTACTAATTCGCTACGCTCATAAGTGCCGTCGGCCCGGGCTCGCCTGTCGCAGAGCGACATGGCTCCGCCTTTCGAATCAGGACAGGCCGTGCGCAGGCACGGCCTTTTCTCATCACTTCACTTCGTTCAGTGCCGAGAACCAGATTCGAACTGGTGACCCTTCCCTCTTCAGGGGAATGCTCTACCAACTGAGCTATCTCGGCAGTACCTAACGCCTCACAATATACCTGTCATTGTTGGTTTTCTCAATGGAGTACGAAGACTCAATTCCCCGGAGTCAGCTTTTCTTGAAACTGCTTCCACGCATCCTGCATACCCGTAAACTGCGCCTGTGCCTTCGCACCCGTCCCCTGTATCTGTTCCACCGTATTGAGCATCCTATCGACGACCGGTGCGAGATACGAGAGATAGAACCAAATAGGCGCAGCGAGGAGCGCTGCATACACGAACACTCTTACTATGCCGCTCCAAAAAGCGTTGCGCCGCATTTTATGCAGCATCCGATTGTTGTCATGGGATAGTTTGTAGACTTCGCGCAACATCTCGTCTGACTCCATGATCTATAGTGTAGCACTCACGTCCTTACGTCTTTTCCACTGCTGAAATGCGAGGACGAACCACGCGGCAGCGAGCACCCAGGCGGAAGCTGCGGCACTCAAAAGGTCCAAGGTGTAGTAGCAGATACCGAACGTGCTCACAAGAACGCCGGTGAAAATACATGAGGAAAGCGCTGGCTTATCTTTACCAAGCACCGATGGCAGGAGCGCAAGAGTTGCGGCCCAACTGCACACTGATATCACAACATCCTGCCAAATCATGGATGAAATCGTATCACGCCATGTTAGAGTGGCCACGCTGGCCTTTGTAGCTCAATGGATAGAGCAATCCCGTCCTAAGGGAGAGATGTAGGTTCGATTCCTGCCAAGGGCACTAGGTCAAAGATGCAAAGCATCTTTGTACACTTGTGCCGGCCGCAGCGATGTGAGGCCAGAAGGCCGAACCGCGAGGCGGGGTCGCGGAAATGCCCGAGCGGCGGCGAAGGAATTATCCGTGACCGATTAGATTGCGAGAAGCTCGCGCAATTTACCCTCGTCAAAACCAACGACGTAGGTGTTGCCCACCGATATGACAGGCACCCCCATCTGTCCGCTCTTCTCGATCATCTCTTTTCGTTTCTCGAGATCCGATGCCACATTGTGCTCGGTATACGCGACGTGGTTTGCGGTGAAAAAATCCTTCGCTGCGTGACAAAAGTGACACGTAGGCGTCGAATAAATGATTACTTCTTGATTTTCCGTGCTCATAAAGTCATACGCTACTTTTAAAGGAAAGTCAGTATACCATAGCCGAAATCTGTGCGGGATACGAGAATCGAACTCGTATTTATTGCTTGGGAAGCAATCGTTCTACCACTAAACTAATCCCGCGTCGCAACAATGTATCGCATTTCCCTACCTCCAGCGAGCGTCGGCATGTGTCTTTTGGGGGCTCTTGAGCGCGACGGCGCGAAAGCGGAGAAATATCTCAGCAGAGATATTTCGTACCCCAAAAGACACATGCCGACCGAGCCCCACTTTACCAGAACGGCAAAAACTTACGCACCCATTGCCGCATGGTAGTCGATGCCTGTATGGGCTCCGGTGTGGGAGGCTCGACAATAATGATGAGCCCTTCCCCCGCTTTACCGATCGCGTACTGGGCGCGAAGCGTCTCTTCTTTACCCCTATCGGTCTTGAGCTTACTGATGTGCGTACTGAGCTCTTCTTCCTGAGCAGAAAGCTCATACGCCTGTCTTTGAGCATGGTCGCGCAAATACCGGGACTCGCGCTCCTTTTGAAAGACCCCCCATACGCCAAAAGCTGCAGCGAATATAAGAGTGATGAGGCCAAGAATACTGAGGCGACGCCAGAAAAGTCGCACCAAAGTCTTCTGTCTCTCACGCATTGCCATGAGCCAATCCTACCACTATACTAATCGGCATGAGTTTTCTTTTTGATAAACGGACCAAAAAGGTGGTCAACGTGGTGTGGGGCGTGGTCGCAGTTGTCGTCATCCTCGGTATGGTGTTCTTCTTCGCACCGGGGCTCCCGACGTACATCTTCGGCGTATAGTCTTACCCTGCGTTTGTATCGCGCACGACCTTCAGAAATACGTCCGTGGGTATATCTACGGTGCCGCGCGCGAGCATCTTCTTTTTGCCTTTCTTCTGTTTGTCGCGGAGCTTCATCTTGCGGGTAATGTCTCCTCCATACATATGCTGTGTCACATCTTTTTTCATTGCGGACAAGCGGCGTGAAGCAATGATGCGTCCGCCTGCTTTAGCCTGGATCTTGAGCTCGAACATCTGACGCGGAAGGAGCTTTTCGAGTTTCTCAACCATCGTCTCTGCCTCCGTCTGGATTCTTCGCCTTGATATGATGCGCGCGAATGCCGGTACCGGTTCCTCCGCGACGAGTACATCCAGTCGCACCACGTCTGCATTTCGCATACCGATGAGCTCATAGGACAGCGAGGCATAGCCTGACGAGACACTCTTGAGTCGATCAAAGAACTGACGCATGAGTTCGCGCAGCGGCATGTTCGCATGCACTGCGGTCTTGCCATCAGGCAATGTTTCGGTGTCGCCCACTTCCGCTTCGTGGTCGTACAAGAGCTGCGCGATCGCTCCCAGATGTTCTGGCGGTGATATGACCGTGACGGCGGACCACATCTCTCGAATATTCGTGTAGAGCCCTTCATCGGGTAGTTTCGCGGGAGAATACACATCTTCGATGCGTCCGTCATTGTGCGTTACCTCGTAGACGGTCGTCGGCATGGTCACGACAAGCTCGAGGGTGAATTCGCGACGCAGTCGCTCTATCACAATCTCAAGATGGAGCATGCCGAGGAAGCCACATCGAAATCCCTTTCCCATGATCCCCGACGACTCTTCTTCGTATGAGAGCGAGGAATCGGAAAGTCGCAGACGCTCCAAGGACTGCCGCAGAAGCACAAGATCGTCTTGGCTTTCCGGATAGACACTCGCCCAGATCACCGGCGTCGGTGGACGATAATCAGAGAGCGCAGGTGCAGAGTTTCGGACGGATGTGATGGTGTCTCCCACCGAGGCTATGCCTGGTTTTTTGATGCCCGTCACGATGTACCCAATCTCACCGGCGAGAAGCATGCTCTTGGGCTTTTCTTCTGGAGACAAGATACCCACTTCTTGTGCGACGAATTCCGCATCTGCCGCTACAAATTTCATGGCATCGCCTTTGGATATCGTGCCCCCAAATATTCGTGAATAGATGATGATCCCTCGATGATCTGAATATCCGAAATCGAATATCAGTCCCTGAGGCGACGATCCGCTTGACGTAGGAGGAGGCACGCGCGCCACGATCGCATCGAGCACGTCTGACACTCCCTGACCGGTCTTCCCCGATGCGGGGAGGACATCCGCCTCATCGCACTTCAAAAGGTGCGCCAGTTCGCTGGTAATCTCTAGAACACGCGCATTCGGCGCATCGATTTTGGAGACGACCGGGATGATGACGAGACCCAGCTCCTTGGCGACAGAGAGTACGGAGAGCGTCTGTGCTTCTACACCCTGGGTCGAATCGACGAGCAAGACGACCCCTTCCACCGCAGTGAGTGCTCGAGACACTTCGTACGCAAAATCGACATGTCCCGGAGTATCGATGAGATTGATAATATATTCTTCGCCTTCGTATTTCCACTGCATCCTTACCGGCTGCATTTTGATCGTGATACCGCGCTCGCGCTCAAGGTCCATACGGTCCAAGACCTGCGCCTGCATATGACGCGGCTCTATCGTATGCGTGATCTCAAGCATTCTATCTGCGAGCGTCGACTTGCCGTGGTCAATGTGAGCGATAATCGAGAAGTTACGTATGTTCGCGGCCATGAAGAGACACTATACCCCAAAGACCTCTTCACGCGCAGTGTAGAGTTTATTCTTCTGCCGATGCTGCCAATGTCACGTCTTCGGTAGGCTGCGCTTTGCGCCAGAGCTTCGCGCGCATGGCAGTGAGGGTCTCCGCAAACTCTTTGCTGCCAAGCAAGAAATATGAGGCTGTCGCACCTGCGATACCGAAGATGCCGCCCAGAAGTCCTGTTAAAAAGACCGAGAGCGGATTGGACGTGTCCGCGAATATACCTATGAGCGTCAGGCCGAGGTACGCCGCCACCGCAGCCGCAGCACCCGCAATAGTGCTCTCTAATATGGCCAGTCTGATCTGCGCGAAGAATCCGCTGAAGCGGCGCTCGAAGAGGATCATGAGCGCGAGCGTCCCGGAAACTGAGGCTACGGTATACGCGAATGCCAGAGCGAGGACGCGCGTACCCGGAATATCCTCTACGCGAAGCAGGAATTCCATATAGCTGAGTATCGCCGGATCACGCAGTGCGAAAAGCGAGAATACGGCGAGAAGAAGCGTGATGGCCATCACGCCTACTGAAACCGCGAAGGGTACAAAAGTCCGACCGGCAGCATAGTAGCCTCTCACCAAAAGCAGCATCATTCCCTGTGTGACGAGTGCAATGGATAGAAGCGCAAAGGCGGCTGCGGTGAGTCGAGTGTCTGTCCAATCGAAAGCTCCGCTGCCAAGGATCACGCGCACAATGTATGCACGAAGCACGAGGATGAGAGCGCTCACGGGCACCGACCAGAAAAAGACGTATCGCGCTGCGGTCGCTACATGTGCAATGAATTCATCTCGTTCACCGCGAGAGAGAGCCAGGGCGAGGGTCGGGAAGGCAGCCACCGAGTACGACGCACCAATTATCGCAAGTGGCACCGCATGGAGATTGTACGCGAACATAAATACGGCAATGGAGCCGGTCGCCAAGGTCGCCGCTATGACCATGAGACCGAGAAATGCCACCTGATTCATAGAGAGCGAAAGCGCACGCGGGATCGAAATAGCTACCGTACGCCAGAGCGCCGCGGATTCAGTGAATCGAGGAATGCGCAAGAAAAAGCCATCCCCTAGTATCGCCGGCAATTGGATACAGAGGTGCAGAGCGGCTCCGAGTATCACCCCAAAGGCGAGTCCGGTGAGCCCAAAGTGCGGATAAAGGAAGATTATTCCGAAGATGATACCGACGTTATATAGAAGCGGCGAGAGCGCATAGAGGGTATACCGCTGTTTCGCCTGTGTAATAGCAGCGAGAATGTTGGAAAGTCCCAGGAGTACCGGCTGAATGAGGAGCAGCCGAGTAATAGATACCAGCGCATCGCGATACACCCCGGAATATTCCGGAAAGAACACCGAAAGGAGCTGGGGAGCAAAGAATGCGGCGATACCGGAGACCACGATTGCGAAAACCGAGAATCCGATAAGGATCGTGTCGATATAATTGCGCTGCTGCGAATCAGTACGTCGTACGAGTTCGGGAATAAGTATGTATACCGAAACAAGCGCGCCCGTAGCAACGAAGATCAAGTCCGGGATCCTGAATCCCGCATAGTAAATGTCGAGAGTCGTGGATGCCCCAAATGCATGAGCGAGAAGCCTATCCCTTACGAGTGCAAGGAGCGAAGAGAGCAGTGCGCATACCGCAAGTACATATGCGGCGGCATGGAGGCCTATGACTTCCGCTGAGAGGTACCTAAGAGCGCGCCCTGTCAGAGCCATCATACGATGCTCCTCCCATTCTCGAGGAGTCGGCGCATATCCTTATCTGCCGACCGTACTACTGGGAGCAGGAGTCGAGGGTTGTCCTTCGCGTATATTCTTGATGATAGTGGACAACTCTACGTCCTTTGGATTCATCTCCGCGACACGTGTGAGCACCGTGAGCGCGTCATCCTTCCTGCCCAATTTATCGTACGTGAGCCCAAGAATGAAGAGCGCGTTCGCGTAGTCGCCCTGCAAAGCGATAGCTTTTTCCAGATTTGCTGCCGCATTCGCATAGCTGCCTGAATAGTACTGGATAGTGCCCAAGTTGTACCAACCGAGCGCATCCTGAGGCGCGAGCATGACTACCTTTTCAGCGTCCTGCAATGCCTCTTGAAAACGACCCTCCGATGCGTGGACCTGCGATCGCAAATAGAGCGCAGCTACGAGATCTGGTTTGAGTTCGAGTGCCTTGTTGAGTCTTACGAGCGCACCAGCGAGCCTGTTTTGAGCGACGTTCAATTGTGCTATCTGGACGAGCGGCGTGGGATTCGAGGGATTATCTGCGGCGGCTTTCTCATACGCACTGAGCGCACTCTCATATGCACCTTGCACACCCGCTCCTGCCAATTCTTTGTAAAGTCCTGCGAGCGCCAGCCAATTCTGATAGTCTCCGTTGTTGATTGAAACGGCAGCGAGTCCATGTTGGATCGTCGTCTCGAGTGAGACCTGTAATTGTGCGGTCGCCTGATCGGTCGTATCTCCGAGTGCGACAAGTTCGCCGAGTCGAACAAGCCCAAGCTCTACGGCGGCGCGATGGGCGCGGTCGTTGTTGGAATAGACTGCCAGCGCTTTTTGCAAAAGCGCGAGAGACCTCTGCGCATCCCGTGTCGTGGCATATAAGACTACGCTTCTATTCACGAGTACATCCGAAATGCTCGCGCGGAGCGTCCAGAGTGCCGCAATAAGAATGGCTATGACAAGCAAGAAAATGCCGACAAGACGAGCAGGATAGAGAATGGCACGTCTCCAATTCGGCCATGCATGCAAGTCTGGTATCTGGGCGGACTGCACGGCGATTGGAAATGCTGCTCTATACCCTTCAAATGCCGCTATGATGCCGAATAGTAAGAACGTGAGGAGCGATAGTGCGGCAGTCGGTACGTAGAGTACGTGGAAAAAAGCCAAGTACAGCGCGGCACCTAAGATGGCTACATAGAGTGGAGCAACATCCGTGCTCAGTCTATCTCGCAGGAAGCGATATCCCGACCAGAGGAGCGCGGCAAAGAGTGAAAGCCACGCGAGGATCCCAAGAAGACCGACGGTCACGAACGTGGTAGGCACGAATCCTACGCCGGCGTTGAAATCGACATTCCAGAAATCAGTTGCGTTCACGAGCTGGGGTTTATACAGACTCCATTGTGTACTGAAAGTATTCGGACCTGATCCGAGCACGGCAGGCACGAATCCATTCATCGAATCCATCCCGATAGCAAAAGTGCCCGACCATGATGGACGTACCTCCGTCTGTAGTATTTGCATGCGAGCAGGCATGTTTTCATAGATGAACGTGCCCCCGAAGCCACCGATAAGCGCGATGAGACCTATGACTGCCGCCGTGACAATCCTACGCAAAACCAGTTTTGCGCGGGACACATACCACTCATACACCGCGTAAAGGAGCATTACGCCTGCGAGCATGTACCATATGTCCACCATATTTACGACAAAGAGCATGACCACTGAGATCACTCCGAGGAGGAGCGCACACCATTTCCAATAGCCCGCGAGTGCCTCATTTTGATAGAGGGCAGCCGAGAGGAAAACGAAGAGACCCGCTATGATGCCGAGCTCATGCCATGAACCGATTATGCTCGTCGCGCTTCCTGACAGCACTCCGAGTGTGACACTTGGCACAAAGATATGGAACATCTGAATGAGCATGAGAGAGAGGCCTCCACCAAAAAGCGCGCGGATGAAAACAGCTGCTCCCCTCTTAGGATCATCGAAACCGATAGCGCCGATAAGAAGCGTCGCAAAGAAAAGAAACATCATCGCAACGGTATCCTGTTCACCCGATCCGGAAACTATGGATGCGGGGGAGATGCCTGCCACAAGAGCCGAGAGCGTATACACAAGAGGTATCGAAAGTGCAGTCGCGACGAGCAGACTTTTGGGAATTCGGATCATGCGATCCACGCTTCTCGCGTAGAGCCATGCGCCAAGTGATGCCAGGACGAGGACTGATACGAGCATCATCTTCGATTGCACCACGGTGACCCACGATACGGGTATGAAAAATACGGGGAGCAATGCCGCTAAGGCGATCATGCTCCACTGACTGATAGCGCTCGCAATTGCAGGATATTTCATAGACATCCATCCTAACATGGATACCAAAACGCCCCCTTTAGGGAAGCGTTGTGGATTTTTCTACACCCTAAGCCGGATTCTGTCGAGGGCAACCATGTATCTGGGATGAGCATTGCTACTCACCTCAAGCGACTCTTCGCCAATCGGCGACACGGTCTTGCACGCAGGTAGGACTTTTGCCGTTGCACCCCGTCACACGCAAAGCGTGTGACGGGCTACGCCTCAGTTTCCCGAAGCGCCTGTTCTCCTCTCGAAAAACAGCGTCTCTGTTCGCATCCCTGGGATTACCCCGGCGGGCGTTACCCGCTACCGTCCTCCATGAGTCTTTCGAAACATGGGCGTGTCCGGACTTTCCTCTCCTCTCTTGCGAGCGAGCGGCTGCCTAGTGCAGAAGTGCAGCATAGCCTGATTTGACTATATTGTAAAGTGTGCTAAAATGTTTGCTGACAGAGGAGCCGATCATGTTT